>Ga0255765_1000075_pt1 | contig 113995 bp, 115 predicted proteins | sample 041ome_8_FD_179965 | JGI IMG/M metagenome (GOLD analysis project Ga0255765, IMG submission 179965) | Coastal salt marsh microbial communities from the Groves Creek Marsh, Skidaway Island, Georgia - 041407BS metaG (version 2) | ecosystem: Environmental > Aquatic > Marine > Intertidal zone >...
CAGAGCTATCCGGAAAACTGGACGGCACTGCGATGCGCGTGCCAACGCCAAACGTATCTGCCGTGGATTTGACATTTGAAGCCAGCAAAGATGTCACTGTCGAAGATATCAACGAAATCGTACGCGAGGCCGCCACGGGTCACATGGGACACGTCTTGGCCTATGACCCAGAGCCCAAGGTTTCAATCGACTTTAACCATACACCAGAATCCAGCATCTTTGCTCCCGAACAAACCAAGGTCGTCGGTGGTCGCACAGTGCGTGTTTTGGCGTGGTATGACAACGAATGGGGCTTCTCCTGCCGCATGGCAGATGTTGCCGCGACAATGGGTCGGTTGTTGTAATCACATCAACACTTCTGCATAACCCTGCCTTGTGTGCGGGGTTTTCTGTTTACCAAATCCCGATATCACCCTAGGCATCAGTGAAACGCGACAGCAGGTGCACGATGGGAAATTATGGTTGGTCAATTCTATTTTTCGCCATTTTATGCGCCATATTTTATGATGTGCTGTATAACGGAGCGCAGAATTTTCACTTTCTCCTCGTCAAGGATGATGAGTTGATCGAATATATGGCCTTTTGGCGATAAATTTCCACGATTTGTAAACATACTGCTTTTGGCTTGACAAATTTCCCTGAATGTTGATGTTAGCGCTAACTTTATTGCTAACAAAAATCAAAGGGATGAACCATGGCTGTCAAAGTTGCCATCAATGGATTTGGACGCATCGGGCGCAATGTTTTGCGGGCCATCGTTGAATCGGGACGCACCGATATCGAGGTTGTGGCAATCAACGATTTGGGACCTGTGGAAACAAATGCGCATCTTTTGCGCTTTGACAGTGTGCATGGACGCTTTCCTGCACAGGTAACAACCACCGACAACACCATCGATGTGGGCCGTGGCCCGATTGATGTCACAGCCATTCGCAATCCTGCCGAACTTCCTTGGGGTGGAGTGGATGTTGTTTTGGAATGCACAGGCATTTTCACAGATCGGGACAAGGCCGCAGTACATTTGGAAAACGGTGCCCATCGTGTTTTGGTTTCAGCCCCGTCAAAGGGCGCGGACAATACAATCGTTTATGGTGTGAACCACGAAACGCTGACGTCGGATCAGATCATTGTCTCAAACGCATCCTGCACTACAAACTGCCTATCCCCAGTCGCCAAGGCCCTGAATGATGCCATTGGCATCAAACGTGGGTTTATGACTACAATCCACAGCTATACAGGCGATCAACCAACGCTGGATACAATGCATAAGGATTTGTATCGCGCCCGTGCCGCGGCGATGAGCATGATCCCAACCTCCACAGGGGCCGCCAAGGCCGTGGGTTTGGTGTTGCCCGAGTTGAACGGAAAATTGGACGGTGTGGCCATTCGTGTCCCAACCCCAAACGTATCCTGTGTTGACCTAACGTTTGAGGCTGCTCGCAACACCACGATCGAAGAAATCAACGCGGCCGTGAAATCCGCGGCTGAGGGCGCGATGAAGGGCGTTCTGGGGTATACAGACGATCCGCTTGTTTCCATGGATTTCAACCATGATCCTCATTCATCCGTTTTTGCCAGCGAACAAACCAAGGTGATGGATGGCAATATGGTGCGTATCCTGACGTGGTACGACAACGAATGGGGATTTTCCAACCGTATGGCCGATACAGCGGTTGCAATGGGTAAATTGATTTAGGATTGTTTGGGGCGCCTTAGCGCCCCTTCCAAACCGGATCACGTTTTTCTGCAAAGGCGCGTGCGCCTTCTAACTGATCCTCAGACGTGTAAAGTTTTTCCACAGTTTCAAATTGCGATTTGGTGATTTTATTCATCGCATCTTGGAACTTCATGTCTTCAGCTTCACGCACGATTTCCTTGATCGCAGCATAAACCAAAGGCGGACCCGAGGCCAAAAGCTTGGCCAATTTGCGCGCCTCTGCCATCAAATCAGCGGCGGGATAGATGTGGTTGATGATGCCCCACCCCTTGGCCTCTTCTGCATCAAACCACCGCCCTGTCAGCAATAGTTCCATCGCGATGTGATAGGGAATGCGTTTTGGCAATTTAACAGAAGCCGCGTCTGCAACGGTGCCCGAGCGAATTTCAGGCAGGGCAAATGTCGCGTGATCTACGGATAAAATGATGTCCGCTGACAGAGCCAATTCCAACCCGCCACCACAGGCAATCCCATTTACGGCGGCGATCACGGGTTTGTTCATGTCGCGCAATTCCTGCAATCCACCAAAACCACCCACGCCATAATCCCCATCCACGGCGTCGCCTTCGGCGGCGGCCTTTAAGTCCCAACCGGGGCAAAAGAATTTTTCACCACCTCCCGTTAGGATCGCAACACGCAATTCGGGGTCATCCCGAAAATCGCGAAACACATCCCCCATGATGCGGCTGGTGGCCAGATCAATGGCGTTCGCCTTGGGGCGATCCAAGGTCACCTCAAATACGTGACCGCGGCGTTCGGTTTTAATGGGGCTATCGCTCATGTCGCTCTCCTGATCAGTGCATCTACCGCGATTGCGGTGGTTGGTGTTGCGATTATGGGGTTTATTTCAACTTCTAACACGTCATCCATGTTTTGCCGAACATAGGATTGCACGGACATCACCGCATCCACCAATGCGGCCATATCCACCGCAGGTTGTCCGCGATATCCATTCAGGATGGGTGCGATTTTCAATCGTTGGAAGGCCTCTGTCACATCCTGGGACGTTACAGGCAGAACCAGGGTTGTGCTGTCCTTTAGGATTTCGGTCATCACACCGCCTGCCGCAAGGGTTAGGACGAAACCATGCGCAGGATCAGCCACAACACCGATTAGGATTTCACACACCGAACCCGTAATCATTTGTTCCATTAGGAAACTGTCACGGCCCATATTTTTAGCCGCAGATTTCACCGCATCAAGCGATGTCAGGTTAAGCGCAACGCCACCTGCATCCGATTTATGCGCCAACCCTTGCGCTTTTAGTACGGCAGGAAATGGAAAATCGCCCTGATTGTCGATGTTATCGAAGCTCACGACCCGCGCCGCAGGCACCGTCAAACCAGAATGCGACAGGGCCGCTTTCGCCTCTGCCTCGCTTAGGGTCACGATCGTCTCACTTGGGCTGGATTTCCACAGGGGCTGGTCGTTTTGGATGCCCTGCCCAATTGCGGCTGCGGCCTTCACCGCCTCTAGGCTTTCACGCAAACCGTTTAGACAGGGAATGCCCAAGGCACCCAAGCGTTCGGCCACATGTTCAGGCATGTTTTCCGCAAGGCTTGCCGCCAAGATCAGAACACGGTCACTTTGCACACGGGCGTATTCAACGGCCTCGATCACGCAATTCCACGCGGATTGGGAACAGCGATCTGCGCGCGGAAAATCCACAACCAAAATTGTTGCATCCTGATCCCCCAACATCATCGCAGCATAGCATTTCCCCATCGCGGCACCATCACCCCAGATATAGGTGTGATAATCCAAAGGGTTTGCTAATGCGACCTTATCCCCCAAAGCGTCACGCAGCGCGTCCCGCTGATTTGGGATAAGATCGGGGAATTCCACCCCAACAGCTTGCCCCAGATCGGCCATAAGACTGGCTTCGCCGCCCGAACAGGAAATGGTCGCAACCCTATCACCGTTCAGTGGGCCCACATGATGCAACACCATCAGCGTATCCATAAAGGTGGTTAAGTCCTGAACCTGGACTACGCCAAGACGTTCAAAAAAGGCGCTGGCCCCTGCGGCACTGCCGGCAAGCGAGGCTGTGTGCGAAATTGTGGCGGCCTGTGCCTGATCCGATGCGCCCACCTTGATCGCAACAATGCCCTTGCCCATGGCGTGGGCCTCTTGGGCCAATTGCAGGAATTCGTTTGGATCCCCCAACCCTTCGATATGCAGACCAAGTGCTGTCACGCGTGGATCGGCCAAAACAAAGCGCGCCAAATCCGCCATGCTGACCTTGGCCTGATTGCCCGCCGTCATCAAATAGGCAATCGGCAAGGCGCGTGTGTGCATGCTTAGGTTAATAGCGATATTCGAACTTTGCGTGATGATGGCAACGCCACTGTCCACAGGAATGCTGCCATGTTGATCGGGCCATAAACAGGCCTGATCCAAGTAATTAACGAACCCGTAACAATTGGGTCCCACAATCGGCATATCCCCCGCGGCTGATACCAATTCCGCCTGTAGGGATGCGCCATCTACGGTTTCCGCCTGACTTTCCAAAAAGCCAGAGGCAAAGCACACGGCGCCACCCGCCCCCATCTGTGACAATTCACGCACCACATCAATAGTCGCATTGCGATTGACACAGATGAACGCCGCATCTGGGGTTTCGGGCAAATCAGCCAATGTGCGATAAACGGGAATGCCGTCCACATCCGTGGCCTTTGGATGGATGGGATAAATCGCGCCCTGAAATCCGATTTTGCGACATTGTTCAATGATGGAACGTGCCCAATACCCGCCCCCAATCACGACGACGGATTTTGGACGAAATAGACGGTCAAGCCCTGCCATATGGTTAGGCCCCCAATGGACGCAGCAAATCGCGGCTGATGATGTGGCGTTGGATTTCCGATGTGCCATCCCAAATCCGTTCAACCCGCGCATCGCGCCAGAACCGTTCGATTGGGAAGTCATCCATTAAGCCCATGCCACCAAAAATCTGCAAGGTTTGATCCGTGATACGTGCCAGCATTTCTGTGGCATAAAGTTTGGCCGAGGCAATTTCACGATTGGCGGGTAGGTTTTCATCCAACCGCCACGCAGAAGCCAATGTCAGATGGTCGGCTGCATCAATTTCGGTGATCATATCGGCGATCTGGAAACTGACCCCCTGAAATTTGCCAATGGGTTGACCAAATTGCTCCCGTTCCGCTGCATAATTCAGTGCATAATCGAAACACCGACGCGCGCGTCCTACGGACATGGCCGCAACGGTGATGCGTGTGGCGTATAGCCATGTGTTCATCACCTCAAACCCGCCGTCAACCTCACCCAAAACTTGGGCATCTGGCAGGCGGCAATCATCAAATTCCAGCACCATGTTCTTGTAACCACGGTGTGATACGGATTTATATCCATCACGGATGGTAAACCCAGGTGTCCCGCGATCCACCAAAAATGCGGTTATGCGTTTTTTCGGGCCCTTTGGTGTTTGATCCTCACCTGTTGCGATGAAACAGATAATAAAATCAGCGTGTTCTGCGCCACTGATAAAGTGTTTGGTTCCATTCACAACCCAATCGCCACCATCACGACGCGCAAAACATTTCATGCCCCGCACATCCGATCCTGCCCCCGGTTCAGTCATGGCCAGCGCATCCATACGTTCCCCGCGCACGGCAGGCATCAAATACCGATCCACCTGTTCCCCTTCGCAGGCCATCAAAATATTTTGGGGACGCCCGAAAAAATGGTTCAGCGCCATGGACCCACGGCCCAATTCCCGTTCAACAAGCGCGAATTCCAAATGGCTTAGCCCCGCACAACCCACAGATTCAGGAAAATTACAGGCGTAAAACCCCAGATCGATGGTTTTTTGCTTGATGTCTTGGGCAATCTCCTTAGGCACTTCGCCCGTGCGTTCCACCAAATCTTCATGCGGATAAATTTCGTTTTCAACGAAACTGCGCACCGTATCCACGATCATCTGTTGTTCATCAGTCAGTCCAAAGTGCATTTGATTATGCTCCTGTTGAAAGGGTTGAAAGCGCCTCTGCCACGGCTCCAACGGGGGGACAGGATTTACGTGTATCTAACGACACATGCAGCAGGAATTGTTCGCAACTGGCCAATGCTGTGCCATCGGATGCGCGGCGCATATCATGGGCCAATTTTACCTTTTTCCCATCGGCCAGCAGCACGCGCGTATCAACAACAATATCCTCGCACGCGTGTGTTTCCAGCAGGTATTTGATGGTTGTTTCCACCGTAAAGAAACTGTGCCCACCTGCCACGTATTCCTGATCTGCGCCGATGGCCAACATAAACCCATCGGCGGCATCGCTGAACACTTGACCATAGCGGCCCTCATTCATGTGACCATTGTAATCGGTCCAATCTACGGGCACGACACGGCGTACGGTTTCCATTGTTGGGGCCTGTGCGGGCACGGTTTGCATGTTTGCTTCATGCGCCTGGATCAATGCACCTGCGGCCTGCCCCTGTTGTTTCAGGGCACGCATCATGGAAATCAGGTTATTGTCGCGGATGCGTTCCAATTCACGAATGCTATGCGCACCTGATTGTTCATCTGATTGATCAGCGATCAACTGCACCAAGTCATCGGTGAGTTCGGGCACATCCATCAGTTTGGTCCATGGCCATTCTAAACAGGGGCCAAATTGCGCGATGAAATGGGCCATCCCTGCCTCACCCCCCGCGATGCGGTAAGTTTCAAACAACCCCATCTGCGCCCAACGCAGGCCGAAGCCATAGCGGATCGCATTGTCAATTTCTTCGGTCGTGGCAATGCCATCTTTGATCAACCACAATCCTTCGCGCCAAACCGCTTCAAGGAAACGATCGGCGATATGCGCGTCAATTTCTTTGCGCACATGCAAGGGGTAGAGACCGACCGAGGTTAACAGGTCCTTGGCCCGCTCAATATCCGCAGGCGCGTTTTCGGGGGATGGCACCAATTCGATCAGTGGCAGCAGGTAAACCGGATTAAAGGGGTGTGTGACAAAAATTTGCCCCTTATTATCGGATTTTTCCTGCAATTCCGACGGTTTAAATCCAGAAGTTGAGGAACCGATGATGGCATCTACACGGCAATGCGCCTGAATTTCGGCCATGACTTTATGTTTGATATCCAAACGTTCTGGCACGCTTTCTTGGATCCAGTCGGCGTTTTCAACAGCCTCTTGAACCGTGTCGCAGATGATCAACGCCCCTTCAGCAGGTAACGCCACATCATAGAGCATCGGCAGCGCATGACGTGCGTTTACCAGCACCTCATTCACCTTACGTTCGGCCTCAGGATCAGGGTCGAACAGATTGATATTCCAGCCATTTAGCAGAAATCGAGCAAGCCAACCGCCCCCGATCACACCGCCACCAATAATTGCAACTGTTTTTGTCATTTTAATCCACGCATAGTGTTGGGCGCTGCCCATTTCCATAAGTTTCAAAGCACCCGAAATGGGGGCTATGGGATGTGCATATTTGTCCCTCGGCCGAACAGAACCCTTCACAGTCGTCCGAGGACGAACAGGATTTACCCCCGTCCTGAGTTTTCACCTGACAGATCGAAATGCCAAACCCGTTGATCACGGGCGTTCCGCCCGCCTTCAGGCAATCTTGGGTGGCCTTTTCCTGCGCGACCAATTCGGGCGGCAGCGCAGGTTCAGGGCTTGGGACCAGTTCTTCTTGGCAGGCCCCAAGCACCAATAGCATCACGAAACATGTCAGACGCCGCATCATGGCATCAGCCGCGCGGTGCGCGTTTCGTTAGGCGCAGTTTTTCACGCACTTCGGCAGGGCCGATCACGCGCGCGCCCATCCCTTCGATGATACATTTGGCACGGGTCACCAATTGTTCGTTGGTCGCCAACACGCCTTTGTCCAGCCATAGGTTATCTTCTAATCCCACGCGCACATTGCCCCCTGCCAGCACAGCCGCCGCCACATAGGCCATTTGATTGCGTCCCAAGGCGAAGGCACTAAACGTCCATTCAGGCGGCACATTGTTCACCATCGCCATGAAGGTGTTCAAATCATCGGGCGCGCCCCATGGGACCCCCATGCACAGCTGCACCAAGACATCTGGTTCCAGAATCCCATCAGCCACCAATTGCTTTGCATACCACAAATGCCCTGTGTCAAAGGCCTCGATCTCAGGTTTTACGCCCAAATCGGTCATCATTTTCCCCATGGCCTGCAACATACCAGGCGTATTGGTCATGACGTAATCCGCCTCGGCAAAGTTCATGGTGCCACAATCCAGCGTACAGATTTCTGGCAAACATTCCGCAACATGGGCCACGCGCTCTTCCGCGCCGATCATATCGGTGCCAGCCTCGCTTAGTGGCAATGGGTTATTGGCGCCACCAAAAACCATATCACCACCCATACCCGCGGTAAGGTTCAGCACAACATCCACATCCGCATCACGAATGCGATCTGTCACCTCGCGGTAATATTCCAATTTGCGGCTGGGTGCGCCTGTTTCGGGGTCACGCACATGGCAATGAACAACCGCTGCACCCGCCTTGGCCGCGGCAATCGCGCTGTCGGCGATTTGTTTCGGGCTGCGGGGCACATGGGGGCTTCTGTCTTGGGTTCCACCAGAACCAGTAACCGCACAGGTGATGAACACCTCTTTATTCATTGTTAGGGGCATAAGAATCCTCGTCTTGCACGTGTGATGCGATATGATCGCGCTTGTACTTACATCAAAATTTGCAGTAATAGTCATAATTAATGCAAAAATGGTCAATTCAATCTCACGCGCCTGTTTCGGTTGGCTTTCTCTTGTTTGAACGCTTTTCGAACATGTGTTTGGCCAATTGTGTTGAACCCATGCGGGCGGCAAATACACTAGGCGACCGGCAAGTTTATGATTGGGCTTTTGTCGGATTAAACCAAGGGGTTGTGACATCTTCTTCACAGCTGAGTGTTTTGACCGACCACGCCATCGCGGATGCGCCGCAGTTCGACTATTTGTTTGTGATCGCCAGTTATGATTACGACACGCATGATACGCCAGCCACACGTCGGGCATTGGCGAAAGTTTCGACATCGTGCAAGGTTATGATCGGGTTGGATACGGGGGCATGGTTGATGGCATCCGCAGGGTTGTTGGAACACAAACGTGCAACGGTACACTGGGACATTCTGGACAGTTTTTCCGAACGTTTTCTGAATGTTGAACCATTACGTGAACGCGTGGTACGCGATGACAACCGTGTGACATGTGCAGGCGCCACATCGGCCTATGATCTGACCCGCGAACTGATCTGTGATCATATTGGACATGGGATTGCGCTGGATGTTGATGCCCTATTCATGCGGCGCGATGACCTGCGCCCACGCCATATTGGCAGCGGGCCAAGCGGCCCTGTGCAACGGGCCATCGACCTAATGCATCGTAGTATCGAAACGCCCATGATGTTGGATGAGATTTCACGTCAGGTGGCCTGCCCACCCAAAACATTATCACGGCGATTTCAGGCCGCATTGGGGGCCACACCGGGACAAGTTTATCGCCACATCCGCCTAAGTGCCGCGCGTCATTTGGTGGAAAGCAGCAGCCTACAAATCACCGAAATCGCCGTTAGAACAGGGTACGAAAGCCCCGCCGCCCTAACCCGCGCATTTAAAAAACGCTTTGGTCATGCGCCAAGGGGGTCGTCATTGATTGATCCACGATAACCCGTGGCCACCACAAATTTTTCTGAACTATCGGTGCGACTGCTGGGGGGTTTGATGTTCATCACTTTTTTAAACCGCTGTTTCAGCAGTTTTTGCAATTCCCCCTCTGCGCCCCCTGCCAAAACCTTGGCCACAAAGGCCCCATCAGGTTCCAGAACATCAAAGGCGAAATAGGCAGCAGCCTCGCACAGGGCAACGATGCGCAGGTGGTCGGTTTGTTTGTGACCCGAACTGGATGCCGCCATATCCGACATCACAACATGCGCAGGACCGCCCAACCATTCCTTGACCTTTAAATCTGCATCATCGCTTAGAAAATCCAGCTGATGAATTTCGGCCCCTGCGATGGGCTCCACCTCTTGTAGATCAACACCCAGGACCGTTCCAACCGCTTTATCACGCCGCTCGCCCAGGGCATTGACGCGTTTCACCGCAACCTGACACCAGCCACCCGGCGCACAGCCCAGATCAACCACACGCGCACCTGGCACCAAAAACCGGAATTTTTCATCCAATTCCAAAATCTTAAACGCCGCGCGGCCACGGTATCCTTCGGCCTTGGCACGTTTGACATACGGGTCATTCAACTGACGCTGCAACCATTTCACTTGGGAAACCGTGCGTCCACGAGCAGATTTGACCTTGACCTTCAAATCACGTTGACCACGTCCCGATGAATTTTTTGTCTGCTTTGCCATTCTTATTGCCCTTTGACGACGCGCCCTGATTGTTTTGCACGCCCCAGATCAGCCCCGTCTTAGATCAGTATGGCCCGTCTTCCAAGACGCCATTTGCACACATCTGCGCATAAAGTAACCCTTCGCGCAGACCGCGATCGGCCACCGACAGACGATCGGTTGGCCAAGACCGCAACAGCGCCTGCAAAATCGCAGCGCCCGACATGATCAAGGCCTGTCGATCCGATCCAATGCGCGGATCAGAACGGCGCCCATCAGGACCCAATTGTAAATACCCGTCAATCACATGATCAATTTGATCCGATGTCATGCGCAGCCCATCCACCTTGGTACGATCATATCGTTTCAGGCCCAGATGCGACGCCGCTACCGTTGTGACGGTGCCCGAGGTGCCAATGATTTGAAACCCTTCACGGGTTTGTTGATCCGCATAGGGGGCGAAATCAGCCAAGCGTTCCTCAAAATGGCAACTCATCAATGCATAACGCGCGGCGTCATCTTCTACGTCGCTGAAATTATCGCGTAGGGTGGCAACCCCCAACGGGATGGAAATCCAATCCACCACTTTGGCCGCTGGAAATGGGCTGTCGGGGGTGTGAAAGCCTGCATGCAGACGCATGATCGACCTGGGGCGTTCCCATTTCGGGACGGCGGATAAATCAATCCACACCAATTCCGTCGATCCCCCGCCAATATCCACGACCAACAACTGTTCTGTGTTGGTGGATACCAATGGCGCACAGGAAATCACGGCCAAACGGGCCTCTTCCTCAGGTTTTATAATCTCGAGCTTGATCCCTGTTTCCCGCCGCACTTGGTTTAGGAATTGACGTGAATTTTCCGCGCGCCGACAGGCCTCTGTCGCGACCAATCGCACGTGTTTGACGCGATGGGATTTCAGTTTTTGTTGGCACACACGCAGCGCCTGTACTGTGCGCTGCATCGAACCACGGTTTAACCGACCTGTGCGTTCCAATCCGGCGCCCAATTGCACTGATTTGGAAAAACTGTCGACCACATGGAACTGATTGCCCTTGGGTTGGGCAATCAGCATGCGACAACTATTTGTTCCCAAATCCAACGCGGCATAAAGATCCGTTGGATTGGGTCGCTTCTTTGGCGCGGGGCTCTCTACCGGTTTGGGAAATGCGCCCGCACCTGATGGACGCTTGGGCGCCATATTTCACGCCCTCCGATAGACTTAAGTTAATTTCAAGATACGCATGCTTTGTCCCTGCCGCAAGGGGACAAACGCAAAATTGTCGCAGGGGCAAAGGGGGCTTTCATTTTCATCATGAAAAACTTGCATTGGTTATCCGATCAGATTGCTGATTATACCCAGATCAGGCGCACCCACGTCGCGGAATGTCCGATAGTTGTCGAAAACCGACGTCGAAATTTCAAAATGCAGACTTATCTATGGGCAACTTGAATAAGGATTCGACCATGACCGACGTAACCATTGTTTATTGGCGCGACATGCCGGCACAAGTGATTGTTGGAAAAGGCCGCCGTGGGGTCAAACGCCCCCTGCCCGAACATTTTGAGCAGGCGATTGACCGCGCTGCCATGAAAAGCGGCATGGCCGGCACAGACGAATATCTGTCCGAATGGCGCAAGGCCGATCCCATTCAAGTCGAGGGAACACCAGAAGAAGCGGCAGAAACAGTCGCCCTTCGGATTGAGGCAGAGTACGATCAAGAGCGCATAAAGGCGTTGATCGACAACAATGGATGGGAGGCGTAGTCCATGGCGCTTTTTAATTTCGCAAAGAAATCAGAAGAAGTAACACCCGTTTCACCCGAAATGGAATCCTTTCTTAAAGGATACTCAATTGAGGTGATGCCACGCACCGCGGAAAAGGTTGAAGATTTCCGCGCGCTATTGCCAAAGGGCACACGCGTTTACATTGCCCATATCGAGGGCACCCCGATTGAGGATATGGTCGCCACAGCAAAGCGCATTGCGAACGAAGGCTATGACGTTATGCCCCACTTCCCCGCGCGCATCATCAAGGATGCCGCGACATTGGAAAACTGGATCGCACAATATCATGGCGAAGCCGGTGTTGAACAGGCGCTATTGTTGGCAGGGGGCGTGACAAATCCACATGGGGATTTTGACAGTTCCATGCAGTTGTTGGAAACAGGACTGTTTGACAAAGCAGGTTTTAAACGTTTGCACGTTGCCGGCCACCCAGAGGGGAACAAAGATATCGATCCAGATGGATCCATGAAAAACGTGGATGCAGCACTTCGGTGGAAGCAGAAATTCAGCGAAACAACAGACGCGGAAATGGCGCTTGCGACCCAGTTTGCCTTTGATGCGGGCCCCATCATTCAATGGGCAAATGACCTAAAGGCGGCGGGCATCACATTGCCGATCCACATCGGCATCGCGGGACCTGCAAAACTACAGACCTTGATCAAATTTGCGATCGCTTGTGGCGTTGGCCCGTCCCTGAAAGTTTTGCAAAAACGCGCAATGGACGTTTCAAAACTGCTTTTGCCGTATGAACCCACACAGGTTCTCTCAGAGCTTGCGGCACACAAGGCGGCGAACCCTGATTTCAATATCACACATGTCCATTTCTTTCCCTTAGGTGGGATCAAAACCAACGCGGTTTGGACACATAACAATGGTGGCAGCTCTGCCATCCCTGCAAACGCATCTTAAGGAAGAAAAGACATGGTAAAAACTGTCGTTGAATCAAAAACAAAAACGGCCGTCTTGGGATTTGACCAACCGTTTTGTGTGATTGGTGAGCGCATCAACCCCACTGGGCGCAAAAAGCTTGCTGCGGAATTGGAAGCGGGGGATTACTCCACTGTTGAAAAAGACGCCTTGGCACAGGTGATGGCGGGTGCAAATATTTTGGATATCAACGCAGGCGTTGTTTATAATTCAAATCCCAACCCAAATGAAACTGAACCCCCGTTGATGACAGCCTTGATCAATCTGGTTCAGGGTTTGACAGACGTACCCCTTTGTATCGACAGTTCGGTCCCAGAAGCCTTGGAAGCAGGTTTGCAAGCAGCCGAGGGGCGTCCCTTGTTGAACTCTGTCACAGGTGAGGAAGAGCGCTTAGAATTCGTTCTTCCATTGGTCAAAAAATACAATGTTCCTGTGGTTGCAATTTCAAATGACGACACAGGCATTTCAGAAGACCCAGAGGTGCGTTTCGCCGTCGCTAAGAAAATCGTAGAACGCGCGGCCGATTTCGGCATCCCTGCGCATGACATCGTGGTTGACCCATTGGTGATGCCAATCGGTGCGATGGCGACAGCGGGCAATCAGGTGTTTGCATTGGTGCGTAAACTGCGCGAGGAATTGGGCGTAAACACAACATGTGGCGCTTCGAACGTTTCCTTTGGCCTACCAAACCGTCACGGCATCAACAACGCATTCCTGCCCATGGCAATGGGTGCGGGTATGACATCGGCGATTATGAACCCCGTTGCCCTGCCCGTCACACAGAAAAAGATCGCCGAGAAAAAGGCAGAGGTTGAAGCCGCAGGCATCATCCTTCCTGCGGATATGGATGATGAGACGTTTGTTCAGATGTTTGGCCTTGGTTCAACCAAACCACGCCCAGGCAAAGAGATGGAAGCCATCCGCGCGGCCAACCTGTTGACAAACAATGACGCCCATGGCGGCGCATGGATTGCGTTTAACAAACCTGCAGGATCAGGTGACGCGGCCGCAGGGGGCCGTGGTGGCCGCCGCGGCGGACGCCGTCGTGCGTAATCAAAAGACGGATAAAAACAAGAAAAGGCGCAGTTTTCTGCGCCTTTTCTTATTATAACGGATTGTTTCACCACTATACGCTTCGTGCAGTGACCAATTCTATAGCGATCCAGGAACCAAGCGCGGGTCGCGGCGGTCGTTGCCACTTACATATGGATCACGCGGCCATAGGCATCCAGCACGGATTCATGCATCATTTCTGACAATGTCGGATGCGGGAACACGGTATGCATTAGGTCTTCTTCCGTGGTTTCCAACTGTTGACCGATGACATACCCTTGGATCATTTCGGTTACTTCTGCGCCCACCATATGCGCGCCCAGCAACTCGCCCGTTTTTTCGTCAAAAATGGTTTTCACCATGCCCTCTGGTTCGCCCAATGCGATCGCCTTACCATTGCCGATGAATGGGAAACGACCCACTTTTACTTTATAACCTGCCTCTTTCGCCTTGGCTTCGGTCAAACCGACACTGGCGACTTGGGGATGGCAATAAGTGCAGCCCGCAATGGAGTTGGGTTTGATCGGATGCACCTTTTCCCCGGCGATCATATCGGCAACCATGACACCTTCGTGGCTGGCCTTGTGGGCCAACCAAGGGGCGCCCGCAACGTCCCCAATTGCAAACAGGCCATCAACGCCCGTGCGGCAATATTCGTCCGTCACAACATGGGTGCGATCAATCGTGACGCCAAGCGCCTCAAGCCCCAAATCCTCAACATTGCCGACAATGCCAACGGCGGAAATCACCGTATCAAATTCCTCGGTCTTGGTTTTGCCGCCCTGTTCGATATGGGCGGTCACCTTGCCATTGCCACGGTCCAGTTTTTTGACCATCGCTTTTTCGCGGATTTTCATCCCCTGCTTTTCAAACTGCTTTTTCGCGAATTTTGAAATTTCTTCGTCTTCGACAGGCAGCACACGATCCATCACTTCAACAACGGTCGTATCCGCGCCCAAGGTGTTATAGAAGGATGCAAATTCAATCCCAATCGCGCCTGATCCGATGACCAGCAATTTTTTGGGCATGCGTTTTGGTGTCAGCGCGTGTTTGTATGTCCAAACCAAATCGCCATCGGCCTCTAGTCCCGGAAGTTCGCGTGCACGCGCCCCTGTGGCCAAGATAATGTTTTTAACGCTTAGGGTTTCAGCGCCTTTATCGGTCTTAACCTCAACCTGTCCCTTACCCTTCAGCGTGGCAGCCCCCATGAAGGCGGTCACTTTGTTCTTTCTCAACAAATGTGTGACGCCTTGGTTCAACTGTTTTGACACAGCACGAGACCGTTTCACCACAGCATCCAAATCATAAGAAATACCCGAAGCGGACAGCCCAAATTCCTTAGCCCTATGCATCAGATGAAAAACCTCAGAGGACCGCAACAGCGCCTTCGTTGGAATACAGCCCCAGTTCAGGCAGATGCCACCCATATGCTCACGTTCGATGATTGCGGTTTTTAAACCCAATTGCGCCGCACGAATTGCAGAAACATAGCCACCAGGACCAGCACCAATAATAACAACATCAAAGGAATGAGACGACATGTTTAACTCCGGAATTTTAAATTCCGTTTAACGTTAAACTATTTTTAATTTCACATCAACAGATGAGCTATGCTTAGGACGCCTTATCAAGTTGCCGTAATGTCATACCATAGCCGCCATTGTCCAAATATTCCCGCTCCAACGCAGTATAGTTGCGCCCAAGCGCATCATTGCGATAGGGAAAGCGGCCAAATTGACGAATAACTTCGCGGTGCACTCGTGCATGCAGCAGGTTATTTTCACCTGTCTGAGGCATCCGTTCCTTTATCAATCGGATGCATCTGTCCTGATCGCACAGGTTTTCAGAATGCATCAGTGGCAGATAAAAGAACTGTCGCGCAGGTGCAGCAATAGAGAGATCCCATTTCTGTGTCACGCATTGTTTTGCCACCGTCAATGCAAGCCGATCTGAGGCAAAGGCCTGACCTGATCCGCGAAACATATTGCGCGAAAATTGATCCGTGACCAAGATATAGGCCAAGGCACCAGATGGATAGGTCAACCACATACTGTGACCGCCCTCCATAATCTGATGCCAGGTTTCTAAAAACCGATCTCGGATTTTCTGATCTAATGTCTCGGCACTGCTGTACCAGCTGGATTGATCAACCTCATCCAACCAAAATTTTAAAACCGCATCGACACTCATTGTCACCACGCTCCTCATGCCTTGTCCTCGGGGAAAGGCTGTCACAAAAATTTCGCAAAACAAAATCACGTTTTACGACAAAGCGACAAACCCCGTGATTAGGATTGTTCTTGGGTAGTTTCCTCTTCGATGGCGACTTCGATGTCGTATTCTTGGGCAATTTCAACCAAGACGGGCGATGCCGTTGGCGCAACGGGTGTATAGCTTGACGTATCGTCCGCGGCGATGGCTGGACGCTGTGTCATACGGTAAGCGCCGTAAAGGCCCATGATCCCCAACAAAACGGCGATAAATAAGAAAAATCCAACGGGACCGATCGTTTCCATCATGAAACCGATGATCAAAGGACCCGCAATCGCGCCAATCCCGTTTAGGAATAAAAGACCCGCGGATGCGGCGGCCATATCCTCATATTCCAAAAAGTCGTTAGTATGCGCAATCAGCAATGAATACAGCGGATTGGACATGCCCCCAACGAAGAAGGCTGCAACCAAAAGTGCATAATAGTTGCCGCCTGTCAGGATCGCCAAAAGCGATGCTGACCCACCAATCGCCGCGCAAATCACGATCAAGAACCGTCGATCCATGCGATCAGACACCCACCCAATGGGATATTGCAGCAACATGGCCCCAACATAAAAGGATGCGACAAATGCAGAAATCTCACTCAGGCTTAGGCCAATTTGCGACCCAAAGATCGCGGCCATACCAAACTGGGCCGCAAAAATGCCACCCAGCAGGAACATGCCTACCGCCCCCAATGGCGATACGCGGATCAATTCCGTCAATCGCATTGGTTTCGTTGCCTCAAACGCGGGTGTCGGTGAAATTGAAAGCAGGATCGGCGCAAAGGAAATCGAAACCAGAACAGAAATCACCACAAACAGAATGTAACCTGATGGATCGGCCAGCAAAAGAATTCCTTGAGCCGACACAATCCCAATCATCTGCACAACCATGTAAAGGGACAGCGCCTGCCCCCGATTTTCGTTACTGGCCCCATTGTTCAGCCAACTTTCCGCGGTGACATAGACCCCACAAAACGAAAACCCGATAATGGCCCGACCAATTGCCCATGCAACAGGATGCGGTATCGCAGGATACAAGATAAGAACCGCCGAAACAAAGGACCCAAGTGCCGCAAACACACGCACATGACCGACGCGGCGGATCATTTCAGGCACAGCGCGGCTGGCGCCCAAAAACCCAACGAAATAGGCCGACATGACAATCGACATTTCCAAATTGGAAAATCCTTCAATTTCGCCACGTACACCCAACAATGTCCCCTGCAAACCGTTTCCGATCATCAAAAGGAACATGCCCAGCAATAACGCCCATGTATTTGAGAGAACCTGTAACATCGCCACATCCTTATTTTTGCCATGGCATACTTAAATTAATATCAGATTACGGGATCAAAAGCGACGCATCACCATATGAAAAGAACCTGTAGCGCCGACTGACCGCATGCGTATAAAGCATTTTCGTTCGCTCCGCCCCGATAAAGGCCGAGACCAACATAATCAATGTAGATTTGGGCAGATGAAAATTGGTCATCAAGGCATCGGCCACATGAAATTCAAATCCTGGGTAAATGAAAATATCGGTCGCGCCCTTCCACGGGGCAATCTGACCTGTGTCACGCGCCGCCGTTTCCACCAATCGCAGTGCCGTTGTGCCCACGGGGATCACACGGCCCCCTGCGGATTTCGTGGCCAAGATTTCTGCGGCAGCCTCGGGGGTAACTTCGCCCCGTTCTTTATGCATTTTATGGGTTGTGACATCATCAACTTTGACGGGCAAAAATGTGCCTGCCCCCACATGTAGCGTGACATAGGTGATATCTACGCCCTTGGCGGTCAGCGCGTCCAGCAAACCTTCATCAAAATGAAGCGAGGCTGTTGGCGCGGCAACGGATCCGCGATGTTTTGCAAAAACGGTTTGATAATCCTCTTTATCCTGTTCATCTGCCGCGCGTTTTGATGCTATATAGGGGGGCAAGGGCATGGCGCCCGCCTCTTCCAGCGCGGCATCAAATGCATCTCCCGTCAGGTTAAAGCGCAATTTGGCTTGACCATCACGTTTTTCATAAAGTTCTGCGTAAAACTGATCACTTAATGTGATAATCTCGCTCAACGCAACCTTGCGCAGAGGTTTGATCAACGCGCTCCAATACCCGTCTGCATCTGGATCTAGCAGGGTGACTTCGATCTTGGCTTCACCGCTTCCACCTTGAACACCATGGCGTTTGCGAACACCGTTCAGGCGCGCAGGGATCACACGGGTGTTGTTTAGAACCAGACGATCGCCCGCCTGAAACAGATCAATCAGATCCTCAACAGTTTTGTCATGAAATACATCGCCCTCTGCAAACAGCAATTTAGCCGCACTGCGCGGGTTCATTGGCCGCGTGGCGATCAAATCCTCGGGCAACTCAAAGTCAAAATCTGAAAGCTTCATTACTTTGCCAAATTGGGGGCCGGACGGCGGAATATTTCACGAAAGAGCGAGGGGGTAAACGCAGATAGCGGGTTCACCACCACGCGCGGTTTATCGGTTTCCCCCCGAATGGTAAAGTTAAATCCAATCAACCCCTGACCCTTGCCCGAAAGCAGTGCACCAACCGCATTTAGGGCATAAATCGGGGAAATGACGCCCTGTAAATCCAATTGCCCTAGCTGTTTGAAGAAATAGCCATCGACCGAAATTCCAACCGATGGGCCAAAGGCGGTTGCCGATTCAATTACAACCTGTTCTGGCGTGTTGCGGAATTTCACGTCAACCTCATCTAGAGACATACCTGCACCTCGCAATTGATCCAATAATCCCACAATGCTGATCGCGTTCAAAATCTCTAACAAAAAAGAGGAATTTTGAACGCGGATGTCACGAATGGCGATTGTTCCATCCAATTCACCCTTGCGCGATGTGGGCGTTAATTCCATTTTCAACGATCCGCCCGTGGCCCGTTTTACAACATCTGTCGCCATCAATACCCCTGCGGCATCTGTGCTGACCACCTCAACGCCTGGTCCGAGAGATGTTGCGTATAAACGCCCTGCGATGGGCGCCCCGTTGATCGCCCCCGAAAATGGCCCCAAACCATTTTGGTTCAACGAGGCCCGAAAATTCGTCACAGAATTTTTGGGATCAATAATCAGGCGATCCAATGCGATTTCTGTGCTCGTGCCCGACCCCGTTCCACTTTGACGTCGATCAAGGAAGTCAGCAAGTATGACGGTGCCTGAGGTAATACTCAGCCCCCCATTTTTTCCAATACTCAGACTTGTGTTAAACCAATCCCCAACACGCAGTTTCGTCAGGTTAACCCCCGCATAGGCCCCATCGGACACGATCACGTCAGCCTCTGCCTCTAATCCCTGACCAGAATAGGAAATACCGTCGATTTTCGGGGTTTCACCCAGCTGACCATCCAAACGCAACTGCCCCTTGGCATCCGTTGATTTGCGCCAACCAAGGATTGGAATACGCGCCCCAAACCCCACCATATCAGAGGTGATACGATATTGTGGTGCCGCCCCTTTTGGAAAATCAACAACCAATTCCGCCGCGGCCGTTCCGCGCAACAAATCCCGCGGCAAGGTAACGCCCAACCCCGTCAAATCCCGATCTGATACGCGCAAATTCACGTTTAACTGCGGACGAACATCACGTTTTAGATCAAGCGAGGAGACAAACCGCATCTCGGATTGCATTCCACCAAGTTCAGCAGGACCACTCAGCGTGAACATAAGATCATCAATCGTGATATCTAATGCATCAGATGTGATCTGGTTGGACAGCACGTCAAATTTAGATCGTGCATTATACATGCGTCCAGCTGCGGAATATTTCAGCGATTTAGCAGCCTCGGTTTTGGACAGCAAAAACGACATATCGACCGTGCCGATCACACGACCCGTTGTTAAATCTAGGTTGGCAGGCACCCGTTTTGACAGGGACACAGGTGGGTGATTTAGAACCCAAAGCACATCTTCGTATGCGCCATCAATTTGCAAGTTAACTTCGGCAAGCGATGGTTTAATTAGACTATTGGGAATGGTATAACGCGATCCTGCAACATCGACGCGACCAGTGGGCGTTTCAATATATCCCGCATCGGTTTCAAGTGACAAAATGAAATCATGGCTGGATAAATGCCCCGACAACCCCTGAATGGGCGGGGCATCGGCAAAGGGGGCCATGACCAAATCCTCAAACCCCATGGAATAGTGGATCACTGGCAATTCATTTGGCAGGCGATGCAGTGAAAATTCATAATCCACCAGCGCACCTGCCGAAATATGATCGTCGATCCATTTGCGCGGCTTGGCCTTAAAATCAATGGGCCATGCAGACAGCGCCTTGCGCAGTCCGACGCGCGGGGTAAAGGCATTGACGCGCAATTCCCACCCCTCTGGTCGCGCGGTGATGATGCCATTTGCATATCCATCAGACCCCTCGTCTAATTCGCGGATATAAGCCTCGGCCACTTCAATCTGGAACGGATCAAGGGATAGGCGAAAATCCACATGTCCGTCTTGGCTTTTGAACGGTTCAATCAAGGAGCCCAAGGGGTTTGCCGACAGATCGGCAATGTCGATATGACCTTCAAAATCTTCTGCGACGCCCTCGCTAATCGTTGCCTTTATGTAGCCAGAGGCCGACAGTTGCAATTCGCGGCTGTCAACGCGCACTTGATCCAACTTCATCATTTGCGTTAAAGGATCATAGGTTAGATAGGCCTTGGCCCCATCAAACGCGACTGGACGCGTGCCTTCGGTTGGCTTCACGCGCCCACGGCCAATTTCCAAAGTCGCACTGGTGGGTGTAATTGCAAAACTGTCATCCCAACCGCCGCGGATTGATCCCGAAATCGGTGCATCAAGGGCGGCAAGCCAGGACAAAAACGGGGCCTGCCCTGCCAGATATTGGGCGGGCAGTTGATCAATGCTAATGCCATAATCCCCTGCCGTCTGACCCAAAGTCGTGGCATATGTCATTTCGACTGTGGCAACATTTGCCCCGCCTGTGATCAGTGCAAAATCTGAAAACACCTTTAGCGCATCACCAGTTCGATCCAATGTGGCACGCGCCCCATCCACCACGTAGGTTTTGTTCGTCAACGCATCATCGTATTCAATGGTGATCCCAAATATTTCAAGCGTTTTGAATTCATCTAACTCAGGCAGGGTCAGAACCGTTTCCAACGTTTCCGCGACATCAAAGGCGCCCGCCGTTGCTGCATCAGCCCGAACATCAGGCTGAAGGACCAATCCCACCCGCCCCGTTACAGATCGTGAAATCGGGACTTGCACGCCCTCGACCGACAGACGCTGTAATTTCAGCTCGCCCAGAAACAGTGCGGCCAGTGACGCCTCGGTCAGCACGTAATCAACTGCCACGATCTGCGTCGCATTTTGATCCGCCACCTTCACCGACTGCAACGTCAGCACGGGTTGAAAATCATCAGACAGCGTCAACGACACCCGATCCGTTGTAATTTGAACGGGCGTGGCCATCGCATTTACATCGGCCAACAATCGCGTGCGCAGCTGATCGGGCAAATCGACTTCACGCTGTTTTAACATCACAACGACCGCAATCATCAACACAACCGACGTTGCAATCACCGTGATGATCAATGCCAAAACCATCCGCGTAGCAGGATGCGTCCGCAGCCAGTGTGATAGACCTGCACCAACAGATGACAAATTGAACTCCGCTCTTTTTTCGCGCTAGATACGGCCTAGATCTGCCCTAAACCATGTGACTTGAGAAGGAGCATAATATGTCCGACACACCTTATCCAGCACCAGAGGTAAATTTACCCCGCGACGGCGGTGAAATGCTGAACCTTGCTGATTTTCGCCCCAATGGCGTTGTCCTGTTTTTCTACCCCAAGGCGAGTACGCCAGGCTGCACCAAAGAATCAATTGGATTTAGCGAAGCGCAGGCAGAGTTTCAGGCGCTTGGATATGACATCGTGGGCATTTCCAAGGACCCTGTGAAAGCGCAGGACAAATTTGTTGAAAAACAATCCCTGAACGTGCCGCTGTTGTCCGATGAAAACGGCACTGTTTCCGAGGATTTTGGGGTCTGGAAAGAAAAGTCGATGTATGGCAAGACCTACACGGGCATCGAACGTTCAACCTTTTTGATCAATGGCGACGGTCAGGTTGTGCGCGAATGGCGTAAGGTCAAGGTGCCCGGACACGTCGAGGCAGTTTTAGAGGCAATTAAAGAGCTGTGAGCAAAACGTTAACACAAATGGCAACCGAGGTGTTGCAAACAGCAGATGGGCGTGAAAAAACCGCCCTTTCAAAATCCTATGCCGAAATGTGGTTTACTGCACGTGCGGCGGGCGACACAATTAAAATTAGCACGGCCAACCCACCGCTGCATCCTGCGCGCCCTGAAAAACCCGAATTGCTGTCGCCCCGCGATGTGCCAAAACGCAAACCCGGATCAGAGGCGGGGCGCATCGCATTATTGCATGCGGTGGCGCATATTGAATTGAACGCCGTTGATCTGCATTGGGACATCATCGCGCGTTTTGGGCATATTAAAATGCCAATCGGTTTTTATGATGATTGGGTCAAATCGGCAGCGGAGGAAAGCAAACATTTCAATCTGGTCTGTGATTGCCTAGAGGCGATTGGGTCCTATTACGGTGCCCTGCCCGCGCATGCAGGCATGTGGCGGGCAGCCGAAGATACCAAAGATGATCTGCTGGGCCGTTTGGCCGTGGTTCCCATGGTACTAGAGGCGCGTGGTTTGGACGTGACCCCCGGGATGATCGACATTTTCGCCAAAGCGAACGCAACCCAAGCGGTCGACGCCCTCAAGGTGATCTATTCAGAAGAAGTTGCGCATGTCGCCTATGGTTCCAAATGGTTCAACTTCATGTGTGGACGCGACAATCTGGATCCAAAGGACGTGTTTCACACTTTGGTGCGCAAATATTTCAAGGGTGCGTTAAAGGCCCCCTTTAACGAAGAAAAACGTGCCGATGCGGGCCTTCCCCCTGATTTTTATTGGCCATTGGCGGATCAGATGGGCGTCGATTTGCACCTTGAAGGGTCAAAATAACACGAGGCGCAATAATTCGCGCAGCGTCGAAAAAGATGATTGCCAGCATCCAAAATGGGCGTTACCAAACTGGCATCTGAGAAAAAGGCTTGGGACCCTTTCATGAAACTTGGACTGCTCCAACGCATTGATCGTGTGTTTTCGGGATTATTTCCGGAACGTCGATTGTTCCTAAAATCAGATGACGATACACGCTTTATTCGCCTGCGCCCATCGACCCAAGCGGGCGTTTTTGGGGGCATCGCATTGATTATTGCGTGGTCGATTGTGGCCACCTCGATCCTGTTGATCGACAGCATCGGTGCGGGAAATTTCCGCGAACAGGCAATCCGCGACCAAGAAACCTATCAACAGCGATTGCAAATCATGGCCTCCGAACGGGATGCCAGCGTGAAAACAGCCACTGCCGTTATGGCAAGTTATGGAGCCGCCTTGGCCGAAATCGCCGTGATGCAAGAACGCCTTTTGGCCCAAGAAGTGGATCGTTTGGAACTGACTTCTGGTCTTGATGTTTTGCAATCAACTCTGAACGCCACATTGGTGGAACGGTCTGAATTAACCAACGAACTTGAACGCGCCCAATCTGAAAATGAGGGATCACAGGACGCGCAAACCGTTGCCAGAGCGACAACCCAAGATATGTCAACCATTGATTATCTGACCACTGCCCTGCGTGACACCGCCCAAGAGCGTGACAAAATCATCAAAGATGCCCAAGCGGCCTTAAATCAGGCAGAAGAGCTGCGCATCGAAATGCGCCTGATGGAAGAGCGTAACGAATTGATTTTCCGCCAAATCGAAGAGGCGATGAACGTGTCCATCGGTCCCTTGGACAAAATGTTCCGCGCATCTGGTCAGGATCCCGAACGTATCATGTCCACCATCCGTCAGGGATATGCGGGCTACGGCGGCCCATTGACATCCATGTCCACGCGCGGTTTGGCCCCCACCGAAAACGAAGCACGCGCAATCGCCATTCTAAAAGAATTGGACGAATTGAACCTGTATCGTTTGGCCGTTGAAAAACTTCCCTATTCCCATCCTTTGCAATCCGCGCATCGCTTTACCTCGGGCTACGGGCGCCGCTGGGGGCGCATGCATTATGGGTCAGATTTCGCCGCCCCACATGGCACGCCCATCTATGCAACCGCAGATGGTGTGGTGACAAAATCGGGCTGGGCATCGGGCTATGGCCGGTTGATAAAAATCAAACACTACTTTGGAATTGAAACGCGTTATGCGCATCTTTCAAATATTCGCGTCAAAGTCGGACAAAAAGTATCGCGTGGCGAACGAATCGGTGATATGGGAAATACTGGACGTTCGACCGGAACGCACTTACATTATGAAATCCGTGTGAATGGTAATGCGGTTAACCCCATGAAATATCTGAAGGCTGGAAAAAATGTTTTCTAAAAGCAAAATTAATGACCCTGCACCCAAAGAAGATGCGGCAAAACCTGCGGCCCCCACTGCAGCGGCAGCAGCCCCTGCACCATCTGCACCAAAAGCAAAACCACCTGCATCGGTTTTGGCCCACGATTTGCACGTAACAGGCAACATTAAAACAACAGGGGACATCCAAGTTGAGGGCACTGTTGAGGGTGACATTCGCGCCCATTTGTTGACCATCGGTGAAACCGCCACGATCAAGGGCGAAGTCATTGCAGATGATATCGTCATCAACGGGCGCATCATCGGCCGCGTGCGTGGCCTAAAGGTGCGTTTGACCGCAACCGCACGTGTTGAGGGCGACATCATCCACAAAACAATCGCGATTGAATCAGGTGCACACTTTGAAGGATCGGTTCAGCGTCAGGACGATCCCCTATCAAGCGGTGCGAAAAAGCCTGCGACCGCAGAGGCAAAGTAAACTGCCACCAAAACAGTGTAACGGGCCTGCGATTTCCGCAGGCCTTTTGTTTTGGGCCTTTATTTTGGCGGAATGGAATAGGTCAGCGATGCGCGCGCCATGGGTTTATTAACCCCATCGGAATAAATCATCGCATCCCCAACAACCAGCACACGGCCCAATTTGTGGATACGGCATATTGTGTAGAGATCTCGCCCTGCCTCGGGTTTACGCATGAAATCAATCGAACAATTCGTTGTGACGGCCAGTGCCTCTTTACCCAAATGCGAAAGGATGGCCGCATACATCCCACAATCGGCCAATGCAAACATCGACGGACCCGATACCGTACCACCGGGGCGCAAATGCGCCTCTTTCACGGACATGCGCATTTTCAAATGATCTTCATGCACCTCATCAATCACGAAAAGCCCGCGCACCTGCGGAAACACCTCATCCAGATAACTCTGCAATTCAGCGGCATCAAAACGTAACGGCATACTTTTCCTCATCTCAACTTATCTATAAGGTTTTCGCAAATCACCGCGGAGGGCAAGATGACAATTTTAGAACGTAACGACACAAACGGCGTCGCACATTTGAACATGAATGCGCCTGAACGTTTGAATGCCCTATCCGATGAAATGTTGGCCGCCCTGCAATCACAGTTTGATGCGATTAAAGAGGATACATCAGTACGTGCCGTGATCCTTTCGGGGTCAGGTAAGGCGTTTTGTGCAGGTCACAACCTAAAGGAAATGACAGCGGGACGTCAGGCCGAGGATGGCGGCAAAGCGTATTTCAAAGATCTGTTTGATCGCTGCGCCACAATGATGATGAGCATTCAGAAACTGCCCCAACCCGTGATCGCGCAGGTGCATGGTATTGCCACAGCAGCAGGATGCCAATTGGTGGCCACATGCGATATGGCCGTCGCGGCCCAAGGGACCAAATTTGGCGTCAACGGCGTGAACATTGGTTTATTCTGCTCAACCCCGATGGTGGCCCTGTCACGTAATATCCCGCGCAAAAATGCCTTTGAAATGCTAACAACGGGCAAATTCATCGAAACAGAGGAAGCTGCGCGTTTGGGATTGATCAATCGCGCTGTCCCCCACGATCAGTTGGAAAGCGCCACGCGCGAATTGGCCGACACAGTGGCGAGCAAGCTAACCGCCGCTGTCAAAATCGGCAAACAGGCGTTTTATCAGCAAATGGAATTAAACGTGGCCGAGGCCTATAATTATGCAGGCGATGTCATGGTACAAAACATGTTGTTCCGCGACACCGAAGAAGGCATCGCCGCATTTTTGGACAAACGTCCGCCAAACTGGGAACAATAAATCTCGGTTCACTTGGTCAACGATCGTCACATGACAAAATGCGCAACCCAGGGTTTGTGCATTTTTTCCTTTTAATCCTGACAAAAATCACTAGATCAGCGGCATGGATAAAACACTTCATATCATTGGCGGCGGAATGGCCGGATCAGAGGCCGCATGGCAGGCCGCGAACATGGGCATCAAGGTGGTGATCCACGAAATGCGCCCCAAGGTTGAAACCTTTGCCCACCGCACGGGGTATTTAGGCGAAATGGTGTGTTCCAATTCGTTTCGATCCGATGATCATGAACACAACGCGGTTGGATTGTTGCATTGGGAAATGCGCGCCGCAGGGGGTTTAATCATCACACAGGCCTATGAACATCGCCTGCCCGCAGGGGGTGCATTGGCTGTGGATCGCGATGTTTTTGCCGCCTCGGTCACGGATAAACTAAAGGCGCATCCACTGATCAACATCAGCGGCGAAGAAATCACTGAATTGCCCGACGATGGTCATTGGATTGTGGCGACTGGACCGTTGACATCCTCCACACTTGGGGATGCGATTGCCAAAGAAACCAGTGCCGAGGCGCTCGCGTTTTTTGATGCCATCGCGCCCATCGTTTACGCCGACAGCATCAATATGGACAAAGCGTGGAAGCAATCACGCTATGATAAGGGCGACACCGAGGAAGAGCGCACCGCCTATATCAACTGTCCCATGAATAAGGGTCAGTATGAGGCGTTCATCGACGCTCTATTGGCCGCGGATAAAACCGAATTTCACGAAGGTGAAACCGCAGGGTATTTTGACGGCTGCCTACCGATTGAGGTCATGGCAGAGCGCGGGCGTGAAACATTGCGCTTTGGCCCGATGAAACCCGTTGGCCTGACCAATCCGCACAGCGATGAAAAACCCTATGCGGTTGTTCAGCTGCGCCGCGACAATGCGCTTGGCACACTTTACAACATCGTGGGGTTCCAAACCAAAATGAAATACGGCGCCCAGACCGATGTATTTTGCAAAATCCCAGGATTAGAAGAGGCAAGCTTTGCCCGTTTGGGCGGCATTCACCGCAATACATTCATCAATTCACCCACGCTGCTGGATGATCAAATGCGTTTGAAAAGCAGACCAAACATCCGCTTTGCGGGGCAGATCACGGGCGTTGAAGGGTATGTTGAAAGTGCCGCGATGGGCCTATTGGCGGGTCGCTATGCGGCGGCTGAAATTTTGGGCAAAACCCTGCCCATGGTCCCAGCCAATAGCGCGATGGGTGCCCTCGTCCATCACATCACAGGCGGGGCCGAGGCGAAAACCTTTCAGCCAATGAATGTGAATTTTGGCCTGTTTAACCCTGTTGACGGCCTAAAAGGCGGCCGTAAGGGTCGAAAAGACCGCTACAAGGCCTACACAGATCGCGCCAAAGCCTGTTTTTCCAACTGGTTGGAACAAAGCACCTAGACGGATAAATCAACTTTTGCTTAAGCTTGGGCCATGAGCACAAAGTTTTTGAACCAAGCCTATGGCATCAGCACCATGGACAGCCGCGATTTATACACCGCCTGGTCCGATAGTTATGACCAAGAAGTCCATGAAAACGGCTATGTCACGCCCCTGCGCGTGGCAGAGGCACTGGACCGTCATGTTTTGGATAAAAACACAACAGTGCTGGATTATGGATGCGGCACAGGACTGTCTGGACAGGCGTTATTGAACGTTGGTTTTCAGGCGGTGGATGGGGTTGATGTGACGGCCGCCATGGTGGATTTGGCCCGTGAAAAAGGGATTTACAGAAACCTTGATGTGTTTTCCCCCGAGGATGGGCCAAACATCGCAGAGGGCACATATTCTGTCATCGCCGCGATTGGCGTCATCGGCGCAGGTGCGGCGCCGCTTTCCGTGTTTGATACGATCATGGATTTATTGCCCACGGGCGGCTATTTCGCCTTTTCCTTTAACGATCACACGTTAGAGGATCCCGCCTATGAACACAAAGTGCTGGAATACACACAGATGAAACGCGCGCAATTGGTGTTTTGCGAATACGGTGCACATTTGCCAGGCAAGGACATGAAATCAAACGTTTATGTCCTTGTTAAAAAATGACATTTCGAACCCGGTTTGCGCCATCCCCCACAGGTCCATTGCATTTGGGACATGCCTATTCCGCATTGCTTGCCCATGACGCGGCACGGCATCATGGGGGGGCATTTTTACTGCGGATCGAAGATCTGGATCAAAGTCGCGTGCGACCAGAGTGGGAAGAATTAGTTTATCAGGATCTTAAATGGCTTGGGATCACATGGGATGAGAAGCCAATCAAACAAAGCGAAAGGAAAGACGCCTATCTTTCTGTTTTATCGGGAGTATCCCCCGCGATCCCCACATTCACATGCACCTGTAATCGCCGCGATATTCAACAGGCCATGGGCGCGCCCCATGCCGAGGATATGGCATTTGGACCTGACGGATTGATTTACCCTGGGACCTGTCGTGCGCATCACTATGAACCACACAATGGCGATTTGGATACCCTGAACCTACGATTATCCCTAACCCAAATTCAACATGAAATTAACCCCATAACCCATTTAGAAAATTCAGATATATCATTTTCTAATCAGACGTTGAAATCCATGTCGTTGTCCGAATTTCAGGATAGGATTGGTGAGGTTGTTCTGTGGCGAAAGGGGTATGCCGCCTATCATTTGGCGAGCGTCATGGATGACGCCCATCAGGGGATCACCCATGTCATCCGTGGTCAGGATCTGATGGAGGCCACGCATATTCATGTTCTACTGCAAAACCTGTTGGGGCTCCCAACACCCGCCTATCATCATCATGGTTTGATCAGAGATGAAAACGGAAAACGACTGGCTAAACGACATGACGCAAAGGCCATTCGCAAATACAGAGAGGATGGCGCAACCCCTGCGGATATCCGCAGGATGGTTGGGCTTTAATCCATTGGTTGGATCAATTCGACCACGGCGCCATTCTGCACCGCGCGATAAAAACAGTGTCGGCGGTTTGTGTGGCACGCAGCCCCTGTTTGATTGACCAGAACCAAAATGGCATCCGCATCGCAATCATAGCGGAATTCAACCAATTCCTGCGTGTGCCCTGATGTTTCGCCCTTAGTCCAGAACGCCTGACGGGACCGTGACCAATAGGTAACGCGCCCTGTTGCCAGCGTTTTTTCAACGGCCTCTTGGTTCATCCACGCCATCATCAGGACCTCTTTGGTTTCATGATCCTGCGCAATCGCAGGGATAAGGCCCGCATCATTATAGACCAAAGTCGAAGGATCAAACTGCATGTTCAAATTCCTTTTGCAATCCTGAATTCATCGCCTATCTATAGGGTGAGCGCGCAAAGAGGAAGCCCCATGTCAGGCGAGAGTGATCTAATCAATCTGTATTCCGAACGTATTTTGGAACTGGCCACTAATGTTCCCCATGTGGAGCGTTTGGACACGCCTGACGCGAGCGCGAAAAAACGCTCTCCGCTGTGCGGATCAACTGTGACGGTCGATATCACCCTGACGGACGGTAAAATCACAGATTACGCGCAGGACGTAAAGGCCTGTGCCCTGGGCCAAGCAGCGGCCGCCGTTATCGGACACTCCATCATTGGCCGCACAATGGGCGAGGTGCAGACCGCACGTGATGAATTAAATGCGATGCTGAAGCAGGATGGGCCAATCCCCTCTGCCCCGTTTCAGGATCTTGAGGTTTTGTTGCCTGCAAAAGATTTCAAGAACCGTCACGCCTCAATCCTGCTAAGCCTTGATGCAACGCTGGCGGCCTTTGCCGAGCTGGATCACCAAAACGCACAAAACAATTAGGCACATCCCCAAAAAATATCCGCCGCACATGGGGACACATGGCGGCGGATCAGTAAGCGTTTGTTGCAATCCAAAAAGGGATTAGGCGATCCCGAAAGACATGAGGTCGGACAAAACCAGGGACAATGGCACGCAACTAACGCCTAGGCAGTTACAGAAATCCAGGAAGGTGAAGCGAACCAACCAAAATCACGACCAACGACGTCGCACCAATCAGGTCCTGTGCAAACGCACTGGGTGAATTTTTCAAGATTGTTTTGATCTGCATACGCATCATTCGCTCCTACCGCTTGTTGCTAATTTGTTCTCATTTTTAATCGAATTTGTAAAGAACTTTATGAGAACATTTGCGAACAATCTGTTCTGCAGGTTTCTAACCCACTGAAATCAAACGAATTGCCTGATCCTGATCCATGAGCCAAAGCAACACGCGCGCGGCCTCACCGCGCGCTGAAGTAAGGTTTGGATCGTCATTTATTAACTTTCTGGCATCTGATTGTGCTGTCGCCATAAGCGATGACATCGATTCCATATCTGCGATTCGAAACCGCGGAATGCCGCTTTGGGCTGTGCCGATCAAATCGCCTGCGCCGCGCATCTGCAAATCAACCTCGGATATGCGAAATCCGTCCTCTGTTTCACGCAAGACTTCTAACCGACGGCGCCCTGTTTCACTGAGGGGCGCTTTGTACAGTAACAAACACGTGCTTTTATCACTGCCCCGCCCCACGCGCCCGCGCAACTGGTGCAATTGCGCCAAACCAAAGCTTTCGGCGCGTTCAATCACCATGATCGTAGCGGTTGGCACATTAACGCCCACCTCGATCACTGTGGTTGCCACCAACACCTGCGCTTCGCCCTGTTGGAACCGCGCCATGGCCGCATCCTTTTGATCATTGGGCATTTGCCCATGGACCAATTCGACAACACCTTCACCCAAGGCCGCACGCAGGCGTTTAAACCGATCCTCGGCCGAGGTGTAGTCCAACACCTCGCTCTCCTCAACCAATGGACAGACCCAATAGGCCTGCTTCCCCTCGGCAATGGCGTGGCGCAGTTTGGCGATCACCTCATCAATGCGATCCAGCGATACAACAGCCGTGGAAATAGGTTTTCGCCCCGGTGGTTTTTCATTCAAAATCGAAAAATCCATATCCCCATACTGCGCAAGCGCCAGCGAACGGGGGATGGGTGTTGCGGTCATCACCAAAACATCGACTGCCGCCCCCTTTTGCCCCAATTCCATGCGTTGGCGCACGCCAAAACGGTGTTGTTCATCAATAATGGCAAGCCGCAGATCCTGAAATTCCACATCGCTTTGGAAAACGGCATGTGTGCCGATCAGAATATGAATATCCCCACGGGCCAGCGCGGCAAGTTTTTCGCGCCGTTCGCGTCCCTTATCCCGCCCTGTCAGCAGTTCAATCACCACCTGCGCATCCTCGGCCAAGGGGGCCAGTGCCTCAAGATGTTGGCGTGCAAGGATTTCGGTAGGGGCCATCAACACGCCCTGTCCGCCATCCTCGACCGCGATCAACAGGGATAGAAAAGCCACCAATGTTTTACCCGATCCCACATCGCCCTGCAACAATCGGTTCATGCGATGGGGATCACCCATATCCGCCGCAATATCTGCCAAGGCGCGGGTCTGTGCGCCCGTGGGATCATAGGGCAAGGCCGCCAATACCTTTTGGCGCAAATCCCCTGCCCCTTGGGTCACACGACCCTTGGCGCGGCGTTGTTGGGCACGCGCAAGGCTTAGGGTCAGTTGATGGGCGAAAAATTCGTCATAGGCCAACCGTTCGCGTGCGGGGTTGGTGGCACTCAACTCAGCAAAGGATGCGGGTTCATGCGCCTGGCGAACGGCATCCTGCCAATCGGGCCATCCTGTGCGTTGTTTTTGTGGGGGATCAATCCATTCGGCCAAATCGGGTATCAAGGTCACCGCAGAGCGTGTGGCGCGCACCATGGTTTTTTGCGTAACCCCTGCGGTCAGCGGATAGATTGGTTCAAATTTTGGGATTGTGTGCAATTCTTCGGGGGCGATCATGTATTCGGGATGCACCATTTGGGCGACCCCGTCGAATAATTCGACCTTACCTGACACAATCCGTGTCGCCCCAACGGGCAACATTTTTTTCAAATAATCGCCACGGGCATGGAAAAACACCAATTGGAACGTGGTTTCCTGATCTTCGACTTGAACACGGTAGGCTGCGGATTTTGTGCGCCCTGCTTTGTGCGACTCAACGGTTACCTGCACCGTCAGAACATTGGGAAATTCTGCCCCCTGAACCGAAGAGACCAAATCGCGTTTGATGCCGCTATAGGGCAGTGTGAACAACAGACCGCGCGGCCGTGTGATGCCAAGATTTTCGAAATTCTTCGCAATTTTTGGCCCCACACCATCCAGCACGGTTAATGCAGAAAACAGGGGGAATATGATTTCGGGGCGCGTGCTCATAACCCTGTGATCATGTCAATCCATTGGTCTTCGTCAATTGTTTTAATGCCAAGATCCGCAGCCTTTTTAGCCTTAGACCCTGCGCCTGGGCCTGCAATCAACAAATCTGTTTTGGCAGAGATCGACCCCGATACCTTGGCGCCTAGGCTTTCGGCGCGCGCTTTGGCCTCGGTCCGGCTCATCCGTTCAAGGGCGCCTGTAAAGACTAACGTTTGGCCCGCAATCGGGCTGCCGTCGGTTTTTGGTTTTTCCGCGTCTTGGATCGTCAGATGCGCCACCAATCGATCAATGCCATTGCGTTCAGCTCCCGGCGCAAAGGCCAGCAATAGGGATTCCGCCATAACCTGACCCACCCCGTCAATGGCAATCAGATCGGTATAGGCGTCAGATGTTGGATCCTGCGCCTGATCCATCGCATGAGTAAATTCGGCCCAATTGCCATAGCGCGCGGCAATCAGATTTCCGGCCGCCTCGCCCACATGTCGGATCCCAAGTCCAAAAAGCAGACGCCCAAATCCAATCGTGCGTTTATCATCAATCGCTGCAAACAGGTTTTGTGCAGATTTATCGCCCCATCCATCGCGATTTTTCAGGCGAGCCAAATTTACACTGTCCCGCGCCTGAAGCGTGAAAATATCAGCGGGTTCATTGATGGGCAAAATGGGATCGGCAAAAAACATTTCAATTTGCTTGGCCCCCAATCCGTCAATATCAAAGGCCTTGCGCGCCACGAAATGCTTTAACCGTTCCACCGCCTGCGCAGGGCAAATCAATCCGCCTGTGCAACGGCGTACTGCGTCCCCCTCTTCCCGCACAGCGGGACTGTTGCATTCGGGGCATGTTTCGGGAAAGGCAAAAGGCGCCGCATCATCGGGACGTTTGGACAAATCAACATCCGCGATTTTCGGGATAACATCGCCCGCGCGATAGACCTGAACCCAATCGCCAATGCGAATATCCTTGCCATCGCGAATTGGATCGCCATTTGAATCGCGTCCCTGAATGTAATCTTCGTTATGAAGCGTTGCGTTTGACACAACAACACCCCCAACCGTCACAGGATCAAGCCGTGCAACAGGGCTGAGCGCGCCTGTGCGCCCCACCTGAATGTCGATGCCCAACAATCGGGTCCATGCAAGTTCGGCGGGGAATTTATGTGCAATCGCCCAGCGGGGTGTGGTTGATCGGAAGCCCAAGCGGGACTGTAGGGCCAGATCATCAACCTTATACACAACGCCATCAATATCGTAGCCCAACGTTGCGCGCTGCGCCTCGATCAGGCGGTAATGCGCGAGCGCGCCCTCCATCGTGTCAAACCGTTTGGTCAATGGGTTTGTTTGAAACCCAAATTCCGCCAAACGCGCCACGGCCCCTTGTTGTGTTGGGGCCAATGGTTCGGACAGTTCGCCCCATGCATAGGCGAAAAAACGTAGTGGACGTTCGCGCGTGATATTTGCATCCAACTGGCGCAAGGACCCTGCGGCGGCATTTCGGGGGTTGGCGAATGTTTTGCCGCCCCGTTCAGATTGGCGGGCGTTCAAATCGGCAAAATCCGCGTGGGACATATAGACTTCGCCGCGCACCTCAACCACGTCGGGCACGTTTTGGATTTCATGGGGAATATCCTTAATAGTGCGTGCATTTTCCGTAACATTTTCACCAACGGCCCCATCCCCACGGGTTGCAGCCACAGTTAACTTCCCGTGCTCATACCGCAAACTTAGGGACAGACCGTCAATTTTGGGTTCAACCGTAAAGGCGATGCCGTGATCCGTGCCCAAATAGCGTTGAATACGCTCTTGAAAATCAAACATGTCCTGATCATCAAAAGCGTTGCCCAAGGACAGCATGCGCACCGCATGCGTCACCTTGGAAAATCCCTCGCTGACCGGGGCGCCCACCTGATCACTGGGGCTATCACTGCGTTTTAGATGAGGGAAACGCCCCTCAACCTCGGAATTGCGCCGTTTTAGCGCGTCGTATTCCGCGTCCGAGATTTGGGGCGCATCAGATTGGTGATAGGCGATATTCGCCGCGCCAATCAGATCGGCAAGACGCGCAAGTTCTTCGCGCGCTTGCTCTTCGTTCAAATTCGCAACATCAACTGATCCGGTCATTGCCCTGCTTCCCAAATTCTTTGAATAAGGGATAGGTCGAAGGCAGGGATTGGTCCAGCCCAGTTGTGATTAGACAGCGATTTTTTGTGTTGCCATATCGGGCAGCGGGTCTTTTAGCACGTAACCGCGTCCCCAAACCGTTTGAATGCAACTGTCTTCGCCCGTCGCCTCGACCAACTTTTTGCGCAATTTACACACAAACACGTCGATGATTTTCAATTCGGGTTCATCCATTCCACCGTACAAGTGGTTCAAAAACATCTCTTTCGTCAGGGTCGTTCCCTTCCGCAAGGACAGCAATTCCAACATTTGGTATTCTTTACCCGTTAAATGCACGGTTTCGCCATCCACCTCGACGGTTTTTGCATCCAAATTCACAGCAATCTTGCCCGTGCGAATAATGGATTGTGAATGCCCCTTGCTGCGTCGAATGATGGCGTGAATGCGCGCGATCAATTCTTCGCGGTGGAACGGTTTGGTCAAATAATCATCTGCGCCAAATCCAAACCCGCGGATTTTGCTTTCTGTGTCATCTGTTCCCGACATGATTAGGATCGGAGTTGTGATCCGAGCCAAACGCAATTGGCGCAGAACCTCGTGGCCTGTCATGTCGGGTAAATTTAAATCAAGTAGGATCAGATCGTAGTCATAAAGCTTTGCAAGATCGATCCCCTCTTCTCCCATATCTGTGCAATACACATTCAGGTTTGCATGGGTCAGCATCATCTCAATGCTTTTCGCTGTATTTGGGTCGTCCTCGACCAACAGCACACGCATTTCTGCCTCCATTACGTATTGAAATCTCCACTAGAAAAAGACAAAATGGTTAACTCAAAGTTGCTTAAAGTAAAGTTATGCAAAGCAACCCATGGTTGTCTATGGTTTTTTATGTGTCATCTTTAGACCGTCGCGCCCATAATCCGCATAAGATCGTAACCATTCCTGAAATTCATCATGGGTCAGTTCGTATCTACCGATCGCCTCATCCGTGCTGATCAATCCAAACATGACGGCGCGGATCACAGTTGATTTGCGCGCTGCGGACCACCGCGACAATCCCGCCTTTGGCAAATCCGCGATTGTTAGGATTTCACCACTTTGCATTTTAACCACTCTTGGCTTTGTTGATTTTCTTACATACATACAGACTACCGACTACGCTTTAGGACGACCTTGGCGAACATGACCTACCAAACCCTTAATAGGCAGGATTTGAATGGCTCAAATTTTCGCTAGATGTTAGGAAACAGGATACTGCCCAAATGGCCGAAACAGCGACATTGAATTCATTGGGTTTTGCAAAACCCGCCTCTGAAACACGCGTTGTAGTGGCGATGTCGGGTGGCGTGGATTCATCCGCTGTTGCGGCACAGTTGAAATCCGAAGGCTATGATGTAATCGGTGTCACGCTGCAACTTTATGATCACGGGGCAGCGCTTGCGAAAAAGGGGGCCTGTTGCGCGGGCGTTGATATTCATGATGCGCGCCGTGTGGCCAGTGACATGGGGTTTCCCCATTACGTGTTGGATTATGAAAACATTTTCCGTGATGCCGTAATCGAAGAGTTTGCCGACAGCTATCTATCAGGCGCGACACCCGTGCCCTGCATTCGCTGTAATGAACGCGTGAAATTCAAGGATTTGCTGGAAACAGCCAAAGATTTGGATGCAGATTGCATGGCCACAGGCCATTATATTCAACGCAAGATGGGCCCAAATGGTGCCGAGTTACATTCCGCAGCCGATGCCAACCGAGATCAAAGCTATTTCCTATTTTCCACCACACAGGAACAATTGGACTATCTCCGCTTTCCCCTTGGCCACCTGCCGTCCAAGGATGCAACACGCGCGTTGGCCGCTAAACATGGCCTGATCGTTGCGGATAAACCAGACAGTCAAGACATCTGTTTCGTGCCCGATGGCAATTACGCAGGCGTGATTGAAAAACTGCGTCCGGGTGTTGTGGAGCCAGGTGATATCGTTGACACAGATGGCACGATTTTGGGCCAGCACAACGGTGTTATTCATTACACCATCGGTCAGCGGCGCGGTCTGGGCATCGGGGGTTTGGCCGATCCGCTTTACGTTGTGGAATTGGATGTTAATAAAAAACACGTCATCGTCGGCCCGAAAGAATTGTTGAAAACACGAATTGTTCCCGTGGCCGAGGTCAACTGGCTCGGTGATGAACCCCTGACATCACGCGATGAATGGCATCTAAGCGTCAAGGTCCGCTCAACGCGCCCTCCGCGCGAGGCGATTTTGCGCCCCATCAATGAAAAACGCGCCGAAGTCGAATTATTAAACCCAGAAGAGGGCGTCTCCCCTGGTCAGGCCTGCGTATTTTATGACACGCATGGATCGCGCATCTACGGGGGTGGATGGATCACAAAACGCGCCTAAAGGAAGAACCCCGCCAAGGTGTAAACCAACCCAAAGACCACCAAAAACATGCCGAGCACCCGCAAAACAGGCTCGGCTGATTTGCTGTGAAAAATCGGGGCGATGTAGGGCCAGATGTATTTACGGATCATTTTTTGACCTTCTTTGTGCACGTGCTACCCTTTATAGGATCAAAGGAAAGTGATGACCATGCGCAAAATTTTGATCCTGATCTTCTGCCTCTTTGCTGCGCCACTTTGGGCGGGTTCTGCTGACGCGCTGCTGGATAATCTGGCACTTGCAAAGACCAAATCAGATGCCGACAGCATTGTACGCAGCATTTGGATTGAATGGTTGGGTGCCTATGAAAGTGATCGCGAAAGACAGCTGATGGACAAGGGCATCGGCGCGATGGACAAAAAACGCTTCAAACAGGCCGAGGCGATTTTCACAAGCATCCTGAAATCAAATCCCAATTTCACCGAAGCGTGGAACAAACGCGCGACTGTTCGGTTTTTACAGGGTGATTTTGTTGGGTCTGAGGCTGATATTTACGAGGTACTGATCCGCGAACCGCGCCATTTTGGCGCGATATCAGGTTTGGGATTGATCAACATGCATCTGAACGAACCTGAAAAAGCGTTAAATAGCTTTAAGTTACTAAAGAAAATTCATCCATTTAGCGAGGATGCCACCCTGTTCATCCCCATGCTTGAGGAATCGCTGGGCGTACGGGATTTATAGATTTCGGTCGCAGGATTAGAAATTTGCGCTTGTGGATGCTTACTATCCTTCAATTAGCACTACTTACAATTCGGAAGCGACGCATACGCCCCTGGGCAGTTAACAGGGCTGAGGCAACGAAGCCCCCACCCATGAGGACGGGCGTGTACTTGATCACACGCGATTAGTCTTCGCATTCACTCAGACCGCGCATGATCTGGACTAGTAAAATAATGGGATACAATCGCCTTTAACATCGCGTAAAACGGTATTCGATTTGATGATGATATTCGTCATTTGGACGCAAAATTGCCTGTGCAAATTTGGGATGATTTGGGCTGTCGGGCCAGATTTGCGGCTCTAATGCGATCCCTGCATATGGATGAAATGCCCGTCCCCTTGGGGCGGACGGCAAATCGGCCCCCAACCCTGCGCCTGTGTAAACTTGTAGACCCGGTTCAGTGCTGGCCAATTCCACCTGCGTATCGCCCCCTGACAGCCATGCAATTGGGCGCAGTTCCGTGCGATCATCAGACACACAATAATTGTGATCAATCATCACCGGATGATCCCCTTGCCTCAGGTCTGCGGGCGTCTGAAAATCAAACTGCGTCCCTGCAACATTCATTTTTTCCCCACTTGGGATACCCGTTTCATCCACCTGCAAAATCTGTGATGCGGCCACCTGTAATTGATGATCGGCGATTGTTGGTGCGCCTGTGAAGTTGAAATAGGCATGGCCCGTGATATTGCACAGCGTAGGCGCATCGGTTTTCGCGCGAATATCAACCCCTAACGTCGCCCCCAGCAGGCGATAGGTGACCCACACATCCAACGCCCCCGGAAACCCCATGTGACCGTCAGGCATGCGTTGAAACAAAACTACGTGCGATCGGGCATGTTCCAAAACATCAAAGGCCCGCAGCCCCAGCGTTTCACGCCCCCCGTGCAAACAATGTGCGCCATTATTGGCATCGAACTCATACGAAACACCGTTGATCATCGCCTGTGCCTGATTGATGCGATTGGCATATCGTCCAACGATTGCCCCCAATTTTCCTGGGTTGATGAGGTATGGATCAACAGTTGGATAGCCCAAACACAGGTTATGATCCTGCCCCGCCCAGGAAATCCGTTGTAAAACCGCGCCAAGGTTTAGGACATCGACCTGCATCTGATCGCTAGACAGTGTGATTTGAAACAGCGGCTGCGCCTGCCATTCGGTTTCTAGGCGTTTCATCTTATGTCTCTCCCATCACATGCGCGCGCACGGCACGGGCGCCACGGCCCAAATAATCCTGTGGATCGCGCCGCACCATGGCGAATTGCGATTTTAGGGCGACTTCGATCCAATGCGCCGCGTCCCCCTCGCCTAAAATGACGATATCCTGTCCCAACCAATAGGAACGAGAGGCCGCCAAATCCGCACCCAACACGTGGCCCAAATGGGTTTCGGCCCCCACCGAAGCACTCAGTTTTCTGAACACGGTTTCGGGGTTCGATAATCCACTGCCAACCGCATCATTAAACCCATCACCCACCTGATCAGGGGTATCCAAACCACGATCACGCATCACATCACAGGCTATTTTCAGGGCAAGGCTGCTGCGAAATGAAATCAACTCACCCGCGCTGACATGGGCCCATGTTGTGACTTGGCCTGCAAAAATAACGATCCCATCCCATTTGGCGTGATCCGCGACAAAGGCCCCAAGCGCGGCAGCATGCGCAAAACACTGATCTGGCGCAGATTTGTCAGTAAACCGCGCCATGCGGGCAAATTGCCCCCCAATTTCGATGGGTGCGGCAAGCGATGCAGGACATGTCACACCTTGCCCTGCGAACGCGCCATCCAACACAACAAAGGAAACATCCAATGATGTTAACACGTCCTTTGGTTCATGCGGGCCAAATTCAGACAGGGCCACCGCCCCATGTGCCAAGCGAGTGTAACGCGCATCAAAAATTGAATACTCAACGCGCCCTGCGTTGCATGTTACATAGGCCCATGTGTCCTGTGTCATAAAATTAGTCCTTTCCTGCCCTAAAATTACCCCGCTAGGATCATAGGACGCAATCCGATATCGGGTATTATGAGGATGATTTCATGCAGTATGACAAATTGCTATGGCGTATGGCCATGTGGATCAGGCGTCCACCCAGCAAAAAACAACTGATGATGTGGGGTGTTATCCTTGGGTTTAGCCTGCTGTTGGCCGGGCTTGAGAAATATAACATGTGGCCAGAAAGCTGGAATTTGAATCGCCACCCTAACAAGGTGCAGATGGCGCCCATGAATTAGCCCTCGGCCTGAATGCTATGCCAATCCCAATTTTTTCTGACGCGCCGCACGTAATTGGGCGAAATCATCCCCAGCATGATAGGATGATCGTGTCAGCGGGGTTGCCGAGACCATTAAGAACCCTTTACCAAAGGCTGCGGTTTCGTAGGATTTGAATTCCTCTGGCTTGACAAAACGATCAACACGGTGATGTTTTGGGGTTGGTTGCAGATACTGACCAATCGTTAGAAAATCAATATCCGCAGACCGCATGTCATCCATCACCTGCAAAACTGATTGACGATCTTCGCCCAGCCCCACCATGATCCCCGATTTCGTGAACATGGATGGATCCATATCCTTGACCCGCTGCAACAGGCGTAGGGAATGGAAATACCGCGCCCCTGGGCGCACCTCTGGATAAAGCCTTGGGACCGTTTCTAGGTTATGGTTGAACACATCGGGACGTGCGGCTACCACGGTTTCCAGCACGCTATCTTCACATTTCAGGAAATCAGGCGTCAGAATTTCGATGGTTGTGTTTGGACTGCGATGGCGCACGGCGCGGATTGTTTGTGCGAAATGTTCGGCACCACCATCGGTCAGATCATCGCGATCCACAGATGTGATAACCACGTGATTAAGCCCCAGTTTTTGAACCGCATCCGCAACCCGACCAGGTTCAAAGGCATCCAATTCATCAGGACGACCCGTGGCGATATTACAGAACGTGCAACCGCGGGTACAAATTTCACCCATGATCATCATGGTTGCGTGCCCCTGTGACCAACATTCGCCTACGTTCGGGCAACCTGCCTCTTCACAGACGGTGACCAGATTATTGGCCCGCATGATATCACGCGTTTGTTTATACCCCTCGCTTACGGGCGCTTTTACGCGGATCCAACTGGGTTTTTTGGGCTGTTCATTATCGGGGCGATGCGCTTTTTCGGGATGACGCTCTGCTGGGATTTTTAGATCACGCACAATGTTTATCCTAACCTATTTCGGCCTATGTAACACAAATTTTTGGATCTGTAAGGCATCTGATGAAATACCCGCTATGCAAAATCTTAAAAGCTAGCGCGCGCACGCGCAACCGCCGCCTGCCCCGCATCAGATAGAACGCGGCACAAATCAGCACCCCAATCACCATCAAGCGATGTTACTCGCCGCAACAGGCCAATTTGTCGTTTGGGTTCAGCACCTGTGAAACGGCGCAACTTAACCGCATCCCGCCCAGCCACCTCAAACGGGGCCGCGATTTCGGGCATCAACGTCAGGCCAAAACCCGCACCCACCAATTGGGTTAAGGTCGCCATTGATGCGGCCCCTAGATTGATTTGTGCATGGTTTTTGTCGCGGCCACAGACCTCAAGCGCCTGATCGGTTAAACAATGCCCATCCTCTAACAGAATCATTTGTGCATCTCCCAATTGATGGGGCAAAACCTGTTCGGGAACATCCATCAGACGGCGCTGTGATCCAGCCAGCAAAAAATGATCGTCAAAAAGTGGATCAAAATGAAATCCAGCCAAGGGAATGGGCAAGGCGACAACAGCCGCATCAATCGCCCCGCTGCGCAGCTGTGCGATTAGGGTTTCGGTTTTCCCTTCGTGAATTTGTAACTCAAGATTCAGATCAGAGGCACGCAGCGCGGCAATGACATCTCTGACGACATAGGGCGCAATGGTCGGGATTAAACCCAGGGCCAATTGCCCTATCACCCCGCCGCGCCAACGCGCGGCCTCTTCCAAGGCGCGCACGTCGTTTTGAATGGCATAGCAATGTTCAAGGATCATGCGACCAAAAGGGGTTGGAACGACATCACGGCTTTGTCGCTCCACCAATTGTGCGCCCAGCCGATCCTCTAATTCCTTTATCTGAACGGATAAGGCAGGCTGGGAAATATTCATCATTGCCGCGGCGCGCCCAAAGTTGCGTTCGCGCACAAGGGCAATAAAATATTCAACTTGTTTCAGTGTGATATTCATAACCCTAAATTATCACCCTTAAGGGCCGTTACAACCCCCTAGCCAATCGTGCCGCCGCCTGCACCATGCAATTTATCATAATACAACTTCAATCGTTGTAACGCGATGCGCAGCATGATTTTGCCCGAACGCGCCGACCCTCCCATGATTTGTTCCGTTTTTCCAAACCCTGCTCAAAACAGCAACAGCGCACCGCAACTTCGGCCAATCCTGGACCCAAATCCTCTAGCGTCACGCGAAACTGTTACAATGCACGTTGTTCTGCGGGTGTTTCGGGCAGGTCAGAATCGCGCCGCTGACACAGCAGATCATCTAGTTAGGTTTCGATCTGTTCTTCGCATCCTGTTAACCTAAATTCCTTATGCAGGCGCAGCCCTGCATTGATCAAATCACGCTCTGAAAATGGGCGCCCCTCATGATTTTTGCGGCGGGCCAAATTTTCCATCGGGGAATCGACCAATCGCACACGCGCGGCTGCCTCGATCGGTAATGATCCATCGGCCGCTTCGCTCAGCACATATTTTGTGATGCGTCCGTGCGCGATGGGCCGCACAGTGGATTGCAAGACCATCATATGAACCGCGGCGTCGGAAATAACTATAGCCTGTTTGAAATCACCCTCACCTGTTGGGTACAGAACCACTGCCCGTTTCATCCCCTTAGATACCACCAACACCGCGCCAGTGGTACGCAGTGATTTTTTCGCCCTCGCGATTTCTGCCCCAACAGAATGTCCCATATCCATTGGCGCGGCCTCCGCGGCGCGGATCAACGCCTGAATTTCTGGATCCTCAGCATTGTTTTCAATTTTGCGCACATGGCGCATCACGATTGAGGCATGTACCCCAGTCGCCCGCGCATTTTCGCGCATCGATTTGCCGTGTATCTTGTTCCATACATATTGCGCGGCAGCTTTTTGAAGCCCCTGATCCGCGGCCATTTGCACATTTTATCGCGCTTTCGGCAACGTTGATACCGATCACCAGACTGTGGATTGTTTACAGTTTGGTTAAAAATTTAGTGATGAGGGACAGATTGTTTCTAATTTGTGAACAATCTCTTACCCGCTGGCACGTTGCACCGAAGCTTTGGTAAAAAGATCACCACAGCCTTGTGATCCTAAGACATGAGGACACAACATGACACTTTCTGCTACCAATCACCCCAAAATTTTAGTTCAGGCTGCGCGCCACGGGGTTACGACCCATGAACTTAAATCCCATTTGCTGCATCCGTTTGGCTGGCAAAAACCCAAAAGCCTGTCGGCATTATTGGATACGTTGTTTGAAAAAGAGGCCGAATTAAACAAAATGCGGCGCCTGAACGACGCCGCATATCAAATCCAAGATCAGATCGCCATTTTAACCTCGCTGATTGCCGAGGCGACCCAAGCAACCGCGCGGCTGCGCCAAATGGCAGCTTAGGTAAAGCTGTCTGGCATAGAGGCCTTTTTCTGCGCCACATAGGCGTGCAAGGCCTCATTCACCGCAGGATCCATGGCGGGTTTTTGATAGGTCTCCAACATGGTTTTCACGCGTGCTGCAGCCAAGGTGTAGGTGTCGCGCGCACCTTCTTCATCCCATGTTTCAAAGGGTTTGTAATCCAATACACTGGTGCGCCAGAACGCCTCTTTAAAGTTGGCTTGGGTATGCGCACATCCCAAATAGTGGCCGCCTGGACCAACTTCGCGAATGGCGTCCATCGCTTGGGCGTTTTCGTCCACAGAGACACCTTTGGCCAAGTGGTGCAAAATCCCCAACTGATCCGCGTCCATCACGAATTTTTCGAATGAGGACACAAGCCCCCCTTCCAACCAACCACAGGCATGCAACATAAAGTTCACGCCCCCCATCAGGGCCGCATTCAATGTGTTTGATGTCTCGTACGCTGCTTGCGCATCAGGCAGTTTTGAACCACACAAACCCCCACCTGAACGATACGGCAATCCCATGCGACGCGCTAATTGACCCGCACCATATAGTATATGGCTTGCCTCTGGTGTGCCAAATGTCGGCGCGCCAGAGTTCATATCAATTGATGTCACAAAGGTCCCAAAGATTACAGGAGCACCAGGGCGGATCAACTGGTTATAGGACACTCCTGCTAAGACTTCGGCCAGAACTTGGGTCAATGTTCCCGCAACCGACACAGGCGCCATGGCACCACCCACGATAAAGGGGGATACGATGCAGGCCTGATTTTTCGCGGCAAACACCTCCATCGCGCCCATCATCACATCATCAAACGTCATAGGAGAGTTGATGTTGATCAAGGATGTCATGACCGTGTTGTTTTCCACAAAATCCTTCCCAAACAGGATTTCACACATCTCAACACTGTCTTGAGCGCGGCTGGGTTCGGTCACCGACCCCATGAAAGGTTTGTCCGATAATTCCATATGTGCCAACAACATATCCAAGTGACGCTTGTTCACAGCCACATCTGTGGGTTCGCACACGGTCCCACCTGAATGGTGCAACCATTTCGACATATAGCCCAATTTCACGAATTTCTGGAAATCATCCATGGTCGCATAACGGCGACCGCCTTCCAAATCACGCACAAAGGGCGGACCATACACGGGCGCCAAAACCAAGTTGCGCCCGCCAATTTCAACTGACCGCTCTGGATTGCGGGCATGTTGCGTAAACGTCTTTGGCGCAGTTGAGCACAATTTGCGCGCAAGGCCGCGAGGGATATGTACGCGTTCACCCACAACGGTTGCGCCCGCCTCTTTCCAGCGTTCCAGTGCGGCAGGGTTGTTCACAAAATTGACGCCAACCTCTTCCAAAATGGTTTCGGCATTGGTTTCAATGATTTTCAACGCCTCTTCATTCAGGATTTCAAAGTTTGGGATATTCCGTTCGATGTACTTCGCCGTTTCGATTTTCACGGATGTCCGCTCTGCCCGACGTGCGGCACCACCGCCACCACGGCCCCGACGCGCTGTTCTTGCCTCGCTCATTTTTAATCCTTTCTTCAAAGGTAAATACAATTCGTTGCGCATTATTTAGCGCGGCTAGAAAAATCAACAGGGGTGTTTTCCGTCCCAATAGGGGGGAAAGCGACATTGATATCAAAATAATTGTTGCGCTGCGGCATTTGGCAGTGGGGAATAGGCTTGCGAAACAACAACACTCAATTTACAGGATGGGCATGGAAAAAACATCTCATGACCGCCTCCTCATCATCGACTTTGGAAGTCAGGTAACGCAGCTGATTGCGCGGCGCCTGCGCGAGCTGAACGTTTATTGCGAAATCCACCCATATCAAAACGTCACTGATGCGTTTTTGACCGAGTTCGCGCCCAAGGCGATCATCTTTTCCGGTGGCCCCGATAGTGTCACCCGTGAGGGAAGCCCCCGCGCACCTGAGGCCGCGTTTAGCATGGGTGTTCCGATCCTGGGCATTTGTTATGGTCAGCAGGTCATGATGCACCAATTGGGCGGACGCGTGGAAAGCGGGCATGGCACTGCGGAATTTGGCCGTGCCTATGTCACCCCTAAGGGATCACTGAATATTTTGGACGGCTGGTTTGCCAAGGGTGATGAACAGGTATGGATGAGCCATGGCGATCACGTCAGTGAAATCGCACCTGGGTTTGAGGTGTATGGAACATCACCCAATGCGCCCTATGCCATTACCGCCGATACATCGCGCAACTTTTTTGCCGTGCAATTTCATCCAGAGGTGCATCACACCCCAAATGGTGCGCGCCTTTATGAAAACTTCATCAAATTGGCGGGGTTCAGCGGGGATTGGACCATGGGCGCCTACCGCGAACAGGCGATTGCCGCAATTCGTGAACAGGTGGGCGACAAACGCGTGATCTGTGGTCTGTCAGGGGGGGTCGACAGTTCGGTCGCAGCCGTTCTGATTCACGAGGCAATTGGCGATCAATTGACCTGCGTGTTTGTTGATCATGGTCTATTGCGTCAGGGCGAGGCCGAAGAAGTCGTCACAATGTTCCGCGACAATTACAATATGGCGCTGATCCACGCAAACGAACAGGAATTGTTCCTGTCCGAGCTTGAAGGCCTGTCAGATCCTGAAACCAAACGCAAAACCATTGGCCGCCTATTTATTGACGTGTTCCAAAGACACGCAAATGATATTGAGGGGGCCGAATTTTTGGCCCAAGGCACGCTTTATCCTGATGTGATTGAATCCGTTTCGTTCAGCGGCGGGCCATCTGTCACCATCAAATCCCACCACAACGTGGGCGGGCTGCCCGAAAAAATGGGTTTGAAATTGGTCGAACCTTTGCGCGAATTGTTCAAGGATGAGGTTCGTGCATTGGGCCGTGAATTGGGCCTCCCCGACAGCTTTATCGGGCGCCACCCCTTCCCGGGTCCAGGTCTGGCCATTCGCTGCCCCGGTGAAATCACCCGCGCGAAATTGGACATCCTGCGTCAGGCGGATGCGGTTTACATCGATCAAATCCGCAAACATGGCCTTTATGATGAGATTTGGCAGGCCTTTGTCGCAATCCTACCCGTACGCACCGTGGGCGTGATGGGCGATGGACGCACCTATGATTATGCCTGCGCGCTTCGCGCTGTGACATCCGTGGATGGGATGACAGCGGATTATTATCCGTTTAGCCACGAATTCCTAGGCGAAACCGCGACCCGTATCATCAACGAGGTCAAAGGCATCAACCGCGTCACCTATGACATCACATCGAAACCTCCCGGCACGATTGAGTGGGAATGATATAAAAATAACGATTATTCTGCTTATTAAACAATAAGTTATATTGTATGGTTATTTGAAAAAAAGTCTAGTAGGTTGTTTGAAAAATAGAGAGAACGTCGAATGAAAGAAGATTTTATCGTTCAAGGTTTCAATATCCCACCGCATCCCAAAGGAGTGGTTTTGAATGGTAAAACTGTCCTATTAGAGCCTTTAAATGTTGAGAAACACTCAGAAGATTTGTTTGAATCAAATTCTTTAGATATTGAGGGAAAAAATTGGGCATACCTTCCGTATGGACCGTTCGACACTTTAAAAAGTTATCAAATTTGGCTTGAACAAGAAGCATCAAAACAAGATCCCACTTTCTTTTCTATTGTTCGAAAACTTGATGATAAAGCAGTAGGAGTGGCGAGTTTCTTGCGGATTAATCAAACAGATGGTTCCATTGAAGTTGGGCATATTAACTATTCTCCTTTGCTTCAAAGAACACGCGAAGGAACTGAAGCGATGTATTTGATGATGGAATGGGCATTTGAAAATGGTTATCGCCGCTATGAATGGAAATGTAATGCCTTAAATAAGAAGAGTCGATACGCCGCACAAAGATTAGGATTATCTTATGAAGGTGTGTTTAGACAAATGGCAATAAATAAGGGTAGGAACAGAAATACTGCTTGGTTTGCCGCAATAGATAAAGAGTGGAAATCTCTCAAAGAATGCTTCGTAAAATATCTTAAAGATGAAAACTTTGAGGCAAGCGAGAAGCCAATCATTTCACTTTCAAAACTTACAAAACCAATTCTATACAAATTGGATAATGATGAGTTTGTTTAAGTGACTAAATGAGGCTAGGATGTTTCTAAACTTATTTTAGTTTTTCTGTTATTTTTCATTAGTGAGATACACGGATTAGAGTACGCTTAACCTACCCTAATGTTAGAAAGTTGTTAGAAAGTCTAAAAAATAATTAATAAGAACAATAATTTACAGAGTTGGAACTATTGAGTGGGAGTAAATTGAGCGCTAATCTAAAGCGGCCCTGATTACGGCCTGACAGTGGATTTGAGTTGCGGAAATATCCCGCGATAACCCGCCGGATTGACGACATGAAACCTCTCTCTGGATACACACCGATCACGGAACGTCTTGATTGAATTCACTTGACTTTTCCGCGCGGAAACTTCCTTTCTTATCCTACAGGCAAGAGATTTCATGAGCACACAAACCATACCCAAGGCCGTGGCCTATATGACGGGCGCAATCGCCTCCTTCTCCGCGATGGCCGTTGCGGGGCGTGAAGTCAGCTTTGAACTCGATACATTTGAAATCATGATGTACCGCAGCTTTGTCGGGATCGCGGTTGTCTTGGCGCTGGGTTGGTATTTTGGCACATTGGGGCAAATCACACGGCGGCATAAGGGAACCCATTTCACGCGTAATTTGGCACATTTTACGGGTCAGAACCTGTGGTTTTATGCGGTGACGGTGATCCCACTGACGCAGCTTTTTGCATTGGAATTTACGAGCCCGCTGTGGGTGTTGTTGCTGTCGCCGATGGTGTTGGGTGAACGATTAACGCGCATGCGCATCTTGGCCGCGGTGATGGGGTTTGCAGGGATTTTGATCATCACCCGCCCATGGGAATTTGGTATCAGCTTCGGTGTGACAACGGCCGCACTATCAGCCGTGGCCTTTGCATGGACCACTTTGATGACCAAAAAACTAACACGCACAGAAACCGTGACATGCGTATTATTTTACCTAACCGTGATGCAGGCGGTGTTCGGGGTAATTTGTGCAGGCTATGACGGCGATATTGCCGTTCCATCAATGACTGCCCTACCCTATGTAATGGTGATTGCACTGTGCGGATTGCTTGCGCATTTTTGCATAACTTCTGCTCTTGCCTTGGCGCCAGCCACGGTTGTCATACCTGTGGATTTTGCCCGCCTGCCGATGATTGCAGTCATTGGAATGTTGGCTTATGGTGAGGCGCTCGACATTATGGTTTTGGCCGGTGCGGTTTTGATCTTTGTCGGCAATTATAGCAACATCCTTCATGAAACCCGAGGTTAGTCATGATTTACAACAGCGCACTGGATTGGCAAAACGCCGTGCAAAAGCGTGTCGTTTTGTTTGGCATGTCAGGATTGGGGAAAACTCATGTTTCAAATATGCTGCGTGCATCGGGGGATTGGTTTCACTATTCCATCGATTACCGCATTGGCACCCGCTACATGGGCGAATTCATCGAAGATAGCTTCAAACGCGAGGCGATGGGCAACCCGTTTCTGCGCAACCTGTTGATGAGCGATAGCATCAAAATCAAATCAAACATCACCTTTGATAACCTGGCACCCCTATCCACCTATCTGGGAAAACCCGGTCGCGCGGATAAAGGTGGTCTATCCATCGAAGAATATCGCAGACGTCAAGCACAACATCACCGAGCCGAGGTCGAAGCGCTGCTGGATACCCCCTATTTCATCGAACGTGCACGTCACATCTATGGCTATGATCATTTTGTCTGTGACAGCGGTGGATCGATTTGCGAAGTTGTGGATCCTGCAGACCCAAATGATCCCGTTCTGTCGTGCCTATCACAATCTGCACTGATGGTTTGGATCGAAGGGTCGGATGCGCATACAGATGAATTGATCAAACGCTTTGATCGTTCCCCAAAACCCATGTGCTATCAGGAATCCTTCCTTGATGCCAAATGGGAGGCTTACCTTGCGCAAAACGGGGTCGCCGCGGATGATGTTGACCCCGATAATTTCGTGCGCTGGACATATGCGCAGGCTATGGCACACCGCCAACCACTGTACAGTGGCATGGCGAAATGGGGTGTTAAGGTCACCGCCGATGAGGTTGCCGCTGTGAAAACGCCCGATCAATTTGATGTGATGATCGCAAATGCCCTTGAGCGTAATACATAACCGCTCTACCTCTAATTGAAACTTAGGAAAAATATCGATGCCCATAAAGATTCCAGAAAACCTGCCTGCCTATGACGTGCTGACGCATGAGGGCGTGATGGTTATGTCGGAAAATCAGGCATCGCGTCAGGATATTCGCCCGCTGCGCATTGCATTGCTGAATCTAATGCCGCGCAAAATTCAGACGGAAATCCAATTTTCCCGCCTAATTGGGGCGACACCGTTGCAAATTGAATTGACGCTTATCCGGATGAGCGATCACCAATCTAAAACCACCGCTGCCGAGCATATGACAAGCTTTTACCGCCCGTTTAACGAAGTTGCGGAAAGTGGTGAGAAATTTGATGGGTTGATCATTACTGGTGCCCCCATCGAACATCTGCCGTTTGAAGAGGTGACCTATTGGGACGAGCTGCGCCAAATCATGGATTGGACACAAACCCACGTGCATTCCACCTTTGGCGTATGCTGGGGCGGTATGGCGATGATCTATCATCTGCATGGCATCAACAAACGTATGCTGGATGCCAAGGCGTTCGGATGTTTTCGTCATGACAATTTGGTGCCTGCTTCGCCCTACCTGCGTGGGTTTTCGGACAATTTTATCATCCCTGTTAGCCGCTGGACCGAAATCGAACAAAAGGACGTTGATGCAAACGCAGATCTGAAAACCCTGCTGGGGAGTTCCGAGGTTGGCCCCTGTTTGATCAAGGATGCGAAACATCGCGCGCTCTATATCTTTAATCACTTTGAATACGACAGCGACACATTGAAACAGGAATATGATAGGGATGTTTCAGACGGAACGCCGATCAATGTGCCACAAAATTATTACCCCGATGATGATCCCAGCCAACCGCCATTGAACAGATGGCGTTCGCATGCGCATTTGCTTTATGGAAACTGGGTCAATCAAATTTACCAAACTACCCCCTATGATTTGAATGAAATTGGCGCTTAAACTCTTTATCCTTATCCTCGCCCTCTTTTTGTTGGGCACCTATGTGATTGCCAACATACGCGAGGCGCGGATCGAGGCACGCTATCCCCCAATTGGCCAAACGGTTACGGTCAATGGAAAAAAAGTTCAGGCCTATGTGACAGGATCAGGGCCCGATTTGGTGATGATCCATGGATCAAGCGGGAATATGCGTGATTTGATCCTTGCGCTTGAGGATACGCTTGCCCCGCATTTCCGTTTGATTATTTTTGATCGCCCTGGATTGGGATATAGTGACAGACTGTCCGCGGATGGGGATAAATTCATTGATCAGGCGATGATCCTGCGGGATGCGGCAAAACAATTTGGTGCAGATAAACCCATTGTTTTGGGGCACTCATTGGGTGGAATTATTTCAATGGCCTGGGCCACACAGGCACCTGATGATCTAACCGCATTGGCATTAATATCGCCTGTTGTCATGCCCTTTGATACGCCGACCAGCACCTATTACAAAATGAACAAAGACCCGATCATTGGGCCATTTGTCAATCATTTCATTGGGGCCTTTCATTACGAAGTTGCCATTCAAAACGGACTGGATGAGGTGTTCACACCTAATCCCCCACCTGCGGGTTATCGGGAGGGGATGGGTGTTGAATTGGTACTGCGCCCCAAAACAATCCAAAGCAATGCCCGACAGCGCAATCAAATCCATGAACAAATCCGCGCGCTTGAAGCACAATATGATCGCGTCACCGTGCCCATCGAAATTTTGCACGGCGCATTGGACACCACGGTTTCCCCCAAAATCCACGCCGAGGGACTGAAAAATCGCCTAAAGGATGTGAATGTCACCATCTGGCCTGAACAGGGCCACATGCCCCATCATTTCAAACAGGCTGACATTTTAGACGCAGTTCAGCGGCTTCAATCACGCATCACATTGAAACAGAAAAACTAAATCGCCATACTCACCAAAAGAGGAGCGGTCATGAAATCTCCATTTGACTGTGAAATTAGCGCGTATTTCAAATCCAATGCTCCTCAGGATGTGCGACAGGCCATCAAAGGCGCCACCAAAGGTGTCATGCTGGACCCTGCGTTTCCGCACCGAAATCGGTTGAAAAAGAAACCGTACCAAACCCACTATGATGCCCTACAAATCGAATTGGCTAAATTCCAAAGCTGGGTGAAAGAGGGCAACCAACGTGTGGCAATCATTTTTGAGGGCCGTGACGCCGCAGGCAAAGGGGGCGCAATCAAACGCCTGCGCGAAAATCTGAACCCCCGTGTGGCCAAGGTGGTGGCCCTATCCAAACCGAGTGAGGAAGAATAAGGGCAATGGTATTTCCAACGCTATATCAACCATTTGCCGACCGCGGGGACAATGACGCTGTTTGATCGCAGTTGGTACAATCGCGGCGTTGTTGAAAAGGTATTTGAGTTTTGCACAGACGAACAACGTCACAAATTTTTTGATCAAGTGAGGCCCTTTGAAAACATGCTGGAACAAGAGGACGTACACCTGATCAAATTCTGGCTAAATGTTGGACGCGCCGAACAACTGGCACGCTTTATGGAACGTGAACGCAATCCGCTAAAATATTGGAAACTATCATGGATTGATGTTGAGGGTTTAAATCGCTGGGATACCTATTCCGATGCAATCGATGAAACATTGAGCAAAACAAATTTTGATCACAGCCCGTGGCATGTTGTGCGCGCGGACGACAAACGCCACGCCCGATTAGCCGTGATGCAAACCATATTATCACAGTTTGACTATACGGGTCGAAATGATACTTCGATTGGCAAGATTGACGAATTGATATGTGGCACGATGGATTTGTGGAATGCCTAAACGCGGGTATCATCATGGCAACTTGAAAGAGGCGCTGATAGAAGCGGCCCTTGTATTGATTCGTGAAAAGGGTCCGACGGGCTTTACTCTGTCCGAGGCTGCGAAACGTGCGGGCGTGACCCCTGCCGCCGTTTATCGCCATTTCGAAGGACGCGAAGATTTGATCGCCGAAGCCGCGCTTCAGGGGTATCATATTTTCGCGGACCTCATGGAGCATGCCTACCGCGATGGTCAGCCCTCTGCATTGGCCGCGTTTGAAGCGACTGGACGAGCCTATTTGGCCTTTGCGCGTGTGCATCCAGGGCATTACATCGCAATGTTTGAAAGTGGTATTTCCGTCAATCGCACAACGGAATTGTCCCATGCGTCGCAACGCGCGCGCAGCGTTATGGACCGCGCGGCCCAAGAGTTGTGTCACATCATGTCAGAGGATCACCGCCCCCCTGCATCCATGTTCAGCGCCCATATTTGGGCCATGTCGCATGGTGTTGTCGAACTATTTGCCCGCAATTCCGCAGGCGCGCAAAGCCCGTTTGCCCCCGAAGATTTATTGGATAAAGGGATTGGTGTGTACCTGCGCGGATTGGGTGTTTTGCCCCCAGATGGATAGGGAGAGCCCAAATGGCCTATGACAAAGGTTTGGCACAAATCATGCGCGATGATCTGTCTGCTGTCATTGGGTTTTCAGAAAAGAAAATGTTCGGCGGAAGTGCCTTTATGTATGCAGGTCACATGGTGTGTGGCATTCACAAGGATGGCGCCATGATTCGCGTTGGCAAAGACCAAGAGACCGATGCCAAAGCCTTTGAGGGCGCGGATGTCATGATGTATACATTCCGCAAAATGGGCGGCCTGATCGATGTGACGGATGTGGCCTTTGTCGATGATGATCGCCGTGCAATTTGGATGGGGATGGCACAGCGCCATGCGTAGAGCCTGCAGCCAAAGTCTTAGGTGATTTGCGCCTCTGCCGCGGCGATTGCGGCATCTGCTTTAGATGCATCGCTTCCGCCACCTTGGGCCATGTCAGGGCGACCACCGCCCCCTTTACCACCCAATTCAACAACAGCGGCCTTGACCAAATCAACCGCGCTGACGCGATCAGTCAGATCATTTGTGACCCCTGCGGCCACGGCAACCTTGCCACCTGTATCTGCGATCAACATGATCGCACCGCTTTCGACACGGTTTTTGTGTTCATCGATCAGGGCGGGCAAATCCTTGCCCGACACACCCGCCAGAACCTGCGCAATGAATGACACACCGTTGATATCCTTGGCCGCTGGGCCCTGACCCTGCGATGCGCCGCCCAACATGGCCAATTCACGGCGCAGCTGTGCAACCTCGTTCGCCAATGCTTTGCGTTCATCCAACAAGGCTTTGACGCGTGATCCAACTTCGGAAACGGGGGCCTTCATTTCACAGGCAATGGCTACCAACTGCTCAGATTGCTGGGTCATATGATCTAATGCGGCCTGCCCCGTCAGTGCCTCGAACCGACGCACGCCTGACGAACTCGCGCTATCGCCAAGGGCGACAAAGGCGCCGATATCACCTGTTTGGCGCACATGGGTGCCACCGCACAGTTCCAATGAATAGGTGTTGCCATCATTGCCCTTGCCCGATCCGGCCAATTCGCCCATGGAAACCACGCGAACCTCATCGCCATATTTTTCACCAAATAGTGCCTGCGCACCCAATGCGCGTGCATCATCAGGGGTCATGATACGTGTTTCAACGCGTGTGTTTTGGCGGATGAATTCGTTCACCTCTGCCTCAACCTGACGCAGTTCTTCCGCGCTCATCGCTTTGGAATGGCTAAAGTCAAAGCGTAAACGATCCGCCGCATTCAGCGATCCGCGTTGCGCCACATGATCCCCCAAGGCACGGCGCAATGCTTCGTGTAATAGGTGGGTGGCCGAATGGTTTGCACGAATGGCGCTGCGACGGGTGTGATCGACGTTCAATTGTGCGCCCTGACCCGTTTCAATGTGGCCTTCGTTCAACGTTGCGATATGGATGAACACACCCGCAACTTTTTTCGTGTCAGTGACGGTGGCCGCGCCTGTTTCGGTGCGAATTTCGCCTGTGTCACCAACCTGACCACCGCTTTCTGCATAGAACGGTGATTGGTTCAGAACCACTTGTATTTCTGCGCCTGTCTCGGCCCTATCCATTGTTTCGCTGCCTTTAAGCATAGTAATGATCTGACCTTCGGCCGTTTCAGTATCATACCCAAGGAAATCGGTCGTGCCGTGTTGATCGGCGATATCAAACCAGATTGAGGCATCCGCTGCCTCGCCCGAACCTGACCATGCGGCGCGCGCCTTGGCCTTTTGTTCGGCCATCGCCGCATCAAAGCCGTCTGTATCCACACTCAGCCCCTTTTCACGCAAGGCATCCTGCGTCAAATCAAGTGGGAAGCCATAGGTGTCATAGAGTTTAAACGCCGCCTCACCAGGTAATGCAGCGCCCTCTCCCAGACCCGCAACTTCGTCATCCAGCAGTTTCAAACCACGATCCAACGTTTGTTTGAAACGTGTCTCTTCTTGAAACAGGGTTTCTTCGATCAGGGCCTGCGCCTGTGACAATTCAGGATAGGCCGCACCCATCTGTTGCACCAAAGCAGGCACCAAACGGTGCATCACGGGATCTTGGGACCCCAACAAATGCGCATGACGCATCGCGCGGCGCATGATGCGGCGCAACACATACCCGCGTCCATCATTTGACGGCATAACCCCATCCGCAATCAAGAATGAGGTAGACCGCAGGTGGTCCGCAATGACACGGTGATGTGTTTTTCCGGGACCATCGGGATCAGAGCTTGTTGCGTGGGCGGACGCCTCGATCAAGGATCGGATCAAATCGGTTGAATAGTTGTCATTGGTGCCTTGCAGCAGTGCCGCAACACGTTCGATCCCCATCCCTGTGTCAATGGATTGGTTTGGCAAATCCGTTTTTGACCCGTCTTCAAATTGCTCATACTGCATGAAAACAAGGTTCCAAATCTCAATAAAGCGGTCCCCGTCTTCCTCGGGGGAACCAGGAGGGCCACCCCAAAAGTTTTCGCCATGATCATAAAAGATTTCGGTACATGGGCCACAGGGCCCCGTTGGTCCCATCATCCAAAAATTGTCATTCGTTGCGATGCGGATGATTCGATCATCGGACAGGCCCGCAACCTTTTTCCACATATCCGCGGCCTCATCATCGGTATGATAGACCGTGACCAAGAGTTTATCTTTGGGAATATCCAGTTCCTTGGTGACCAATTCCCAGGCAAATGGGATCGCCTCGGATTTAAAATAATCACCAAAGCTGAAATTCCCAAGCATTTCGAAAAAGGTATGATGACGTGCTGTGTAACCAACGTTGTCCAAATCGTTATGTTTACCACCCGCACGCACGCATTTTTGCGCGGTGGTTGCGCGTTTGTAATCGCGTGTTTCAACGCCCGTGAACAGGTTCTTAAATTGAACCATGCCCGAATTGGCAAACATCAATGTTGGATCGTTGCGCGGCACCAAGGGGCTTGATGGGACAATTTCGTGCCCCTGTTTGGCAAAATAATTTAAAAAGGTTGACCGAATTTCGTTTAACGTTGGCATTGCTTTCTCGCTTCATCAACTGGTTGAAACGGGTCTATCCTGTCCGTTGAGCGATGTCCATAACACAGCGTGTCGCAATAAAAAAACGCGGCCGAAATGACCGCGTTCGTACCTGAATTTCAGGTTCTTTATGCTTCTAGGATATCCTCATCCCCACCCATTTCGGCGTCAAAATCCAATCCATGCGAAGCGCGAATTTTATCCTCGATATCATGGGCGATGCTTGGGTTTTCCTTCAGGAAGATCTTTGCGTTTTCACGGCCCTGACCAATACGTTCGTCGCCATAGCTGTACCATGCGCCCGATTTATCAACGACGCCCGCTTTCACACCAAGGTCCAGCAATTCACCCGTTTTTGAAATGCCTTCGCCATACATGATGTCAAATTCAACCTGCTTAAAGGGCGGTGCAACTTTATTTTTCACCACTTTCACACGGGTTGCATTGCCAACAACTTCGTCGCGATCCTTGATTGCACCGATGCGGCGGATATCCAAACGGACCGAGGAATAGAATTTGAGCGCGTTGCCCCCTGTTGTGGTTTCTGGGCTACCAAACATAACGCCAATCTTCATCCGAATTTGGTTGATGAAAATCACCATGCAATTTGAACGGCTGATGGACCCTGTTAGTTTGCGCATCGCTTGGCTCATCAAACGGGCCTGAACACCCACATTGCTGTCGCCCATATCACCCTCAAGTTCGGATTTCGGGGTCAGGGCAGCAACCGAGTCGACCACAACCATATTCACCGCACCAGAACGCACCAATGTATCGGTGATTTCCAAGGCCTGTTCGCCTGTATCAGGCTGCGAAATCAACAATTCATCCAGATTTACGCCCAGTTTTTTAGCGTACTGCGGGTCCAACGCGTGTTCCGCGTCAACAAATGCGCACACGCCGCCTTTTTTCTGCTCTTCCGCAATGCAATGCAGGGTCAATGTGGTTTTCCCTGAACTTTCAGGGCCATAGATTTCCGCAATCCGCCCTTTTGGCAATCCACCGATCCCAAGCGCGATATCCAAACCCAGCGACCCTGTTGAGGTTGCTTCAATCTCTTGGATCGCGTTTTCCGATCCCAACTTCATGATGGAACCTTTGCCGAACTGGCGTTCAATTTGCGAAAGCGCGCTTTCCAGCGCTTTTTGTTTGTCTGCGTTTTTCTTGTCTGTCATCGAAAGAAGATCTGCCATAATGTTGCTTTGCCTTTCTTATTTCATAGCAATGTGCACAGGGCAATCGCGCATTTTGTTCTACTCTTGTTCTCTTTATGGGCGCAAAAAGAGAACATTTCAAGAAAATTCTAATAAAATGAGTTTCAGTTGATTTCGTTAAAACTTTGTTTAAATTAGCATTCAGTTGCGGAAAGGGAGTTATATTATTGTTTTTATTAATGAAAAACTTGTTATATTATCTGCACCCAAGACAAGAACAACCAGTTTGCTGGCCGCGTTGGAACCCCATGCCTCCATCATGTTTCGTGACCCGCCCGGGGTGAAAAACATCAATTTGGCAGAATATCAGCGTCAAATTTACAAAATGTTAGAGAATTTGTCGGATGGACCTTTCGAAAACTTTGGAATCGTTCGACACCCGCTGGATAGGATGAGCAGTTGGTATCGTTATCGCCAACGTGACCAATTAAAAGGGCACCGAAATTCAACGCACGGAATGCACACAGGCAATGCTGGTGAAAAAGAACGCAAAAATTGCGATGTAAACCCAGATCCCCTGCCAATGCCCCATGACGTAAAACGCGTATACGGACAAAACCAATCCGATCAAACCCGCCGCAATCAGGGCGATGCCAAGCCGATTTGGCGCATATTTAATCGGTTCATCCGAAGAAGAGCAATCCATTCCCAAACCAAATTTTTTTCGTTCTGCTGACCAAAATAGGAAACATCAACTGGTTAAAGAGAACTTAAGGGACGATAGGCAATTTATAGAACTTACACATTTTATAGCTGTGTCAGGACTGATGCAAAAAAACCGTCGCCCTGTGCGGATGGAACCCATTGGTTTTGTGTTTCAACCCGCCATCTGGGGTTTTGGGCTGTGAACCAATCAATTTGGTCCTGATTTTCACAGGCCAACACACTACAGGTTGCGTAAACCAAACGGCCATCTAGTGCGACCAACTTGGAGGCATCGGATAGTATGTCGCGCTGCGTTGAAATCAGTGCGTTCAATTCATATTGGGTTAATGCCCATTTTCCTTCTGGATCGCGCCGCCAACTGCCCGATCCAGAACAGGGCGCATCACAGAACACAACACCATATTCTGGTGCGAACTGATCTTTCGTCCGTGTGGAAATTTGTGCATTTGCGCGCTTTGCGCGTGTGGGTAAATCCACCATTCTTCGGGGATTGACATCATGTGCGTGAACAGCTCCCCCCAGCCATGCAGCAAGCGCAAGTGATTTGCCACCGCCCCCAGCACAATAATCAAGGATCGGACCATTTTGTTTGGGATCAAGCAGCGTGACAGCTGCCTGTGAATGAGCATCCTGCAATTCGACCAAACCATCCACATAGGCTTCTGTCGTTTGTAACCCCGCCGTACGCCCCGAAATGTACAGGGCCGTGGGCACATCAGAATGCGGCGAAGCATCATATCCCGCGTCTGATAAGGAGGCGCATGCCTGATCAACCGTCGCTTTCAATAAATTGACCCGCAAAAACACAGGCGCGCGCTGCTGTAACATTTGGGCAATCGCAGTGGCCTGACCCCCAAGGCTCAGACACCAATGCGGCCACAACCATTCGGGAATATCACAATTTTCCCAATCAGATTCTGGTGCCACAAAACAACGCTCATCGGAACTCAGAGGAACAGGCGCAAATCGGGCATCGCTAAAGGTCGTGTCCAAATCAACACCCTGACTATGCAGGATACCCCGCATCAGAGATCGCCCCGTGCGTGCGCCCCCTGCAAGTACCAGCGCACTGTCCCGCTGACGTAATGCATCAAAAACATGATCACGAATTGCCGCGCGATCTTTTGATCCCGCATAGCGATTGGCTCGTCCCCAGCGCGCCAGCGCCGTCTCCGCGCGCGCGCCATCCAGCACCGCATCCAAAATTTCAATGGCGGCAGAAACACGCGCGGCAGGGGTCATTACATGATCCGATAATTGGGGCTTTCGCGGGTGATTTGAACGTCATGCACGTGGCTTTCTTTCAAACCTGAGCCTGTGATTTTCACGAATTGGCAATTTTTGCGCATTTCGTCCACAGTTGCACAGCCCGTATATCCCATCGCTGCACGCAAACCGCCCACCATTTGGTGAATAACGGCCCCTGCTGATCCCTTATAAGGAACCTGACCTTCGATCCCTTCTGGAACCAATTTATCGCTGGCCGCATCCTTTTGGAAATAGCGATCAGCAGATCCGCGCGCCATCGCGCCCAAACTGCCCATACCGCGATAGGCCTTGAACGAGCGGCCTTGGTATAGGATCACCTCGCCCGGGGATTCATCGGTTCCCGCAATCATGGATCCAACCATGGCACAAGATGCGCCTGCGGCGATCGCCTTGGCGAAATCACCAGAAAACTTAATCCCGCCATCCGCGATAATGGGAACATCGCCTGCAGCCATAGCACAATCACTGATCGCGGTTAATTGTGGCACACCCACACCTGCCACCATGCGTGTGGTACAAATTGATCCCGGACCAATCCCAACCTTTACCGCGTCCGCACCCGCACCGATCAGCGCCTTGGTCGCCTCAGCGGTGGCAACGTTACCTGCAACAACCTGAACCGTGTTGGACAGTTTCTTGATCCGCTCAACCGCATGTGCCACCCCTTCTGAGTGGCCATGCGCCGTGTCAATCACAACCATATCAGCACCTGCGTCAATCAAGGCCTCGGATCGTTCAAACCCTGCATCGCCAACGGTTGACGCCGCTGCAACGCGCAAACGGCCCAAGTCGTCCTTACACGCTGTTGGGTTCAAAACGGATTGTTCCGTGTCCTTTAACGTCAACAGACCTGTCAACTTACCCTCTGCATCCGTCACCAGCAATTTTTCAATGCGGCGCGCCTTCATCAGACTGATCGCCTCTTGGCGATCTGCGGGTTCATGTAGGATGGCAAGGTTTTCTGAACTCATCATCACGTGCACTGGTGTGTCATCCGCAGTGGCAAAACGCATGTCACGGTTTGTCACGATCCCCACAACACGGCCCACCTCGTCCACGACGGGAAATCCAGACACGTTGTAACGTTCGCGCAGCGCATTGGCATCAGCCAAGGTTTGATCCGCACGCAATGTAATTGGGTTATATACAATCCCACTTTCAAATCGTTTTACACGGCGCACTTGCTGGGCCTGTTCCTCGATTGTTAGGTTGCGGTGCAAAACACCCATTCCCCCTGCTTGGGCCATAGTGATGGCCATGCGCGCCTCGGTCACTGTGTCCATGGCTGAACTCAGCAAAGGGATATTCAGCGCAATAGATTGGGTTACGCGTGTCCGTGTATCAGCCGTGTTTGGCAGAACATTGGACGCACCGGGTACAAGTAAAACATCATCAAAGGTTAAAGCCTCGCGAATCTGCATGGAAAATCCTTTTTGGGCAGGGAACACTTGGCAAGTCCCTATTTCACGTTTGCCCCTGTTTGAAAAGGCCCATTCTTGTCGCATTCGGGCTTTTCCTTTCTGCCCGTTCTCGGTTAACTGCAAAAAACGCCAGAGGGAGAGAGCGCATGAGTGGTCATGGATATGAATCAGGTCGGTTAAATTTGCCGTTTGTTGGTATTTCAACCTTTGGCAAACGACCCTATGTCGAAGACTGGTCAAGCATTGATGCAGATGTCGCCATTTTGGGCGCACCCTTTGATGCGGGAACACAGTTTCGTTCGGGTGCGCGGTTTGGTCCACGCTCTGTGCGCGAGGCCTCTACCCTCTTTAGCTTTGGCCATGCAGGTGCGTACGATCACGAGGATGATGCGATCTATCTGCCGGGGTCTGTGCGCATGATTGATATGGGGGACGCCGATATCGTTCACACGGACACCATGAAGAGCCATGCCAACATCGAAGCGGGCGTACGGGCCGCATTGACGGGGGGTGCGCTGCCCGTCACAATTGGCGGCGATCATTCAATTAATATCCCCTGCATCAATGCATTCGACGATCAGGGGGACATTCATATCCTGCAAATCGACGCCCATCTGGATTTCGTGGATGAACGGCATGGCGTGCGTTATGGTCACGGAAATCCAATGCGGCGTGCAGCAGAAAAATCCTATATCACGGGCCTGACCCAAGTGGGCATTCGCAACGTAAGTTCGACCGCAAAAGAAGGATACGAAGACGCGCGCAGCCGTGGGTCCGATATCCTAAGTGTGCGCCAAGCACGTGCATTGGGACCGCAGGGCGTCATTGATCGCATCCCCCAAGGTGCGCGTGTCTATATCACCATCGACATTGATGCATTCTGTCCATCAATCGCGCCTGGAACAGGAACGCCGTCTCACGGTGGATTTCTGTATTATGATGTATTGGAAATGATGCAGGCTGTGGCCCAGCGCCATGAGGTTGTCGGCGTCGATTTGGTTGAGGTTGCGCCCGACTATGACCCAACGGGGTCAACTTCAATCCTTGCGGCGCAAATCCTACTCAATACACTCGGATTTATCTTCCACGCTAAAAATTAGAATTATGGACTGGATCACTTTGGCGGCTTTGGGCGTCGTGGCGTTGTCCTGCCAATTTCGGGCCTGACGCTGATCGCGGCGGCCTTTGTCGGCGCGCAACCCTGGACCATCGCGATTATCCTCATGATCACCATGGTTTGCGCATTAAACTGCAGGAAGCGCAATAAAAAATGTTACGGGCGGCAGATAATGCCGCCCTTGTATCATTTTATGACGATTGAAGGCTTTCTGTCGTTTCAAATTGCATTATGTTCTGCATAAATTCGTAGCGATAGGACATTACATGCGAAACGATCCCTTGGTTGTTTTTACCCCGTCTGGCAAGCGCGGACATTTTCCTGTTGGAACCCCCGTTTTAACCGCCGCCCGTCAACTGGGTGTGGATTTGGATTCGGTCTGTGGCGGACGTGGGATTTGCAGCAAATGCCAAATCACCCCGTCTTATGGCGAATTTCCTAAACACGGGGTCAGTGTTGGGGATGACGCCCTATCAGAGTGGAACGCAGTCGAAGAACGCTATGACCAAAAACGCGGCCTAAAAGCGGGACGCCGTTTGGGGTGTCAGGCAACTGTCCAAGGTGACATTGTGATTGATGTCCCCCCCGAAAGCCAAGTGCACAAACAGGTAGTCCGCAAAGCCGCAAGCGCGCGCGCCATCGAAATGGATCCTGCATCAAAGCTATATTTTGTTGAGGTTGAAGAACCTGACATGCATAAACCCACAGGCGATCTGGAGCGTTTGGCGCATGCGCTAAAAGAGCAGTGGGACATTGAAAATGTCACCTGCGATTTGGGCGTATTGACCAAATTACAGCCCCTTTTGCGAAAAGGAAATTGGCAGGCATCCGTGGCCGTTTTCCGCGATCACAAAACCGATCAGTCCCGCATTTTGGATATCTGGCCAGGACTCCATGAAGGTGGACTATATGGTTTGGCCATTGATTTGGGTTCAACCACGGTGGCGGCTCACCTGACCGATTTGACCACGGGCGAAGTGGTTGCAAGCGCAGGTGTGATGAACCCACAAATCCGATTTGGCGAAGATTTAATGAGCCGCGTCAGCTATTCCATGATGAACCCTGGGGGAGACCGCGAAATGACGCGGGCGGTGCGCGATGCGATCAATACATTGGCAGAGGATATCGCAAAAGACGCAGATATTGATCCGAGCCTGATTTTTGAGGTTGTCTTTGTCTGCAATCCCGTCATGCACCATTTGCTGTTGGGCATTGACCCCGTTGAATTGGGTCAGGCACCCTTTGCCTTGGCCACATCTGAATCCGTGACATTACAAGCGTATGATCTGGACCTGACCAATATTGCAAAATCTGCGCAGATCTATGTCCTTCCTTGTATCGCAGGGCATGTTGGCGCGGATGCGGCGGCCGTTGCATTGTCCGAAGAACCCGGAAAATCCAATGATTTGGTATTGATCGTGGATGTGGGAACAAACGCCGAAATCCTGCTCGGGAATACATCGCGCGTTTTGGCCTGTTCTTCGCCCACAGGTCCCGCATTTGAAGGGGCGCAAATCAGTTCGGGCCAACGCGCGGCCCCCGGTGCCATTGAACGGATCGAAATTGATCCTGTTACTAAAGAGCCGCGTTTCCGCGTGATTGGCAGTGATATTTGGTCAGACGAAGAAGGGTTTGCAGAAGCAACCGCCGCCTCTGGCATCACAGGTATCTGTGGGTCAGGCATTATTGAGGCGGTCGCAGAATTGCGCATCGCGGGATTGATGGATGAAAACGGTCTGATCGGATCGGCCGAGGCCACAGGCACCGCGCGCAGCATCCCAGAGGGGCGCACGCATTCTTATTTGGTCTATGACGGCACCGCCAAAGGCGGCCCACGCATCACTGTGACCCAGGGCGATATTCGCGCAATTCAGCTAGCGAAATCCGCACTTTATGCAGGTGCGCGTCTGTTGATGGATGATATGAATGTTGACCGCGTTGATCGTGTAGTATTGGCAGGCGCCTTTGGTGCGCATATTTCCAGCAAACACGCCATGGTTTTGGGCATGATCCCAGATGTTCCGTTGGATAAGGTGTTTTCCGCAGGCAACGCGGCAGGAACGGGTGCACGAATTGCCCTGTGTAATGTGGGATCGCGGCGTGAGATTGAACGGGTGGTCGGCGAAATCACCAAGGTGGAAACCGCGATTGAACCAAAGTTCCAAGATCACTTTGTGGCGGCCAACGCAATTCCGCACAAAACCGATCCCTTCCCCGAATTGCGCAGCATCGTGACCCTGCCCAATCCAAACTTTAACGCTGGGGGTGGTGACGCAGACGGCGGAGGACGCCGCAGACGACGCCGTGCATCCTAAACAAAAAAAGGGCCGCAAAGCCGCGGCCTTTTCTTTTTTGACAATATATGTTGACTTATTTCACTTTTAAGGTGCCTTCCACCTTGGCACCTTTGGCGGTTGCAATGGATTGATAGACAACATCCGCCTTAATCTGACCCGTTGAAGCAATGGACAGGTCATTGGTGTTCACACTGCCATCAACCTTACCCTCAACAGAAAGCGATTCAGAGGACACCGATCCATCTACCGAGCCCAAGCCCAAAACATTCACAGATTTTGCGGCCACTTGGCCCTTTACTGCGCCATCAATTTCGATGTCACCTTGGGATTTGATGTCTCCTTCCAATTTCAAATCAGAACTTAAATATGTCTTAGCCATCTCGGCACGCTCCCTCAGCTTATTTTGCGTTAGGACTGAGTGAACTGAAATTTATTGAAAACTGCAAGGTAAATTACATCTTTGGGGCAAATCTGCATAATCAAGTGCGTCAATCCTTGCGCGCAAGCAGCAATCAAGATCCCGCAATCAGCAAAAGGGCGGAAGCGGCGAATTTGATCACCAACATAAACGTGTCGGATGCAGGGGCAAACGGCCCCCAAACACCAACAGCGGATAACACAAGCGCCCACCCGAAAAGGCCCTTGATGATCCAACCTCCGCCTTGAACTACCACATCCTCGGAGGTTTGACGTTCTGTCCTGTCGATCAATGTCATCTCGCTGCTCTCTTACCTGTGATCAGGTTTAGAAACGGATTGGGGCGCAAAACTGACCAATCTAAGAAAAGATTAGGAATTTTTCCATTGACCTCCGCACAATGCGAAATGCTAAACATCATGTCCCCCCTGGCAATTGCTTGCCCCCTATCAAAACTTTGAAACTTTAGCCTTTCATTCTGAACAACCACATTTTGCACTTCCATCCTTTTGCACTTACCCAAGCAGGCGCTCCCCTTTTTTGGAGAGGGTCGGGTATTGTGCAGGGTACTTTATTGTATGCCACTGTTTTGAGAACTTGAACTCTGCCTGAAATCCTGTATACAGGCGCTTCTTCTGCAGAGAATTTGCCTTGCGGTGTCCCTCGTGGGTGGTCGCAGAAGAGTAACGCCACCTTGTGAAACCCGCCTAACATGATTGGAGCCAACATGCCCCTTTATGAGCATGTCTTTATTTCGCGTCAGGACTTGTCCAACGCGCAAGCCGAAGGCCTGGTTGAACACTTCTCAACAGTATTGAAAGACAACGGCGGCAACGTCCTTGAATCTGAATACTGGGGTGTCAAAACGATGGCCTACAAAATCAACAAAAACCGCAAGGGTCACTATGCAATGATGCGCACAGACAGCCCTTCAGCTGCGGTTCAGGAAATGGAACGCCTGATGCGTCTACACGAAGACGTAATGCGCGTTATGACCATCAAGGTTGACGCCCACGAAGAGGGTCCATCCGTTCAAATGCAAAAACGTGATGACCGCGGCGAACGCCGTGAGCGCCGCGCGTAAGGAAAGGATGTTAACCAATGGCAAATAAACCATTTTTCCGTCGTCGTAAGGTCTGCCCATTCTCTGGTGAGAATGCACCAAAGATCGATTACAAAGATACAAAATTGTTGCAGCGCTACATCTCAGAGCGCGGCAAAATCGTTCCATCACGCATCACTGCCGTTTCTGCCAAGAAACAACGTGAATTGGCGCGCGCTATCAAACGTGCACGCTTCTTGGCGCTATTGCCCTATTCCGTGAACTAAGGAGAGAGACATGCAAGTTATCCTTCTAGAACGCGTTGCGAAATTGGGCCAAATGGGCGACATCGTCGATGTAAAACCAGGCTATGCACGCAACTTTCTTTTGCCACAGGGCAAAGCGCAAACAGCATCAGATGCAAACGTAAAAGCATTTGAAGCACAAAAAGCGCAGCTTGAGGCACGCAACCTAGAAACAAAGAAAGAAGCAGAAGATCTCGCGGCGAAGTTGGACGGCCAACAGTTCATCGTAATTCGCTCTGCCTCTGACTCTGGCGCGCTTTACGGTTCTGTCACACCACGTGATGCTGCCGAAACTGCAACAGACGCAGGTTGCAGCGTTGATCGTAAACAAGTTTCTTTGATCAACCCAATCAAAGAGCTTGGCTTACACGAGATGTCTGTGAAACTTCACCCTGAAGTCTCTGCAACAATCGTCATGAACGTTGCACGCTCAATGGAAGAAGCGGAACTACAAGCATCAGGCAAATCAATCCAAGAATTGGCAGCTGAAGAAGAAGCAGCGGCAGAATTCGAGATTGCAGAGTTGTTCGACGATATCGGTGGCGCGGCCTCTGATGACGACGACGAAGGCCCTGTTGCCACACCAGAAGACGAAGCTTAAGCGCCCTCTTCTAGCAAACAAAGTTTTGAACCCGCCCGATCCCCATGGATTTGGCGGGTTTCTTTTTGGGCTGTGATGAGATGAAGCCAATCTAAAATCTGGACTACTTACGAATTGTGATCACTTCGGCATCTTTCCGATGGGTATGTATAAGCGACTGGATTTTGATCCGTCAGTTCTACAAACCCAGCCAATCGTAAGATTGGCAAGGCGCTGCCCAACCCGTCAAACCGCAGGTTTGCCTACGGCAAAACAGGCGGCGCTTTTCGTCGCCACCTCGGACAGCTTGGATTTCTTTTCAAGCCCATCACTTATGGGATCAATATCCATTCGCGCGGGATTAGATAGGGCTTTTGAATACACAGATGGGCGAAACGTGTATAAATGTTGATCAAGGCACTTTTGCACCATCAAATTCGTGGTTGCGGCTTGATCGTCACGGTGTTTGGCAACTCACTGCGTATTTTAGAGCCAAAACTGCACACCCTCAGATAAAATTTCAATATCACCACCGCCAACGCAATAAATGAAAAGATTTTTGCAATTTTCTTTTCATTTTCTGTCATTTTGGCGGTTGACCTCCCGTACCTACCCCCATAATGTGCGCGACAAGAGATAAGGAGTCCTTTGATGTTTGATGTGCAGAACGTCGTGGTTATAAGGCGCATGGGTCGGTAACGTCACCATTACGGAGACCACATGCGCCCCCGCCAAAATCGGGGGCTTTTTTAATGCGAATCAGAACCTGCTGTTGAAAACGGAGCGAATGACAATGAAACGCCAAATGACCGGAGCAAAAATGATCGTCCAAGCCTTGAAGGATCAGGGCGTCGATACCGTATTTGGGTATCCTGGTGGCGCGGTGCTTCCGATCTATGACGAGATTTTCCAACAAAATGACATTCGCCACATATTGGTGCGCCACGAACAGGGGGCTGTTCACGCGGCCGAAGGATATGCACGTTCAACTGGCAAACCAGGCGTTGTTTTGGTGACATCTGGCCCCGGCGCAACAAACGCGGTAACAGGCCTGACCGACGCCCTGCTTGACAGCATTCCATTGGTTGTTTTGACGGGTCAGGTTCCGACGTTCATGATCGGCTCAGATGCCTTTCAAGAGGCCGACACAATCGGTATCACCCGTCCTTGTACAAAACACAACTGGTTGGTGAAAGACACAGCAAAGCTTTCTTCAACCATTCACGAGGCGTTCCACGTGGCCACATCGGGCCGCCCGGGTCCCGTACTGGTTGATATTCCAAAGGATGTTCAATTCGCCTCCGCCGCCTACCAAGAAAAACAGAAAGCCAAGACCGCGCATTACGCACCCAAGGTCAAAGGCGATATTGAACAGATCACAAAACTGGTCGAGGCCATGGAAAAGGCCGAACGTCCTGTGTTTTACACAGGTGGCGGTGTCATCAACTCTGGCCCTGCCGCCAGCCAGTTGTTGCGCGAATTGGTCGACGCAACGGGTTTCCCGATCACGTCTACATTGATGGGCCTTGGCTCTTATCCTGCCTCTGGGAAAAACTGGTTGGGCATGTTGGGCATGCACGGCCTATATGAGGCGAACTTGGCGATGCATGATTGTGATCTGATGATCAACATTGGCGCACGCTTTGATGACCGTATCACAGGCCGCATTGATGCGTTTAGCCCGAAATCGAAAAAGGCGCATATCGACATTGACCCCTCTTCAATCAACAAGGTGATCCAAGTTGATATTCCGATCATTGGCGATGTAGCCCATGTTTTGGAAGACATACTTAAAGTTTGGAAATCGCGCGGCCGCAAGGTGAATGCAAGCGGTCTGCAAAAATGGTGGGCCGAAATTGAAGATTGGCAAAAGGTAAACTGCCTAAAGTTTGAACAAAAGGGCAGCACAATCAAACCACAGCATGCGCTTGCACGTTTGGAGGAATTGACCAACCACCGCAAAGATCGCTTTATCTGCACAGAAGTAGGCCAACACCAAATGTGGGCGGCACAATATTTGGGGTTTGAAAACCCAAACCAATGGATGACATCAGGTGGATTGGGCACAATGGGATATGGGTTCCCTGCCTCAATTGGCGTGCAAATTGCGCATCCTGATGCCTTGGTCGTCAATGTTGCGGGCGAAGCATCCTGGTTGATGAACATGCAGGAAATGGGTACCGCAATCCAATATCGCTTGCCCGTGAAACAATTTATTTTGAACAACGAACGCTTGGGGATGGTCCGTCAGTGGCAGGAATTGTTGCACGGCGAACGCTATTCGCATTCATGGTCCGATGCCCTGCCCGATTTCGTGAAATTGGCCGAAGCCTTTGGTGCCAAAGGGATTTTGTGCAGTGATCCTGCCGATCTAGACGACGCGATCATGGAAATGCTGAACTATGATGGCCCTGTGATCTTTGATTGTTTGGTTGAAAAGCATGAAAACTGCTTCCCAATGATCCCATCAGGCGAACCCCACAACAAAATGTTGTTGGGCGAAGCCAGCACAAAGGATGCAATCGGAACATCAGGCGCGGTATTGGTATAAGGAATAAGGGCATGTCAGCATTGAAAATCAAAAAAGGGTCGACCAAGCATTCGGCCTATAACCTGCGTGCGAATTTTGGCGATGAAATTGAAACACATACGCTGGCAGTTATCGTGGATAACGAAGCGGGTGTGTTGGCCCGCGTCATCGGTTTGTTTTCAGGCCGTGGTTATAACATCGAAAGCCTGACAGTTGCCGAAGTGGACCATCAAGGCCACCTAAGCCGCATCACAATTGTCACCACTGGCACACCCGCGGTGATTGAACAAATCAAGGCACAGTTGGGCCGTATTGTTCCTGTGCATGAGGTACACGACCTGACCGTTGAAGGGGCAGCAGTTGAACGTGAATTGGCGCTGATCAAGGTTGCAGGGTCAGGTGACAAACGTGTCGAAGCCTTGCGGTTGGCAGATATTTTCCGCGCCCAAGTTGTTGATAGCACATTGGATAGTTTTGTTTTTCAAATCACAGGCACACCTGACAAAATCGACGCGTTTGCCGATTTGATGCGTCCCCTTGGTTTGACCGAAATGGCACGCACGGGTGTGGCCGCATTGTCGCGCGGCATGGAAACGACGCACCCAGACTGATTGCACATATTTTCATCACGAAACACACCTACAACAATCCAAGGCTGTTAATTGGTCTGTCTTTGTCGCAACACTACTGCAAAACAAATCAAACCCTGTCAATACGCTTGAACGGGCACTCAAATTCTGCAGCTTCTTAAGCTACAGCGAATAGCTGCGGCCCTATTTTTCTTGTTTTTGGTGTTTTGCTATTGGGCGCACGGCATGACAACATACGAACGTTGGAAGGACTACGATTATGCCCAATGATGCAGGCCAAGACCGCTCACCTGCGGATATTCGCGCGGTTTTCTCTCAGAACCTAAAGGAACTGATGGGGGCTTCGCCGAATGCGCCGGCACTTTGCCGCGAACTTTCTTTGAACCGCACTCAATTTAACCGCTACCTTGCGGGCGAAAGCTTCCGCGGCCCGATATTTTGCAAAAAATATGCCTACATTTCGGACTGGATGCGCGGATTTTATTGCAACCGTTATCTGAATTAAAAAATGACCCATCCAATGCACAGACATTTTATGGATTACGTGAATTTCTAAACATGCGTCCTGGCAATGTGCCCGAACATTTGTTTCCCTCTAGCTTCTATGTGTTTTCGCGCCACAGCTTCACCTATTCTGACACGTTCATCCAAGGCATCGTACATGTCTATCGCAAAGACGGTATGACCGATATTACAGGGCGTGAAACGATATTCGAAATGCGCAAACAATCATTGCCGATTGACAAATACGCCCGCGAATTTCGGGGCATGGTTTTGGCAATGGATACAGGACTTGGCATGTTGGTGTCACTCAGGCGGTTTATGACAGGATCCTTTAATTTTGTCGCCCCTGTACCCTCCTTTTAAAACAACTACTCACGAGGCTATGCGGTGCGCACATCGCGGGAATTCACCGCCACATCGCGTGCCTCGCGTATGGTGTAACAATATTTTTCGGATCAGGTGCTTGCAACTGCACGCAAATCTGGACTGTGCAGCATGGATGACTTGCCCAGTTATCACAAGGCGATGTTGTTGCTGGACCGTCCGCTTAAATAAATGCTTCAAGATGTCGGAATTAGAAAAGGACAGTCGCGGATAAGCATGTGCGCCAAAACGTGCTATTATATCCATAATCCCAAGACTATCGGAGGATATCATGGCACATCTAACGGACCTATCCCGCGTAAAAAAACCCCTAGGTACGGCAAATGGGTTGCCGAACGCGCATTACATTGACCCTGCTGTTTTTGCAGAGGAACGTGACGCATTGCTATTTGGTCAGTGGGCGGGACTGGCTGTTGCCGCCGACGTGCCAGAGGCAGGGGACGCAAAACCGATCACCTTTATGGGCATGCCGTTATTGCTGCTGCGCGATCGCAATGATCAGGTGCGGGTGTTCCAAAACACATGCCGCCACCGTGGAATGATTTTGGTCGAAGAACCCCGCAAGATCGAGGGTGCCATCCGCTGCCCCTATCACAGTTGGTGCTATTCAACCGAAGGTAAATTGGTCTCTACACCCCATGTTGGTGGACCTGGTCAGAACACGCATCCCGATGTGGATCGTTCGACCCTTGGTCTTTTGGAAATTCGCAGCCACATTTGGCGCGATGTTGTGTATGTGAATGTGGATGGACGGGCCCCCGAATTTGAGGTAGCCATGAAACCTCTGATGGAACGTTGGGCCGAATTTGAACGCCCCCTGTATCACGGTGGCGCAGACAGCAAATTTGTTTTGTCCGTGAAATCCAACTGGAAACTGGCCGTTGAAAATTATTGCGAAAGCTATCACCTGCCATGGGTTCACCCGGGTTTGAACAGCTATTCGCGGCTTGAAGACCATTACAACATCGAAGAATACGGCGCCTATTCAGGTCAGGGGACATTGGTTTATCGCCAACTAGAAGGATCCAATGGCGCGAAATTTGCGGATTTTAAAGATTTGGACGCAAAATGGGATACGGCGGCAGAATACCTATCGGTCTATCCAAATGTGTTGTTGGGGGTGCACCGCGATCATGCCTTTGCGATTGTTTTGGTTCCAAAAGGCCCAGAAGAAACCGAAGAAAACATTCACCTGTATTATGCCACCCCTGAAACAGATGCAGAGCTGCGTGCTAAAAATACCGAACAGTGGAAAGTCGTCTTTGAAGAAGATATTTTCGTGGTTGAAGGCATGCAACGCGGTCGCCATGGCGTAAATTTTGACGGTGGGCGGTTCTCTCCTGCGATGGATGGACCAACGCATTGTTTTCATGATTGGGTCGCGGGCAAGGTAAGCGAACGCCGCGCAATGGCCAACGCCGCGGAATGATACCCGCAGATCAAGATCTATTAAACGCGCATGCGGCTGGCGACACCTCCCGCCTTTGCGTTCTGTATCATCAGGCGGCATTGGCAAGCGATGATATTGACGCCGCCTGTTTTTACGCCACACATGCCTATGTGTTTGCGCTTGAATGCGATCATCCTTCGCGTTCCGAAATTCATGCATTTTTGATCAAACACGGGCGTGAAGAATAGCTGCGTCAGCGTAGGGCGTGATCCCACCCTCTTGAATTGACACGGCCTGAAAATAGGCGCACTAGGGTGCGGATGAAATTACCTGCATCTGTCATATTAACCACAGCGATTCTAATCCTTGGCCTGATTACTGGTTGGGTGGCGGCCACCTATACGCCTCTGCCCTTGCCATGGATGTTGGGACCCCTGTTGATCACGGCGATTTTTGTGATGGTGCGCCCGACGGCCATTCCACCGGGATATCAGTTTCCAAAACGCTTTCGCCTGATCTTTATCGCCATCATTGGTTTGATGATCGGGACGCAAGTCACATGGGACATCGTTGGCAATCTGCCCAGCTATTGGCCCAGTTTGATTGCCATTGTTCTGTTCATTCTGGCAGCACAGGCGTTCAATATGACGGTGTTTCAACGCCTTGGCGGATATGATCGGGCAACGGCTTTTTATTGTTCCGCCCCCGGTGGCTTGATGGAAAGCATCGCCTTGGGCGAAGAGGCGGGATGCGATGTGCGCCTGCTGACGATGCAGCAATTTACGCGGATCATCCTAACACTAAGTTCCGTGCCCATTTTGATGTCGTTTTGGGTGGGGGAACCCGTAGGGTCATCCGCGGGTTTGGTCCTAACTGGACAAGACAGCGGTCTGCCCCTATGGGAGGATTTGTTGATCGCTGCCGCCGTTGGGGCGGTTGGATTGTGGATCGGTAAATTCCTGCCTGCAGGGAATTTGATGGGTCCATTGATTGCATCCGCTGCTATCGGGTTAAGTGGCTTGGTAACCATCGCCCTGCCCCAATGGGTTGTTATCATTGCGCAAGTCGTCATCGGAACAGCACTGGGCAGTCGGTTTGGGGGCATGCAGCTTTCGGCCATCAGACGCGCGATTGGCCTCTCGATACTCAGCGTGGGGTTTATGATCCTGTTGAGTTTCGTGATCAGCCTGATCCTGATCAGCGTTACGGACATGGGCTTTCTGGTATCTATGATATCATTTGCACCGGGGGGCGTGACCGAAATGTCCCTGATCGCACTAAGCCTATCGACCAACCCAGCGGTCGTGACATTGCATCATCTGGTGCGCATATCCCTAACGGTGTTTATGATTTCGGCACTGGCCAAAAATTTTCAGAAAAATCCAAAAACGGGTTAGGATCAGATGCTATTTTGCACTGGCTTTTTCCTATGTTGGGTGATGTTGTTTGTCAGAAGACCATATCGCCTGATTAGTCGACTAGAAGTTTGCCTCTGACACACCTGTTCGTCTTTATTTCCAAGGCTCAACAATTAAGCCAACGCCCGTGGGCGGTTAACAGGGCTGAATGAAATGAAGCTCCCGCCCTTTCGGACGGGCGTGGGCCGGATCATACGCGAAAAGTCTTCGCTCCGCTTCGACCGCGCATGATCTGGGCTATGAAATCAATCTAGGTCCAAAATAGTTTAGTCGAGCATCCTATTTACTCCGCACTGGCCTTTTCTTCCAATACCAACCATTCCTCCTCGGTCTCGGCTAATGCGGATTGTCGTTCAACCAAGGCCTCAGTCGCCTTTTGCCATTTGACGGGCTCTTTAGAGAACAGATCGGGGTCGGACATGAACTCTTCTAACTTTGCGATCTCGGCCTCTAGGCGTTCGATGATCGCGGGCAGTTTTTCCAAACGATGCTTTTCCGTGTAACTTAACCCCGCCTCTTTCTTTTTTGGCTGGGGTTTGGGCGCAGATTTTTCGCCTGATTGGGCGCGCTTCGCCTCTGGCTTTGTGGTGTCCTCTTTGGGTTTTTGTGATTGATAATCGCTCCACCCACCTGCATAGACCGTGGCGCGACCGTCCCCTTCCATCGCGACGGTGGCCGTGGCCACACGATCCAGGAAATCACGGTCGTGGCTGACTAAAATAACGGTGCCGTCATAATCATCAAGCAGTTCTTGTAACAGGTCCAGCGTTTCAACATCCAAATCGTTGGTCGGTTCATCCAAGACCAACAGGTTGCTTTCGCGTGCCATGATTTTCGCCAGTAAAACCCGCGCCTTTTCCCCACCACTTAGGCTGCGGATGGGGGCACGCGCCTGTGCCTCGTCAAACAAAAATTCCTTGAGGTAGCCAACCACATGTTTGGGTTGTCCGCGCACCAAAACCTGATCGGCCTTACCCGACACCCGCATTTCGGGATCACCCGCCAAACTTTCCCACAGGGTCATATCGGGATCCAATTGCGCACGCGTCTGATCAAACAGGGCTGGCAAAAGGTTGGTGCCGTGTTGCACCGTGCCCGTATCAGGCGCCTCTTTCCCCATCAGCATGTTCAACACGGTGGTTTTCCCCACACCATTTGGCCCGACAAAGGCGATTCGGTCCCCCCGTTGAATTTTGATCGAAAAGGGTTTGAGGATGGTTTTGTCCCCAAAGCTTTTGGAGATACCTGTGGCCTCTATCACCTTGCGGCCCGATTTGGGGGCCGCGGCCAATTCCATCGCCGCCGTGCCCTGACGTTTGATCATGGACGCGCGTTCGGCGCGCAAATCCTTCAGCGCGCGCAGGCGTCCCTGATTGCGTTTGCGCCGCGCGCTGATCCCTTCTACGGCCCAACGCCCCTCTGATTTGATCTTGCGATCCATTTTGTGGCGTTGGATGTCCTCTTCATCCCATACCTTGTCCCGCCATGCCTCAAATTTCGCAAACCCCTCTTCGTTGCGGCGCACCTGTCCGCGATCAATCCACAGGGTTGCCCGTGTCAACGCATTCAAAAACGCACGGTCGTGGGAAATAAGGACATAGGCCGCGCGGGTTGATTTCAATTCATTTTCCAACCAAGAAATCGCCTGAATATCTAAATGGTTGGTCGGTTCATCCAGTAACATCAATTCGGGCGCTTCGGCCATTAATTTGGCCAAGGCGGCGCGTCGCCGCTCGCCACCTGATGCGGTGGACACCGTGCGATCAGGATCAAACTTTAACCCCTCGCCTGCGCGTTCCACACGATAAAGCTCCCCCAGTTCAAGTGCGCTTGCCGCATAATCGCCCAGGGTTGCAAACCCTTCCATCGTTGGATCCTGTTCCATGTATCCAACGCCACTGCCGGGAGGGACAACGCGCAAACCATGATCAGCCTCAACAAATCCGGCCATGACCTTCATCAGGGTGGATTTGCCTGTTCCATTGCGCCCGACCAATGCGACGCGATCGCCCGAATGCACGACCAAATCCAGATCGTGAAACACAGGATCACCGCCAAAGGTCAGTGAGATTTGGTTAAGCTGAAGTAAAGGAGAACGTGCCATAGCCTTGGGCTATTCCGCAGAGAGGAAAAGGTCAAGTCAATGCACGCAAAAGCCGTTTTCGCGCAGGTGGGATTGACCCAATTTCAACACCTGTGAACACATGCAGCGTGTTCATTTGGGCATCCACCACTGCATGATCACTGACCCAACCGCCCATCATCAGATAGGTTTTCAACAAAGGCGGCATGCGCCGCATCGCCTGTTTCATATCAGGCGCCCCCGTCAGGCGTTGGGCAAAGCGAAACACATTCGGGGCCTTAACGCGCGGCAACCAACGCTTTGGTGCCAGATGTTTGTCACGCAGCATTGCAAAACTGTCGCGATAGGCGTCTTGGTCTATGCCATGAAACGAGGCACAGCCAAACAACAGCGAAACATCATTATGATCCACATATTGGGTCATGGCCCCCCACGCGATGCGAAGCACATCAGGATCATTGCACGCAGGATCAATGCAAAATCGTCCCATTTCCACCAATTTGCCCTGATAGGATTGCAGCGCCGACAAATTATAATACTGCGCAGAATAGGATCGGGTGATGTCATCCCCGCTGTTTAAATGCATAATACGATAACAACAGATCAGGTCAGATGTTTCTGCGTCCTCAACCAGCATATGTTCGCAAAGATCATCAAAGGCGTCTTGGTCCAATCCATGTGCATGGTTCAGCCCAAAACAATCGTGGCGCAGGGTTTGGGCCGCGGCAACGTCATCGGGCGTTTCAGCGATGCGGGCGCGATAATGTCCCTTTTCTAACACAAGCATTCCTGCCCCCACTCATATGATCGGCTCATTATACATGGGCTTAGGTGCCCGATGTAACAACACTGCGACACTAGCGGATCAGCTGGCCTGCTGTCGGACGACCAATCGATGCAACAATACGCCTAAAGATGCCCAGGCTTTCGATCCCGCTTTCGGTTACATCCGTATTAAGCACGACAACCTGCCCATCCGTCAAAGAATATTGTCCCAAGGCTGTCAAAACGCCATCCTGATCAAAGGCAAGGGCCAAAACCTGACGTTCAACCTCTTTGGGGGCACGCGCACCGATGCGTTCGAACCGAGAGCGTACGTAATACGCCTGATCCTCCGCCAACACGCCATAGGTTGTGGGTGTGCCCAATGCTTCAAACACGCTATCACGCGTATCGACCCCGACGACCAATGCGCTGATCTCTTCCTCGGTAGGAATATATCCTTGGTTCCGAAACTGCGTGGTGCATCCCGCAATAATCAAAATCACAACGCCCAGCATAATTTGGCGGAATGGTTTCATGTGGTTTGCCCCTTTTGTTTCATCACGCGCTCCCCTATATCCGATTACAGAAAGCGCAGCGCGCATGCAAGAAAGGATCGCTTGTCCGATGGCCCGTAAAGATACATCCACGCCTGTTTTGCGTATCGCCGATTTAAACGAACGTCGACCCACACGGTTCGAATTAACGTTCGATGCGGCACAAATTCGCCAATTTGCCCAAGAATTGGACCTTATTTCGCTGAAAAAACTTCGCTTTAAGGGCGAACTGACAGCGGAGGGACGGGATCAGTGGGAATTAACCGCGGATTTGGGGGCAACCGTTCAACAGAACTGTGTGATCAGTTTCGTGCCTGTAACCACGCGCATTGATGAAAAAATCTCCCGTCGCTATGTGCCCGAGGCCATATTTGAACAGGTGGCCGACGACGAAGAAATCTCCGAGGCCAGTGGAGATGACACAATGGACATTTTGCCTGCGGAAATTGATTTACTGGATGTTTTCCGCGAAACACTGGTTTTGGCCCTGCCCGATTACCCGCGTGCAGAAGGTGTTGAACTGGGCGCACGTGTTTTTTCCGAAGAGGGCGTTAAACCGATGCGGGATGCGGATGCAAAACCCTTTGCAGGGCTTGCCGCACTGAAAGAAAAGATGGAAAAAGGCGATTAATTTCGCCCCACCCCCTTGCGCATTTAAAAAAGCACGATATTTTCGCGCACTCTTGCGAATTTAGGTTGTATTTGTAGGTGAATTAGATGTATTCGCCACGAATACAAGAATGGAACGAAACGTCGAGGACTTTGATCCTCGTTCAATATTGGGGTTGAGACATGGCTGTCCAACAGAACAAAGTATCACGCTCACGCCGCAACAACCGTCGTGCACACGACTCATTGGTTGCAGGCAATCCAAACGAATGTCCAAACTGCGGCGAACTAAAGCGCCCACACCACGTTTGTGCATCATGCGGACATTACGCAGATCGCGAAGTTGTCGCGCTGAATGAAGAAATCGATCTGGACGACGACGCAGCCTAAGCTGCGCGTGTTCATGTTTAACCCGCGTGCAGGCAATGTCCTTGGAACGTTCAGAAAATAGAACCGTACTAAGCATTGATGCAATGGGTGGAGATCTGGGACCGGCGGCGGTTGTCGCCGGTATTTCTCATTCCGCCAAAGTTAATCCTGACCTACATTTCATCTTGCATGGACCCGAGGCCGAACTGCGCCGTCTGGTGAATCGCCGCCGTGCATTGGCGGGGCGCGTTGAAATTCGTGACGCACCGGATGTGGTCACGATGGACGACAAACCCAGTCAGGTGCTGCGCACTGGACGCAATACATCCATGTGGTCCGCGCTTGAGGCTGTGCGCGCATGTGAGGCCGAGGTTTGCGTGTCGTGCGGCAACACGGGCGCGCTAATGGCGATGAGCATGATCCGCCTGCGGAAACTTGAGGGTGTCAATCGCCCCGCAATCGCTGTGTTGTGGCCATCGCAAAATCCCGCAGGCTTTAACATCATGCTGGACGTGGGCGCAGATGTGCGTGCGGATGCGCGTGACCTGTGCCAATATGCATTGATGGGCGTGTCCTATGCCCGCAACGGATTGAACATCGATTACCCACGTGTGGGGGTTTTGAATGTCGGCACTGAGGAAAACAAAGGCCGCGCAGAATTGAAAGAGGCGCATGCGTTGATCGCATCGCTGGCAGATGATGCAAATTTTGAATTCGTCGGTTTTGTCGAAGGGGGGGATATCCCCGGAACAAAATGCGATGTTATCGTCACGGATGGGTTCACGGGCAATATCGCGTTGAAAACCGGTGAAGGGACCGCAAATTTGATTGGCACGCTCTTGCGGGAAGCCTTTGCCTATACCCCCCTATCGCGGCTCGCCTCTCTTTTGGCGTTAACCTCAATGCGGCGTTTGAAAAAACGGATTGACCCAAGACGCGTCAATGGGGGTGTGTTTTTGGGCCTCAATGGCACCGTAGTAAAATCCCACGGATCTGCAGACGCAACAGGCGTTTCAGCGGCGGTCAAGCTGGCATTCCAACTGGCCAAATCTGATTTTTCCAAGAAAGTCGCCGCACGGGTTGCATCCACCCCCACATTGGCGCAGGATGAGAAAAAACCAAGCGAAAAAACAGGCGAACAAGAATGACGATACGGGCGGTTGTACGTGGCATTGGACATTACCTACCTGAGCGCGTCGTGCCCAATTCCGAATTTGAAGACACCTTGGATACAAGCCATGAATGGATCGTATCACGTTCAGGTATCCATCAACGCCATTTTGCGGCCGAAAACGAAACGACATCAGATTTGGCCACTCACGCCGCCAATCGCGCATTGTCCGCGGCGGGCATGGTGGCCGATGATTTGGATGCCATTATTGTGGCCACATCCACTGCCGATCTGACATTTCCATCGGCTGCAACCATGGTGCAAAATGGCCTTGGGATGATGCGTGGATTTGCCTATGATGTGCAGGCGGTGTGTGCAGGGTTTGTATTCGCACTTGCCACGGCAAATGCACAAATCGTATCGGGACAGGCAAAGCGCGTCATGGTGATTGGCGCGGAAACATTTTCGCGCATCATGGATTGGGAGGATCGCACAACCAGTGTCCTCTTTGGCGATGGTGCTGGCGCCTTGATCCTAGAGGCCCAAGATGGCACAGGCGACAAATCGGATCGTGGCATTTTATCTGTTGATCTAAATTCTGACGGGCGTCACCGCGATATTTTATACGTGGACGGTGGTGTGTCGACGCAGACCACAGGTTACCTGCGCATGCAGGGCAAAGAGGTGTTTCGCCACGCTGTTGAAAAATTGGCGGCAACCGCACAAACCGCAATGGATCGTGCAAAAATCACAGCGGATGAGGTGGATTGGGTTGTCCCCCATCAGGCAAACATTCGCATCATCCAAGGCACCGCCAAAAAGATGGGCGTGCCAGATGAGCGGGTCGTGAAAACTGTGCAGAACCACGGAAACACATCGGCGGCATCGATTCCACTTGCCCTCTCTGTTGCGGTCAGTGAAGGCAAAATTCAACCCGGACAGGTGGTTGTAACCGAGGCAATTGGTGGCGGTCTGGCTTGGGGTGCGGTTGTTTTACGCTGGTAAAACACGTTTTTCCTCAGGAATTAGCACTTTGTTGACCGAACTGGATCAAATCGTTTGACTTGGAAAAACGCCAGTGGCTAACATACACCGAAACCGGAGGGTGCTATGTCCGAAAAAACTTTGACAAGAATGGACCTAAGCGAAGCTGTTTTTCGTGAAGTTGGTCTGTCACGTAACGAATCTGCGGATTTGGTTGAGAGTGTTTTAAATCATGTGAGTGACGCGTTGGTTCGTGGGGAACAAGTGAAACTATCGTCGTTTGGGACGTTCAGCGTACGCGATAAAAATGCGCGTGTTGGTCGGAACCCAAAAACGGGCCAAGAGGCCCCTATTCCTCCCAGACGTGTTTTAACGTTCCGCCCCTCCCATCTGATGAAAGAGCGTGTCGCCGAAGGAAACAAATCCTAACGCGAAAGGCTGCCACCGAAGATGTCAAAATCTGCAGATGCATTCCGCACCATAAGCGAGGTTGCCGAATGGCTGGACCTGCCAACCCACGTATTGCGGTTCTGGGAAAGTAAGTTTTCGCAAATAAAACCAGTCAAACGTGCAGGCGGGCGTCGGTATTATCGACCACGCGATATGCAATTGATTGGTGGATTGAAAAAGCTGCTACATGATGATGGCATGACCATACGTGGAGCGCAAAAGCTGCTGAAAGAAAACGGTGTTCAGCATGTGATTGATCTCTCTCCTCCGCTGGAAGCAGGACTAGAGGCAGAGATTGAACCCCATGAAACAGCTACAGAAGCCCCCGTGGAAATGATTGACATGACTGCGGACATCGAAACCGACGCTGCGCAGAAAACGAAACAGGCCGACGACGCGCAAAAACCAACCACGCGCCCGAATTTGCGATTGGCCGAAACCGAAGATAAGGATCAACTTGATCTTTTCGCCGACAGTCCCAGTGAAAATTTCCGGGCCGACGAGGATCAAACAGGGGCAGAAGCAGCGACAGCGCCAGAGGCGCATGCTGATCCGGCCCCCCTTCCCGATACGCGCTCGGGTCAATTGTTGCACGCGGTACAACGTGGCACGCTTACTGCCGCGACAATCGAAACCTTATTAGCAAGGGTTCAGGGCGCAATCGCGCGCCGCGCATGAGGTTTTCGCCCGCAAACTTAAATTTGCCCTTGTCCTTCGGATAAAAACCGCTATCACAGCGATATAGCGTCGGGCTATAGCGCAGTCTGGTAGCGCGTCCGTCTGGGGGACGGGAGGTCGTAGGTTCGAATCCTGCTAGCCCGACCAACAAAAACGCCCTAGGCTATGCCTTGGGCGTTTTGTTTATAAAGGAGGCCACAACGTGACTGGTGTTTTACCAAATCAAACCATCGCCGCACTGATTGAGGGCGGCCAGATCACGATTGATACCCCTTTGGCCGACGGACAAATTCAACCTGCCAGTCTGGATTTACGTTTGGGAACAAAGGCATGGCGGGTGCGCGCCTCCTTTCTTGCGGGAAATGGTCGTCGTGTTGCGGATCGGTTGCAAGATTTTGAAATGCATCAGATCGACCTGTCTCAAGGAGCTGTTTTGGAAAAGGGTTGCGTATACGTTGTGCCCTTGATGGAAAGGCTTGCCCTGCCCCGGAACATCACAGCGGTCGCCAACGCCAAAAGCTCAACGGGACGGCTGGATCTGTTGACCCGTGTCATCACGGATGACGGGACAGAGTTTGATCGCATTCCTGCGGGATACAATGGGCCACTTTATGCAGAAATCTGTCCGCGTTCCTTTTCGGTTTTGGTGCGCCCTGGCATGCGACTTAATCAAATTCGTTTCCGTGTGGGACATGCCATTTTGTCGGATGCGGAACTAACCACCCTGCATGAAACGCAAAAATTGGTATCGGGCGAGGCCGTGATTGACGACGGTTTGGGATTTTCCGTTGATCTGAAACCATCAAAGGGTGATTTGGTCGGCTATCGCGCCAAACCGCATACAGGTGTGATTGATTTGGACAAAATCGGCCACTATGACCCACGTGAATTTTGGGAAGACATCCGCAGTAACGATGGTCAAATCATATTGGACCCCGGCGCTTTTTATATCCTAGTCAGCCAGGAGGCGGTTCACATTCCCCCTATGTATGCGGCTGAAATGGCACCATTTTTGGCAATGGTCGGCGAATTCCGTGTGCATTATGCTGGCTTTTTTGACCCTGGCTTTGGCCATGACGCGGCGGGCGGCACAGGATCGCGTGGTGTGCTAGAGGTGCGCTGTCACGAAGCACCGTTTGTTTTGGAACATGGCCAAGTTGTGGGACGTTTGGTTTACGAACAAATGCAGGAACTGCCCACACAACTTTATGGCGCGGCGCTGAAATCAAACTATCAGGGCCAAGGGTTAAAGTTGTCTAAACACTTTAAGTAAGAGATTCATTGCGTAATCGCCTAAAACCGTGCACTGGTTCTCATACCTGATTTCGGTTTTAGTGTCGCACATTCGAAGAATTTGAGATTTCTACTTAATCTTCAAACAACTCCGTTTGACCTTCGTCCTCTTCCGTTGGTGTGCGCTCTACGGGGGGTGGGCGGCTTTCTAACAGTCCGGCGGAACGCAGTTCTTTCAATCCTGGTAAATCACGTGCGCTTTCTAGGCCGAAATGATCCAGGAAATTCTGTGTCACAACAAATGTCACGGGGCGCCCCGGGGTCATACGGCGGCGGCCAAATCGGATCCAATCCATTTCGATCAGCAAATCAATGGTGCCGCGCGATACAGTTACCCCGCGAATTTCCTCAATCTCGGCACGTGTCACGGGTTGATGATAGGCGATGATGGCCAACGTTTCGATGGCCGCGCGCGATAATTTGCGCGTTTCAACCGTTTCTTTTTGCATCAAGAAACCCAAATCGCCGGCTGTGCGAATGGCCCATGCCTCGCCCACGCGCGTGACCTGCACGCCGCGCCCTTCATAGCGTTTTTGCAGGTGCACCAAGGCCTCTGCCGAGTCACAGCCGTGGGGCATACGATCATTCAACTCTTTCACGCTGACAGGATCTGCCGAGGCAAATAAAATAGCCTCAACCATACGCTCTTGTTCGCCCATGGGGGGCGCCTCAAACAGGGTATCGTTTGCATTTCCCTCGGGTTCACTCATTCTCTTGTGCCTTTCTGCGCAATTCAAGCGGGGCAAATGTTTCGCGTTGGCGCAATTCTACTTTGCCAGCCTTGGCCAATTCAAGCGAGGCTGCGAATGTCGATGCGGTTGCGGCGCGACGGCGCATGGGTGATGCGCCCCATCCATCGGGCAGATAGCTTGAGATATCCACCCAATCGACGGCAAAGCCGATCAAACCACGCATACGTTCCAACGCCTCTTCCATCGTAAAAATATCGTTGCGGTCCATGACAAAGGGGCGAAATTCATCCCGTGTGCGAATACGGGAATAGGCCTGCATCAAATCCAACAAATTGGCGGTGTAATGCACCGTGCGCACGGTTTCAACGTTTTCGGGAATACCCCGCACGAAAAAATCGCGCCCCTTTTGATCCCGTGCCATTAGGCGCGCGGCGCAATCGCGCATCGCCTGAAGCCGTTCAAGCTGAAACGCAAGATGCGCGGCCATTTCTTCGCCGCTTGGCCCCTCATCTGCGGGATCAGGGGGCAGCAATAGTCGTGATTTCAAAAAGGCCAACCACGCCGCCATCACCAAATAATCCGCGGCCAATTCGATGCGCAACGCCTTGGCCCGTTCGACGAAGTCTAAATATTGTTGTGCTAGTTCCAAAATGGAAATGCGCATCAAATCAACTTTTTGAGTGCGCGACAGGGTCAATAACAGATCAAGCGGTCCTTCAAACCCATCCACATCCACAATCAGCGCTTCGGCCGACAATCTGTCAGATACGGATTGTGCGTCATCGTTGGACGGAAATAGATCGTGATGCTCGCTCATGTTTCTTGGATCTGATTTGCGTTATGCACCAAGCTGCGCGTGCAATGCGTCGATGTCAAGCGATTGTGGCACCAGTGAGTCACGCACCCCAATCGCGGCCTGCATGCGTTGGCGCGTTTTAGGTGTAGGTCGTTCCAAAACTTCGGCTACAGATTGCATTTCACCTGCGTTCCCGTTGCAGTGCAAAACAATGTCAATCCCCGCCCGCTGCGCCGCCATGGCACGTGTTGGAATGGTTCCTGCCAGGGCCTCCATTGACAAATCATCTGTCATCAACAGTCCGTCAAACGCCAATTCTCGACGCATGATATCAATCATCCGCGGTGATAGCGTCACAGGCCAAAGCGGATCAATTGCGTCAAACAGGATATGCGCGCTCATCCCCATTTTTGCATCGGAAAAATCCGCAAAAACCGCAAAATCATTTTCTATAAGATAGTCATAGCTTTCTGTCACGCGCGACACACCCTTATGACTGTCGGCAACGGCCATCCCATGACCGGGCATATGTTTGATCACAGGCATTACGCCTGACGCCAACAAACCATCATAGGCCGCCCGTCCAAGGGCAGAGACGTCATGGCGCGTACGCCCATAACAGCGATTTTGTAAAAATGGATGGGTATGATCCCGCGCGATATCCAAATTCGGCGCACAATTCACATCAATACCGTATCTGCGCAGTTCATGACCGATAATGGCGTAACGCGCAAAAAATGCATCAACCCCCGCTGCCCCTGCTGAAGACGCGTGATCAAGGGGGGGCAAAAATTGTGTCGCCATTGGGGGAAGCAAACGTTGAACTCGCCCGCCCTCTTGGTCAATCAATATGGGTGCATTCCACCCCACGGCCGCTCGCAGATCTGAACACAAGGCGCGCAATTGATCCGCTGTTTCAATGTTACGTGCGAATAGGATAAATCCAAACGGTTGCGCATCTGCGAAAAATGCCTTTTCCCAAAATGTTAAACGCGTGCCTTCGACACCAAAGATCGCCGCGTTTAAAATATGTAGTTGGGAAGTCATTTTGCGATGACTGGGTAACACTCGGCCTTTTCAGAAACGGCAGAGCAAAACCGACTTGCTTCTGCAATGTCACTGAAGCCAGCCGCACGCAAACGGTAGAATGTGCGCCCACCGCTTTCCGCTTTTTGAATGACGCGAGTTTGTGTGCCAAGGAAGCTTGCCAATTTTGCTGAAATCCGTGTCCATTCTTGTTCCGCCACGGCATGGCTGTCATAGGCTCCAAACTGGACCAAGGCGCTGCCTGCTGCGATTGCGGGCAGACGAACGGCAGCATGTGTCACAGCGGGGCGCAGTTTTGGGCGGATGGTGGTGCGCGGTGGGCTAAGGCCACTTGGCACTTCATCAACAGCCAGCGCCATGCGCAGCGCCTGTTCAATGTTTGCCCCCTCGACCCGTACGGGCATGGGTTGAATGTCACTTAGGGGTTTTTCACCTGCGATGATCGCATCGGCCAAGGCATTCACATCAACGGCAAGTTCGATTTCCCCCTCTTGCGTCGTCGCGGGCGCGGACTTTGCCATTTGCAGGCGTTCTGCCGCGGGCAAATCTTCGTCAGACAAGGGTTGTGCCGCAGGAGCCAAAACAATGGTTTCTGCCACAGGTGGGTTTTCCATCGCTGCGACCTGTGTCACATTCAAGCCCTGATTTGCCGTCGCTTTTCCACCTGGATTTTCAGGCGCTTCGCGCATGGGCGTGATCTGTGCCGACACAACGGGGATTTGCGTGACATCGCGCGATGCGATGCTAAAGGCCCAGTAAACACCACCTGCTAATAGGGCCACACTGACCCCAGTGCCCAACCAATGTATTATCGAGCCTACTGATAAATAATGCTGATCTGCGTCAGCCTGTGACGCATTTGAATAAAACTGCTCTGCCATCTCGTCCTCAAGGTATTGCCCTGATAACCCCAGACAGCGATACAGATTTTAGCGCATTTCTTCTGCTGGAGTTACCCCTAGAATACCAAGACCTGCGGAAATAACAACAGAAACGGCACGGACAAGCGAAATTTTCGCCTGTGTTGTGGTTTCATCGCCCTCTTGGACAAAGCGTAAGGCTACCTCATCATTGCCACGGTTCCACAGGCTGTGCAGATCGCTTGCCAATTCATAAAGGTAAAATGCAACCCGGTGCGGTTCATTTGTCCGCGCAGCGATTTCCACCAAACGCGGCCATTCCGCCAATTTACGCGCAACGCCCAATTCCGCGTCATGCACCAATACTGAACGATCCGCGGCCGATAATGCCGCATCCGACACATCCATGCCCATCTCAGTTGCTTTGCGCAAAACGGAATGAACACGGGCATTGGCGTATTGCACATAAAACACGGGGTTATCGCGACTTTGTTCCAGAACCTTGTCGAAATCAAAATCCAACGGCGCATCGTTTTTACGCGTCAACATCACAAACCGCGCCACATCGGGACCAACCTGATCCACCACATCACGCAGGGTGACAAAGGTGCCCGCCCGTTTGGACATTTTAAAGGGTTCACCGTTTTTGAACAGCTTCACCAATTGCGTCAGTTTAATATCAAGCGGCGTTTTCCCATCAGAAAGCGCAGAAACAGCGGCCTTCATCCGTTTGACATATCCGCCATGATCCGCACCAAAGACATCAATCAATAGGTCAAAATTCCGTTCAACCTTATCAAAGTGATAGGCGATATCAGGGGCGAAATATGTCCAACTGCCATCCGATTTTTGCACAGGACGATCCACATCGTCCCCATGTTCGGTTGATTTGAACAGGGTTTGTTCGCGGGGTTCCCAATCCTCGGGTTTTTTTCCCTTGGGTGGTTCCAGCACACCTTCGTAAATCAACCCCTTGCTGCGCAGGCTATCAATCGCGCTTTCGATGAGCCCCGTGCCGTAGAGGGACTTTTCGCTAAAGAAATGATCCATTTTGACGCCAAGCACACCCAAATCTTCGCGGATCAAATCCATCATCGCAGCGGTTGCAAATTCACGAATTTCGGCCAGCCAAACATCTTCGCTCTGATTGACATAGGCATCGCCAACTTTGTCCTTAAGCGCCTGACCAACTGGGATCAAGTAATCACCTGGATATGTGCCATCCTCAAACGCGACGTCCTGGCCATGCGCCTCAAGATAGCGCAGATAGACAGAGCGCGCCAAAACATCGACCTGTGCGCCGCCGTCATTGATGTAATATTCGCGAGTGACGTCATACCCTGCGTAATCCAACAGGCTGGCCAAAGCATCGCCAAAAACCGCACCACGGGTATGACCGACGTGCAGCGGCCCTGTTGGGTTGGCTGATACATATTCCACGTTCACACGCCGTCCCTGCCCCATATCCGAACGACCATAGGTTTGCGGGTTGGCAAGAACCGTTGAAACAACACCTTGCCATGCGTGGGCGCCCAAGCGCATGTTCAAAAATCCAGGCCCCGCGACCTCGGCCACAGTGACACGTGCGTCGCTGGCCAAATGTGTTGCCAATTTTTCCGCAATATCACGTGGTTTCAACTTGGCAGGTTTTGCCAAAACCATTGCTGCGTTTGTGGCCATGTCCCCATGCAATGCATCCCGCGGGGGTTCCACGGTGACATTTTTAAAATCCAACCCTTCGGGCAGATCACCTGCGGCGACCATGGCATGCAGGCAATCAATCACCAATGCGCGAATATCAGAAAACAGGTTCATAACAGCTATCCTTTGTCTTGGGGCGGTTTATCACGCCGTGGCCCAAGGTCAATGCAGGATTGTGTCCTTTGGCGCGCCCTGCCTATCTGGATCGGCGGATAAGGGTGGAGAGAAATGCAAAATGCGCATTCCGTCGGCACTGGTCAGCTTTTCAAAGTCGGGCGTAAGTTTCAACCGCGCTTTGTCGTCCAATGTTGCGACAATCACCGCCTCTGGCCTGTCATGTTGAAAACGTTCTAGTGGATACTCCGCGCTGATCCGTGTGGCGATCATCCGCCAATCCAGCAGCATTTTGTCTAAACTACTGGAATAGCTTTTATCCCCAAAAAAACGCACGATTCCCAAGGGTTGAGGGCAATTCATTGCGGCTGCTGTGTTCGCGATCACGGCGCAGTTGGAATATGTTGTTACGCCCAAATTCAGGGGTCAAATCCGTTGTGACAAGGGTGTTATAGGCCTCATTCTCACTCAGCGCGATCAGGTGATCATATCTGTGCAATTCCAACATATGCTTGGCCGCTTCTGACAGAACATCACCGTGTAAGACTGGGACGCCCAAATCGCGGGCATTGCGCAAATTTCGGTGATTGGTATCGGAAATCACAACGGGCACATCCAAATCGCGCAAAAGTGCCCCGAGTTGCGTCACCAAACTGGTCCCCCCAACAATCAAAACACCCGGCGCATCCCCACCCGATAGGCCCAAGGCCCGTGCCACGGGCGTCAATGTAAATCCATACAGGACAACAGTCACCGCCACCAATCCAAAGGCCAGCAGTGCCATCATCGCGCCATCTGCGATGCCCAAGGCAACCAAGCGTTCGCCAAACAATCCTGCTACAGCGACCAACACAATCCCACGCGGGCCTGTGAATGCCACCAATGTACGCTCACTATCTGGAATTTTTGTGCCCAACAGAGAGAGGTAAACCGTGATGGGACGGGCCAATAGGATGATTGCGGCGATAAAGGCCAAGGCGCGCAGATCAAGCGCCATTATTAACCCCAAATCAATTGAGGCGACCAAAAGCACGAACACACCTGACACCAATAGAACCATGGCGTGTTCTTTGAAACGGCGCAACTCTTCATAAGAGGGCAGATTTGCATTCGCAATCCAAACGCCCATGATGGTGACGGCCAATAGTCCGCTTTCGTACAAGAACGCATTTGAACCTACAAAAACACAAATTAAAACAGAGAACAACACAGGGACCTTCATGTATTCAGGCACCCATCCGCGTCTGAGTGCTTGGGCAATGCCATATCCACCCGCAACGCCCGCAGCGATTGACACAACCAAACCGATGATCAGCTGAACCGCCGCCGCACCCCCGGTGGATGCGGCCACACTGACCACGATCACCTCATAGGCCAGAACCGCCGCCAGGGCGCCGATGGGGTCGTCTACAATGGCCTCCCACTGAAGCAGGGCCGCGGGACGATGGGATAATTTGGCCTGTCGCAACAGCGGCGCAATCACCGCTGGACCTGTGACAATCATGATCCCGCCGAACACAGCCGGAACCGCCCAACTGACGCCGCGACATAGTGAAGAGCAAGGGCCGAGGTGATCCAACCAAGGGGTGCCCACACCAGAACAAGGCGCGTGACCCCCTGCGATGCACCGCGCGGCTGTTGAAAGTTTAGTGTTAGGTCACCTTCAAACAGAATGACCGCAACCGCGATGGATATGATCGGTGTCATCAAATCGCCAAGTACGGCATTGGGATCGAGCACACCCAACAGGAGCCCCGCCAATAATCCGATGCCCAGCATCAGGACAATCGCAGGCACACGCTGACGCCATGCGACCCACTGCGCGCCCACCCCCGACACGCCAATCGTTGCCAGTTGCATTACTGGATCAACGGCCAAATTCCCTGCCGCCATAATCGCATCCCTATCTCATACCTGATTAAGAGTTTAACAGCTGTTCATATTGCTGCAAGGCAAAGCGATCCGTCATTCCCGCAATATAATCACAGACCACCCGTGCGATGGTTTGTTCATCGGGGGAATGGGCAAATTCAACCTGCCATTCCATGGGCAATAAATAGGGTTTTTCCATGAAATAGGGGAACAAGGCACGCACCTTGGCGCTGACATCCTTGCGCATGGCGACGACACTGGGAGCGCGGTACATGCGCGTGAACAGGAATGTGCGCACCTGTTTCAAATCAGCCCATAGATCGATTGAAAACTGCGCCATCGGACGCCCTGCCATGCGAATATCCTGGGCCGATTGCGGATCAAGGTCCAAAAGGTTGCCGCGCGTCACACGCAAGACATCCTCGACCATGACACCAAAGAAACGGCGCAACGCCTCGTTTCGGCGGCGGCGCAGGTCCAGCTTGGGGTATTTTTCGTCCACATCTGCAAAACAGGGCCCGACCAAGGGCAGTGCCGCCACCTCATCATCTGTAAAGAGCCCCGCACGCAAACCATCGTGCAAATCGTGATTGTTATACGCAATATCATCGGCCAATGCGGCCACCTGCGCCTCTGCGCAGGCGTGGGTATTTAGTTCAAGGTCATGTTTCGCGTTATACTCGGCAAATGCATAGGGCAGCGGATGACCCACGGGGCCATTATGTTTTGCGATCCCTTCCAGCGTTTCCCATGTCAGGTTTAATCCATCAAATTCCGCATAGGATCGCTCCAGCGATGTCACAATCTTCAGTGCCTGTGCGTTATGATCAAACCCGCCATAGGGTTGCATCAATTCATCCATGGCGTCTTCGCCCGTATGCCCAAAGGGCGTGTGGCCCAGATCATGGGCCAGCGCAACAGCCTCGGCCAATTCTTGGTTCAATCCCAGTGCATTGGCCAATGTGCGCGCAACTTGGGCCACCTCAATCGAATGGGTCAGACGCGTGCGAAAATAATCCCCTTCGTGTTCGACGAACACTTGGGTTTTATGTTTCAAACGTCGAAAGGCCGAGGAGTGGATGATCCGATCGCGATCGCGATGAAAGGGCGTGCGATGAGCGCTTTCCGCTTCTAGGAACAAACGTCCCCTTGTTCCTGTCGGATCAGCCGCAAAAATTGCCTGCATCTGCGCTGCCTTTCTTGTTCTCATGCTTTTCTGTGCTTATATATCACCTATGTGATCGAAGTATAACCCTTTGGAGACCATCATGCAGTTGCCACCAAAAGTCAGCGAACGCGCCTTTGAACGTTTGGTTGAAATTGATCCTGCGGGATCAGGTCAGGGGCTGCGCGTCGCTGTGGAAGGCGGCGGATGCAGCGGATTTCAATATGATATCCGCCTGGATGGTCAAAACCCAGATGATTTGGTATTAGAGGGAAAAGGGCAAAAAGTGTTCGTCGATGCGGCCAGCCTGCCCTTTTTACAGAACGCTGTGATCGACTTTAGCGATGAATTGATTGGCGCACGGTTCGTGATTGAAAACCCAAACGCATCCAGCTCATGTGGCTGCGGGACAAGCTTTTCTCTCTGATTTAACGCTCTTTAGAGTCGCGGTATTCACACAGGGCAACCGCCGTTGTTGCCCCGATCAAAACGATTGCACCAAGTGTCATCAACAGGCTGGGCCAAAAAATCAGCGCCATTGGATTTGATTCAAATTTCCCGATAAGACGGGCAATCACCAATGACGTTGACGCACTTAGCAACCCAAGGATCAGGTAACCGTATCCAATGCGCATTTCGGGCATGACGTCCAAAAACATAATCGCAACACCAATTGATCCAATCAACATTGCGGGCCATGCCAGAATGGATACGCGCTCATTAAATAGGAATGAACCCCAAAATTGCGGATGCCAAAGGTAAAAGCGATGCAATGACAAAAGCGCCCGCCAAAGGTAGGCTTTAAAGCCAAGTATGAAGAATACCGATCCCAAACATCCAAACACAGAGTGAATGGCCATCAGCCATTTGAAGTTGGTGTTCAAAAACCCAATCCCTGATTTTGCGTACCCGAATGCAAATGAAACACCCGTAACAATGATACCAGAATAAAAAATCAATGCGCGTGCGGATACAGTTAACATTGCGAATTTCGCTGTAGCTTCCACTGCCGATTGCACGATCGAGGCAAAAATGGTCAGCTACATGATTGGTGGAATAAAGTATCGCAAAAAATTTTCGGCGGGATCTTCTGAGTTTGCATCAAAATGGTGAAGCGTGATCACCTGTTTTGGCATCATATCAGCCATGAAAACGGAATAAAACATACCTGGGAGCTTTATAAAAAAGGGCGCCGAAGCGCCCTTGGCCAATTAGGCAGGTGCGCCTGCACCACCGAATGCGGGGGCACCTGCACCACCTAGGCAAGGCATTCCTGCGCAACCCATGCTAGTTGCGCCTGCACCGCCTTTTGAACCTGTTGAAGATGCTGTAAGAGAGAAAACTTTAGACACCATTGCTACCTTTATAATTATGATTACAGATTACATTGTCGGGCCAAAGACCCCACAATAGGGTTAGACTGACATGGCCAGCACCCCCCAAGCAATTTCAAAAAAATCAAATTGATTTTCAAAAATGCGCATCCATGCGCGTTCGATATACAATTTTGGCGTTCACATTACGAATTGTATGTGTATCGCACCACAAAAAGCCCATGGATTAACAATTTGCGTATCCCAGGGGTCGTTTCAACGCGGGCTTCGCACTTGTCACGCCATTGAAAAACGGTGATACAGATAAAAAATTCGGGCGGATCATCATGAAAATTGCAACGTTTAACATCAACGGGATCAAGGCACGTGCAGAAACATTGTGTCGTTGGCTAGATGAAACCAACCCTGATGTTACGATTTTACAAGAGATTAAATCAGTTGACGAAAATTTCCCGCGCGACTTGTTTGAGGAACGCGGATACAACGTGGAAACCCACGGTCAAAAATCATTTAATGGGGTTGCGATCCTGTCAAAGTATCCGCTTGAAGATGTGGTGCGCGGATTGCCAGGCGATGACAGAGATGAACAGGCCCGCTGGATCGAAGCGACAGTGGTCGGCAAAACCGCCATTCGGATCTGTGGCCTATATCTCCCGAACGGCAACCCGGCGCCTGGTCCGAAGTTTGATTATAAATTGGCGTGGATGGAACGCCTACACCATCGTGCACAAGCCTTGATGGCCGATGAAATGCCCGCATTCATGGCAGGTGATTACAACATCATACCCCAAGCCGAAGACGCCGCACGACCAGAAGCCTGGCGTGAAGACGCCCTGTTTCGCCCAGAATCCCTAGCGGCATGGCGCAAAATCCTAAACCTTGGGTTTACCGAGGCATTTCGCGCCCAAACATCGGGGCCAGAACACTATAGTTTCTGGGATTATCAAGCAGGCGCATGGGATCGGAACGATGGTATTCGCATCGATCATTTTTTGATGACGCCTGCGTGCGCGGATATGATGGTGCAATGTTATATTGATAGCGAACAACGCGGACGCGAAAAACCCTCTGATCACGTACCCGTTTGGTTGGAATTAGATGACTAAGTCACATCCTGCGTCACATCATGGGCGTAAATCCAATCAAGCTGACGCACCAATCGTGCGGGCGCAATATGTGATCCTGCGCCCAATGCGGTATGCGCCAGGTTGCGCGCAATTGGATTGGCCAAATGATATTTCCATGCATTTGAATTTGCAGCCGCCAATACCCGCGTGACCCGCGGCATGCGAATGGATTGATAGGCCTGTAATCCGCCCACCCCATCACGATGGAAGCAGGCCGCCAAAACCCAAGCATCCTCAATCGCCATGACAGCGCCTTGGGCCAAAAACGGCAAGGTTGGGTGCGCCGCATCCCCCATAATCGCAACATTCACCTCGGACCAAATATCCGCGACAGGATGGCGAAATAATCCCCATTTGTGCAGGGTATGCACCTGATCAAAGACAGGCAAAAGGCCGCTAAAATCCCCAAATTCCTGTTTCAGGATGCTGGGATCATCTGGATGATTCCATCCCTCATCGCTCCAATCGGCTTGTTCTTTGATACAAACCACATTCAAATCTCGTCCCCCACGGATGGGATATGTCACGATATGGCGATGGGGCCCCATATGAACGCGGGCCTCAGCAGGTTGGGCAATCACATTTTCAACCACACTGCGCCATGCAATTTGCCCTGTGAAAAAAGCGCGACTACACGGGTTAAGGAGTTTGCGAAAATTCGAATGCAACCCATCCGCCCCGACGATCAAATCAAAATTGTGCTGTTGCAGGGACGTTGGACCATCAATTGATTGTCCCAAATGAATAGGAACACCCGCATCTGCACAGGCGTCTACCAAAACCGTCAGCAGATCCGCGCGATGAAACAGATAATAGCCCCCCTGCGCACGCGATTTAGCCAGATAAAGACGCGCGACTGCACGCGATGGCGCATGCTTCATCAATTGGATCGCCTGCGCCTGCAGCCCGTCTTCCTTTAACCTTTGATCCAACCCCAGCTTTTCAAACACGCGCAGGGCATTCGGACTAATCTGAATGCCCGCGCCAACTTCTTTTAATTCAGGGGATTTTTCAAATACATCAACACGGTAGCCAAAATGACGAAAGCACAGTGCCGCTGTTAGGCCACCAATACCAGCCCCCACAATTGCGATATGAGCATCATGTGTCATGCACGAAGAAAAAGGCCCTGCGGTTAACAGGGCCTTCTTAGATTAATCGTCACGGTGCACTTTTTCGCGACGTTCGTGGCGCTCTTGCGCCTCAAGCGTCATGGTCGCGATCGGGCGTGCGTCCAATCGCTTTAGCGAAATTGGATCTCCTGTGACTTCACAATATCCATATTCACCTTCGTCGATACGGCGGATCGCTGCGTCAATTTTTGACACAAGTTTGCGCTGACGGTCACGTGTGCGCAATTCCAGCGCGCGATCTGTTTCCTCGCTTGCGCGGTCGGCCATATCGGGGATGTTACGCGCGTTTCCTTGCAATCCCTCGATCGTGTCTTTGCTGTCTTCCAAAAGGTCATTTTTCCACGCAATCAATTTGCGACGGAAATATTCCAACTGGCGCTCGTTCATAAATGGTTCATCTTCTGCTGGCGTATAGTCGTCAGGAAGAAAGTTATCTTGTTTCATTTCTGCCCCCCCATGCAGGTCAACATCTGACATGCAGTTGTCCTCCAACGTTTTGCGGTATGCCTATGAGACCTGCAGATAGTGTAACTTTAGCGGGATGTCACTACACAATCAGATGATTGCAGCAATAAAAAGCATTCGTTAGAGTGCGCGCAAACAGATTGAGGACAGATTATGAAATTCACAGGCACCCAGGACTATGTCGCAACAGAAGATTTAACCGTTGCTGTGAATGCGGCCGTTTTGCTAGAACGCCCACTATTGATTAAGGGCGAGCCTGGAACAGGCAAAACCGAACTTGCCAAACAGGTGGCAAGTGCACTTGGACTGGACCTGATTGAATGGAACATCAAATCCACTACCAAGGCACAACAAGGCCTTTATGAATACGACGCCGTGTCACGTTTGCGAGACAGTCAATTGGGGGATGAACGTGTGCGTGATGTGGGCAATTACATCCGCAAAGGAAAACTATGGACCGCGTTTGAGGCGAACCAAAAGGTGGTTTTGCTGATTGATGAAATTGATAAGGCAGATATCGAATTCCCAAATGACCTGTTGCAGGAATTGGATAAGATGGCCTTTCACGTCTATGAAACGGGTGAAACGGTCGCCGCAAAAAATCGCCCTGTGGTGATCATCACGTCCAATAATGAGAAGGAATTGCCAGACGCCTTTTTGCGCCGCTGCTTTTTCCATTATATTTCGTTCCCAGATCAGGACACCATGCGCCAAATCGTAAAGGTGCACTATCCCGATATCAAGGAACAGTTACTGACCACAGCACTGACGCAATTTTATGAAATCCGCGAACAACAGGGTTTGAAAAAGAAACCCTCAACATCCGAAGTTTTGGATTGGCTTAAGTTGTTGTTGGCCGAGGATCTCTCACCAGAGGACCTAAAACAGGACGCTGGAAACCTATTACCCAAGCTGCATGGCGCACTTTTAAAGAACGAACAGGACGTGCAACTGTTTGAACGCTTGGCGTTTATATCACGACGGTAAAGAATTATTTTAATATTCGTATAGGTAGCTGTGACACGCATGAATTATGACTAAAGTTATTTTAATCAAATCATAATTCTTCTAAAGTGAGCCACAATTTGGTCAAACTCGCCAAATATATCTTTTCCTCAAACGTGCATATTGGGGAATGTGTTGCATTTAACCACGCTTGTGCTGATGTGGGATCGGCACGGGCAGTGGTAGGATGGAATAAAACGGTTTGAAGCGAGCTGCCCTGGTTTTTTCAATGGTACTTGGCGCCTGTATGCCAGCATCAAACGATGATGTAACAACGCGGCAAAATTCGTCCGTATATAGTGATTTTTTAACAAACCCTTTCCCCGTATCTCCCTCCCGCAAGGTGACAGCGTCGAACAAAGATATCGCGCGGGACTTTATGGATTTGTCATTTTCATTGGAAAGTGGCCGCAACCTCCCCGTATTTACGCGATTTGAAGGGCCAATTTCCGTTCGCCTGACGGGTAAGGTTCCGCAATCCCTGCCCTCTGTATTAAATCGGTTGATCCACCGCCTACAGGATGAGGCGAATTTGGAAATCTATTACACCAGTGCGGATCAGGCGAACGTAAATGTACATGCCGTTTCCAGCCGACAAATTCAGCGCACACTGCCCATGGCGGCCTGTTTTGTGGCACCAAATATCATTAATTTAGAGGATTTCAAAGCCTCTCGCAAAACTGCCAAAACCAGTTGGTCTGCACAAACGGAACGGCGGATGGTGTCCCTGTTTATTCCATCTGATGCAAGCCCACAGGAAATACGCGATTGTCTGCACGAGGAATTTGCCCAAGGGCTTGGCCCGCTAAACGATTTGTATCGTTTGCCAAACTCTGTCTTTAACGATGACAACATTCACACGATCCTGACGGATTTTGATACGATGGTGCTGCGTGCAACGTATGCCCCTGAATTGCGCAGCGGAATGATCCGCGCCGAGGTTGCCGCACGTTTGCCCACAATTTTACGCCGTATCAATCCCGCAGGTGAAGGTGTCGCCTATCGCGCCCTGCCCCCAACATCCCGTGCCTGGATTAAGGAAACTCAAACCGCACTGAGCCCTGCAACACCCGCAGGGGACCGCATGGGGGCAGCCACGCGTGTCCTACACCTGGCGCAGGCTGCGAAATACAACGACCACCGCCTGGGCTTTAGCTATTTTGCCATGGGACGCATTGTTCAACGTGCAAACAGGGATGAAGCGTTACGCATGTTCAAAGCCGCGGATAAAATGTTCCGTCAATCCACGCAAACCAACCTTTATGCGGCGCATACCGCCGTGCAGCTGGCGTCCTATCAAATCGCATACGGCAAGGGCCAAGAGGCGCTTGTGACACTTGCCCCCTATTTGGATGCAGCCTACGAGGAAGAAAACGCAGCATTGCTGTCAACCTTGATATTCCTGCGCGCCGGAGCCTTGGAATTGACGGGACGTGCATCTGAGGCGCGCATTGTTAGGCTGGACAGTTTGAACTGGGCACGATACGGGTTTGGATCAGAAAAGCATCTGAAAACCAAACTGCGGGAAATTCAGGCATTGAACCCGCTTAACCGTCGAAATGGCTAGGTATGTATCTAATTCTTGCATTGATTGGCGCGATTTCTGGCGCCCTAATCGCACGTAAACGCAAAGGCAAAGTGACCGACATTCTGCACTATGCCTTTGTTTATGCCCTTGCTTTTGGGCTATTGGGCCTTATCCTGACTGTCATAGCAGATCGTACAATCATCTAGGCCGCAATGTTTTTGCCCTTTTTTGAAAACCTTAGGAACACTGGTGTTCCAGTATCCTTGCGGGAATACCTTGGGTTTCTTGAGGCGCTTAATACAGGGCTTGCCACCTATGATATTGACACCTTTTATCTGCTTGGGCGCACCATCATGGTCAAGGATGAACGCCACCTTGATCGCTATGACCGCGCCTTTTCCGCAAGCTTTTCAGGATTGGAAAAAATTTCTACGGATGAGGTTTTGAACGCCGTCGATATTCCCCGTGAATGGTTGGAAAAGCTGGCTGAAAAACACCTTAGCCCCGAGGAAATGGCCGAAATCCAATCCGCAGGTGGTTTTGATAAGCTGATGGAAAAACTGCGCGAACGTTTGGCCGAACAAAATGGACGTCATCAGGGGGGCAGCAAATGGATTGGGACGGCGGGCACATCCCCCTTTGGCGCCTATGGCTATAACCCAGAGGGCGTGCGCATCGGTCAGGACAAATCACGCCACCAACGCGCGGTCAAAGTGTGGGACAAACGCGAATTCAAAAATCTGGATGACAGTATTGAACTGGGCACACGCAATATCAAAGTTGCCCTGAAACGCCTGCGCAAATGGGCGCGTGATGGGGCCGATCAGGAATTGGATATTGATGGCACAATCCGCGCTACCGCAGAACATGGTTATCTGGATGTGCAAACACGCCCCGAAAAACGCAATGCGGTAAAGGTATTGTTATTTTTGGATGTGGGCGGGTCCATGGATCCCTATATCAAATTGGTGGAAGAGCTATTTTCAGCCGCACGCACAGAATTCAAACACCTTGAATATTTCTACTTTCACAACTGCCTATACGAAGGGGTGTGGCGCGACAATCACCGCCGTTGGGATCAACAAACCCCAACGCATGACATCCTGCGCACTTATGGACCCGATTACAAATGTATCTTTGTTGGGGATGCCTCCATGTCGCCTTATGAAATTGCCTATGCAGGGGGCGCAAACGAACATTGGAACGCCGAGGCGGGTCGGGTGTGGTTAGAACGTGCGCGCGAACAATGGGCATCGCATATTTGGTTAAACCCCATCCCCGAACGGCATTGGGACTACACCCATTCCATTGGCATGATCAAAACCATTTTTGAAAATGAAATGTACCCACTGACCCTGAATGGGATCGAAAACGGAATGCGTGCATTGGTGCGCTAAAGGCTGCGGTTAATTTGCCAAATACCTAGACAAGTACACGCATAAACCCCATATCTGCCTAATGCTACAGCTTGGTCCAATCCTTCTTGCCTTGATCTATGCGCTTGTTATGTTTCGCTTTTCTGCTTGGCGATTGAACCGTCAGCTGAATCAAACATCCTCACGCCTGCAGGATGCGGAATTGCAGGCACAGATCGACAAAATGGCAGGTGCAATGCAGGTGCGCGATATCCCCGTTTATGTTCAGGATATCCCAACAATCAACGGATTAGCCGCCCCTGATGGGCGGGTATTCATCACCCAAGGGTTCATCGACAAATATAAAATGGGCGAGGTTAGCGCAGGCGAAATGGCCAGTGTCATCGCCCATGAATTGGGCCATGTGGCCTTGGGCCATTCGCGCAAACGGATGATCGATTTTTCGGGGCAAAACGCCATGCGCGTCGCCGTGGGCGCGATCCTATCACGGTTTTTGCCTGGGATAGGTGGGATTATTGCAAATGGAGTGGGCAGCCTGCTGATGGCCAAACTATCGCGCAGTGATGAGTTTGAGGCAGACGCCTATGCCACCGCATTGTTGATGCAATCCGGCCTTTCGGTTGAGGCGCAGATGAGCCTGTTTGAGAAACTGGACAAACTGACAGGCAATGCAAGGTTATCCCCTGCATGGTTGCTTAGTCACCCAAAGGCCCACGACCGCATTGCCGCCATTCAATCGAATTATGCCAAGTGGCAGTAGGTGCCGCATAATGCACATGCCCGTGGGCGGTTAACAGGGCTGAGGCAACGAAGCACCCGCCCCTCGGGACGGGCGTGGGCTGGATCATACGCGACAAGTCTGCGCTTCGCTTCGACCGCGCATGTTCTGGTCAAATTATGACGCACTCAGGCATAGGCACACTGATCCCAATCAATTATTTTGAATGAAATCCACCAATTGTTGGGTTGAACCGTCTTTGCCGTTGGCATCCGCATCCCCTGCCAATATGGGTTCAATCGCGGTTGCCAATTCCTTGCCCAGTTCCACGCCCCATTGATCATAGCTGTTGATGCCCAATATCACGCCTTCGACGAACACCCGGTGTTCATATAGCGCCACGATTTGTCCCAACACCTCGGGGGTCAGTTGAGGGTAAACCAGTGTGGTGGATGGGCGATTGCCGCTGAACACGCGGTGGCGCGCCTGACGTTCCAATTCATCCCCGCTAAATCCCTTGGCCGCCATCATATCACGGGCAACGTCCAGGCTGCGTCCTGTCATCAATGCCTCGGACTGGGCCAAACAATTTGCCGCCAATAGGGTGTGATGATGTTGCAAATCCGTTTCATGACCACGCGCAGCGATCATAAATTCACATGGGATCACGCGCGTGCCCTGATGGATCAGCTGATAAAACGCATGCTGCCCATTGGTGCCGGGTTCCCCCCAAACGATGGGCCCCGAATGATAGGGCAAAGTGGTGCCATCCATGGCAACGCCCTTACCATTGCTTTCCATTTCAAGCTGTTGAAAATAGGCGGGTAATCGCGACAGCCGTTGATCATAAGGCAGCACCGCGCGGGTCGCATAATCGCACACTTGGTTATGCCAAATCCCAACAAGCGCCAATAAAACAGGCAGGTTTTCGTGGAATTCCGCATCACAAAAATGCCGATCCATGGATTGCGCACCACGCAAGAATGCATGAAATGCATCGCGTCCAATTGCGATCATCAGGGACAAACCAATCGGTCCCCACATGGAATACCGTCCCCCCACCCAATCGGCAAAGCCAAAGACGCGCGAGGGATCAATGCCAAATTCGCTGGTTTTGTCGGCCGCCGTAGACAGGGCCGCAAATTGCGCCGCAGGTGTTGCCACACGTTCGGACATCCACGCCCGCGCTGTGCACGCATTGGTCATGGTTTCGATTGTTGTGAAGGTTTTTGAGGCCACAATGACCAATGTCGTTTCAGGGTTTAGTTCACGCAAAACATCGCTGATATGCGCCCCATCGACATTGGATACAAAATGACATTTTGGCCTATCGTGATAGGGGGCAAGCGCCAGTGTCGCCATAGCAGGACCCAGATCCGATCCCCCGATCCCGATATTCACCACATCGGTAATGCGCCCACCCTGTCCGACAAAATCACCGCTGCGCACCGCCTCGGCAAAATCGCCCATTAAGGTCAGGGTTTGCAACACCTCGGGCATGACATCCTGTTCATCGACATGAACCGCATCGCCATCCAAATTCCGCAAGGCCGTGTGCAACACCGCGCGTCCCTCGGTATCATTGATTTTCGCACCCTGAAACATGGCATCGCGTTTCTGCGCAACACCGCGATCGCGGGCCAAATCCAATAGGGCCTCGCGTGCCGCGTCATCAATGTTGGTTTTTGAATAATCAAACAGCATGTGATCAAAGCGTACGGAAAATTCCCTCGCGCGATTTGGATCATCAAATAGGCTTAGGATCGAACGATCAGAAACCTTTGAATAAAGGGATTTTAGTGTATCAAACATGTATCAACCTATTAAACTATGGGGCCCAATGGACCGTTGCGCCCATCATGACGGCACGAATGGGGGCTTCAAAGGCATCCGAAATTTCAGCGCGTTCCAACGCCGCGCGTTTTTCATCGCCAAAAATCAGAATGTGTTTGTTGATCGCTCCGTCCAACACATGCGCTGGCAGGGTCACGCGAGGTTCAGGTGCGCCCGGCGCGCGCATTGGAACCAGATTTGGGGCATCGGGTGATAGAGCAAGGTTTAAATTATCCGCCTCTGGAAAGATTGAGGCCGTGTGCATATCAGTGCCCATGCCCAACAACAACACAGTGATGGGGCGCAAGCCATCAATGCCCACTGCCAATTTTGGCAATTCTGCTTCAATGTCCCCATCGGCATATATGGGCACCAAATGGGCAGCCGCCGCAGGACCCGTCAACAGGCGGTCTTTGATCAACCGTGTGTTTGAACGATCTGATGTTTCGGGCACCCAACGTTCATCACTTAGCGCTACATGGACGCGGTCCCAAGGGACTTCGGCCCCACACAGATCATCAAAAACGGGTCCGGGCGATGTGCCCCCGGGGACAACCAAACTGACCCGATCTACGTGATGAAGCGCCTCATTCAATTCACTGGCCAAACGTCCCGCCAGATCAAGCGCCAACATATCACGATCTGCATATTCGATGATGTTCATTATCGTATCTCTCGCCATTTACGCCCATCGCGGTGCAATAGCATTAAGGCATCCTCTGGTCCTGAACTGCCAATGTCATAGGGTTTTGGAACGTCATTGCGTGCTTCCCACCCATAGATAATGGGATCTGTCCAACTCCATGCCGCCTCAACCTCATCCCCGCGCATGAATAGGGTCTGGTTTCCACGAATGACATCCATAATCAATCGCTCATAAGCTTCTGGTGCGGTTTCGGCGTCAGGTCCCAACGCCTCGGCAAAGGTCATATCAAGGGGCACATCCACCAAACGCATCCCCCCTGGTCCAGGTTCCTTGATCGTCACATCAAGTGTGATCCCCTCATCCGGTTGCAACCGAATGACCAAGGCGTTGCGGTGCGATCCAGCATCAGGGCCAAAGATAGAATGCGGTGTCTCCTTAAACACCACTGCAATTTCAGAAGACCGCGCACGCATCCGTTTTCCCGTACGCAAATAAAACGGAGTGCCCGCCCAACGCCAATTGCTGATATGGGTTTTTAGGGCAACGAAACTTTCGGTGCGCGAACGTGGATTATCCACAGCGCTGCGATAATCCGGTTGATCCCCATCCGCACTGTATTGACCACGCACGAGATGGTGGGGTTCCACGGGGTCAAGCGCGCGAATAACCTTTAGTTTTTCATCGCGCACCGCATCAGGATCAAATTTGGATGGGGGTTCCATGGCAATCAAGCACAGCAATTGCATCAAATGGTTTTGCACCATATCGCGCATCGCACCCGATTGATCATAATACCCCCCGCGCCCACCGACACCAACGGTTTCGGAAACGGTGATTTGAATGTGATCAATGAACTGCGCATTCCACAGCGGTTCAAACAACATGTTGCCAAACCGCACAGCCATCAGGTTTTGAACTGTTTCTTTGCCCAAATAGTGATCAATGCGATAAATCTGATCTTCGCGGAAATGTTTGGCCAAGGTTGCGTTCAGGGCACGCGCGGTTTCCAAATCCTTGCCAAAGGGTTTTTCAACAACGATGCGGCTGTCACGTTGCGCGATATCATGATCATGCAGGCGTTCGGCCAAATCCCCAAATAAGGCAGGCGCGACCGAGAAATAAAAGGCCCGCACGTATCCATCACGCATCTTTGATTTCAGCGCGGCCCAACCTGCCGAACCTTTGGCATCGACATGAATATAAGAGACGCGTGACAAAAATTCGTCCACGTCAGGCTCAGAATGGTCAATCGCGCCAAATTCGGCAATCGCCGCGCGCACGATGTCACGATATTCCTCATCGCTCAGCTCCGATCGCGCCGCACCAATGATTTGCGCCTCGTGCGGCATTTGCCCTGACAGATGGCGGCGGAATAACCCAGGTAGAATTTTGCGTTTTGCCAAATCCCCCGTGCCACCAAAAATCGTTAAATCAAAGGGATCAACGGGTATAACGCGAGAAACCATTTTTACATTCTTCCTTTGTTCGCTGCTCTTGGTTGAATACCATGTTAGCGCTAACTTGCGCGCCTTCTACTGTGATGTGTCCTGAATGTCTAGGAATAAAGGTGCATCACAACACTGTTATATGCATTTGGAAAACCTTGCACGTCACGTTTCTGTTGTTACTGTCATACTACCACAGGAACAGGCAGGTCCATGAAAGATATTGAGCAAACCGATGATGCGCAAAAATTCGAACACCCAACCATCACAGCCAAGGGTGAAGAGCGCGCGTGGGTCAGTCTTGAACAATTAGAGACGCTTTGGGTGAACACAGGGACGCTGTGCAATATCGAATGCGTGAATTGTTACATCGAAAGCTCACCCACCAACGATCAGTTGGTGTATTTCAAAGCAAGTGATTTACGCACCTATTTGAATGAAAGCGCCGATCATAACATGCCTGTCACCGAAATTGGATTCACGGGCGGCGAACCCTTTATGAATAGCGAAATCATTGACATGCTGCGCCTGTCGCTGGAACGAGGATTTTCAGTGTTGGTGTTAACAAACGCAATGCTGCCCATGATGCGGCGTACTGTGCGCGATGGTTTGGCCGCGTTGAACGCGGCCTATCCCGGCAAAATGACCCTGCGCATTTCATTGGATCATCACAGCGCAAAAATGCATGATTTGGAACGGGGTGGAGGAAGTTTTGAAAAAACGCTGATTGGTATGCGCTGGCTGCGGGATGCTGGGATTAAAATGGCAGTTGCGGGGCGCACATTATGGGATGAAACCGAAGCTGACGCCCGTTCGGGTTTTGCGGCCCTGTATCAGGCAGAGGGATTTGACATTGACGCCCATGCGCCCGCCGAAACAGTCTTATTTCCCGAAATAACAGGCACCTTAGATGTGCCTGAAATCACAACAGCCTGTTGGGGTATTTTGAAAAAAGATCCAAGGGACTTGATGTGCTCAAATGCTCGGATGGTTGTGCGCCGCAAAGGGGCCGATTCCCCCGCGGTTTTGGCCTGCACCCTTCTGGCCTATGATCCGCAGTTTGAATTGGGCCCAACGTTGCGGGATGCAGATCGCGACGTGCGCCTAAACCACCCCCATTGCGCGAAATTCTGTGTTTTGGGTGGGGCAAGCTGTAGCGGGTAAACGTACCTGGATCATCAGCTAAGGCCGCGCCAACTCACCACCCCCGATAAACACAGGCGCGCCCGTTGTGCTGGGGCCGCTGGTTGGGCGTTTGTTCAACACACGCGCCGCCAGATAGGCAAAGGCCTGCGCCTCTAGCATATCGCCGTTTAAACCGTGATGTTCCACCGCCAACACAGGCACCCCCAATCCTGCGCGCAGCATGGACATGATGACGGGGTTATGCCGCCCGCCGCCGCAGACCAACACTTGGGATACAGGTGCGGGCATGAGTTCCATCCCCGTTGCAACCGTGGCCGCGATGATCGCGCACAGTGTTGCGGCGCCATCTGCGGCATTCATGTGCGCAACCAACTCCGCAATCTGGGGAAAACTGTTCCGATCCAATGATTTGGGCGGCAGTTTGCGAAAATAAGGCGTGTTTAAAAACGCCCGCACCACGTCCATATCAGGCGTCCCAGTCGCGGCCAAGGCACCATGCGCATCATAGGCATGTCCCGAACGCTCCATCATAAAATCATTCAGCGGCGCATTTGCGGGTCCTGTGTCAAAGGCCAAGACAGCTCCCAGATCGGTAACATCATCCAGACGCGGGTCCACATACGTGATGTTCCCCACGCCCCCTAAATTCAGGAAGGCAATAGGGTCGCTTACTCCAATATATTTCGCACAAGCAAAATGAAAAAACGGGGCCAAGGGTGCGCCGTGCCCACCCAAGGCCACGTCCGCGCTGCGAAAATCCCAGACCACGGGATAGCCCGTATCACGCGCCAGTTGCTCACCATCCCCCACCTGCAACGTGCGCCGGTTGTCGGGATCATGCGCCAGTGTTTGTCCATGAAATCCGATCAAATCAACCGATCCCGCATCCAAGGCCGCAAAGGCACGGGCATGCAAGCGCGTCACCAATTTCGCCGCCGCACGTACATGCAATCCGCCCCACTGCCCCATCGCGCGGTGCAGGATTTGACGCTCATCTTCTGAATAAGGAACATACGCCGTTCTGCCAAATTCCTGAACCGTGATGCCATCCGTCACAACCTCGGCCACATCAATCCCGTCCATTGATGTGCCCGACATCATACCAACAACACGAATTGCGTCACTCATGGCTTTTCCTTTCTTGCAAGGATCGCTATAGCAATGACGCAATCCCTATTCAGGAGCAAGAGATGACCTTTACACCTAAATCAGATTTCCTTCAGATCATGCTAGAACGCGGATTTGTTGCGGACTGCACTGAGTACGATGGATTGGACGAAGCGCTGTGTAAAGGGGGCATGCCCGCCTATATCGGATTTGACGCAACGGCCAGTTCGCTGCATGTGGGCAGCCTAATCCAAATCATGATGCTGCGTTGGTTGCAAAAAACGGGCGGTCGTCCGATCACGTTGATGGGCGGTGGCACGACCAAGGTGGGTGACCCATCGTTTCGCGCCGATGAACGCCCCCTGCTGACGTCTGATATGATTGATCAAAACATCGCAGGTATTAAAAAAGTGTTTTCCGCATATCTTGATTATAATGACGCGCCCAATGGCGCCATGATGATCAACAACGCGGAATGGTTGGATGAGCTGAACTACCTTGAATTCTTGCGTGATATCGGGCGCCATTTCAGCGTGAACCGTATGTTGTCCTTTGAATCGGTGAAATCACGCTTGGATCGGGAACAATCGCTGTCCTTCCTTGAATTCAACTACATGATCCTTCAGGCCTATGATTTCCTTGAACTGCACAACCGCTATGGATGCATGTTGCAGATGGGCGGTTCGGATCAGATGGGCAACATTATCAATGGCATGGAATTGACCCGCCGCGTGGCTGAGGATCGTGTGTTTGGCCTAACCTCGCCCCTATTGACCACATCGGATGGGAAAAAGATGGGCAAATCGCAAAATGGGGCAGTTTGGCTGAATGCGGATATGTTGTCACCCTATGAATTTTGGCAATTCTGGCGCAACACGACGGATGCGGATGTGTTACGGTTCCTAAAATTATACACCGAACTGCCTGTTGCGGAATGTGATCGCCTTGGTGCGCTTGCGGGTTCTGAAATTAATGATGCCAAGGTGATTTTGGCAAATGAGGTCACCGCATTGCTGCATGGTGCAGAGGCCGCTAAAGCGGCCGAAGCCACCGCGCGCGAAGTCTTTGAAAAAGGCGGTGTTGGCGATGATCTGCCTACATTGACCCTAAGCCATGATGAGATTGGTGATGGGGTTTCAGTCGTGCAATTGATCGTGAAATCGGGCCTTGTGAAATCCGGCAAAGAAGCCAAGCGCCTGATTGCCGAAAACGGTGCCAAGTTGAACGATAAACCCCTGACAGACGGGGGTCTGATGATCACCGCAGAAGCGTTGTCATCGCCTATCAAATTGTCCGCGGGTAAAAAACGCCACGCTTTGGTGCAACTGGGGTAATCCAGCACCAGTACGTCCATCAAAAAAGGGCACAGTGCAGTTCGCATCTGTGCCCTTTTTGGTTTTAAAGTTTGGGGTTTAGTCGATCACCGATACCTTCATCATCGCATCGGGTTGACCGATCACGGCACCATTGCTCCCCTTGCCCAGTTTGATCGTATCCACAACGTCCATGCCCTTGGTAACTTGTCCGATCACTGTGTATTGACCGTTTAGAAAATAACCTGGTTCAAACATGATAAAGAACTGGCTATTCGCGCTGTTGGGGCTTTGCGAACGGGCCATGCCCACAACACCGCGATCATAAGGCACATCCGAAAATTCGGCAGTTAGGTTGGGATAGCTTGAGCCGCCACGTCCTGCATAGGACAGGTTGCCACCCATTTTACCGTATTCCACATCACCCGTTTGGGCCATGAAGCCTTCGATCACGCGGTGAAACACCACGCCGTCATAGGCCCCTTCTAAGGCGAGGCGCGTAATCCGCTCCGCGTGTTGTGGGGCGACATCTTCGAATAGGTCAATGGTGATTGTCCCATTCGCCTGCCCTGCAACCTGAATTTCAATGCCTGTGGCCTGTGCCGTCCCTGCCATCAGGCCCAAGATCAACGCAAGCTTACGCATCGGCAGCAACCTTCACGCTGATCATGCGATCAGGATGCATGGGTGGTTCGCCTTTCACGATGGCATCCACATGTTCCATGCCTGAAGTCACACGGCCATAGACTGTGTATTGACGGTTTAGGAAATGGTTGTCGTTAAAGTTGATGAAAAACTGGCTGTTTGCGCTGTCTGGGTTTTGCGAACGCGCTGCACCCAAAGTACCGCGATCGTGCGGGATACCAGAAAATTCCTGCGCAACATTTGGCAGGTCGGAACCACCGCGGCCCGCCATACCGATATCGAAATCATTTTCCATATTGCCGTATTGCACGTCACCCGTTTGCGCCATGAACCCGTCAATCACACGGTGGAAACACACATTGTCATATTGGCCAGAGCGCGCCAATTCCTTCATGCGTGCGCAGTGATTTGGGGCAATATTAGGTAGCAGTTCAATCACAACTGTTCCGTCCTTAAGCTCTATTAGGATTGTGTTTTCTGGGTCTTTATACTCGGCCATCGGGCGCTCCTATCTGAATTGTTGGGCATTACCTAAAGTTCTTTGGCACTTAGGACAAGATGCAGCATTGACCAATTTGCCAAAACACGCGATCTAGCGCCCAACGTAACGAAGACTATGGGTGGCATTATGGGCTGGAAAACACTGGATGACATGGAATTGGCAGGCAAACGCGTTTTAACACGCGTTGATATCAATGTGCCAATGCAGGATGGTCATGTGATGGACGCCACCCGTATTGAAAAAATTGCCCCCACCGTGCGTGACATTCTAGCCGCAGGCGGCACACCGATCCTATTGGCCCATTTAGGACGGCCCAAGGGCGAACGCGTGGATGGGATGAGCCTGCGCCATTTGGTGCCCGCGCTGGAACAACACCTATCCGCCCCCGTTTTGTTTGTGGCAGATTGCGTTGGCCCCGCCACCGCAGCGGCGATTGGTGCGGCCCAACAGGGTCAGGTTGTCTTGTTGGAAAACACCCGTTTTCACAAAGCCGAGGAAAAGAATGACGCCGATTTTACCGATCAATTGGCGGCCTTGGGTGATGTTTATTGTAATGATGCCTTTTCGGCGGCGCACCGTGCACATGCCTCAACCGAAGGAGTGGCGCGCCGCCTGCCCTCCTGTGCGGGCCGCTTGATGCAAGCCGAACTCAGCGCGCTCGAAGCCGCGCTTGCAACCCCAAAACGTCCCGTTGTTGCTGTGGTCGGGGGCGCGAAAGTTTCAACCAAATTAGAGCTGTTGGGGAATTTGGTGGCCAAGGTGGATTATTTAGTGATTGGGGGCGGTATGGCAAACACCTTCCTTGCGGCACAAGGTTTGGATGTTGGCAAATCGCTAGCTGAACATGACATGACAGGCACCGCCACAGAAATTATAGCCAAAGCCGCAGGCGAAGATTGCAAAATCATTCTGCCGCGAGATGTGGTCGTTGCCCGCGAATTCGCCGCGAACGCCGCAAACGAAACAGTGGCCGCCGATGCGTGCCCCGTGGATGCGATGATCCTGGATGCAGGACCAGAGAGTGTTGCGCAAATCACAGAAGTGTTCAAATCGGCCAAAACCCTGATTTGGAACGGACCTTTGGGTGCGTTTGAGATCGAACCCTTTGATCGGGCCACAAACGCCGCTGCTGCTGCTGCCGCGCAACTATCCCAAACAGGTGATTTGATTTCTGTGGCAGGCGGAGGTGACACAGTTGCCGCATTGAATAATGCCGAGGCCGCGGATAAGTTTACATACATCTCAACCGCGGGCGGCGCGTTTTTAGAATGGATGGAGGGCAAAACCCTTCCCGGTGTCGCGGCCCTTAATCAGTAGGGTTACACGTTGTGAAACGGATTGGTCTTGTCGCACTTGGATGCATCGCATTTTTTAGCTTGGGCGTATATGCAACGGCGCAAATGATGTCGGGCCACTCTGGCCATCACATGCACCATAGTGGAAACGGACAACACTAACACGACGAAGTGATGCCGATGCTAAACGGTAAGAACACGACACAGGACGAAGTGGCACATATGCGCACACTGTTCCAACAACATCCCGCTATTACGCGAGATGTCAAAAACATCGAAAACGGGATTGTCACCACCACCCTATCCGATGATCCCAAGGTGGCAGATTCCCTGATCAATCACGTGGCCGAAATGATCACCCGCGTCGAACAAGGCGACAACCCCGAAGTCCCGATCCAAAGCCCGACCCTGTCCATCCGATTTGAACAGGGCGCTAGCATTGAAACAGAGATCGAGATTGTGGAAAACGGTGTGATCGTGACCCAAACCTCGGATAATGGCGATGTGGTTGCCGCCTTGCAAAAACACGCAAGCGAAGTATCCGATTTGGCCGCGCGCGGCATGGTTGCCGTTCACGAACAAATGATGAAGGCAAACCACGGCGGATAAGCCATCAAAAAACTTCATCCAATGATAGCGCAACCAGAATTGCGCACCTCGTCCTATGTCGGTACTACCAAAGAAAAGTATAGATGTAGGACGTTTTCATGAGCCAAGACACCAGATCCCAACAATTCGACCGTATCAAATCCGCGCCTGGATTTATTGCAGCTTTGGATCAATCTGGTGGATCAACGCCAAAGGCATTGAAGTTGTATGGTGTTGAGGAAAACGAATATTCTGGTGACGGTGAAATGTTCGACCTGATCCACCAAATGCGTTCGCGCATCATGACATCCTCTGCATTCAATGGGGATCGTGTTTTGGGCGCCATCCTGTTTGAAATGACCATGGATCGTGAAGTTGAGGGCACCCCTGCCGCCGATTACCTGTGGAACACTTGTGGCGTTGTGCCGTTTCTTAAGGTGGATAAAGGATTGGCAGATCCTGAAAACGACACGCGCGTTTTGAAACCCATGCCTGATTTGGACGCGCTTTTGGCACGTGCCGTCGAAAAGAACATCTTTGGCACAAAAATGCGCTCCGTCATTGATGGGGCCAATGACGCTGGGATCGCCGCCGTGGTGGATCAGCAATTCGACATCGGCATTCAGATTTTGGGCCACGGCCTGATACCAATCATCGAACCAGAGGTCACCATCAGCATTACAGATAAAGCCGAGGCAGAACAAATCCTGCATGATCACATTTTGCGCCGCTTGAACACCCTATCAGACGATCAAAACATCATGCTGAAGCTGACCCTGCCAGAGGTTTCAAACCTATATGCGGATTTGGCCGATCACTCCCGTGTTTTGCGTGTCGTTGCCCTATCAGGGGGATATGCGATGGATGAAGCAAACGCACGATTGTCCAAGAACCGCGATATGATCGCAAGCTTTTCTCGGGCATTGACCGAAAAACTAAATGCCAAGCAAAGCGATGCTGAATTTGACAGGGCCCTAGATGGCGCGATTGAAAGTATTTATCAGGCATCTATCGCAAACTAACCCTTTGGATAGGCTATAGATTCAAAAGACCCGCATGGATTTTGCGGGTTTTTTTATTTTTCGACTCATTAGGGGATTCACAAAACGAATCACCTGTGACATACTACTGACACAACAATAAAAGCCCTAAAAAATAGGGCTGAGGCAGTCTATGAGCAACAAAAGTACACTTCCCTGGGGCATGATTGCAGGCATTGCATTTGCAATGGCCTTGGGGATGTACTTTACCTTTGCGGCCGTTCAGGGCGATTACGGATTGTTCCGCCGCGCCGAAATTCTGAACGAAGCGGCCAAATTAGAAACGGAACTGGCAGGCCTTCATGCGGAAATCGCATCTTTGGAAAATTTGACGCGTCGCATGTCAGATGATTATCTTGATATCGATTTATTGGATCAGCAATCACGCGATATTCTGGGCCAAATCCGCGCGGACGAGATCATCATTCGTTAAACCGCTTGTGATTTATACAGTTTAAATAAGCACAGATTGAATTTGCCTGTTTAACGCATTCATGACCTTATTCAGAGCCATGAGCATTCGAATGGCAATTCATGTTGCGATCCTCACCTAAACCAATCTGACCCTTTCATATCTAAAATCGCATGTTTCATTGCTTTTTTTGCATAGCTGTCATGCAACGAAACTTTTTCCTCGCTCTTTTACAAATTTTGCTTTAATAGATAGTTTAACGCTAAACTATTTTTTATGAGGTGTTTTTATGGCCGCTAAAAAAGCCGCTGCCAAGCCGAATGTATCGGCGGACGAGCTGAAAACCTATTACCGCGATATGTTGCTGATCCGACGCTTTGAAGAAAAGGCAGGGCAATTATACGGAATGGGTCTGATTGGTGGATTTTGTCACCTTTATATCGGGCAAGAGGCCGTTGTTGTTGGCCTAGAATCCGTTGCAGAAGAGGGCGATAAGCGCATCACATCCTACCGCGATCACGGTCACATGCTGGCCTGTGGCATGGATGCAAATGGCGTTATGGCGGAATTAACAGGACGCGAGGGTGGCTATTCCAAGGGGAAAGGCGGCTCAATGCACATGTTTAGCAAGGAAAAACATTTCTACGGCGGCCACGGCATTGTTGGGGCGCAGGTGCCATTGGGTGCGGGATTGGCCTTTGCCGACAAATACTTGGACAATGGGCGCGTAACATTCACCTATTTCGGGGATGGTGCAGCGAACCAAGGACAGGTTTACGAAACCTTTAACATGGCGGCCCTTTGGTCCCTGCCCGTTGTGTTTGTGATTGAAAATAACCAATACGCCATGGGGACTGCGCAGGCGCGCTCCACCTCGACCGAGGATATTCACACACGCGGTAAACCCTTTGGCATCCCGGGTGAGGCGGTTGATGGCATGGATGTTCTGGCCGTTAAGGCTGCCGGCGCCAAGGCCGTTGCGCATTGTCGGTCTGGCAAAGGTCCGTACATTCTGGAAATCAAAACCTATCGCTATCGCGGTCACTCTATGTCGGATCCTGCAAAATATCGCACCCGCGAAGAGGTACAGAAAATGCGCGACGAACGCGATCCCATTGAAAATGTGCGCATCATGCTGGTCGAAGGCGGCCATGCGACCGAGGATGATTTGAAAGCGATCGACAAAGAGATCAAAGAAATCGTCAACGCATCCGCAGAATTTGCCAAAACAAGCCCAGAGCCCGCCTTGGACGAGCTTTGGACAGATATCTACGCATAAGGAGACGACAAAAGATGGCAACCGAAATTCTTATGCCCGCCCTGTCCCCCACAATGGAAGAAGGCACACTTGCAAAATGGCTTGTGAAAGAGGGGGATACCGTTTCCTCTGGCGACATTATCGCCGAAATTGAAACCGATAAGGCCACCATGGAGTTTGAGGCCGTGGATGAAGGCACCATTGGCAAATTGCTGATCGCAGAGGGCACCGAGGGCATAAAAGTGAACAGCCCAATCGCCGTCCTGCTAGAGGATGGAGAAGATGCCTCTGCCGTTGATGCAGCACCGTCATCTGCCGCTGCAGATGACGCGGGCGATAAGGCGGCCGCACCTGCTGCGGCCCCCGCAGAGCCCGCCACCCCCGCCGCGGCGCCAGCACCCGTTGTTTCAAACGCCTCCCCTGATTGGCCCGGGGATACGCCGATGAAACAACAAACCGTACGCGAAGCGCTGCGCGACGCCATGGCCGAGGAAATGCGCCGCGATGACGCCGTTTATCTAATGGGCGAAGAGGTCGCGGAATACCAAGGCGCATACAAAGTGTCCCAAGGTTTGCTTGATGAATTCGGGTCACGCCGCGTGATTGATACCCCCATCACCGAACACGGCTTTGCTGGGATCGCCACAGGCTCTGCCTTCGCTGGTTTGCGCCCGATTGTGGAATTTATGACCTTTAACTTTGCGATGCAGGCGATTGACCACATCATTAATTCCGCCGCCAAAACGCTCTATATGTCGGGCGGTCAAATGGGCGCTCCCATGGTGTTTCGCGGTCCAAACGGTGCCGCCGCCCGCGTGGGTGCACAACACTCTCAGGATTATGCCGCATGGTATACACAGGTTCCGGGCCTAAAGGTTGTTATGCCCTATTCTGCAGCCGATGCAAAAGGGTTGATGAAAACCGCGATCCGCGACAATAACCCTGTGATTTTCCTTGAAAATGAAATCCTCTATGGGCGCAGCTTTGATGTTCCTGCCATGGATGATTTCACCATTCCCTTTGGCAAGGCACGCATTTGGCGCGAAGGCAGCGATGTGACGCTCGTCTCTTTTGGGATTGGCATGCAATACGCGCTTGAGGCCGCAGAGAAGCTTGAGGCCGATGGCATCTCTGCCGAGGTGATCGACCTGCGCACATTGCGTCCCATTGATTATGACACGGTGATCGCCTCTGTCATGAAAACAAATCGCTGCGTCACTGTGGAAGAGGGGTGGCCTGTTGGCTCTATCGGCAATCATTTGTCCGCAACCATTATGGAACGCGCCTTTGATTACTTGGACGCCCCTGTTTTGAACTGCACGGGCAAGGATGTTCCAATGCCTTACGCCGCAAATCTGGAACGCCACGCTTTGATCACAACTGATGAAGTGATCACCGCCGTGAAACACGTGACGTATCGCTAAGGAATTTTGACATGCCTATTGAAATTTTAATGCCCGCCCTGTCCCCCACAATGGAGGAAGGCACACTTGCAAAATGGCTTGTGAAAGAGGGCGATACCGTTTCCTCTGGCGACATTATCGCCGAAATTGAAACCGATAAGGCCACCATGGAGTTTGAGGCCGTGGATGAAGGCACCATTGGCAAATTGCTGATCGCAGAAGGCAGCGAAGGCGTCAAAG
>Ga0255765_1000076_pt1 | contig 113850 bp, 97 predicted proteins | sample 041ome_8_FD_179965 | JGI IMG/M metagenome (GOLD analysis project Ga0255765, IMG submission 179965) | Coastal salt marsh microbial communities from the Groves Creek Marsh, Skidaway Island, Georgia - 041407BS metaG (version 2) | ecosystem: Environmental > Aquatic > Marine > Intertidal zone > Salt...
CAGGTGCGCTAACCGGACTACGCTACACCCCGAAAATTTTTGCGGGTGACTGATCGGACTCGAACCGACGACCAATCGGACCACAACCGATGGCTCTACCAACTGAGCTACAGTCACCATAAGGCTTAAATTGAATTTAAGCATGGGAACTTATTATAGTTTAGGTTTTAACACAAGTAGAGTTAAATTTTAAAAATTCATATGAACACATTAAATAAATATCTTTTTAAACAATCTCTTATACCATTTTTGCTATCCGTAGCTGTCATTACAACCGTTTTATTTCTACAGTTTTTAATACGAGCAGTAGATCGTTTTTTAGGAAAAGGATTGGATATCGTAACAATTTTTGAATATTTATATCTTAATCTAGCATGGATTATTGCATTATCTGTTCCAATGTCTTTATTGATTTCAAGTGTCATGACTTTCGGAAGAATGGCGCAGCAAAATGAGATTACTGCTTTAAAATCTGCTGGAGTAAATCTATTTAATATTATAAAACCAGCATTATGGTTTGGAACATTTGTTGCTATTCTTTTGTGTCTTTTCAATAATTTTATTCTTCCTGAAATGAATTATAATGCTCGCTTACTAGCAAGAGATATATATCAGAAAAAGCCAGAGTTATCTATTGAACCAGGATACTTTGTTGACATGATTCCTCAATACACAATGATTGTCAAAGAAATGGAAGGTTCAGACTTTAAAGATGTTAAAATCTTTAGTAAAAACCAACAAACAGAACAAACCACTATATATGCAAATCAAGGTTCAATGTCCTCCAATGGAAGTATGATTACCATTAATCTAAAAGATGGTGAAATTCATGAGATTGATTTATCTGATTATGATTACTATCGAAAAATAAAATTTAAAACCCATCAAATTATGATATCAATGGATGATTTAATGTTAAATCGAACAAGTGAATCAAATCGAACTGATCGTGAAATGAGAGTTCCGCAAATGATAGGTGAAATTAATAAAAACAACTTATTAATTAGCCAAATCTATAATCGAATAGAGAAAGTGAAGAAAGAAATTGGAATTACAAGTCCAAACACTAATTCGTTAAATGAAATCATTCAAGAAATTGAACGTTTGAAAGAAGCTAAAATGAGTACAGTTACAGAAGAAAGAGAATATAATGATGAAATAGCAATTTCTAATTTTGAACAGAAAGAATACATGGCGTCTCTTAACAATAACGCAAGACAATTTAAAAATGAATTCACACTTATTGAAAATTATCAAAAAACCAACAATAAATTCAGGGTAGAAATTCATAAAAAATTTACGCTTGCTATTGCGTGTATACTCTTCACATTAGTTGGGGCTCCACTAGGAATGCTTGTACGAAACGGGGGAATGACCATTGCATCTGGATTGAGCATAGCATTCTTTTTAATATATTATATACTATTAATATGGGGAGAGCAATTAGCTGATAGAAATCTTATAAACCCTGGCTTAGGCTCTTGGCTACCTAATATTGTATTGTTTATAAGTGGTGTGATTATTTTAAAGCAATCTAATAAAAAAAATTAATTTTATTGTGGTACATTAGATTTTAAGAAATATTCCTTTTCTAAATTTTTAGTTCTATTGGTAGGTAATTGTTTAGTATCTGCATCTATCTCTATTTCAACTACACCAGAAGGAATTTCAAAAGCATCTTTTGGAATATTCAATTCTTGATGCGCTTTTTTCATAAATTTTGCCCATGCTGGCAATGCTGCGACACCACCATATTGCCCTTTTCCAAGGCTTGTCGAATATTGATCTAAACCATACCAAACACCTGCAGTGATATTTGGAGTAAAGCCTACGAACCATGCATCACTGGTGTTCTGCGTTGTACCAGTCTTTCCACCAGCTGGATGTCTAAATTTATGTCTCCATCTAATACTTCCACCAGTACCCTTATCTATTACAGATTGCAACAAATTAGTTACCATGTATGCAGTTTCAGGACTTAATACTTCTTTTTGATCAATTGAATATTCTTTAATTATTCTACCATACTTATCTTCAATACGAGTAATTGCTATAGGAGTAGAATAAATGCCTTTATTAGCGAATGTAGCGTATGAAGCAACAATCTCAATTGGCTTTACTTCTGAAGTTCCTAATGCAATTGAATCAACAGCTCTTATAGGTGTAGAAATTTGCATTCGTTGAGCAATATCTTTTACCTGTCTTGGTGGCACTAATTCTTGTACCATCCTTACTGAAATTAGATTTAAAGATCTTTGCAGTCCTTCTCTTAAGGTTGTTAAACCTCCAGTGCTATAATCATAATTATTTGGAGACCATTTTTCACGTTCTCCTTTCGAATTATTTCTATATAAGGCAACAGGCTGGTTTAGCAATTGAGTTGTTACTGGATAATTATTATCGATTGCTGCAGTATATATATAAGGTTTAAATACAGAGCCTGGCTGCCTCAAGGCCTGAGTAGATCTATTGAATTCATCTAAATAATCAGACCTTCCTCCAATCATAGCAAGTATTTCTCCAGTTTTGGTATCTAAAGCTATAAAAGAACATTGCACCAATAGATCTTTTCTCAGCTGTTCATATAACTCCATTTGACCATTCAGCATCATTTTTACTGAATCGGCTGGGAAAATAGACAAATAGCCTAATCTTGAAAATTTTTCTTTGTCTTCAAATAGCTGTTTATTGAACTCGTCTTGATTTTTTTTCAAGGTTTGCATTACAGATTCTTCTGCAATTTTTTGTAATCGATAATCCAACGTAGTATAAATTTTTAATCCATCTTGATAAATATCTATACCTAACTGTTCATCCTGTTTTTCTAAAATTCGCCTTACATGTTCAGCAAAATAAGGCGCTTTCCCTTTTGGAATTTCATAAAAGATATTATCGGGTATAATACTATTATGCTCCATATATTCCTGATAATTAATGTAATCTTGATTATACATTAGTTTCAAAACGATTGATCTTCTTCCAATAGCTTTATTCAGATTTCGTAATGGAGAATAGTTTGCTGGAGATGGAAGTAGCCCTACTAACATTGCAGACTCACCAATTGTTAATTCAGATGCGGTTTTATTAAAAAATCTTTTTGCTGCTGATTCTGCTCCATATGTTCCATGTCCGAAATGAACAGTATTTAAGTACATTTCTAAAATTTCATCTTTTGTATAAGTTCTCTCAATTTGGACAGCAGTTATCATCTCTTTTAATTTTCTGGTAATGCTGTCCTTAAAACCTACCTCCTTGTAGAGATTTCGCGCTAATTGCTGAGAAAGCGTGCTGAACCCTTGCCTAAAGCTCATAGAAGAAACATTTACTACGACAGCTCTAAAAAAACTTTGTGAATCAACACCCCAATGAGAATAAAATCTCTTATCTTCTGAAGCTATGACAGCTTCTTTTAAATGATTTGGCATATCCTCAATATCTACAAAAACTCTTTTTTGAATATAAAATTCTCCAATCACTTCACCGTTTCTATCATAAAGAGTAGATAGCATTGCAGGATCAAAGGTTTCAAGTCTTTCAAGGGATGGTAAATCTCGAGACAAATAAAAAACGTATACTAAAACTAGTATAAATAAATATAAAATAATTCTAAGTGATGAGAAGAAAGTTTTAATCATGCTTTTTTAGGTGAAACCATTAATTCTGGTTTAACAATATTATCAAACTCTTGTTCCGATAAATACCCTAAAGCTTTTGCGCTTTCTTTTAAAGAAATATTCTCTTTTAAAGCCTTTTTTGCAATTTCAGCTGACTTTTCATATCCAATTTTTGGAGCAAGAGCTGTTACCAGCATTAATGACTTATCCAAATTAGATTTAATTTTTTCCTCATTAGCTTTTAACCCTTCTAGCGCATTTTGAGAAAATGATTCAGATACTTCAGCTAAAAGTGAAATTGATTCATGTATAGATGATGCTATAATTGGTCTGTAAGTATTTAATTCAAAATTTCCGTTAGCTCCTGCATAATTTATTGTAGAATCATTACCTAAAATCTGTGCATAGACCATATTAACAGCTTCACACTGTGTAGGGTTTACTTTACCAGGCATGATTGAACTACCCGGCTCATTTGACGGTAGAATTAATTCGCCTATTCCAGCCATAGGGCCACAAGCCAACCAACGTATATCATTGGCAATTTTATTTAATGAGCCAGCAGAAATGCGGATTTGACCAGATAAATTTGTAATAGCATTTTGTGAAGAAAGTAACTCAAATTTATTTTTACAAACCTTGAAAGAAATACCGGTTTCTTCTGATAAAAATGAACACATTAATTCATCGAATCCTTGTATAGTATTGATTCCAGTTCCAACAGCAGTGCCACCAATAGGTAAATCGGTACATTCTTTCATTGCACTTTTAACTCTTACGATATCATGCTTTATCATTGAGGCATATCCAGAAAACTCCTGGCCTAATCTAATTGGAGTTGCATCTTGAAGATGTGTACGCCCTACTTTAATTATTGCATGAAATTCTTTTGATTTTTTTAATAAAGCCTTTTCAAGCATTTCAAGGGCAGGAAGTAAATTATCTTCTGCTGAAATTGCGCTTCCCACTAAAATAGCTGTTGGAAATGTGTCATTCGTTGACTGAGACATATTTACATGATCATTTGGATGCACAAATTGATAAGTTCCCAACTTTGCTCCTAAAATCTCATTAGCTTTGTTTGCAACTACTTCATTTACATTCATATTAGTTTGAGTACCACTTCCTGTCTGGAATACTGGTACTGGAAATTCATCTATGTAATGATCAGGATTGTCAATTATATGATCACACGCTTTAATAATTGCATTAGATAATTTTTTTGAAATATTTTTTTGGGCATAATTTGTTCTTGCTGCACATTTCTTTATAATGATATATGGCAAGATTAAACTAAACTCCATTGGCCACCCTATTTGAAAATTTTCAACAGCTCTTTGGGTTTGAGCTCCGTAATATGCTTTGGAAGGTACTTTTATTTTACCAATACTGTCTTTTTCGATCCTGAAGGACATTATTTTACCTCCCAGGTATCTCCAGCATTAAGTAAATCGTTAACACTTTTAGGACCTTTTGTATTTTTATTTGCTTCGTTCATCTGATTTACCATTAAATCGTCATAAGTTGGTCTTTCTACACAATATAAGACACCTAAAGGTTCCGGGAAAGTATCACTTGCAGTAAAATTAGAAAGCATATCTCCAATGAATGCATCCGTTTCGTCGTGAACTAAGATATCATCTATTGAAAATTCTTCGCCAACAGTTACTACTTTTGGTGTTGTTCCATCCAAATAAATTCCTTTATTATTTTCAGCGCCAAAAATCATTGGCTCTCCATGCTCAACCTTTAGAACTCTTTCTGATTTTGTCTCTTTATCAGTTAATTCAGAAAATGCGCCATCGTTAAAAATATTACAATTTTGATAAATCTCAATAAATGATGTACCTCTATGGTCATTTGCTCTTTTAATCATGCTTTGCAAATGCTTTAAATCTCTATCAATTGTCTTGGCAACAAACGCTCCTTTTGCTCCTAATGCTAATTTTGTTGGATTAAATGGATAGTCCAACGAACCCATTGGAGTTGAATATGTTACCTTTCCTTGCTCTGAAGTAGGAGAATATTGACCTTTAGTTAATCCATAAATTCTATTATTAAATAGCATAACATTAAGATTAATGTTTCTACGCAAAAGATGAATCATGTGGTTTCCGCCAATAGAAAAACCGTCTCCATCTCCTGTAACTAACCAGACAGAAAGGTCAGGATTTGCAATCTTTAATCCACTTGCAACTGTTGGAGCTCTTCCATGAATAGTGTGAAATCCATATGTGTTCATATAGTATGGAAATCTACTTGAACAACCAATTCCTGATACAAATACTACTTTTTCTTTATCTGTAGTAATCTCAGGAAATACTTTTTGTGTTTGTGCAAGAATAGCATAGTCTCCACATCCTGGGCACCATCTTACTGCTTGATCAGACTCAAAGTCTTTCTTTTTTAAGACAGGTTTATCAACCATCCATCAAATCCTTTACTTTTTCAACAATTTTGGAAGCTCCTAACGGTTTTCCTTGAACTTCATTAAGACCAATAGCATCTACTAAATATTCTGCTCTAATAATTTGCCTAAATTGACCAGTATTAACTTCTGGTATTAAAACTTTCTTATAGTTTTTCAAAATAGTACCTAAATCACTAGGAAGAGGAGATATCCATTTTATAGAAGCATGTCCAACTTTAATATTTTCAGAAAGAAGTGACTCGGTAGCGGCTCTGCTCGCACCATGCCCACTTCCCCAGCTTAAGATTAATACATCTCCCTTGCTTTCACCAAATATCTCAGTTGGTGGAATCTCATTAGCTATATTTGCTACTTTTTGAGCTCTTATTTCAACCATCTTTTGATGATTATCTGAATCGTAATTAACATTTCCTGTAATGTCTTGTTTTTCAAGACCACCAATTCGATGCTCAAGTCCTTTTGTTCCAGGTATTGCCCAACTTCTAGCTAAAGTTTCTGGATTTCTTTTATAAGGTAAAAAATCTTCCGCATCTTCTTCTTTTGCAAATTCAACATTGAATGATTGTAAGTCATCTGGATTTGGAATTAACCAAGGCTCAGAGCCGTTTACTAAATATCCATCAGATAAAACCATAACTGGGGTCATATATTTAACAGCAATTCTACAGGCTTCATATGCCGCATGATAACAATCTCCGGGAGTTGTTGGAGCGAGAACTGGAATTGGAGCCTCTCCATTCCTTCCGTAAACTGCTTGAAATAAATCTGACTGTTCAGTTTTTGTTGGTAATCCTGTACTTGGTCCCCCTCTTTGGACATTAATTATTACAAGAGGGAGTTCAGTCATAATTGCCAATCCCATGAATTCTGTCTTTAGAGCAATTCCAGGTCCTGAAGAAGCAGTGATTCCTAATGAACCGCCATAAGATGCTCCTAAAGCAGCGCCTATTCCTGCAATTTCATCTTCTGCTTGATAAGTTTTGATTCCAAACTTTTTCCAATTGGATAATGTATGTAAAATATTACTTGCTGGTGTAATTGGGTATCCGGCAAAAGTAATATCAAGATTGCTTTTTTCTGCTGCAGTCAAAATTCCTAAACATGAAGCTAAAGTACCATTCATATTTCTATATTTACCTGCAGGAAGTTTAGCTTTTTCAACAATATACTTTGTTGTAAAAATTTCTGCAGTATCGCCATAGTTATATCCTGCGTTTAAAGCTCTTACGTTAGCTTCAATAATATCTGGCTTAGATTTAAATTTTTGATTTAGCCAATCAATTGTTGGCTCTAATGGTCTATCATACATCCAAAACAGTACACCCAATGCACAAAGATTTTTTGTGCGGTCAACCATCTTAGATGGAATATCGATACCCTCACAAGCAAGAGTAACAAGCTTGCCCATTTCAATAAAATGTGTAGAGTAGTAATCTACTAACGAGTCATCTTCAGTTGGATCGCTATCATATCCTGCTAATGTAAGATTTTTTTTAGTAAAAGCATTCTTATTAACAATCAAAGTACCGCCTGGTATCAAATCTTTTAAATGTACTTTAAGAGCCGCAGGATTCATTGCCACTAAAACATCAGGCCTTTCTCCAGGAGTATGAATTTCTTGAGAGCTAAAATGAATTTGGTATGAACTAACGCCTGCTAATGAACCAGCGGGAGCACGAATTTCTGCAGGAAAATCAGGCAAAGTACTTAAGTCATTACCAACAACAGCAGATGTTTGTGTAAATCTGCCACCACTAAGCTGCATACCATCTCCAGAGTCACCTGCGAAACGAATAGTAACATTATCTATTGTTTTATTACTTACACTTTTTGTCATTTTTTCTCCAAATGAGAAACAATTTACATTACGGAATTTAACTTAGCAATGAGTATGAGAATTAAAAACTACAGTATTTTTTTTCTGCTTAATTCTCACAGAGCTTTTTGTAATAAATATCCAATAATTATAGGACATAAATTTTCTGTTATTTAAATTGCCAATCGCTTATGGAAAATATTAAAAATAACGTTATAGATATACTTAAACAATGCAACGACCCAGAACTGCCAATTGACCTTTGGAATTTAGGGCTAATTTATGATTTAAAAATCAATGAGCAGGACAAAAAATTTGCTGTAGATATCATTATGTCACTTACAACACCAGGGTGTACAATGGGGCAATATATGATTGAAGATATTAAAAACAAGATGGCTTCAATTAAATCGATTTCAAGCGTTAATGTTGAATTAACATTCGATCCGCCTTGGAATCCACAAATGATGACAGAGGAAGGTAAAATTAAATTAGGTTTATAATGGATGAAGCATTAAAAAATCAGAAAATTGAAATTACGCAAAACGCTGCATCGCGATTAAAAAATATTATTGCGAATGAAGAAGCAGGTTCTAAAGGTATTCGAGTAACTATTGATACTGGAGGATGTTCAGGTATGTCTTATAAGATAACATTTGAAGATGAGCAAAAAGAATTTGATAAAGTATTCAAAAGTCATGGGATTACAATTTTTTGCGATGTAAAAAGTTGGATCTATGTTAGAGGATGCGAAATAGATTTTTCAACAGACTTACTTAACGGAGGATTCAAAGTTAATAACCCCAACGCAACAAGGACGTGTGGTTGCGGTATTAGCTTTTCAGCATAATGGTAGATAAAAATCAACAGGTAATCGATAAAACTCTAGATCAGGAGTATAAATATGGATTTTCAACTGATATAGAAGAAACAAAATTTGAACCAGGTCTGGATGAAGACGTGATTAAAAAGTTATCAAAAATTAAGAAAGAACCTCAATGGTTGCTTGATTGGAGACTAAAAGCTTTTGACAATTGGAAAAAAATGTCTGAGCCTACATGGGCCAAAATAAAATATGAACCGATTGACTACCAAGCATTAAGCTATTACGCTGCACCTAAACAAATAAAAAATGATAGTCTAGATGATGTAGACCCTGAAATAATTGAAACTTATAATAAATTAGGTATTTCACTTAACGAACAGAAGAGAATGCAAGGAGTAGCTGTTGATGCAGTATTTGACAGTGTTTCTATTGCTACTACATTTAAAAAAGAACTTTCAAAACATGGAATTATTTTTTGTTCCTTTTCTGAAGCAGTTCAAGATCATCCAGAGCTAGTTAAAAAGTATCTTGGTTCAGTAATTCCAGCAACTGATAATTACTTTGCAGCATTAAACTCTGCAGTTTTCAGTGATGGTTCTTTTGTCTACATACCAAAAGGCGTAAAATGCCCAATGGAGTTATCCACATATTTCAGAATAAATGCAACTAACACCGGACAATTTGAAAGAACATTGATTGTTGCAGACGAAGGAAGTCATGTTAGCTATCTTGAGGGATGCACAGCTCCTATGCGCGATGAAAATCAATTACATGCTGCATGTGTAGAGCTGGTGGCTCACAAAGATTCGACAATTAAATATTCAACCATTCAAAATTGGTATTCAGGAGATAAGGAAGGTAAAGGCGGTATTTATAACTTTGTTACTAAACGTGGGACATGTTTAGGTGATAATTCCAAAATCTCTTGGACTCAGGTAGAAACTGGTTCTGCTGTTACATGGAAATATCCTAGTGTAATTATGCAAGGTGACAATAGTGTAGGGGAATTTTATTCAGTTGCTGTTACAAAAAATAAACAGCAAGCTGACACCGGAACTAAGATGATTCATATCGGAAAAAATACTAAAAGTACTATTATAACTAAAGGAATCTCGGCTGGAGAAGGTCAAAATACATATAGAGGTGGTGTAAAAATTCTAAAAAATGCAGAAAATGCTCAAAATTTTTCCCAATGTGACTCTATTTTAATTGGTGACAAATGCGGTGCACATACATTCCCATATATTGACGTAAATAATCCATCAGCAAAAATGGAACATGAGGCCACAACCTCTAGCATTGGTGAAGATCAATTATTTTATTGTAATCAAAGAGGAATCAAGCTAGATGATGCTGTTTCCATGATTGTAAATGGTTTTTGTAAAGAAGTTTTTGAAGAACTTCCAATGGAATTTGCTGTAGAAGCAAAACAATTAATTGAAGTAACATTAGAAAATAGCGTAGGATAAAAAATGATTAAAATTGAAAATTTAAAAGCATCTATTGATGATAAAGATATATTAAAAGGTATTAATTTGGATATACCAGCTGGAGAAGTTCATGTAATTATGGGCAGAAATGGATCTGGGAAAAGTACACTAGCAAATGTAATTGCTGGAAATGAAACCTATGAAGTTGATGGTGGTAATATTACAATGGAAGATACTGATATTACAGAAATGAGTATTGAGAATCGCGCACTTGAAGGTATTTTTCTCTGCTTTCAATATCCAGTTGCTATTCCTGGTGTTAGCATGGCTTATTTCCTTAGATCTGCATTAAATGCACACAGAAAATATCAAGGAAAAGAAGAAATGGATGCGCTAGAATTTTTAAATAAAGCAAAAGCTATTTTATCCGAACTTGGCCTTGATGATTCTTTTTTAAAGAGATCAATTAATGATGGTTTCTCTGGAGGAGAAAAGAAAAAAAGTGAAATTTTACAACTGCTAACTATTGACCCAAAATTAGCCGTTTTAGATGAAACTGATTCTGGATTGGATGTTGATGCTTTACGAACAGTTGCTAAGGGAGTTAACAAGTTCAAAAATGAAAATAATTCGGTACTAATCATTACACACTATCAAAGATTGCTGGATTACATTAAGCCAGATGTAGTCCATCTAATGATCGATGGTCAAATAGTTAAAACAGGTGACATGTCACTTGTAGAGAAAGTTGAAAAAGATGGTTACTCTTGGTTAGAAAAGTAAGATGATAGATACATTAAAAAAAACAAGTTTAGAGTTTTTTCACAAAAAGGGATATCCCACTAAAAAACTTGAAAATTGGAAATTTACTTCGAGTAAAAATTTTAAAAAATTTAGCAAAAAAGAAATTTCAGATATTTCAATCGCAAATATATCAACTGATGAAACAACTCTGCTTTTTATAAATGGCAAACTGTGCCTAAATACTTTCAAAAATTTCAGGTATAGGGATAATATTGAAATAAATGAGCTTGCAAATATTGAAGAAAAAGCTATTTTAACATTCTCAGATACGTTTATGAATGATGCAATGTTTAATCTAGGAATGTCTGAATTTGATGGCGGACATTATATCAAATTTAAAAAACAAACGAATGTAGAAGATCCTATTAAAATTGTTAACTTGTTTCAAAATGATACAAGCGACAAACGAATTGTATCTTTTAATATATTTCATTTTGAAGAAGGGTCACAAATTTCTATCGTTGAGAAAGATATTAACGAAGGAGCTCCTTCATTTAATCTAAAAATGAATAAATTTATTTGTGATAATGCATCGAATTTAAATTTTGCTAAATATGTAGAGGGCAAATCTGATTGTCATTTACTATCATACAGTTATTATAAAGTAGGAAAAGATGTGTGCTTAAATATGGATTCCATGAATAAAGATGCTATTTTTAGCAAAGAATTTATTGAAATAGATCTTAACAATACTGGCAGTGATGCGAAGGTCAACATTTTAAATCTAGTTAAAGATGAACAGCATTTAGATAATAATATTCTAATTAATCATAATGCTGAACATTGTACAAGCTTTCAACATGTAAGAAATATTTTAGACAACAAATCTTCTACAGTTTTTAATGGGAAAGTTATTGTTGCTGAGGGTGCCCAACAGACAGATTCAAATCAATCAAATAAAAATTTACTACTTTCTCTTAATTCTACAGCTTTTTCTAATCCTCAATTAGAAATCTATGCTGATGACGTATCCTGCGGACACGGTTCGACCACTGGAGCTTTAGATGAAAATAGCATTTTCTATTTGAGAGCTAGAGGAATTGATCAAAGTAGTGCTCAAAAAATGTTGATTAAAGCATTTGCAAAAGAAGTTATTGATGAGTTTTCTCTTTCATCGGTCCAAGATATATCCGAAATTGCTTTGGATAGATGGATAGATGGATAAAATACAAAATAATCTTTTAAACATTCGCGAAGGTTTCTCTATTTTGGAAGGTCAAGATAAGCTTATATATCTTATAGATCTTGGGAAAAAATTAGATTTAATTAGTGAATCTGAGTGTATTGAAGAAAATAAAATTCATGCCTGCAATTCTCAAACATGGGTTAAGATTAATTTTAAAAAGGACCTTGTTTTAATTAAAGCAAATTCAGAAAGTTCAGTCGTAAAAGGCTTACTCAAAATTTTGCAAATTGCATTTAATAATTCAGAAAAAAATAGTATTATTAATTTTATTGACAGTTTTGATGACTGTAACAGTTTATTTGAATGGTTAAACATTGGTCCATCAATTTCTAGTCAAAGACAAAACGGCTTTATAGGCTCTTTAGAACATATAAAAAGGGAATTAACTAATGCATAAAGAATTTACTATCCTCCAAGATGTTGTAGTACACAGCGTACCAGATGGAATTAAAACAACACTCAAGAAAGGTATGTCAGGAATAATCTCTCAATCGCTTGGTGATAACTATACTGTCATTGTTGAAGGAAACATGTATCAAGTAAATGGCATTGACGGTGAATCAATTGGAGAAGAGAAAAGACAGGTTGATTCAAATAATTTTGCAAATGAGGAAGAAGTATGGAATGTACTTCACACTTGCTATGATCCGGAGATTCCAGTAAATATTGTGGATTTAGGACTAGTTTATAATTGTGAAATTTCAGAACTCAATGAAGGAGTAAAGATTCTTATTCAAATGACCTTAACCGCACCTGGGTGTGGAATGGGACCAGTTATAGCAGATGAAGTTAAACAAAAATTATCTTCATTAAGTGGTGCAAAGGAAGTAGAAGTTGAACTTGTTTGGGAGCCACAATGGAATCAAGATATGATGAGTGACGCAGCAAAATTACAACTAGGCTTATATTAAATTTTTATGAATAAAATACGAATAGATTTTCCCAGTCTAAATCAAACTAACAGAAATAAACCGCTAGTATATTTAGATAGTGCGGCAACAAGCCTAACTCCGAATCAAGTTATTCAGAGCGAATTAGACTATTATGAAAAATATAGAGGTAGCGTTCATAGAAGCGTTTATGAGCTTGGTGAAAAAGCTACAAACGCATTTGAAAATAGCAGAAAAAGGGTTGCAAAATTTATTGGTACATCAGAAAAATCAATTGTGTTCACAAAGAGTGCAACTGAAAGCATTAATCTTATCGCAGAATCATGGGGGTATGATAATTTATCAAAAGATGATATAGTCTTACTCACTGATATGGAGCATCATTCTAATATAATTCCATGGCAAATGATATGTAAAAAAACAGGAGCAAAGATTAAATACTTGAAGTCAACCAATGATGGAACAATCAGTATTGAAGAGTTTAGAAAAGCATTGAATAAAAATGTAAAAATGGTAAGTATAACACATGCTTCTAATGTTTTTGGTACGATAAATCCAGTAAAAGAATTTATCAATCTTGCTCATAAAAATGATTCAAAAATTATGTTAGATGGGTGTCAAGCTATACCACACATGAAAATTAATGTTGAAGAACTTGGGTGTGATTTTTACGCTTTTTCGGGACATAAAATGCTCGGACCTACCGGAGTTGGAGTTTTATACGGGAAAGAAAGACTTTTAGAAAAAATGGAGCCCTATCAAACCGGTGGCGGTATAATAAGAACTGTTACAATGGAAAGTTCAACATGGACTTCTATACCCCACAAATTTGAGCCTGGCACTCCAATGATTGGGCAGGTAATTGCACTATCTCCCGCTATAGACTACCTAGAGAATTGCTTAAATAATCATGATAATAAACTGATGGATTATGCTATCGAAAAAATGAATTCTATTAATGGAATATCAATCTATGGGAACGCTGCTGAAAGAACTCCAATTTTAAGCTTCAACATTAAAGGTGTTCATTCATTAGATCTTGCTCATTTTCTTGATTTTGAAGGAATCACTATTCGTTCTGGACACCATTGCTGTCAACCTTTGATGCAAGCCTTGGATATTTCGGCTTGCGCTAGAGCTAGTTTTTACTTTTATAATACAATCGATGAAGTAGACTTCCTTGTTGAAAAAATCAATAGAGCTATTAAAGTCATAAAATAATGGAAAATATCAGCTTAGATGACTTCTTAACCGATGGTATTATAAAAGAAAAAGATTTTAGAGAAATAGTCTCATTGACAGACTGGTCTCAATTTGAAAATAAAAGGGTGATTATTAAGGGTTGTTCAGAGGCTACAATTCCTACTTGGGCTTATCTTATTATTACAGCTAATTTATCTAAATATGCTAAAAGAATTTATTTTGGTGAACCCTGCTCTGCGATAGACATTTATAAAAAATCTTAAGAAAGATTTTCAGCTACAATATCTGCTACGTCTTTAACTTTGATTGGCTCTTGATCTGCTGGAGTTAATGGACCAATTCCTTGATTCATCATTCCATAACAAAAATTACAACCAGTTACTACAGTATCTGTTTTAGATTCAATAACTTGCTCAGCTCTTAATAAATGAGTTCTTCCTTCCCCTCCATCTTTCTTCCACCAAAGAGCTCCACCTGCACCGCAACATAATGTTTCTTTTCCGCTTTCATCTAATTCAAAAAATTCAGGAGCTGCTGCTTTAATTGCATTTCTAGGAGCCGAAACTTCATCTAAAGTTCTGGATAAATTACATGGATCATGATAAGTAACTTTTTCTAAAGATCCTGGATTAATATCAATTCTTCCTTGTTCTAAGAGCTCAGATATTACCTGAGTGTGATGTTTTACTTCATATTTTATTTCATGATATTTTTTATATTCTTTCTGCAGATTTACAACGCAGTGAGGGCACATTGAGGTTACATTTTTAACCTTATTAAGCTCTTCAACATTTTGATCCATAAGCAATTGATAAGTAAGCTTATCTCCTAATTTATTTGCTGGGTCTCCAGAGCATTGTTCATTACTTAATACACCATATGAAACGCCGGCAGAATCAAGAATTTTAACAAAATTTCTTATAGAGCTAATAAAATTTGGATCCATGGCGTGCTTGGCAAAACATCCTAACCACAATACTAGTTCTTTGTCAGATGTATAAGCTGGTAGTTCATCTAAAATAGCACTAGATGAAGCTCCTTCGGTATTTCCTGTTTCCTGCAAATTCCTTAAAAGTTTTTGGTATTCCTGAGGAACATCTCCTTCAGCAAGCACTTGGAAGCTTCTAATCTCATCAGCTTTCTCAACATGATTACCGACTGGGCATACTTCTGTACAAGCCTGGCAAGTCGTACATTCCCATCCTGCTTCTACATTAATTTTATCAACTACGTTTACATCCCCACTTTCAAGCATTGGATCCTTCAAGTCTAATATAAAATGATACTTTGGATCAAGAATCCCGCCTCCTCTATTTGCTGGGCATACATCGGTACATCTTCCGCATTCAACGCAGGTAAAAATATCAAGAGCTTGGTCTTTGCTTAACCTTGAAAGATCAAGTAATAAGTTATCTAATTCTTCTTCAGATGCATCCATATCGATAGGAATAGCTCCGTGATTTGGCACTTCAAAAGGTCTTAAAAATATATTGAATGGCGACAAAACTAAATGCATATGTTTAGATTGGGGTATTAAAAATAAAAATCCACCTATAACGCCGGAATGAATCCACCAATTAGCTTTTTCAGCTGAACCCGATAAGATATGCAATTCATCAATAAAATAAGTAGTCATTAATGTAACAATAAATACAGATACAAGGGCTGATGTACTTGAAAATTTTCCAAGAGCTTTAGGCTTGATAACAAATCTTCTATATGCAAGACCTAATATTCCTACTGTACAAAGTATAGCCCAAGGCGCACCAACATACATAAAATAAGTATATCTTATAGATTCATTAAAAATTGGAAAACCAAATGCCATTCCGAAATGATTAACAGTAATTAGCCCAAAAAAGATAAATCCATACATGACAAAGGCATGAAATATACCAGCAGATTTTCTTTGACCACTTGCTACCTTTTTATGGAGAATAACTTCATTAAAAACACGCATGATTCTTTTGGGAAGGTCATTGACAGTGAAATCAGATTTTCCCTTAAGAACTATTTTTAATCTCAATAAGAGATGATAAAAGAAAAATGATATTCCCGATAAAAGGAAAACAGCTAAAGCTATTTGTTCTAGGAGGGAGAATTGCAACATAGAGTCACTTATTTTGATTTATTAATTTCCTCAGTTAGCTTCGGAACTATTTCCATTAAATCACCTACAACAGCATAATCTGCAATTTCGAAAATTGGAGCATCTTCATCTTTATTGATAGCTAGAATATTTTTAGAACCTTTCATTCCTACAACATGTTGAATTGCGCCAGATATTCCTACAGAAAAATATAATTTAGGAGAGACTACTTGCCCAGAGCTACCAACCTGCCTGTAAGCAGGTAACCATCCCATATCTACTACAGGTCTAGACGACGCTACTTCTGCTCCCATTGAATCTGCTAATGATTGCATTGTAGGTAAGTTATCTTCACTTTCAATACCTCTGCCTACTGAAACTATTAACTCAGCTGCGGTTAAATCAACTCCGCTAGAGGATTCTTGAAATTCAGGCTCGCTTTCAGATCTAATATCCTGATCAGATAGCTGTACATCGAACTCAAGTTCTGTTTCAGGGGCACCGTTCTCAATATCATCGCTAGAGAAAGCTGCTGATTGAAAACTTAGAAGAGCTTGATCGGAAGATAGTTCTATGCTCGTTGCTAGCTTAGCGTTGAAAACTTGTTTTGAATACAAAGGAGAACCGTTATTAAAATCTACTGAAATAATATCACTAACAAATGGAATATTAAGTTTTGCGCTAACTCTTGGCAAAAAATCTCTCACCATATAAGAGTGACCCATCAATACATATTTAGGAGATAATTCATTAATAATATCAGATAGAACCTTTGAGTATCCATCAGCTGAATACATATCAATCATTGAATTTTTAGCAGTGATTAACTTAGAAGCCTTAAACGCTTGAGCTTGATTTTTAAGTTCATCAACTTTCTCTCCCATGCACAAAATTGCTAAATCACAGTTTAGCTCACTTGCAAACCTTTGCCCAGCAGCAACGGCTTCAATACTAAATGGGTGAATATTCCCTCTTTGATTTTCTAAAACGACTAATATCATTATATAACCTTTAATTTGTTTTTTAATACATCCATAATCTTTGAAACAACAGTATCAACATCACCCTCAATTTTCTCAGTTACTTTCTCATTTTTTGGAACATAAAGATTAACAAAGTTTTGAGATTGCTTTTCTGGACTAGCATCACAAATATTTAATTCTTTTCTCTTAGCACCCATTATACCTTTTAGTGAAGGGTAACGAGGTTCATTAATTCCAGACTGTATTGAAATGCTTGCTGGAAGCGGTAAAGTAACCCACTGAAACCATCCTGACTCTAGCTCTCTTTTAACTTTAATCTTATTAGATTCAGCTTGAGTTTCTATGGCTAAAGTGGCTGTAGACATATTTAACATTTCTCCAATCAAAACTCCTGTTTGGCCAGCTCCCATATCATCTGATTGCAGGCCAGAAAATACAAGATCAAAGTTTTCTGATTTCAAATGCTCTGAGAAAAGTTTTGCTATGGTTAAAGGATCAGTTGTTGAAGACTCGTTGTTGATAAAAATTCCTCTATCGGCTCCTTTTGCTAAGCCATCTTTGATAACTTTGGATGTGTTAGCTTCTAAACCTAATGTTACTACAACAACCTCAGATTCATTTCCAATACTTTCTTTAATTTGTAACGCTTCTTCCAATGCATATGAATCACTTTCATTAACTACATAGTTAACTACCGATTCGTCAATCCACTTACCTGAACTATCTACTCTAATACTTGATTCGTAGCTTGGAATTGCTTTTGTTAAGACTGCTATTTTCATAATTCTCCCTTATAAAACCGACTATATAGTCTATTTTAATATAACCCCTATAGATTGTATTTAACAATTAATATTGTAAAAAAAACAGGCTATAAAAGAAAGTTGATAAGCGGGGGAAAGTCTTACAATCTTTCGCAATTTTTTATAGCCTGATAAATCTGTGTTTTTACAAATTTAGTATGTTTAGCAAGCTATTAAAAGATAATTTTATTCTGAATCTTCTGTTGCGAATTTGGTCCAGTCGCTAGAAACAGCAGACTCATCTATAGATGTTTCAGTTTCTGCTGCTACAGTATTTCCACCATGCCTTGCGTCATCTTCATAAATATTTAAGCTATCTTTTTTTACCTCATATTTATCCAGCTCAATCTCTTCGTCATCGCTATCTAAAGTTTCTTTATCTTGGTTATACAGATCTAAATCAAAAAAATCTAGATTTTCTACATGTCCATTTTCCATTAGATATTCTAGGAAAGGCAAAAAAATTCTCTGCTTGAAGTTTCCTCCGCATGCAGGACATTTTAAATTTGGTTTAATTGCAGAAGTTTTAATTTCCACATCACAACATGGAGTTATTACTTCATCTATTTCGTTTAAATCAAATGTGCTCATGATGAAATGAAGATATTATTAGTTTACAATTGAGTCAATCTTTTTTGTAAACAGCAAAAAGTTTGTCTTCGTATGAGGAGAAATCAATGTTTCTTCTCTTCATTGCAGCTTTTGCAGTTTTTTTAAAATCATCAAAATTGATTTTAGATAGTTTTTCTTTGTAATAAAAAGAAAAAGAAGGTATGTGTCTTTTAGGAAATGATTGAGACACTATGTTTGATCCCATTTCAATAACAGTACCAGTATTTAAGTTGGTTCCTATTGCTGTTTTAACATGGTCGCCAATGATTGATCCAAAAAATATTGAATTTGTATTTACCAAAGAGTCGTTCCACTTAACTGACACCGCAGAATAGTTATTTTTTAGATTACTTGTTGTAGTTCCAGCTCCAAGATTTACCCATGATCCAATAAAACTATGCCCGATAAATCCTTCGTGAGCCTTGTTTGAAAATGGCTGAAAAATAGATGTATGGATCTCGCCTTTTACTTTGCAATCATGATTTATTATTGAATTTGAAATATTTGAATGAGATTTAATTAAACAATTATTTCCAATAAAAACTGGACCATTAATCACGGTGAATGGCTCTACTTTTGCTGAACTTGAAATACAAACAGGGCCATTTGATTCATCAATAACAACATTTTCAAATGATGATTGCGAACTTTTGATATCTTTCAAAAAATGATCGATATTGCCAATCCATTCCCATGGATACTGCAATCCAGTTTCTGGTAAAAAAACTGTATCATTTATAACTAAATCTGAAAGAATAATTTTTTTTATGTTATCCATTATATGTTTATAAACTGTTGTATCATTTTAAAAGTTCCACTTAAATCACGTTGATAATTTGAATCCAATATAACATTATAATATTTTTTGGAATTATCATAATTAAAACCCATTCTAACTTTAGCACTGCTCAACAAAGTAAGATAAGCGCCAAATCTACTAAATGATATATTTAAATCAATCATGTTCTCAAAATGATGGCTTTGAATCTTCTGAATGAATACTTCTCTAGGCAGTCCAATAGAATTCATATCATTATAAGAATATTGTATACATGTTGAAATAATTTCATTTGGGTAAAAGTTCACAATAGAATCTTTTAAAAGGAAAGTTATCTCACCTTCAGCTTTTTCAAAAAAAAGTTTTGCTAAATCAAATGCAATATCATGATCTGGAAGAATAATCAATGTTGTTCCATTACATAAATTTTTTGTATTCATATTTTTACTTAAATTTTTATATTTATTTTTGAGAAGAAATTTTTCTTTTGGGCTGAATTCCATATTGTAATGTTAATTTAATTGCATTAATTAGAATAATTAATTTTTTTAAGAGTTAATTTAAAATATGTCAAAAAATAAATTTGGGAAATTTCCCTTTGCAGAAGGTATATATAAAAATATGTACAAGGACCGTTTATGGACTATGCGACAATATGCAGGCTTTTCTTCTGTATCAGAATCAAATGCTCGTTATTTAAAACTAATTCAAAATGGCGCAAGTGGACTCTCTGTTGCTTTTGATCTACCAACCCAAATGGGCTATGATTCAGATGACGATATGTCTTTTGGTGAAGTTGGTAAATCGGGAGTTCCTATATCATCATTATCTGATATGGAAAATTTATTCCATGAAATTAATTTAGAAAAAATTTCCGTATCTATGACTATTAATGCGACGGCTCCAATATTATTAGCATTTTATGTTGCAGCTGCAAAAAAGAGAGGTGATAATCTAAATATACTTAAAGGCACCTTACAAAATGACATTTTAAAAGAATACGTAGCAAGAGGCACTTATATTTTTCCTGTTGATCATTCTTTAAGGTTGACCTCAGATATTTTTGATTATTGTCAAAATAATCTTCCTAAATGGAATAGTATATCTATATCCGGATACCACATAAGAGAAGCTGGCAGTACTGCTGTTCAAGAGCTAGCATTTACTTTTGCAAATGCAATAACATATTTAGAAAATGCTAAAAATAATGGAACTGATATAGAAAAGTTAACAGAACAAGTATCATTTTTTTTCAACTCACATAGAGATTTTTTTGAAGAAATTTCAAAATTCAGGGCTGCAAGAATTATATGGGCACACATTATTAAAGATAGATTTAAAATAAATAACACTAAGTCTCAACTATGCAGATTTCATGTTCAAACAGGAGGATCTACTTTGACTGCTCAGCAAGTAGACAATAATATTACTAGAACCACCTTAGAAAGCTTAGCAGCTGTTTTAGGTGGAGCCCAATCAATTCATACAAATGGAAAAGATGAAGCTATCAGTCTTCCAACTGAAGATAATGCTACAACTGCATTGAGAATTCAACAAATTATAGCATACGAAAGCGGTGTAACCAATTTTGTTGATCCTGTTGGAGACAGTAAAGTGATAAAAGATTTAACAAAAAATATTGTTGATAAAGTTAATTCAAAAATTGACGAGATATTTGAAAAAGGTGGTATGAAAATATTAATTGAGAATGGTGAAATTCAACAAGAAATAGAAGATTCAGCATTTGAGTTTCAGAAAAATATAGATGAAGTTAAAACGGTGCTAGTTGGTGTTAATAAATATTCATCTAACGATAATATTACGGACAATGGGATTTCTTTTAATGACTCTTCTGATCAAAGAATTAGTCGTTTAAAAAATTTTAAAGATAAACGTAATAAAATTAAAGTAAATCAATCTTTAGATGAATTAACAGCTGCAGCAAATACAGACAAAAATTTGATTCCTAAAATAATCGATTGCGCTGAACAAAATTGTACATTAGGAGAAATAGTATTTGCTTTAAAAAAAGTTTTTGGTGAATATTGATTAAAAATTGGAACATCTTATATTGAATTAAGTAAAAATTGTAGGAGGATACGTAATGAATAAAAATTTAATGATAATTTTAACAGCCTTTGTGATGATTGGCTGTTCTGGAACAGTTCCAAGTATTGGAAATGAAACTGCTGTTCAAACAACTGAAGAGAATAATCAAACAGCTCAACAACAGGAAGTTTCTGTAGAAACTTTTACTGTTCAGGAGCCTGAATCGCCACCAATACCTGTTACTGTATTTGAACCTTACATGATAAAAAGGGGTGATTTTCTAACAAAAATAGCTTTAAGAGAATATGGCGATGCATCAATGTGGAGAGATATTTATAGTTGGAATAAAGATGAAATAGGCGACAATCCTGATAGACTTTATCCTTACAATTTTTTATCGCTTAAAAAAGAATCTTCGAATGTGAGGGACTGTGAACCTGAATTTTTTGATTATACTATACAATCTGGGGATACCGCATGGAATCTTGCTCAAAGAATATATGGCGATGAATTAGCCTGGGTAGTTATCTATGTAGATAATGCTGATCTTATAAAGTCAAATGACGGTGTTTTACAGCCAGGAACCTCTTTCAAGATGAGAAAAAAACTTGACCCTTGCAGTTAAAATTAAAAGATATTTCTCTAAATACTAATTGGATTAAATCTGGTAGCTCTTCATTTATTTACTACGATGAAATAGAGTCAACTTTAGACATTGCACTGGATAAAAAATATCAGTCAAACTCCTTAGGGAAGATTGTTATTACTGACAATCAAACTGCAGGCAAAGGCACCTATAATAAAAGTTGGTTTAGTGAACCATACAAGGATTTAACATTCAGTATCATTTTGGGAAATCAGCATAACTTCGATCAATCCTTAGTTGACGAATCATGTAAAGCTGTACTGCATACATTAAAAAAATTTCAGATTATTGGATATCAAAAGAAGCCAAATGATATATATATTAATGGAGAAAAAATTGCTGGAATTTTATTATCTAATCTAGGCTCGATAAATACTAAACCATATCAAGCGCTAAGCATAGGTATGAATATAAATTCGAATTTAGAATTAGATAAAATTGATTCATCTTTAAAAGTAAAAAGCACCTCTTTACTCAGGCAAACGGGAGATGAATATAATAGGGAAGATATTTTATGTAAAATAATTGAATCGATAGATAAAGCTATTCAAAAGCTGGTATATCTGTAATTTTTTGTCCAAGAATAAGTGTATGAATTTCATGAGTACCCTCATATGTATATACTGTTTCAAGATTCATCATATGTCTCATAACTGAGTAATCATCCATAATACCATTTGCACCTAAAATTTCACGAGCACTTTTTGCACAATCTCTAGCAATTGCTACATTATTTTTTTTACCTAAAGATATATGAGAAAAATCTAATAGATTTTCATCTTTTAGTTTACCTAACTGCAATGCAAGCAATTGAGCTTTGGTTATTTCTTGAACCATATTGACTAGTTTTTGTTGTGTTAATTGAAAACCTGCAATTGGTTTGGAAAATTGTTTTCTATCCTTACTATAACTAAGTGCAACTTCATAGCAGTCAATTGCTGCACCAATAGTACCCCAAACAATAGAATATCTGGCTTGAGTTAAACATGATAAAGGTCCTTTCAAACCTTCTATTCCAGGTAATCTATTTTTGTCAGAAACTCTAACATCTTTCATAAATAATTCAGATGTGATTGATGCTCTTAAACTCATTTTACCATGAATGTTTGTTGCAGAAAATCCTTCCATACCTTTTTCAAGCAAAAATCCTCTGACCACCCCTTCTTCATCTTTAGCCCAAACAACTGCAACGTCAGCAATAGATCCATTAGTAATCCACATCTTTGAACCGTTAATTATCCAATCGTCTCCATCTTTGACTGCTTTTGTAGTCATTCCTCCTGGATCTGATCCGTGATTTGATTCTGTTAGACCAAAACATCCTACTGCTTTTCCAGCAGCAAGTTTAGGTAGCCATTTTTCTTTTTGCTCTTCTGAGCCATATTCAAAAATTGGATACATTACCAATCCGCCTTGGACGCTACAAACTGATCTAAGACCAGAATCGCCTTTTTCAAGTTCTTGCATTATTAGTCCATATGCAGTACTACTAATTTCACTGCCTCCATATTTTTTAGGAAGTGTCGCGCCGAAAAAACCTAAATCACCCATCCTTCCTATTAATTCTTTTGGAAATGAACCTTTTTCATAATACTCATTTACAACTGGCAAAAATTCTTTAGCTACAAATTCATTTGCAGTTTTCTGAATTAATAGCTCTTCATCAGATAAGAGTGATGTAATGTTGCAAAAATCTGGTCCTATATATTTCATCTGTTAAATTTAATTTATGTTAATAAATGGATTTTTAAACTAAAAAAGTAGATCCGAAACCCCATCAAATAATGTAGAATTTGTGGCTATAGTTGTATCTGTAACAAGTGTTTTCTTTTGATTGTAAATAATTTTTTTATCATTAATTGTTTTAAAAACTCCACCTGCTTCATTGACCAAACAATCTCCGGCACAAATATCCCATTCGTTTTTTGGTGCAACTGTTGCAAAAATATCATGTTCACCAGCACTAACAAGAGCCAACTTATATGCAACGCTACCTATTGGGTTAATTACCTTAAATTTATCTTTGTAAGGATCCCATTCACCTCTTTTTAATTCGCTTCTGCTTACAATTATGGAAGATTCTACTAAAGACTTGTTAGAACTTATTTTTACTTTAGACTCATTGAAGTATACACCTTTTCCCTTTTGACAAGAAAACATTTCATCTTTTGCAGGATTATAAATAACACCAACCACCGGTTCGCCATTCTTTACAAGCGCAATACTAACTGAAAAATGTGGCACGCCTTCTATAAATTCTTTTGTTCCATCTAGAGGGTCTACAATCCATACCCTATCTTTTAATAATCTTTCTTTTGTATCAACTGTTTCTTCTGATAGCCAACCATCATTTGGAAATTCTCCAGATAAGAATTCATATAAATATTTATCAGCTTTTTTATCTGCAATAGTTACTGGATTGTCTATGCCTTTTAACTCAATTTCTTTGTTATTACTTACATAGAAATCCATTAAAATCTTGCCCGCATTTCTAGATGCTACCTTTGCTGCTATTAATTCTTCGTTAAACATTAGGCTTGATTATATGCATTTTAAATGTAAATTTCGTTAAATTAATATGATTTTGAGGCTTGAAGCTAATTTTAAAGCTAAATGCTAAACAGTTTTTTTATAATTTTTTTAAAAAGTAAAAGATAATTTTCTCATAAAAATTTCTTCTTACCTCAATTCAAAATAAAAAGTCAGATATTCCTGACAAAAAGAGGTTATATACAGATGAAGAAAGAAATCTACATCAGCAAAGGAGTAGGTGAAACACGCATTGCCGTTACAGAAAATGGCAAGCTTGCAGAGCTACATGTTGATAAGCAATCACAAGAAAGAACAGTGGGTAATGTTTACAAAGGAATAGTTGAAAATGTTATCCCTGGGATGCAAGCAGCGTTTGTTAATATTGGCCAAGGGGCAAATGCGTTTTTACCATTTTCAGAAATATCAGATTCTGAATTAATTGCCGAAAAAAATGAAAAAACAAAACACTCAAAAGAAATTGATGTCCTGTTACAACCTGGACAAGAAATTATTGTTCAAGTAATAAAAGAACCTTTTGATAAGAAAGGAGCTCGCGTTACAACTGAACTTTCTATTGCGGGAAGATTTATCGTACTAATTCCAAAATCAAAATACATTGGTGTATCTAAAAAAATGAGGGATAAGTTTGAAAGAAGAAGATTAAAAAAGATAGCATTAAGCATCAAAAAACCAGGATTAGGCATGATCTTACGAACTGTTGCTGAAGGAAAAACTGATGCTCAAATAGAAAATGATTATAAAAACTTAACAGGCAAGTACAATGACCTACTAAATAAAGCAGAAAAAAATAAAGCTCCGGCACTTATTCATGATGACTTAAAGGTTACTTCAAACGTTCTGAGAGATTTAATTAGTGAAAAAGTAGAAAAAATCATCGTTGATTCAAAAGACGACTATAATAAAATTTATAAGATGATAAAAGAAGATGCTCTTGATATAGGAGATGCCTTAGAACATTACAGAAAAAGAGAACCTCTTTTTAAACATAGCGGCATTGACAATTCAATGATGAAATTGTTAAGAAAAAAAGCATGGCTTAAAAGCGGCGCTTATCTAATTATTGAAAGAACCGAGGCTATGGTAGTTGTTGATGTTAATAGCGGAAAATTTGTTGGCAAAAAAGGCCATGAAGAAAATTCTTTAAAAATTAATTTGGAAGCTGCTAAAGAAGTGTGTGCTCAACTAAGATTGAGACACTTATCGGGATTAATTCTTATAGACTTTATCGATATGGTAAAACCTGAAAATAGAAAAAAAGTTTTTTTAGAAATGAAGAAAGAGCTTCGAAAAGATCGAGCTAAAGTAGCTGTATCTCAAATTTCAGAATTTGGAGTACTTGAAATGACGAGAGAAAGAACTGGTCTAAGCATAGTGGATTCCTTAACTGATTGTTGTGAGGTATGTGCTGGAAATGGAAGAATTCTTTCAAAGGACACCCTTCTGACAAGAATTGATTATTGGTTGCGTGATTATAAAAAGAAGCATAAAGATTTACGATTAAAATTATTTCTACACCCACGATTAGCTGACTATTTAAAGAAAGAAAAAACTAGAGATTATATAAGCTTAATGTGGAAAAATTTTGTGTACTTAAAAGTAATTACAGACGATTCAATGAATAAGAATGAATTTAGATTTACAAAGATGTCTGATTCTAAAGATATAACAAATGAAATCGGTACTTGAAAAGGACAAAATTAGCTATTAAGTTCCCACGCTATGTTTGCAATTGTTGAAATATATGGAAAGCAGTATAAAGTCGCTAAAGGTGATAAACTCTTAGTTAATTCTAAGATTGATGTTGCTGAAGGCAAGACTATTAAATTTGAAAATGTCAAGGCTGTTTCAGACAAAAATAAAAACCTCTTTGATTCAAAAGATCTAGCTGGCTATAATGTAAGCGCTAAAGTTCTTGAGCATTCAAGAGACTCAAAGGTCACAGTAATTAAAAAGAAGAGAAGAAAAGGCTATCAAAGAAAACGTGGACATCGACAAGACTTAACATTATTACAAATTCAGTCAATTACTGCAGCAAAGGCAAAAAAACCAGCTGCAAAGAAAACTGCAAAGAAAACTGAAGACAAAAAATAAAAGGTACTAAATATGGCTCATAAGAAAGGACAAGGTAGTTCAAGAAACGGTAGAGATTCAAATGCTAAAAGGCTTGGAGTTAAAGTTTCAGACGGTCAGTCAATCCTAGCTGGTGGAATCATTATTAAGCAACGTGGAACAAGATATCATCCTGGAAGAAATGTTAAAAGAGGAAATGATGACACTCTTTTTGCTACATCTCATGGCCTAGTTAAGTTTAGCAAAAAAGGTGGTACTACCTTTGTTAGCGTTCAAGAATTAAATTAAGATATGTCTAGACCTAAAATAGCATTGATTGGTGGCGGTCAAGTTGGCGGCAACATTGCACTACTATCTGCTCAGAAAGAACTAGGCGACATTGTTATTGTAGATATCCCTGAAGCTGAAAATTTTATGAAAGGTAAAGCTTTAGATATTTCACAATTATTACCACACGATGGATATGATTCTAAGTTATCTGGAACTTCAAACTTTGAAGACATCAAAGATTCCGATGTAGTAGTTATAACTGCAGGATTCCCACGTCAACCAGGTATGAATAGAGAAGATCTTCTTCAAAAAAATCTTGACATCATGACAAACGTTGCAAATCAAGTTAAAAAATATGCACCTAATTCATTTGTAATAGTAGTTTCTAACCCTCTTGATGCCATGGTCTACGCATTTCATAAAATATCTGGTTTTCCAAAAAACAAGGTAGTGGGAATGGCAGGAGCTTTAGATAGCGCAAGATTTCGTGCATTCATTGCTGAAGCTACCAACCTTTCTTCTCAAGATGTTAATTGTATGGTTCTTGGAGGACACGGAGATACTATGGTGCCAGTAAGTAGGCTAGCGACAGTAGGAGGCGTTCCTCTTTCTTCGCTACTAAGTGAAGAAACGATTAAATCTATAGAAGATAGAACAAGATTTGGCGGAGGTGAAATTGTAAAACTCTTCGGTAAAGGATCAGCTTTTTATGCTCCAGCTCAATCAGCAGTAGAAATGGTTGAAAGCTTCGTTAGAGATAAAAAAAGAGTTATTCCATGTGCTGCGTTGTGCGATGGAGAGTTTGGAGTTAACGGTTACTTTATTGGTGTCCCAACAGTTATTGGTTCTGGTGGCGTAGAAAAAGTTCTTACTTTTGATTTAAATGATAAAGAAAAAGAAGCTTTAAATAACACTCTAACTGAAGTAGAAAAAACAGTTCAAGAAACAGGTTTATAATCTTTTGACTTTTTTAAAAGTTAAAACATTATTCATTATATTTTTTACAAGCACACTTTTCTCACAAAATAATTTCTTAGTTGAAACATCTGTATCAGCATCATTTAAAATGGGATCAATGCAATCTGAATCAAAAATTTTATACACAGAACAAGGCTATTTTTCAAAAGTTAAATTTACTTTTAAAGGAAAAGGAGTTGCGCGGTTAATGAGTAGAGATATGCATAATGGAACAATGATATCATTCCAGGATTCAACAATAAAGAAAATTAACTTTAACAAAAAAAAATTTACATCGAAAACCTTTGAAGAAGTTTTAGAAAACAAGAAAGAAAATCAAATTGATGATACAGTAGATAAGGATGATGAAATAGAGAAATTTTCTATCTCTGAATTTCCAGAAGAAATAAATGGATTTGAGGCTTATAAACTTATAATTGGAGAGTCTAATTCAACTCAGATATGGTTTACTAAAAAATCTCTTGAGCCTGCTTTTGTAAAAACAATTAAGGAACAGATTAATAAATTTGATAATAATTGGTTTGATATTTCAGGAGATTTTAGCAAATATGGAATTGACGAAGATATTGTAATTGTCAAATTTATTTCAAATGACGATGATGGAAATTTTAATTTCAATTTGATTACACACAAAGCAATAAACACGGTTCCTGATAATTTTAAAATTCCTGAGAATTTCAAAAAAGTTAGAAAACTTTAATTATTTTTCAACAATTTATTCATCTTTTTAAAAATCTCTTCTTCTCTTTTAAAAGGTCTTTCTAAAACAATACCTTGCCTAAATAGTTCATTAGCTTTTTTTGTATCACTTAATTTGATATATGTCTTTCCAAGCCAGTAGTAAGTACCAATATACTCTGGATTAATTTTGATGCTCTGTTCTAAAAAAAATTTGGCTTTCTCAAAGGAACCTTCTGGAGGATCAGAAAATAAAAGTAATGCAATTCTCCTTGATGGTCCATTTAAATCTGCTAATCTATAATGCCATTGACCTAAAATATTATAACAATATGCATCATCAGGTAACTCTTTAATTACAGCTAGGGCTATTTTTTCAATATTTTTAGACTCTTCTATTTGCGTGCGAATTCTTTTATGCTCAACTGTTTTACCTAATGCAATAACATACCATTTTAATACTTTGGGATTTTTTGGGGCAATATTGTATGCATCGTTTATATATTCGAATGCTTTAATGCTATTTTCTCGTTCATTAGAATTATTTTTTGCAGATTCTGAAATAAAATGATGTACAATTGATAGCCTCGTAAGGACTTCAATATCATTCTTTGACTCTTTATAAAGCTCATCTAAAAGAATTTTCGCTTCTTGGAATTCAAACTTTGAAATTTTAGTATCTATAATTGAAAAGTCTTGTGAAAACATTATGCCATTAGCTAGTAATAACAAAATGAAATATGTTACAAATTTTTTCAAGGATAAAATCTATACATCACAGGTTGATGATCAGATATCCTATTTGATACATTGGAATTTGATAGACCTGTTTCAGTAGGCAATGCAATTACACTTGTAGCAGAAGTTGCGTCAACAGTGAACATGGATTGATTAATAATGATATGATCAAAATGAGCAGCTGAATAGGAGCTTGTCCATCCTTGCCAAGAATAACCGGTAGCTGGTCCTTGAAGTATGCTTAAATCTGTCATTTTGAAAGATGTGGCACTATCATAATTATTTTGATCTGTAAAAGGACTTAATGTTGGATTGACAATTGATTGCGAACCCGTATTATTAAAATCTCCTAAAACTATAACATTGTCATTTGAACGATTATTAATTATATAATCTGTTAAAAGCAAGCTAGCGTGGTGCCTTCTTGTTGTTTCATCTCCAGTGTCGCTTGCATCATATGAATCATCGCCACAACATTTGTAGTGGACTCCTATAACATATAAATCAATTGATTTTGTACCATCTGTCCATGTCAAATAACTTTCCATTGGAGGTCTATCTGCAAATTGATATGCTGCATTATTTTCGTAATCACTATCTCCATCATCATTATTGGCAGTATCTGCCCAAAGTTCATTTTTAGAATTGTATGTGATATATTCATTTTTATAAACTAATGCAAAACCAAGATTTCCAGATTCTTCATCTACTACATAAGAGTAGTTTGGCATAGAATTGACCATAGTAATAAGGCTTGATTCTGAATTAATTTCTTGAAAGAAATAAATGTCAGCATTCCATTTTTCTAAAAGATTTTTTACATAGTCAACAGAAGTCGAATGTTGAGGGAATTGTCGGATATTCCAAGTGACCACTTCAACCTGATTTGCGATATTATAATTAACTGCATTGGGCAGTTCATACGGATTAGAAGTATCTCCCCCATTTCCATTATCGGGATCTGTAGGCGAAGATTCTCCTCCCCCCGAACAAGAAATAATAAAAAATATAATTAAAAAATTTCTAAGAAGTTTTTCCATAGACGTAATTTACTAATAAAGTTCCAACTTGTCCTAAGCTTTGTGGTGAACAATTTTCGGGAGTATCATTTTGAGTATGCCAATGGTTGTAAAATAAGTTTGGGTAATCAAAATCTATAATATCAATTGTAGGGATTTTAGCATTTTCCCAAAGAGGTACGTGATCATCATAAATTTCATAACCAACAGTATATTCAAAAGCGCTTAGCGAAAGATCGCTCGCTAAACTCCAGAGCTCTTTTACTGCATCTCTATCAATCTGGTAAGAAAATCTTTCAATTGGTATCTTAAGATATTTATCACCTACCATATCTACAATTATTCCTGAATCAGGTTTATCAATTGGTAAGTTTTTTGAAAAATATTCTGATCCCATTGCATATGTTGTTGGTTGACCAGATATACCTACATCTTCCGCATCAAAAAAAACTATATCAACACCAATCGGTGGACTATTGATAGAAAATATTGTAGCTAGCTCCATTAGAACAGCTGTGCCGCTTGCACCATCATTAGCTCCTAACACAGGCATACTTCTATTATCTTCATCTGTATCTTCATCTGATATGGCTCTAGTATCCCAATGCGCTCCAATTAAAATTCTTTCATTTGATTCTTTGTTGAATTGTATAATAAAATTTTTTCCATTTCTTTCAACACCAGTTATGTGTTCAAGATATGTAAAATCTTGAATAATAATATTAGAAGACAAATTCTTGAGATACTTTTCAAGATATGTTGCAAAATTATTATAGCCTATAGAACCAGGATTTCTAGGCCCATAACTACACTGATCTATTAAGTGCTGAAACGCTCGCTGTTCATTAAAAGAGGGCATATCCATTTTAGAATCATTTTGAGAACATCCTACAATAATGAACAATATGAATAAAAATTTAATCATTGGCCTCTAATAGCTACATTTAAATTAAGACCAAAATCTCTATCAATTCTTCTACCCGTTAGCCTAGTATCATTTTCTCTATATTCATAAAAAAAGCTTCCAGTAATATCATCTGTTAATGTGTAAGTAATACGCAATACTCCTTTTCTTGTATTTGCAAAGTTTTGCTCAACGAAGTTAATTTTATCTTTTGAGCCTTCCTCTTTTTTTTGTGAATAATCTAGATTTAAGGTAATGTTCATATTATTTCGCAAATAAATATTTCGATCTGAAAATGGAAGTGAAAAACGTATGCCTTTTGAAAAATTGTATGTTATTGTACTAAGAATGCTATTATCTGATATGTAAGTTAGTCCGTAAGCAACCTCATCTAATGTATGGGTAATATTATTTCTTATGTTAGTTGAAATACCATTTTTAAAAGTTGTACTCAATCCAACTAAAGGATTAAATGATCTTGTAATCCTAGAAAATTGAAGATTGTCATTAAAATCATTCTCAAAGGATGAAATGCTTAACAAGTTAATGGGCGAAATATCTCCCTCATTGAATTTCCACGATAAATTTTGCTTTCCTGAAAATGCATGTTCAATGGACATAGAATTAACATATGGCTTGATGAAATTAATTTTTTCAAGACCTCCCACTCTTAATGACCAATTTGAAAATGGAAATCCATCTGAAAGATAATCCCCAAATGCTATGTAATCTCGACTAATTGATCTTATATCGATATTATATCCATTGATATTAGAAGAAATGCTCTCATTGAATGAAATCATCAAAGATGTTTGCGGATTAAATCTTATTCCAGTTCTGGCAGTAAATGATTTTTTAATGTCCTCGCTTCCAGTGTTTAGACCAACTTCAGATACTGATGCTATTCCTAAATTTTCCTTAAAACCAAGGCGATATGCTAATGGTATTTCTCCATCTATACCATTTGACACTCTATTGGTGAGATTGGTTATTGAAAAAGTTAAAGGTTCAATTTTTTTAGATTCATTATAGATTCTTTCAAGAAAAAAATTATTTTCTAGAGATTTTTTACTCTTACTTTCTTTTCTATTCTTTTCTTCTTCATTAGCTGATCTAGCATCTATATTTCCCAATGCTCTTGATCTAGTTCTAGGAGGTGTTTTGCTACTCTCTCTCTTTGAGACTGGGGTATAAAAAGCTTCTATAACATCAGTAGGGGATATTGAAAAATTAACTCCAGTGTTTCTAACTAAGTTTAAATTTGCACCATCTATCACGCTATTTAAAGGCTTATTCCATGAATAGTTTGTATTGTATGAAAAATTAGGTTTGAACCACTCTATCCATTGAGGGCTAAATGTATAAGTAAAGTTTTCTGTAGCATTTGTGAGAGAGCCAATTTTAAGTTCACTCAATACTTCATCTCTATAGTCCGACATATCACTGCGAATATTTTTGTTATAAACTAGCTGTGTGTTGTCAAAAATTTTATAGTTAACTGCAAATCTTCTTTCTAAGCCCAAGCTGAAGTCTTCAATTATATCACTATTTTTTCTAGAAACTTTTTCTGTAAGATTTCTATTTACTTTTATACCAGTAGAAAATGTGGATGGAGTATAAAAGAATCTTGTTTCACTTAATTTTTCTCCGATAAAAGGAACTTTCTCAGCCCATCTAAAGGCTTCAATATAATTATCGCTAGGGAATCGTAGGTTGTAATCAACATTTGTATTTATCTTACTAATATCAACAGATTCCATAATTACATCTGACTTATTTTGTGTTGAAAGTGTAAATCCTGCGCTAAGATTATCAAGCGAATATTTGATAATTGGATTATCAGATTTTACTTTCTTTGAAATTTTTCCGCTAAGATTGACAGTAGACGACTTAACAATAACTGAATCTGGGGGAGAGCCGTCTGTTCTGATATCAGTCCCAGGAAAAAACTTTGGCGTGTTATTAATCATATTATAACTCATATTAATAGGAAATGCTATTCCCAACTTGCTAGGAAAAAGATTGCCTAATTGCAGATTATTATTAAAATTAAAGTTTTCCACAGTCTGATTTGTACCTACTCTCTCTTGAAGTACATGGAAGTCTGCATCCTTTCTGCTATAAGAAATTGTACTTTGACTTAAATCTGATAAGTTAAATTTGGATTTTAATCTGACAGCAGTTCCTGACTCTTTTTTAACACCACTTAATCTCAGTTCATCTAACCACAATTCTCCACTAATTGGATGATCAGAATCATTCTCTACCCCAACAATAAAATATTGTAGCCTTGATAGTGAAGGATTACCTACAATTTCTATATTTTTATAAACCTCATTACTTTCGTTAATAAAGCTATATTCTTTATAATTTAAAGAATCAGTAAAAGCATCATTTGTATTAAGTAATTCAATAGAGTCTTCTGTTTGATTCTTCAAGTCTGTCAACCAATTCAAATCAAGGTTGATTGCATTTCTATCTAATTCTTCGTCCCAAGTATCGTAAATTGGCTTTGTCAGCTTGTAATACTCATCACCATTTCCAAACTGGATAAAGAATTTTAAATCAGTTTCTTCTTCTAATGCAAATTCACTATTACCATAAATGAACATTTTCATTTTATCGTACATTAAAAAACTTTGTCCCTTTTTTTCATCCATGGCTAATATTTTTTTAGCTGCGCCTTTATAGTTAGAGTCTAAATCCTCAAATTGAAGAACTAAAGACTGTTCTTTAGATCGAATTTGATTTATTTGATCATACTCTCCAAAAACTCCAGTTGGTGGGATATAGTTTGGATTGTCTTCATCGTTTATAACTGAAACAATAAATGTACTATCCTGAACAGCATATGAATCTTGATTTGCCAATGAAGTTCCAAGCTCTTGCCATGCATTCCCCACTAATTCAATCTTTGCTATTTCTAGCTTAGTTGGTTGGTTGATACCAGATACTACCAATCTAACATATTTAATTTCACTAAGTGAAATATCCTGCACCTTATCAAAATGACTCAATGGAATTCTTATAAGCTTCCATCCTGTTTCTATTCCATCAACTTCAGAAGACCCTGCTACATAAGTGCTATCATTTAATGAAATAGTTTTTGTAAAATAGTCATTAGTCCTATCAAGGAATCCAGATTTATCTAAATCTTCTGTATCTGGATATTTACCACCAGTTTGAATTCTATCACCAGTACCATTTCCTTCAGTACCATTGACCTTCTCATAATTTTGACTGCCTTCAGAATATGTCCAATTATCTCCGTTTGGATCATTTGGATCAACGTCAGATGATGCATTAATTAATTGTGTTTCTCCAGATGATAAGTAATCAGAATAAGTTAAACCTTCGACTTGTAGACAATCGCCAAACCCATCTTCGAAGGCATCAAAACAGCCATCAAGTCCGGTATCCTCATCATCTTCAAGAAAACCATTTCCTAATGCTAATCCAGCATCTGGTACATCTTCAGTATTTAATGATCCATTTCCATTATAGTCTTCACTAATTTTACCCAAATCAATGGTTAGGTCTCCTTCATCACCTCTTAACCATACCTCAAAAAATCTACTTCGTGTCTGATCATAATCGCCTATAAACATTGGAGTAATTATTCCTGCCCATAGTGAATCTGGATCCACCGAAGATTGAAATTCTTGAGGCTCATATTTTAAAATCAGCACATCTGTTGTTAAATTTTGAGCTCGCTGAGATGTAGAAATATTTGGCCAAATATTATTTGTTAAAACTTGTGAATAAGGATTGTACCAATACATTTTTAATCTATTTCTTTGATCATATTCCTCATTGGTATTTAAATCTACAGGTGCAGATGAAATATTCCAGAATCTTCTAAGAATTGATGGATTAGTTACTCTTTTAGATCCTTCAAAATCATCAATAAAGGCAACGCCGTTTTTATCTCCAGTTCTTGCATTTGAAATTGAATTTGGATTTGGTAATACTTGTGCAATTTCTCCTTCAATAGAGAAGCTTGACATTTTTTCAGCATTAAAAAAATTAAGTTGATTTATCTTTGCTGTAAGATTGTCTAAATCTTTTTCATATCTACCATTTATATCCCATATAAAGTTTTGCGTTGGTTCATAGCCTACTTCAACTTTTTTATTAACAATGTCTTGGTTATAGTAAAGAGCAGTCAGTCCTAAGAAAGAATTTTCATTAAAATCAATTTGCGCTCTTGACCCAACCATAATTTTTCTATCAAAGGTTACAAGGTCATGTTTATCGTAAGTGATTTCTAAATCACTATTGGGGTCTATATTACCAGTAAGCATTATAATTCCTGAAAAATAATCGATCTGATAATCTTGTCCTCTTTCTAACTTTTCTCCATTGGAAAAAATTTCTTCACTTCCTTCAACAAGCGTAAATCCTAAACTAATAGTAGATTTTGGATTTGTGTAATTCGCATTTATTGTGAATCTTGCATCGCCAGTATATTCTGTTCTATTGGAAGTGGTATACATTTTACCTTCTTGAAGAAAAGAAGATAGCGTGCTATTTTCATTTCCCCCCTCAATTGATTCAGCTGACACAAAAGGAAGCAATGCGGGAAGATGAATTTCCCCTGACATAAGGTTAACTATATTTGGATTATTAAAATCAATCACTTCATCAGGGGATTGTTCCCCAGATTGATTAAAATTATCAAGCCCAAATAGGTTTAAAAACGTACTTCCGCTATCAGTTCTATCGCTTATTGGTGTAGAAAAATTATCTATTATTGCAACCTCTAAGCTTTGTGCATCAATATTAGTTGCTCCCATTGAATAAACGTTCTTAAACATTAAATCCCAAGATGGGTGATTAGGATGAGAAGATTGTGCTTTGATCATTTTTAAAACAAGATTTGAGTTATCACTTGAAACTCCTTGACCGATTTCTATAATTAGCTGTCCAGTAACCCTATCAACCAATTGATAGTGTGCTCCTATTATCTCATTTTGAAGAGAACTTTGCATTCTTATAAAACCAAGGTCCTCATTAACACTGTAATCTGATCCTCTTTGGAGCCTGATAAAAGCTCCTTCCTTACTTTCATCAGCAAAACTATCTGTATTAGTGGGATCTATGTAAGCAATTCCAGGATCTGCTTGAGGATTATTTGATGCATCAATCTTATACAGCTCAAAGTTTCGCACTACTACGTTTCCTATTGGGTGAAGACCATTTATCAACGGATAATAGGATGGAATAGCCAAAGTAAATCCACTCTCATCTATAGTTTCAGTGGACCCATTCCTAAACCATTCATGAATGAAGAAATAAAGATTCTTTCTATAATCATAATCTTGAATTTGATTAATTTTTAACTCTGATGTCCCTTTATATCTTTGTGATTGTTTTTTTGTTTTTTCAAGGGAAGCTATACTGGTAATGTTTACAGGACCTAATTTTGAAAGTGCTTTAACTCCAAATAGTCCTTTATTTTGTCCGGAAAATGTAACGAACTCTGTAGAAGGCAAGGATAAAGATATATTCCCCATCTCAAGTTTTTGCAAAATATCATCTTCATCTCCCTGGTAATCAACTCTAATTGTATTTTCCCAATCAAAATCTCTTTCAGAGTTTTGATCAAGTGACACTGTAATTCTTTCGCCTATTTTACCTTGAACATTAAGCTGTTGTTTCTGATCAAATTTAAAGTTTGTTTTCTCCTGCTCTTTATAAGACGATCTAACTAATTCTTGATCTTGATTGACGAGCTTTCCAGATAAATTAATATTACCTTGAACTCTCAATGAAGCTCTTCCCAATGCTCCAAGATCAATATCTGCTATCTGCATAAATCTATCTGACTTTTTATTTATGGTTGTATCAGAAGCAGATAAAATAAAAGGTTGAGACAAATTAAATTTTTGATTTGACGAATATAAATTACTGATATAGTTATCAAAAGATGAAACATAAGAAAGACCGGATGGTCGTTTTAAAAAATTTTCTGTTATTGTTATATATTTAAATTCTTCATCAAAAGAAACTTCATACTCAAAATATTTTTTATCGAACGAAAAAATACCAATTGGATAATTGGTTATATCGCTTAATGAGTAATTAACCTTTTTTTTCTTTTTAAAAGGATCTGAAGAAATATTTTTAAAACCGTCAGATCCTAAAGAAATACTTAGGCTTAAAATTAAAATGAAGATTTTTTTCATTTGTATAACTCTTTAATCTTAGAAACAAACTTTTTTATGGCCAAACCTCTGTGACTAATATCATTTTTTAGCGATGAATTGATTTGAGCTAATGACTTATCGTATTTGTCTACATAAAAAATCGGATCATAGCCAAATCCATTTTTACCTATTTTATTTTTTAAGATTTTTCCCTCTAAAATACCTTCAACATGAAAATCATTTACTCCATCAACGTATGAAATAACTGTTCTAAATCTAGCAGTTCGCATATTCATTTCAACGCCATGTAATTCTTTTATTAGTTTATTCATATTTTGATTGTAAGTAGCTTGCTCTCCTGCATATCTAGCTGTATATAATCCAGGCTCTCCGTTTAAATGATCTACTTCTAAAATTGTATCATCTGCAACCGAAGCTAAACCGGTATACTTAAATGAAGCCTTTGATTTTATAAACGAATTTTCTTCAATAGTTGTTCCATCCTCAATAATTTCTCCTATCTTTGGAAAATCACTAAAGGATAATATAGTATCAAAAAATGGTTGAATGTTTATTGATATTTCAGATACTTTATGTTTATTAGATGAAGCAATAACAATTTTTTTCATTTCTTAAACTAAGAAATATTTATGTGTTTTTTAAATAACTAATATTGTGTAGTTTTTCAAACATTTTTGCTGGCTCTGTAGCTCAGTTGGTAGAGCAGAGGACTGAAAATCCTTGTGTCGGCGGTTCAATTCCGTCCAGAGCCACACTTCGCATATGAATTTCGATAAAAAAAATATAATAGTACTCGTAATTGCAGTTTTGCTGATTACTTTTTTAGGATCTTTCTTAAGGCAGCCTAAAATTTATTCTTTTTCAAAAGAACAATTTGTTCCAAGCGATATGGAAACGGTATTTGATTTTTTTTCAAGACCAGAGAACTTGGAAAAAATTACTCCTTCATCCATGGGCTTTAATATTATTACTCCCAAACCAATTGAAATGAAAGATGGCGCAATAATTGATTATACAGTAAAAATTTTAGGAGTGCCTGTTCGTTGGAGAACAATGATAACTAGCTACAAAAAAAATGAATATTTTATTGATGAACAATTAAAGGGTCCATACAGCTACTGGCATCACAAACACACTTTCAAGGAGGTTGAAGGAGGAGTATTAATTATTGATGAAATTACCTATGCGCTTCCAATCCAAGCTTTTAGAAAAATTGTTCATCCTTTAATCATTAAACCGCAATTAAAACAAATCTTTGACTTTAGATTTCAAATTATTAAAGATAAGTTCAATTAATGATAAACTATATACTTTCCAAGTCTAACATAATGATTAATTATGTAGGGTTTACAATTGTTTGGTTTTCCTGTGTATATAGTGGAGCAAAAGGTGAACCAATTATTGCACTTATACCAACGTTCATTTTTTTATTCTTGCATTTTTTAATTGTGACAGATCATCTAAAAGAGGAAATACAGTTAATATTTATTTCAATTATTTTTGGACTTTTGGTTGATTCTTCTTTTTCAATATTTGGTATAGTTCAATATAATGGAACATTAGACTTTGCACCAAATTTAGCTCCCTTATGGATCATTTGTATGTGGGCGGGATTTACTGCTCAAATTAACCATGCAATGCAGTTCCTAATTGGTAGATATTACTTAATCGGTTTTTATGGATTGCTAGCTCCGTTAGCATATCTAGCTGGCGAAGGAATCGGAGCGGCTCAAGTAACAGATAGTTATTTAGCATACGGAGTGATTAGCGTTGCGTGGTCAGTAAGCTTGTTATCACTTTTTAAAATATCAGAATATTTAATGAGCAAATAAAAATGAAGCAATATTTTTTACTTCTTGTAATTATTCTAAATGGCTGTGCTTCTAAAAAAGCAATGTCTCCTGATAAAATCATTAATATTTCAACCCCTACTAGTTGGGAGCTCAATATTTCCAACAGCATCCAACAAGAAAATTGGTGGAATGAATTTAATGATTCAACTTTAAATGAATTTCTTGATGAATTTCTTAATAATAACATAAATCTTGAAAAAACCATGCTGAATACAAGAAGAGCAAAGCAGGGTGCAGTCATTGCTACTGGAACATTGCTCCCTACGATTTCTATTGGAAGTTCTGGAGCGGAATCAGAACAGAATACTGCTGGCTTTCCTCCTTTTTTTTCAACTCTTTTTGGCCAGTCATCTGACGAAGTTTCAGTTTTTACTCAAGAAAATTTTAATTTATCTTTAAGTACACAATGGGAAATTGATTTATGGGGCAAATTAAGGCAAGGTCGAATTGCATCAAAACAGCAATACTTATCTACAAAATATTATGAGGACTATTTAAGACTATCGCTAACTGCTGAAGCAGCAAAACTATATTTCTCAATTATTGAAGCTGAAAAAATATTAGCGAACAGTGCTAAAAAGCTTGCTAACGCTGAAACGTTATTTTCACTTTATACTCTTCGTTATAATAAAGGAATTATTTCAGTTGAAGCATATCAACAATCTGAGATTTTATTGTATGCGACAAAGTCAGATTTTAACGGTAAACAGCTAGCATTAAATACGTTAAAAAGAGAAGCCAATTCTTTAGTGAAAAATTATCCGAATAAAAATTTTGGGCACAAACAAAACTTTCCTACTACTTTGCCAAGCCTGCCAGATGTTGTTCCTGCAGATATTATCAAAAGAAGGCCTGACTTAATAGCTCAACAATACAATTTACTTTCTTCTAAAGCTCTAGATAAGCAGGCAATGCTTACACTACTACCATCATTTAGCCTTACTGGCTCTTTAGGAAGTTCATCGAATGATTTAAAAGATTTAAACGATGAAGATTTCTCTGTTTGGAGCAAAGGCTTAAGTGTTTTCTTGCCAGTATTTAATGCTGGGAAACTTATAGCAAACAAAAAAATAGCTAATACAAATAAAGAAATTGCAATGTTGGATTTTATCAATGCACTTCTTAATGCTTATAAAGAAGTTGAGAATGCTATTGAATCAGATAAAATTTCAAGCGATGCTCTCTTGATTGCTAACACAAATGCTAAATTGGCTAATAATATATATATCACTACGTTTGAAAAATTTAATCGCGGGGCTGCAAGCTTTGAAGATGCTATAAATGCTAATAATGCACTTTACAACAGTCTCGATTTGAAAGCATCGGTAGAAAAAGTTCGCTTAGAACAAAGAATAAATTTAATTTTGGCCTTAGGTGGAGGATTTAAATACAAAAAATGATAAATAAATTAAAACCAGTTCTTATACTATTAGGAGCCGTTGCTATCTCTTATATTCTTTGGCTTTTAGGGCAGGTCCAACCTGATCCAGTTGAGGATCCTCCTGCTCCAGATGTAGTTGTACAAATTTTAACTCCAGAAGATTTTCAAGTAACAATAAATTCAACTGGCACAACAAAGCCTTTAACACAGACTGTACTAAATGCGGAAGTCGGAGGTGAAGTTGTATATCGTTCTAAAAAGTTTTCAGAAGGGTCATCTGTCTTAGCTGGAGAGATTTTAGCTAAAATTGATGATACTGATTTACAACTTCAGTACAAGAGCGCACTTTTACAACTTGCGAACGCTGAAGTTCAGTATTCTTTACAAGCTGTGGAATCTGAAGTTGCAAAAGAAGCATGGGACAAACTTGGAAAAGGCCAAGGAAGCGATCTCGCGCTAAAAAAACCTCAGTTAAAGCAAGCTGAAGCTTTAATGGAGGTTGCTAAAGCGCAGGTGAATTCAGCTGAAAAAAAACTTAATAAAACTGAAATAATTGCTCCGTATGCTGGAAGAATTCAAAGTTCAAATATTGATATTGGAACAACTATAATTCCAGGACAACCAATTGGGGCAATGTACACTTCAAGTGAAATTGAAGTCAGGCTATCTGTAAAAGACAATGACTTACAATTTTTAAGTATTCCAATGGATGGAAGAAAATTAAATTCAACAGAACAATCAATTGTCAATATTAATAGTTTTTACAAAGGAAGAAATCAAACGTGGGAAGGAAAATTAGAACGTGTTGACGGAGTAATTGATCCTATTACGCGTATGATAAATCTAATTGCAGTTTTTAAAAATGATTTCATCGAAACTGACAAACCTAATTTGCCAATTGGTCTTTTTGTAGAAGCAAAAATTGATGGAATCATATTGAAGAATGTTTTCAGAATTCCAGTTAATGCGATTTCAGAAAATAATGAAGTGTTTATAATTGATAAAAATAATCAACTGCAAAGTAGAAGCATTTTAGTATTAAAAAAATATAATGAATTTGTAATTGCTAAAGACAATTTAAAGGCTGGCGAAAGACTAGTAATTACAAAACTGTCTACCGCTTCCAACGGAATCACTGTTAACCCGATTTATCAATAATGCGTGGTATAGTTACCTGGTTTGTAAAGAATAGTGTTCCTGCTAATCTTTTTATGTTTTTCCTTATTGTAGGTGGATTTTTCATATCATATCCATCTATTAAAGCGGAGTTTTTTCCAGTCCCTGATGTAGCTGTTGTAAATGTTACTGTGCCTTATCCAGGAGCATCGGCATCAGAAGTAGAAGCATCTATCTCCTCCAAAATTGAAGACAGACTTGAAGGTGTTTCGGGCATTAAGAAATTGAGATCTTATTCACTCGAGGGGATTGGTATTGTTAGCGTTAAAGTGTTTGCTAGCGCTGATTTTGATAATACGGTAGAGGAAATCAAAACAATAGTAAACGGCATAACTACTTTTCCTAACGACAGCGAAAAGCCTATAATTCAAGAATTAGAAGTTACAGAAAAAGTACTTGATGTAGTTATTTATGGAGATGTGTCAGAAGATGTTCTTTTAAATGTAACAAAAGGTATCAATGAAGAGATAAAAGGACTAAGCGAAGTTTCTTTTACTGAAATATATGGTAATAGAGATCGAGAAATATCTATAGAAATTTCTGAAAATAGTCTTCAAAAATATAACCTTACTTTTGATGAAATTTCGTATGCAATCAATATGGGGTCTATTGATTTACCTGGAGGTGTTCTATCTAGCTCAAAAGGGGATTTATTAATTCGAACTGTTGGCCAGTCATACAAAGCTGAAGAATTTGAAAATATTGTAATTAGAACAAATACAAATGGTAACACCTTATTGCTCAAAGATATTGCCATAATCAAAGACACTTTTCAAGAAGTAGATCAATTCTATAAATGGGATGGCACTAAAGCTATGTTTATAAGTGCAAATCTTGTAGGAAATCAAGATGTTTTAACCGCAGCTGATCAATTAAGAAATTTTGTTAAAATGAAAAAAGTAGAAATGCCTGAAAATATCAAAATTGACTATTGGTATGACCAGGCAAGATATCTTGAAGATAGAATTAATATTCTTTATAAAAATTTTGCAATCGGTATGGTTTTAGTTCTAATACTTCTAACTATGTTTTTACGTCCTTCTGTAGCTTTTTGGGTTGCAATGGGAATTCCAATTTCTTTCGGAGGTGCACTAATTTTACTTCCAATGCTAGGTGTGACTATTAATGTGTTGTCGACCTTTATGTTTATTGTGGTTTTAGGTATTGTTGTTGATGATGCTATCATTGTAGGAGAGAATGTTTTCAGAAGAAGAATTAAGCTAAATGAAGACAATTTTACATCTACTATAAAAGGAACTATGGAAGTAATGCTACCAGTTTTCTTTGGTATTTTAACAACCATAGTTGTTTTTGCTCCAATGCTTGATTTAGCTGGAGACACTGGACCAATATGGAGAACTTTTCCTCTTACAGCGATACCTATTCTTGTGTTTTCTTTAATTGAGTCCACTACCATCTTACCTGCTCATTTAAATCACGCCGGAGAATGGTTTCAATATAGATTTGTAGGATTTGGTAAAAAATTGAAAGCTGCGAGAAATTTTTGCTCTGAAAGATTATATAAATTTATAGACGATATTTGGCTGCCTCTTGTTAAAAGGTCTATTCAAAAAAGATATGAGACTGTTGCAGTTTTTGTTGGGATACTTCTTATATCATTCTCTCTTCTAGCTGGAGGCTGGGTTAAATGGCAGTTCTTCCCAGTTTTGGAGGCAGAGGAAGTTGCAATAGTTGTCGATCTTCCAGAGGGTACTCCCATAAATAAGACAGCTGAAGTTACTAAGATTATTGAAAGAGAAGCGTTGAAGCTCAAAAACGAATTAAATGCTGATAGCGGAAAGCAGATTATAGCACATGTTCTTACAACGGTTGGAGCACAGTACTTCAGCTCTCAAGAAGCTGAAAGTAGCCCAACTGGTCCTGTAGTACAATCAAGTACAACTCCTCATTTAGGGGAAGTAGTGGTGGTGTTAACACCAGCTGATGATAGATGGGGATTAACTGGAGCATATGATATTATTAACATATTACGAGAAAGAGTTGGAGTCATCCCGGGCGTTGAAAGGCTTAATTTTAGTGCCAATATTTTTAGTGCAGGCAAACCTATACATTTCCAATTTTCTGGTGACAATTTTGATGAATTAAATAGAGTTGTTAATGACACAAAAGTACTCCTAAGTACTTATGGAGGAATTTATGATTTAACAGATTCTGATAAAATAGGTAAAAGTGAATTGCAAATTGAACTCCTTCCTGCTGCTGAAGCATATGGTTTAACAACTGCTACAATTGCTAAACAGGTAAGACAATCATTCTACGGAGAAGAAGTTCAAAGAATTCAGCGTGGGGATGATGATATAAAAGTAATGCTTAAGCTTACCAAGAATGAAAGAGATAATGCTAGAACCCTTGAAAACTTAAGAATAAGAACAAGCTCAGGAATTAAAATTCCACTTTATGCTGTTGCAAAAGTAAAAGAGATACCTGGAAAATCTGCTATCAAAAGAATTGATGGAAAACGTGTTATTGAAATTACATCAGATGTTGACATAACCAAGAACACCTCTTCAATGATACTATCTTCAATGCTTAATCAAGAAGGACAACCAATTGGTAAACTGCAAAATATTATGAATGATTCAAATGGAATAAATTTTGCACTTGCTGGAGAAGCTGCAGAACAAGCAGAACAACTTCAGGATATTTTTGTCAAATTTGGTATTGCAATTTTTACGATATTTGTTCTCTTGGCTATTCCACTTCAATCTTACTTTAAACCTCTAATTATTCTTTCAGCCATACCGTTTGGAATGGTTGGTGCAATACTGGGACACTTAATGTTATTTCAACCAATGTCGGTATTATCGTTACTTGGGGTGGTTGCACTTTCTGGAGTAGTTGTAAATGACAGTCTTCTTCTTGTGGTTTTTGTTAATAGAGCGAAAGAGAAAGGTGATTCAACTTTGAAAGCAGTTATGGATGCTGTTCGCTCCAGATTTAGACCGGTTGTTTTAACATCTCTAACTACTTTTTTAGGAATAGCTCCATTATTATTCAACCAAACAACTCAAGTACTTTTCTTAAAGCCGATGGCTATTTCATTAGGGATTGGAATTCTGTTTGCAACTACAGTTATACTTTTATTAGTACCAGTATCTTATGTAATAATAGATGATTTTATTAGTTTGATATCCGGAAATAAAAAGAAAAATGCCTAAGCTTCAAACTGAGAATAATTATGATATCCAGACTGCATTGGATCTTCATAATCAATTTTGACAATAGCCTTCTTAAGAATTCTCTTTAATATAATTAATCTATCTTTTTCAGACTGACTTTTTAAAAGCATCTTTTTAGCACGCTTATCAATATCAAGCATAGATGAAATCTCAAAAGCAGCTTTAGGCATATTAATTTGAGCAATTTTAGAAGAGGCTCCTAACTTCATTAATACTTCATAAAGAAAAACATTAGTTTCTTGAAGTAAAATTTCATCGATAGAGTCATCTACATCTTGCCAAGTTTTAACGTATGCTTGCTTATAATCTTTTGAATAGTTATAACTTTTTACTATAAATCTTTCTACTCCAGTGACAATGATATCATACTCCCCTGTACTGCCCTCGGCTCCAACTACTTGTGATATTTCAGCAGTACATCCTATAGATAAAGTGTCATTATTTTTTGAATTAATAATACCAAACTTTTGATTATGTTTAAGACAATACTCAATCATTTTTTTATATTTAGATTCAAAAATATGAAGAGGAAGTTTTTCGCCTGGCAATAGTACTAATGGTAAAGAAAAAATTGGGATTTTATCATTCATTATGTTATCAAAATACATATTGTTTTATTAATTTTCACTATCAATCTTTAAATCTAGGAGATATATGAAAAAAGACATTCTTGATCACGTTGCTATATGCACTGATGATATTGCTAAGTCCGTTGATTGGTACATAAAAAATTTTCAATGTGATATACTATACCAAGATACTACTTGGGCAATGCTAGAATTTGAAAATGTGAAATTAGCACTTGTGTTACCTGATCAGCATCCTTTTCATTTTGCAATTCTTAAAGATAATGTTGAAGACTATGGAAAACCTGTAACACATAGAGATGGGTCTGTTTCTGTTTATATTAAAGATAGATCAGGTAATAATATTGAAATACTGAGGTACTAATTATGAAAAGAATAATGATTTTTAATACAATAGCTATATTATTAATTATAATAATATCATATATATCAACACCTGATAATCAAGTGCTATCAAATCATCATTTGCTTATCGGTTTTACATCTGTTATTGGATTTATGGCTGTATTATGGATTTTGAGTTTAATTGTAAAGGATGCTAGCATAGTTGATATTTTCTGGGGTCCTGCTTTTATTGTACTTAGCTCCTCTCTTTTAGTGGCGATGGATCAAGTGTACTCTGAAAGATCATTGTTTATTTTATTTTTGGTGTCGGTTTGGGCTTTAAGATTAGCATCTCATATAGGATTTAGAAATATTGGACATGGTGAAGATTTTAGATACGTAGAATGGAGAGAAGAAGGTGGAAAAAATTATTGGTGGTTTAGTTTTTTCAGAGTATTCTTGCTCCAAGGCGCTCTTTGTACGTTAGTTGGCTTATCTATATATTTCGGCTACCTAAACAGCGCTCCTCTATCCTTTCTTGAAACTATGATTTGCTCATCAATCTTTTTTGTTGGCTTAGCATGGGAATCAATAAGCGACTTACAACTCAAATCCTTTAAAAATAATCCTAGCAATAAAGGAAAGATATGTAAAGCGGGTTTATGGAAATATTCTAGGCATCCGAACTACTTTGGCGACTTGCTAGTGTGGGTTAGCATCTTCTCTTTTAGTATTTCAAGTCAAAATATTTATTTGATTATGGGTTCTTTTCTAAGTCCATTGATTATGGGTTCAATTTTTTACTATATTACTGGTCCTATTATGGATCTTGCAATGATGCAAAGTAGGCCAGATTATAAAAATTACATGGAAAATAGCAATTCGCTATTTCCAAAATTCAAATAAAAGAGGGAAAATATGTTTAACAAACTATTATTAACACTATCAATATTCATTTTTATAGCTTGCGGTGGAGGCGGTTCTCAAGAAGCACAAGTTGTAAATATTGGTTCACTGGGTTCTGAGATGAAATATGATGTTGAAGAATTCACAGTAAAAGCAGGTTCTAAGGTAAAAATTATACTTAAAAATAATACGCCTTTGGACTTCATGGGAGAAATGCAACATAACATTGTGATTTTCAAAGATGAATCAGCTGCTGCACAAATTATTCAACTTGCAGAAGGGAATGGTGGAGACCCTTATCCAGATGGAAGAATCATCGCTTATTCTGCTCTTGTGGACAAACAAGGACAGACAACATTAGAGTTTGATGCTCCAAAAAAGCCAGGGAAATATTTGTATGTTTGTACATATATTGCGCATGCAGGTTCTATGCGCGGCTATATGATTGTTGAATAATTTTAACAAACTATATACTATCTTTGACGATTTATAATTTTTTATTTATATTATCAACCTAATATTGAGATTAAATCTCAAAAGGGGAAAATATGAGTGAATTTTTAATTATGTTCAGAGAAGTACTTGAAGGGGTTCTAGTAGTTGGAATTCTTTATACATTTATTGTAAAAACTGGAAGATTACATCTTAAAAAAAGCATTATTAACGGTGTAATAGCTTCTTTTATTGCTACTGGTATTTTTGCTGTAATATTCCAAATAGCTTATGGCGGCTTTGAAGGAAAACAAGCGGCTTTATTTGAAGGAACAACAATGCTTATTGCAGCACTTCTCCTATCTACAATGATTATTTGGATGGGAAGAAATAAAAATGTCGCTGCTAGCCTTGAAAAAGAAGCCTCTGATATCATTGAAAAAGACAAGAATGTTTCACTGGGTTTATTTGCTTTAACCTTTTTTGCAATATTTAGAGAAGGCGTAGAAGTCGTTCTTTTTATGTATGCAATAGTAATTCAATCTGATGGTCTTTCAATTGGTGGATCAATTTTTGGCTCTTTAGTAGCTCTAATGATTGGTTATACAATTTTTGTTCAAGGAAAAAAGGTTCCATTGAAAAAATTCTTTAACGTAACCTCTATTCTTCTCATTTTTGTTTGCGCTGGTCTTGTTGCCTATGGCGTCCATGAATTTGAGGAAGCATTTTATACTAAAGATGAAATGAAGAAAATGGAGATATGGAATATTAATGATAGTGGCCCTGTTTTTGGATTTAATATTGATGACAGTGGAACTCCAAAACCTTTGTTAAGTGATAAAGGAGCTATCGGTCAGTTATTTAAAGGATTTTTTGGGTATAACGGCAATCCAACATCTACTGAAATTTTGAGTTGGCTGTTTACGCTTATCTTAGTATCATTTTTGTGGAAAAAAGCTGGTAAACCCGCAACGTCCCCATCTAAAGATTAATATATTTTTAAATATTTTTTAAAATATCTTTTAACTCAGAAATAATCATTGCTGTGGCACCCCAACATACACACCCAGAGAAATGAAAAGCAGGTACATCTATATTCATCCCCGCTTTAGAAATTGGCGTTTTTGATACAATTTCTTCTGCAAGAAGCTCATTGATGCCAATCTCAAACACTTCATCGACTTCATTTTTATTCATTGCTATTTTAGGATATTGATCAGAAAACCAAACGTAAGTATGGATATTGAAATGTGATACTGGAGTATATAATGTTGATAGATTGCCAACTAAGCACAATGATGAAGTATCTATTCCAATCTCTTCATTAGATTCTCTCAATGAAGCATCTTTAGGAGACTCACCTAAATCAATAGCTCCACCAGGCAGAGAAATCTGTCCTTTATGATGTTCAACATTTGATGTTCGTTTAGTTAATAAGAAAGTAAGACTCCCCTCTTTTTCAAATAGTATGACAGCAACACTTGCCTGCTTAGCATCTGCTGGCGGGATAAAAGCTTTAGCTGTAATATTATTAATAGGAATAACAGCCATTTTTTTCTGACTACTCCATCCGGGAAGCAAGAATTTTTTATTAAGTCTTTCCTTTAATAATGCAATTTTTTTCTCTACTTTCATGACCATGAAATATAAGCACATAATTTGGGATTGGAATGGTACTTTAGTAAATGATTTAACATTGTGCGTAGACTTATTAAACGTCTCACTAAAAAAAAGAGGACTTCCTTTAATAAGTGAAAATATATATAAGCAGAAGTTTTTATTTCCAATTAAAAAATTTTATGAGACAGTAGGTTTTGACTTCTCAAAAGAAAATTTTGAAAGCACCAACGAAGAATTTCATTCAGGATATGAAGCAAATTTTAAAAAATTGGCTTTACAACCTTATGCGGTTAAAACAATTTCATCTTTTAAAGATCTTGGTATTACTCAAAGTATTTTATCAGCTACCACTCAACGCAAGTTAAACACCCAGGTTAATTTTTTTGAGATATCTCGCTTTTTTGATAATGTAGTTGGTATCAGTAATACTCCATCTGGCTATGGAAAAGAGTTTGAAGGAAAAGAGTTATTGAGGAGTGTAAATATTTCATTAAAAGATACAATCATCATTGGAGATAGCATGTTAGATTTTAACGTTTCTAAGGCTCTTGGCATTGATTGTGCATTAGTGTCCAATGGGCATAATAATATTGAAAGACTACAAGCTACTGGTTCTATGACTTTTGCAAATATTCAATCTTTTGCAGATTGGATTCTTGAGAAAACTAGGTAGTTAAACCGCCATCGACTGTAAATAAAGAACCAGTTATAAAATCAGATGCGCTTGATGCTAAATATAGAGCCATTCCTGCAACATCTTCTGGAACACCCATTTTACCTTGAGGAATAGTTTTGACTATTTGATTGTAGGTTTCTTCGTTTTCCCATAACGCTTTACTAAAGTCTGTTTTAATTAAACCAGGCGCCAAGGTGTTTACTTGAATATTTTTCGATCCCAACTCTTTTGCTAATACCTTAGTAAGCATGACTACTGAAGCTTTGCTAATATTATACACACCTAGTCCTTCTAAGGGTGTTTTAGCTGCTATTGAAGCTACGTTAATAATTTTACCACTCTTTTGATTAATCATGACTTCACTGCAAGCTTTAACAAAATTAAAATATCCTTTCACATTCACATCATAAATTTTATCCCAATGAGAATCTTCTGAATTTAGTATCGGACCATAATATGGATTGGCTGCTGCATTATTGACTAGAATGTCTACCGTAGAAAATTTATGAATTGTAAAATTCACTACGTTATTAATTGATTTGGAATCGCTTGTATTGCATTCCACGGCATCAATATCAAATCCTTTTGATTCAGCTTCTGAAACCGCAGCTTCTAAATTATCTTTTTTCCTACTACAGATAACAACATTCGCACCTGCTTTAGCAAAAGTAAACGCTATGGCTTTGCCAATACCTTTAGATCCACCTGAAATAATTACGCTTTTATTTTTTAAACTTAACATTTACTTCTTTTTTCTTCTTTCAGCCATTGCTTTCCACATAGACTCTGGAAGTTTTGTTAAATCTGAAAATTCTCCTGCACCTGCAAGCCACTCTCCGCCATCAATGGTAATAACTTCTCCATTAATATAAGCAGAACCATCGCTCATTAAATATGATGCTAAATTTTCTAGCTCATGTCTTTCTCCAAATCTTTTCATTGGAATTTTATTTTTCATGTTATCTTCAAAATCATCAAAGCCAGGTGGCATTAATCTTGACCACGCACCTTTTGTTGGAAAAGGTCCTGGAGCAATAGCATTAAATCTTATGTTATGTCTTCCCCATTCAACAGCTAATGATCTTGTCATGGCTAAAACACCTGCTTTTGCAGCTGCCGATGGCACAACAAACGGCGATCCTGTCCATGCATAAGTAGTAACAATGCTCAAAATATTTCCACTTTTATTTTTGATCATCTCTTTTCCAATAACACTCGTGCAATTCCAAGTACCCATTAAAACTATATCTATCACAGCTTTAAAAGCATTTTGACTAAGCATCTCTGTTGGCGAAATAAAATTACCTGCAGCATTATTTAATAAAGCATCGATCTTACCAAATTTATCAATTGTCTGTTTCGACATTAATTCAACATCTTCAATTTTTCTCACATCTCCTGGACACGTTAAAACATTTATACCGCTTTGCGAAAATTCATTAGCAGTTTCTTCGAGTACTTCGTTTCTTCTTCCGCTAATAACTAAGTTTGCACCCAGCTCTCCAAATCTTCGAGCCATGCTTTTACCCAAACCAGTCCCTCCTCCAGTAATAATGATTGTTTTATTTTCTAAAAGATTATCATTGAACATTTACTTTTCTCCCTCTTTGTTACTGCAAAGCATCTAAATTGCTTTTTATTATTTCTGTTTTTTCTTTTAACGGATCTAAAACAGAATCTTCAATTACATCTGTTATTTTTTCTTTTCCAATCTCTAGTTGTGTTTTTATATCACCTGTCACTTTTTCTTCGCTATTCTCTAGCTGAATTTTTATTTCATCCATATTTGGCAATGGTTGATTTGTAAGCAGTAAGTAAGCACAATAAATAACAAATAAGGCAATACCTAGAGTAACTAACTTGAAAAGCTTTTTTATTACGCTATAGGTAATCATTGTTATTAAAACAATTGTTACAGCTAAATAAGCTGGATTATCTGAAATGCTATTTAATAGATTTTCTAACATTATATCAATTTATACATTACATTTCTACTTTACAAAGATGAAACATAAATCAACAAAAAACGTTAATAATAATGTGATTAAAAAAGTATGTGTTTTATTCTTTTTGCTGGGGTTTGTTTACTCTCAAGATAAAATTGAACTCAAGCAGGCTGATTCTTTGTCTTCTAAAGAAATTAATCAACAAACTATTACTACTTTAGATGGTAATATTATTTTTCGAAAAGAAACTATGCTTCTCTATGGTGATACTGCCATTCAATCAAGTCAAAATAATATTTTGAAACTATTCAGTAATGTTAAAATCATAGATGAAGATAAAACAATTTTTTGTGACTCACTGACTTACAATGCAGATATTGACACAATTAAAATGTTTGGAAATATTAGAATCAACAATTCAGATCAAACTATTACAGCCGATAATGGAGAGATACATAATGATGATAATAAAATTATTCTTCGGAATAACGTAAGAATAATCAACAATGAACAAAAAGTTAAAGGCAAAATAATTGAATTATCATTTAAAAATCAGAAAATTGAGTCGCTTCAAGTGCTTCAAAATGGTACTATTTTTTCTGCTAACTACGGGTATGAAAAAATAGATGAAAACAAAAATGCTGTAGAGAAAGTTGATATTCTAAAAGGAAAACTTATTAATGTTAAGATGAATGATAATGTAATATCAGAAATTGAATTAATTGGTATGGCGTCAAGCTTAATTCATTTATATGAAGACTCTCTTTATCAAGGAACCAATGAAATTAGTGGCGATAAAATCACCTTAAGATTAAAGAATAATAACGCTACAAACCTTGAATCTGAAGGTGGGGTTATAGGACAATTCAATCCTTCGGCAACTAATATTTCTCAAGAAAAAGTAGATTATAAAGGTAGAAGAGTAGAATTTGACACCAATAGGCAACAGTCTAAAATGTTTGGTGAAGCAAATATCTACCAAGAAGGTATGGATTTAACAGCTGCCCAAATCAACATCGACTGGAATAGCAATATTCTTGAAGCTTTTGATAAAAATCCATTCAATGACGATGAATATCTCCAACCGACATTAGTTGAAAATGGAAGAGAGCCTGTTTCTGGAAAATCGATGATTTATAATATTAAAGACCGGAAAGGAAAAGTTCTTGCGGGGTCAACAAAAGTGCAAAATAATATGTATATGGGTAAGCAAATAACCACTGTTACTGATAGTACTTTTTATATAGAAGACTGTATTTTTACCTCGTGTGATCCTTCAAAATTTTATCTTGGAAGCAAACAGGTGAAAATTATCTACGGTGATAAAGTAATAGCAAAGCCCTTAAATATAGTTATTGGGGGTGTACCTATTTTTGGAATCCCTATGGCAATTTTTCCTCACACAAATAAAGAAAGGCGCTCAGGTTGGATTATGCCATCCTTTGGGTCATCTGAAAATAGAGGAAATTACTTAGATGGTTTAGGGTACTATTTTGCACCTAATGATTATTTTGGATCTGAAAATTCTCTGATTTTTGCAGATAGACAGGGTATAATTCTTAAGTCAAAAAATCAATATAAAAATAGATATAAGTTTAGTGGAAATTTTAATTTTGAAGTGCGCAAACATCTCAACTCTAATGAGCAAGATATAGCAAAATTAAATGAAAGTAATAAAACTGACTTTTCCTTGAACTGGAATCACAATCAAATTTTAAGGAAAGATCAATCATTTCGATCAAATGTAAGTTATTACAGCAATGGTGAATACAATCGTGAAACAAGTATTGATCCCTTAAAGAGATTAAACCAACAAGCTATATCTAACGCAACATATTCAAAAAGATGGAAAAATAAAAATCTATCTTTAAGTGTTAATGTTTCAAATAAACAAGACTTGATGTCAAAAAATAAGGTTAATAGTAATTCTATTTTCTATCAAAATCCAACAAGCCTTAACTCTATAATTACAGAAAACAATAGCACTCTTCCGTCTATTAATTTTAGAATAGGAAGAAAAAATTTATTTAAAAATAGCAATAATCTTTTTTTGAGCGGTGTCCAATGGAACTATAGCTCAAGAATTTTAAATAATTCAAAAAACTTCTACAGAGCTGAAGAGATTATGGATGATGAAAATATCACCTACCAGTGGAAAAAAAATGAAAACGGTGACGTTATTACCTCTAATGAGACTAATGCAATGTTTAAGAACAGCTTTAGCATAAACGCTCCTTTTACTCTTTTTGATTATATCGCTGTAAATCCCAATATTAATATTAATTCTGATTTTGTAAGTAGATTTAGGCAGGCATCCTTAAATGCTGATGATGAAGTTGAATTTAATGAGATTCAAAAATTTAAAAACAGAACAACTGGTAATTTGTCACTATCTATCACCACCAAAATATATGGCATTCTTCCAATTAGAATAGGAAATCTAAGCTCAGTAAGGCATGTTATGACCCCGTCAATTACATATAGCTATTCACCAAATTATTTAAATAATAATTCCTATTTTCAAGAATTCAATGAAGAATACTATGATTATTTTTCCGGTTCTCTAATAGGATCTACACCTAGAAATAGTAATAAAAAAATTAATTTTTCCCTGGGAAATGTTTTTCAGGCCAAGTATTCGGACGGAGATAATGAAGAAAAAATAAATCTATTTTCATGGAAAATAAATACCGGATATAATCTGAATAGCGAAGAATTCAAGTTATCAAATTTAAATAGCTCTATTAGAAGCAATTTGAAAAATGGCACAAATATTGATCTAAATCTTACGCATGATTTTTATGAATATGACTCTGAAAATAATATCCGACTAGATAAACTAAATACTATGCCAAGACTAACAGGTATTCGACTATCTACAAATTTTACGCTGAAGGGAAAACAATCTGATAATAAAAATAATACTAATTTATCAAAAGAAACTGCAGCGTTTATTAATGATCTTTCGTCAAATAATTGGCAGAGCAGGCTGGGAATAAGCTATGCTGTTAATAAAATAAATCCTGATAATAAGATTGAGAATTTTTGGCTTAATAGCAACACAAGCATAAATGTAACATCGAACTGGAAACTCAATTATAACGCAAGATTTAACTTAATTGATAAAAATATTGTAAGGCATAATTTGACATTATATAGAGAAATAGATTGTTGGGAATTATTTGTCGACTGGACTCCAAATGGCTATGCTAAGGGATTATATTTTAGGCTAAACTTAAAATCTGATATTTTAAGAGATTTAAAGGTTGAACAAAAAACTGGTATCTTTACTACAAGGTCAAGTTTTTAGGTGTTATTACTTCAAAAAATTATTAATGTTGTTTTGTGAAATCGAAATTTCAAAAAGTTAAAGGAACATACGATATACTACCCCCAGAGAGCGTAAAATGGAATCAGTTAATTTCCTCGCTTCAGTCATTGAGCAAAAGCTTTGGTTTTGAAGAAATAAAAACACCTATCATTGAAAACTTGGATCTTTTTAAACAAAATGTTGGTTTTGAAACTGATGTTTCGAAAGAGATGTTTTCTTGGGAAGATTCTTCAAATAATTATTTAGCTCTGAAGCCAGAAATGACAGCTCCTGTTGTAAGAGCTTTTATTGAATCTGGATTTTTCCGAAGTAAACCTTTATGTAAACTATTTTATATAGATGCGTTATTCAGAAGAGAAAAACCGCAAAAAGGCAGGCAGAGACAATTTCACCAATTTGGAGTTGAAACCTTTGGTTCTTCAGAAATTGAACAGGATATTGAGGTAATTCTCATAGCAACCAAAGTACTTTGCCATTTAGGTATTGACAATACAGTTCTTCAAATAAATAATATTGGCAGCAAAGATACAAGAATGCTTTATCAAGATAAATTGAGCAAATATTTTACTAGCTATAAATCTAAGCTTTCAAAAATTTCGTTGAAACGCTTAGAGATTAATCCACTTAGAATTTTAGATAGTAAAGAAGAGATAGATTTAGAAATAATAGATGGAGCTCCACTAATTACTGAGTTCTTATCTAAAGATGAACATAGCAAATATTTGAATTTGCTTTCACATTTAAACGCATTGAATATCTCGTACCAAGAAAATGGTAGACTTGTAAGGGGTCTTGATTATTATAATAGTACTACATTTGAAATATCAACTTTATCTTCAAAATCACAGAACGCCCTGCTTGGTGGTGGCAGATATGACTATTTAGTTGAAAGTATGGGTGGGCCAGCTACCCCAGCCGTTGGTTTTGCCGCTGGAATTGAAAGACTAATGATTGAATCAAATTTCACTATATCTAAAGAAAGAGTAGATTTTTTTATTGGATATGAATCACAATCTGAAAAAATAATGAGTATTGCAAATCAACTCATTGATAACGGATATAACGTCTTTATTGATACCCTTAAAAAATCAGAAAAAAGCCAGATTAAGAGCGCAATAAAGTTGAATGCAAAATATTTTCTTAGAATTAATGACAAAATTATTCTTAAAGACTTGCATTCAAAAAAAGAATTTGAAGTTAATAGTTTAAATCAAATTAAAGATAGCATTGACAAATAAACCAATAATTTATATTTATAAATATAAATTTTTGACAATTACTAATCAATCTACGTAAGTTGCCAACCAATATGTCAAAACAAGAAAAACTATTAATAATTGTTGAGTCTCCCTCAAAAACTAAAACTATAGCTAAATACGTAGATAATGCATCTGTTATTGCCAGCATAGGTCACTTTAAAGATCTTCCCAAAAAAGAAATGGGTATTGAAATTGAAAATGACTTTGCAATGAAAATTGAAAGCATGCCAGACAAAAAAAAGTTTCTTACTCAACTCAAAAAAGAAGTTAAGCTAGCAGATAGAATTTTAATCGCAACAGACCCTGACCGTGAAGGTGAAGCAATTGCAGCAGATATAGCATCGGAAATTAAAGGCGATATAGAAAGAGTTGAATTTACAGAAATAACAAAAAAAGCAGTCCTGTATGCTGTTCAAAATTCACGCGAAATAAATTACGACCTTGTAGATGCACAAAGAGCTAGAAGAGCTATTGATCGTATTGTTGGATTTACATTTTCACCAGTTTTATGGAGAACTCTACGCTCATTGAAAAACAAAGGCTTATCCGCCGGAAGAGTTCAGTCAGTAGCCCTTAAATTATTAGTTGATCGCGAAAAGCTAAGGAATAAATTTATTGAAAATAAATTTTATTCAATAGAAGCACACCTAACGGAAGAAAAGAGCTCTGATATCTTTAAAGCTTCTTTAATTAAATATGATGACGTTTTAGTAGCTAAGTCAGATGATTTTGGTAAATTTGAAATAGGATTAAAAAAAGATAATGTCATTCAAGTTGACAAATCTCTCGCGGATAAAATTAAGAAAGAATGTGAAGCAAATAATTGGAGCGTTGATAACATAGAAAGCAAACCTACCTCAAGTTCTCCTGCTCCCCCTTTTACAACAAGCACTCTTCAACAAGACGCATCAAGAAGATTTGGATTTTCTCCTAAAAGAACAATGGTAGTAGCACAAAAACTATACGAACAAGGGTGCATTACCTACATGAGAACTGATAGTACAAATCTTTCCAATGAAGCGCTAAGAGCTACCAAAGAATTTATAAGTAAAAATTTTAAAGAAGACTTTCTTTCAGAAAAAACTAATATATACAAAAATAAAGTTGCTAACTCGCAAGAAGCTCATGAAGCAATTAGACCTGCTGGTACAAAATTTAAAAGCGTAAGCGAGGTAAAAAAAATTGGGCCAGATGAAGCAAAATTATATGAATTAATATTAAATAGAACAGTTGCGTCTCAAATGAAGCCAGCGCAATATATTCGAACTAACGTTGAAATATCTAATGGAAAATCATTATTTAAAGCAAGCGGAAATGTTACTGTTTTTAAAGGATATACCGCAGCATATGAACAAGCTCTGACAAGAAAAGATAAAATTGCTTCAGATAGTCTGCCTAAAATTGATAATCAATCAAAAATTTTGTGCAATAATGTAATATCAGATGAAAAAAGCACTTCTCCTCCAAGAAGATTTTCTGAAGCTATGCTTGTAAAGGAAATGGAAGTGCGAGGCATTGGAAGACCTTCAACCTATTCTTCAATTATTGAAAAGTTATCGCAAAAAGAATATGTTAGTAAAAAAAATAAAATACTCATCCCTACTTTTGTAGGTATTGCGGTTTCTCAACTACTAGACAATCACTACAGAGCATTATTTAACGAACAATTTACAGCAGATATGGAAAGCCGTCTTGATGCAGTTTCACGCTCAGAAAATTCATACTTAGAAGTTTTAAAAGAGTTTTATTATGGAAATGGAGATTATAAAGGAGTTTCTAAGTTATTAGAAGAGGAAGTAGATATTGCCAAAGCTTGCACTGTTAATGTTGAAGATGATTTAGAAATTCGAATTGGAAAGTTTGGTCCATATGTTCAAAAAGATGGTAATAATATCACTATACCTGAAGACTTATTTTTTGGAGAGCTGAATAAAGCAAAACTTGATGCGCTTGAGAGCATGCAAAAAGAAGATAATGTTATTGGCAAATTTACCAACGGGGAAAATATACTATTAAAGGTTGGAAGATATGGTCCATATGTTGAATTAGAATCTTCCAAAAAAAGAAAATCAGTCCTCAAAAGCATTGGTGTGGAAAATTTAACAGAAGCTCTTGCTATAGACTTGCTAAGCATGCCTAAAAAATTAGGGGAGCATCCTGAAACAGGAGATGATGTTCTTGCAGATTTTGGTCCATATGGTCCGTATGTAAAATCCGGAAAAATAAATGCATCTATGAAAGCTGATGACAGCCCATTAACAATTACACTTGACGAAGCACTTAAGCTTATAAAAGATAGAAAGCTGAAATTTGAACCAAAAGTATTAGGAAATCATCCTAAAAGTAAAAACGAAATCTCGATTAAACGTGGAAGATTTGGTCCTTATATCACTGATGGGAAGAAAAATGTTTCCTTGAAAGGCTATGTTATTGATGAAGTCACTTTGGAACAAGCAGCCCAATTAATTGATGAAAAATCATGATAAAAAAATTATTTTTAATATTATTTAGTGTTTCATATTTATTCAGTTTTCAATCTTCTATTGAAGAACGTCTTTATTCTCTTAATCGAGATTTAATGTGTCCTGTTTGTGATGGACTAACTTTAGAGCAGTCTCAAGCTGGTCCAGCCTTGGAAATGAAAGAAGAAATCAAAAAAATGGTTATTCAAGGAATGTCGGATAAAGAAATTAAAGATCATTTTGTTAACAAGTTTGGTATTGAAATATTAGCCAATCCTCCCAAAAAAGGATTTGATACACTGGTTTGGCTCGCACCGCTTGTTTTTGGTTTTTTAGGAATAATTTTACTCTACAGATATTTTTTTTCTTAAACTCTATAGTAATCAGCATAAATATTTTTTTAAAATTAGGAGCAAATCATAATAAATGAGCAAGAAACATCTAGATAAGGTCATTTCGCTTTGCAAACGTAAAGGTTTTGTATTTCCAAATTCTGAAATTTACGGAGGATTGAAAGCCTCTTATGATTATGGTCCTCTTGGTGTAGATTTAAAAAAATCCATATCTGAAAAATGGTGGGAAGAAATGACTCACAATTCAAATATTGTTGGATTAGATAGCTCAATTATGGTTCATCCTGATGTTTGGGAAGCTAGTGGTCATGTATCCAATTTTAATGATCCAATGACTGACAATAAGGATAATAAAAAACGTTACAGAGTTGACGACTTATTATCGCAACAGAAAAACACAGTTATTGATAATCTTTGTAGCCAAATGTCTATTGAAAATAATAATGATAGTGAAACTATAGACAAAATATCTAATATATTATTATCTCAATCAGATAAGTTCAGTGGCGCAATGGAAAGCGCTGGTGTTATAGATCCATTTTCTGGCAACGTGGGCAAGTGGACTGCAGCTACACAATTTAATCTAATGTTCAAAACCAATGCTGGGCCGTCAGAAAAAACTGGTAAAAGTATCTATTTACGTCCAGAAACTGCCCAAGGTATTTATATAAATTACCTACTTGTCCAAAACTCTATGAGGCTTAAAGTGCCTTTTGGTATTGCACAAATTGGTAAGGCTTTTCGTAATGAAATTGTTGCTAGAAATTTTATATTTAGAACTAGAGAATTTGAACAAATGGAAATGCAATATTTTGTGCATCCGTCTGAAGATGAAAAAAACATGTCTCTTTGGAAAGAAAAAAGGATTGATTTTTATACTTCAGAATTAGGAATCAATAAAGATAATTTAAAATTTCATCAACACTCAGAAGAGGCATTAGCCCACTACGCTAAAGACGCTTTTGATATTGAATATAATTTTCCATTCGGATGGGGAGAAGTTGAAGGAATTCATAATAGAACTGATTTTGATTTAAAAGAACATGAAAAATTATCTGGAAAAAATATGATGTATTTTGATCAAATTAAAAATGAAAAATATCATCCTTACATTATTGAGACTTCAACGGGTTTAAATCGCCTTTTTCTTATGGTTCTTTGTGAAGCATATTTCGAAGATGAAGAAAATAATAGAACTGTATTAAAACTTCCTTTTGACTTAGCTCCCAACAAAGCAGTTATTTGTCCATTACTAAAAAAAGATGGTTTACCGGAAAAAGCACATAACATATTTAATATAATTAATGCTAGATATAAATGCCTGTATGATGAGCAAGGTTCTATTGGAAAAAGATATTATAGACAAGATGAAGCAGGAACTGCATTTGGAATTACTATTGATCATGAAACATTAGAAAATGATACTGTAACAATCAGAGAGCGTGATTCAATGGAGCAACAGCGAGTTTCTAGCGATAAAATCTTACAATTTATTTCTGACAATAAAATTTAATAGGAGCAACTATGCGATCAGCTAATCCAGCACTTAATAATAACACATTTAGAAATACTCGAAGAGTTTCTGGAGAAACCGCAATGACAATTGATGGAACAGTAAACAAGACTGCTTTGAGCTTGCTTCTTGTAATGACGACAGCCATTTATACCTGGAACAATCCAGAGCTAGGGTTAGCGCTGTTTTGGCCAGTCACCATTTTTACTTTTGTGCTTTTAATGATTACAATATTTAATAAAAAATCAGCTCCCTATACTGTACCGCTTTATTGTCTAGCTGAAGGGCTTATCCTTGGAGGTATATCTGCTTATGCGAATGCAATGTATCCTGGTATTGCAAACCAAGCAATTGCATTAACTTTTGGGATTTTAGCTGCTTTATTATTTCTCTATAAAAGCAAACTAATTGCAGCCACAGAAAATTTTAGACTTGGTGTTTTTTCAGCAACTTTTGGAATTTTGATAGTATATGTTCTTAATCTTGTTCTATCCTTTTTTGGAATTTCTTTTATGGGATCTTTATTTGGTAACGGCCTTACTGGTATTTTATTTTCTGTTTTTGTTGTTGGAATTGCATCAATGAATCTAGTTTTAGATTTTGATTTTATCGAGTCAGGTGCTAAACAAGGTGCGCCTAAATATATGGAATGGTATGCAGCTTTTGGCTTAATGATTACACTCGTATGGCTTTATATTGAAATCCTAAATTTATTAATGAAACTACGTAGTCGTAGGTAATAGGTCCTCCGTCTTTAAATTATTGACATAAAGAACACTTTAAACTAAGTTATGCCAACTAAGGGTATATTTTTACCTCTAAGCGAGGTACATACCAAGGATTTATTAATATGTACATAAACAAAGGAAAAACAATGAGAAAGCTATATAACATGATAGCACTAGTTTTATTTTCTAGTTTAATGTTTGCTCAATCAGTTTCAGGTACAGTTACTGATGCAAATGGTAATGCACTATTTGGAGCTAACGTTACAGTAGAAGGTACATCATCTGGTGCTGCAACAGGAGCTGACGGTTCTTATTCAGTCGACGGTGTTGAAAGCGGAACATATACTGTTACTGCTTCATACATTGGATTTGAATCTGCTAGTATTTCTGTAAGTGTAGATGGTTCTGCAACTGCTAATTTTTCATTAGCATCGAGTGCGGTAGCTGGTAATGCAGTTTCTGTTCTTGGATCACGTTTCGCAAGAAATGTTGACGAACAAGCAGTTCCTGTAGAGGTCATTACTGAGCTTGAAATTCGTGCATCTGGTTACACTGAAACCAATGACTTATTACAAGCCCTAGTTCCATCATATAATTCCCCTAAAGGGTATATTACTGATGGTTCTGACCATATGAGACCAGCAACATTGCGTGGTATGGCGCCAAATCAGACTCTTGTACTAGTAAATGGTAAAAGACGTCATCAAGGTGCTTTAGTTCACGTTAATGGTTCAGTTGGTCGTGGTTCAACTCAGGTTGACTTAAACGCAATCCCAGCAAGCGCTATTTCTAAAATAGAGGTGCTTCGTGATGGTGCGGCCGCTCAGTACGGTTCAGACGCTGTTGCAGGGGTTATTAACTTAATTTTAAAAGAAACTGGCGGAGCTGACCTAAGTGTTACTTATGGTCAAAACCTTTCTTACTTTGAAAGAGGTTATGCTGCTGGAGAAGGACTGATTGACGGCCAAGATGCTTCAACTTACGGTTGGGATCTTGACGAAGAAGTTGAAGGTACTGGTTACCTACCTTACTCTGCAGATAGAGGATGGGCTCGTCCAGGAATGGAAACAGTTCTTAAACAAGACGGTAGAAATCTTATTATTCACGCTGGAAACGGAATGAATGTATTTGGTGGAAACCTATATGTAAGTGGACAAATTCGTGACGGTGGTCGTTCAAACCGTGCAGGATTAGATCCAAGAAGACAGTACTTTGCGGGAATGGATGATAAAGAATATGCATTCGATAGAGAAAATCACCGTATTGGTGCTGGAGAATTCGAACAAGTAAGTCTTATGTTCAACGGTAGCTTCCCAATGGAACGTGGTGGTACATTTTACGCTTTTGGTGGAATGAACACTCGTGACGGAGAAAGTGGATGTTACTACAGAAGAGCACAAGACAATCGTACGCTACGTGCATGGTATCCTGACGGATTCCTTCCATTAATTAGCCCAACACTTTCAGACAAATCTTTAGCTGTAGGTATGAAAGGCATTATGGATGGACAACTATTCACCGGAATGGCATACGACTTTAGTGTAACAACTGGTAGTAACGAGTTTGCTTGGGGCATGAAAAACAGTCACAATGCAACTGCTGGTACTGGACCAAATCAGCAATCTGAATTTGATCTAGGTACATTAGGCTACAGTCAAACAACTGTAAACTTTGATTTAACTACTCAAGTTGAAATGGGTGGTTTCCAAGGACCAGTTAATGTTGCTATGGGTGCTGAAATGCGTATGGAAAACTATACTATCGAAGCTGGCGAGGAAGCAGGATATGCTGACTATGGCTATGATGTATTAGATGGACCAAACGCTGGTGCTTCAGCAGCAGTAGGTTGTCAATGTTTACCAGGATTAGCTCCTTCAAATGAGCAAGATCGTGATAGAGATGCTTTCAGTTTATATGCTGAAATGTCTGGTATGGTAATGGATGACTTGCAATTAGACGTTGCGCTAAGAACAGAAAATTATAGCGACTTTGGTTCAACAACAAACGGTAAAGTTGCAATGAGATATGAAATTGAAGAAGGCGTTGCTGCAAGAGGTTCTTTCAGCACTGGCTTTAGAGCTCCTGCTTTACAGGAAGCATATTTCTCATCAATTGCTACCAACTTTATTGATGGAGTTCCACTAGAAGTAGGAACGTTCCCTGTTGATACTGAAGCTGCAAGAGCTCTTGGAGCTAAAGACCTAGAACCTGAAACATCTACTAACGTTTCAGCTGGTATGACTTATAAAGATGACAGATTCTCATTATCTGTTGATGCTTATATTATCACAGTTGAAGATCGTATTGGTATGAGTGAAACATTTAGAGGTTCAGGAACAACTTCTGATATGGTTTCTTTCTTTGCATCAAGAGGTGTACCGGCAGCTGCAGGTAGATACTTCTTTAATGGTGTAGATACAGAAACTAATGGTTTAGATATTGTAGCAACTATGAGAGAAGATGTTGCTAATGGTTCATTATTGCTTAAAGCTGCAATGAACTTTAACGATACTGAAGTTACTAACAAGGGTGAATTAGACACTCCTGCTGAATTAGCAGATTATACATCAAGCGTATTGCTTGGTCGTGCTAATACAGTAAGATATGAAAGTTCAGCTCCTAAAGAAAACTTCCAGTTCTCAGCTACATTACAAAAACCATCATCTACATGGATGTGGAAATTAAATCGTTGGGGTGAAGTAACTATCCCAGCTAGTTCTGAAGAAAGAGAACAAGTATTAGGTGCTAAATGGACAGTTGACACGGAATACTCATTCCAGGTTAACAGCCAAGTAAGAATGTCATTAGGTGTTAACAACCTACTTGACCAGTACCCTGACAAAACTATTAAAATAAATAGTTTTAATGGAATTTTCCAACACTCAGGATACAGTCCATTTGGATTCCACGGACGTTATATTTACACTCGTCTAGACATGACATTGTAACATAACTCCGGTTATTAAATAAATAAAAAGCCTCTACTTTTTGTAGGGGCTTTTTATTATCTTTTAAGAAATCAAAATGCGTAACAAATCTATCATAAACATTATACTTTTTTTGACCATGTTCATTCATGGTTGTGGCCAACCGAAAATGGATACTAATGGTGCGGTTTCTTCTACTTCACGTATAGCTTCACAAGTAGGAATTGATATTTTAAAAAATGGCGGAAATGCCTTTGATGCAATTGTTGCTACTGGTTTTGCTCTTGCTGTTACCTCCCCCTCAAATGGAAACTTGGGAGGTGGAGGATTTTTGGTTGCTCGAACAGCTGAAGGAGAATTAATAAGCTTAGATTTCCGCGAAAAAGCTCCACAACTCTCTTTTGAAAATATGTTCTTAGATAAAGATGGTAACTATGTTCGCGACCTTGCACTGTTCTCCCACATATCATCTGGAGTTCCAGGTACAGTAAATGGATTAATTAAAATTTTTAACGATTATGGTTCTGGAGAATTTACTTTAAATGAGCTACTTCAACCTGCTATTGATCTGGCAGATAATGGCTTTGCTATTGAACCAACAGCTGCTCGTGGATTTGATGCTAATAAAAATCATTTTATCAAAGATACAGGTTCAAAAGAAATATTCATTAAAAACAAAGATAATGTTATAACTGATTTAGAAAACAAATTTAAAAATGGCGAATTAAACTTAAAAGAATACGAAACAATATTAAATGAAATAGACGAATGGAAAACTGGAGACATCTTTATTCAAAAAGATTTAGCAAATACTCTACGTAGAATTGCAAAAAATGGTAATAAGGGTTTTTATGAAGGTAAAACAGCTCAGTACATTGTTGATGAAATGAAATTAAATAATGGGTTAATGTCTTATCAAGATTTAAAAGATTATGATTCAGTTTATAGAAAACCTGTAGTGGGTTCATATAGAGATTATACTATTGTTTCTATGGGTCCACCGAGTTCTGGTGGAGTACTATTAATTCAAATGCTTAATATGTTAGAAAACTTTGACATAAAAAATATGGAACGAAATTCAACAGAATTTGTTCACCTGTTAACAGAAATTCAAAGATTAGCATATGCTGATAGAGCTGTACATTTAGGAGATCCTGACTTTTGGAGCAATCCAATTAATATGCTTACCTCAAAAGATTATGCATTAGAGAGACTAGGTCTGATCTCGCTTGAAAAAGCAACACCAAGCACTAGCATTGCTGCTGGAACAACCAAAAGTGAAAGCGTAGAAACAACTCATTACTCTGTTATGGACAAAGATGGGAATACTGCTGGTATTACTACTACTATAAATTTTAGTTTTGGGAATAAAAAAATTGTAGATAATGCTGGTTTTTTATTGAATAATGAAATGGATGATTTCTCAGCAAAACCCAATGTTCCCAATGCATTTGGATTAATTGGTGGAGAAGCAAATGCTATTCAACCTTATAAGCGTCCGTTAAGCTCTATGTCTCCTACTTTAGTAATAGATGAGAATGGTCAATCAATACTAACGGTTGGGGCTGCAGGTGGATCTCGCATAATAACAGCTGTATTACAAATCATTATCAGTGTATTAGATCATGACTTAAATATACAAGAAGCTATTGATACCCCAAGAACCCATTCACAGTGGTTGCCTGATTTTATTTTTTACGAAAAAGGCGCGTTAGATCAAAATAAAATTGATGAATTAAAACTATTAAATCATGCATTTTACAATGACAAAAACTTGCCAGGTAATTTTTATCTAGCAAGAACACATGGCATTCAACGAAAAGATGGTTCATTTATTTCGGGTGCAGATAAAAGAGGAACGCAAAATGGAAATGAAGCAATTACTTATTAGAGTTAACATATTACTATTATTTTTTCTTATTGGCTGCGGCGGTGATTCTGGCCGTGCTACACAATCAGTTTTACCTACACCACCGGTAGTAACCTATACTCCTGGAGAAATAGTAACTGATAGTCAAGGATACGTATCATATCGCGTTGGAAATACTCCGATTATAATTACAGTTCCTCATGATGGAACACTAACTCCTTCCACCTTTCCAGACAGAACAGGGGAAACCGCTCGAGCTGTGGACACTCGTAAAGTAGCAGAACAGTTTGCATATTTCTTTTATCAAAACTCAAATGGCTTGTATCCTCATATCATTTATAACAATGTAAGCAGGGCTAAATTAGATCCGGATTTAAATCAAATGGACGGTGCGCAAGGGAATTCTTATGCTAATATAACCTATGGTACTTATCACAGTTATTTACAAACAGCTATAGATAGCGTAGAGGCTAATTTTGATTTAGGATTGTTGCTTAATCTTGTTGAACACAATCATTCAAAACAACGAGTAGAGTTAGGGTATTTGCTTACTGAAAATAATTTAAGTCAAACAGATTTACAATTAAATTCATTAGCCCCCGGCTCTAGCGTTGTAGGATTATCAGTACTTTCTTCATCATCCTTTGCTGAAATAGTAAGAGGGTACAGCAGTCTTGGTAATTTGATTCTGGGTGAAAGCTATAATAGTAACGATTTTAACTACCAATTTGATGCGGTACCTACTCTTGATAACCCCAATGTTAATGGCGAAGATTATATATCTGGTGGATATACATTGGAAACATATGGCAGTCATAATTTATCAACAAATCAAATTAATGCTATTAATGTAGCAACACCATATGATGGATTTAGAGATAATGCTAATGCATATAGAGCATTAGCTGTTATTCTTGAAAAATCAGTGAAGAACTTTTACCAAAATAATCTAGGTATAATTCTTTATTAATTTGCTCTTAGCGCAGTTGCTTTATTAAGATATTCTTGAGCATCTTCAAGCCTTCCTTCGCCAAAATATGTTCGATAAACACCGTAATAGTATTGAGCGTCATTTGGATCTTTTTCAATTAGTTCCATATAATAGTTTCTTGCTTTTCTCCATCTTTCTGCTTGTTCTAAGGCTTTTGCTAAACCTAACAAAGCCTCAACATCATCAGGTGCTAAAAAGTAAGCTTCTTCAAAATTATATTCTGCTTCTTCAAAATTATCCATTTTTAAATAAACTAAACCTCTGTTAAAAAATAAATCAACTAAATCTTTGTCTTCAGAAGTCATTTCAATTGCTTTATCTAAATTTTCAAGAGCAGATTCAAATTTATCCTGTGCGAGATATAAAGCACCTAAGCTTTTTAAGGCTGTTGGTTCGTTAGGTTGAATCGAAAGGGCTCTTTCGTAATAATTTAATCCCTTTTCAAATTCTCCTAATCTTACAACACTCTGTCCTGCGCTCACTAATAGTGCAATCTTTGTATCTTCTGGGATATCTTCTAGTGCAAGCCCCATGTCTAAATACTTAATGGTATTTTCTTTATCACCTTTAACTGAAGAATAAAGAGCAACAAGAGCATAAGACCCTGGCTGTGACGGATCTAAATCTTTTGCATTCATAGATGTTTGAATAGCTTGATCTATTAATGCGTTTCTTTGCTCTATACTGGTTGCCCTATTAAGTAGTTGAAGATAGCCAGACGCCTTATAATAAATTAAATTATAGCTTTTTGTTATTGATGCAGTAATTGCTTGATTAATTGGAATTTTTCTGTCATTTCTGGTAGGTCTAATTTTTAAACTTTTTTGGGCAGTTGAAGCAATATCCATATATTTTCTTACCGATACCCAGTCTTGTTTTCTTGGGTAAATTTTATCTCCCAAGTGGAATGCTGCTTCCCACCTATCTTTGGGATGATCTAAAGCTTCAATTAATTTTTCCTCTGCTTTATCCCAATCTTTGTCTTTAATATAAACTTTTGCAGACTCTAATGCTTGTCCAGCAAATAGTGTTGATACAAAAATCGCTGTAAATATAAAATTTTTAATATAAGTCATGCTATTTCATTCTCCCTATGTTTGATTAGCAAGTTAGTATTATTATGATGATGATTCAAGAAGTATGGTTTGAATTCATCCAGTCCAATCTATCTTCAAATTCTTTTTTTGAAACATTTAATAAGCCTTCTACGCCCACACCCTCTATACAAAAAGATGCCATTACTGCGCCAACCTTCATTGCTTCAAAAATATGCATACCTCTTAGTTTCCCCATCAAGATTCCTCCAAGATAGGTATCTCCTGCACCAGTAGTATCGATAACTTCTTTTAATGGATATGCTTTCATTTCAAATACATTATCATCGCAATCAAAATAAGATGAACCATTTTCTCCATCTTTGATTATTAAGCTTTTTGGCCCAAGCTCTAATATAGCTTTGGCCATTTCATGAATATTTTTACCGTTTAAACCTGTTAACGCAATTGCTTCATTATAATTTATACAAAACAAATCAACGCGCTTAATTAACTCTTTTAATTCATCGTTGGCGATATCTATATATAGCTTGAAAGTATCTAACAAAACATATGGTTTATTTTTCATTTGATTCAATAATTCAATTTGTAAGTGAGGAGCAGTATTGCCCAACATTAAGAAAGGGTAATTTTTAGATTCATTAGAAAGTTCAGGAATATAGGCTTCTGACACACCTGGATCTACATACAATGTTTCTCTAGATGAAAAGTCATCTTTATATTTTCCTCCCCAACAAAATGTGCTACCCTTGGATTGTGTCAATGATTTAGTAGATAAAGAATTATTAGATAGAAGTTGGAAGTGGCTATTTCGAAAATCATCACCAACAACTCCTACGAGTTCACATGTATTTGATTTATTTGCTAAAAGAGCATAAGCTGCTGAACCCCCCAAAACATCTGGAAATGAACCATGCTTATTAACAATCTTGTCAATACTAATTGAACCAAAAACAATAGCTTTGTGAGAATGTTTTGAAGTCATAAATTTATCTAACAAGATAATAATGCATATTAAATGAAAAAAGAAAAAATAGTATTAGGTATAAGTGGAGGAGTTGATAGCTCTGTTGCAGCGCTTCTCCTTCAACAAAAGGGGTATGATGTTCATGGAATTTTTATGAAAAATTGGGATGATAAAAATGCTATTTGTAGCGCTGAAGACGATTATGCAGATGCATCAAGCGTATGTGCTGCTCTAAATATACCACTTACAAAAATTAACTATACCAAAGAATATAAAGAGAGGGTTTTCGGTCAGTTTCTTAATGATCATAAGCTAGGATTAACTCCAAATCCAGATATACTGTGTAATAAAGAAATTAAATTTGATGTCTTTCAAAAATATGCTAAAAAAATTGGAGCTAAAAAAATTGCATCAGGACATTACGCCAATGTATTAATTAAAAATGAAAAGTGTTTTATTGGTAAGGCAAAAGATAAATCCAAAGATCAATCATACTTCTTATATCAATTAACTACTGATATCTTAAAAAATATTGAATTTCCTTTGGGGAGTCTTTATAAAAATGAAGTTAGAGAGATAGCAAAAAATAATAAACTGGTTAATGCAAAAAAGAAAGATAGTACCGGGATATGTTTTATTGGTGATAGAAAATATAATAAATTTGTTGAGCAGTTTATTAACAAGAAAAAGGGTGACATTATATCTCTTGATGGCGAACTAATGGGAAATCATGATGGACACATGTTCTTTACAGTTGGCCAAAGGAAAGGTTTGGGGATAGGAGCAAAAAAATCAGCATTTGATATGCCTTGGTATGTTGTAAAGAAAGATATAAAAAAAAATATTGTATATGTTGCACAAGGAGGAGAACACCCTGCTTTATTTTCTGATGAACTTATCGCATCAAACATCTTCATGAATGAAAATATTGAAGATAGGCTACCTATGAAATGCTATGCAAAAATTCGATATAGAGATGACGATAAACCATGTCAAATAATATCATTAAAAAACAATCAATGTTATATTAAATTCGATAAAAAAATAAAGGCAATTACCAAAGGTCAATCTATTGTATTATATAATAAATCTGGTTTATGTATTGGTGGAGGCATTATTAAAAAGCGAAATATTCCATATTTAGGAAAGGTACTTCATGAATAATGAATTAAGAATAGTGGTTTTAGCAGCGGGTAAGGGAACTAGAATGAGCTCTGGTTTGCCTAAAGTACTTCACAAGCTAAAGGGCTCTCCACTTATAGATTATGTATTAAATGAGAGCGAACTTTTAAACCCAGTTGAAACAATACTGGTAGTTGGATTTAAAAAAGAACAGATTATTTCACATACAAACACAAGAAATAATCTAAAATATGTTACTCAAAATGAACAGCTGGGTACAGGACATGCTGTTCTACAAAGCGAAGAACTATTAAAAAATAAAGGTGGACATATATTAATCTTATACGGTGATGTTCCAAATATCAAAGCATCAACCCTTCAACCAATTATTGATGACCATATTATCAATAATCGTGACCTAACTTTAATTACTGCAGAAATTGATAATCCAACAGGATATGGCCGAATTATTAGAGATAAAAATGGAAATCTTTTAAAAATAGTTGAAGAAAAAGATTGTAATGATCATGAGAAAACAATCAAAGAATGGAATCCTGGTATATACATTTTTAAAGTTGCAGAAATTTTTGAAATATTAAACAATATTAAAACAAATAATGCTTCTAAGGAATACTATCTGACAGACGCGATTGGACTAGCTCAAGAATCTAGCATGAAAATTAAGGCTATTAAAATTCAAAATTCAGATGAAGTAATAGGGGTAAATACAACAGATCAGCTAGAGGAGCTTGAATCTTGAGTTATTTGCTTAATTCCATCATAGGATTATTGCTAGTTATAATTTTTATATTTGCATGGTCATTCAACTTATTTCTTAACCAAAATTTATCTTCAAAGCCAATCAATACTTCAACTTCTTTAGTTAATGAAAGCAGTAAAGTTAAGCTCTTTGAAAACTACTCGTCACAAACTCTCCAAGTTGCAGTTCTTAACGGATGTGGAGTCAGTGGAGTTGGAAATGCATATGGAAATATTTTGACAAATAGATATGGCCTTCAGGTAACTAGGATAGAAAATGCAGATCATTTTGATTACTCAATGACAACTATTGTCATTTTAAGCAAAGACAACCCTAACATTGAAAACCTATTAACCATTTTGGGTACCAATATTAATGCTGGAAATGTTGAATTTGATGCCAGAACCAATCCTGACGAAGATATTCAAATAATTATTGGGAAAGACTACCAAGAGTTTCTAAACTTGAATCAATGAGCGCAAAGAAATTACTTAAAAAAATTGTTACACTTTCTGACGATAAAAAAGCTGAAAATATTGTAGCCATGGACGTGTCAAGTATCACCTCTTTATCTGAATATTTTGTAGTATGTTCTGCTTCAAACTTAATACAAGTAAAAGCTATAGCAGATAATATCAAAGATAATATTGATGAACATCCCTGGAAAACAGAAGGCTATGAAAATGGAACTTGGATCATTTTAGATTATGTTGACATCGTTGTACATATTTTTTTAAATGAAACGCGCGAATATTATGACCTTGAGAGAATTTGGTTTGATGCAAAGGTAGTTAAAGTATGAAATTAAATGAATTGATGGAAAATTTCATTCAAGAGTATTTGGATAAAAATAAAATTGATTTTGATGATTGGAGCATTAATCAAAGTACCCAAAAAGGGTTTGGTGATTATAGTTCTAACGTAGCATTGAAACTTACAAAGCTATTAAAAAAATCTCCTTTAGAAATAGCTGAAGAAATTGCTAATCATAGTAACAACAATAAAAAGGTTTTTGATTTAAGCGCTTCGAAACCTGGTTTTGTTAATTTTCATATAACAAATAAATATTATATTAAAGTTCTTGGTCAAATTCTTACAGAAAAGAAATTATTCGGCAAACATAAAAAACTTAATCAAAAAGCAAATGTGGAATTTGTAAGCTGTAATCCAACAGGGCCATTAACTGTAGGACATGGAAGACAAGCAATATTAGGAGATATGATATCCAATATACTAACTTGGAAAGGATATGATGTAACTAGAGAATATTACTACAACGACGCAGGCAAACAAATGCGTGTATTAGCAGAATCATGTTATGCAAAATATGCATCCCAAGTTGGGGTAGAATATAAAGAGCCAAAAAATGGGTATGTTGGTGAATACCTTGATGAAATAGCTGCTTTAATTATCGAAAAACACGGTAAAAAGCTAACTGTGGATAATGCTCTTTTTAGAACTTTTACAGAAAAAGAAATTTTTAAAGATATCGCAAAATCGTTAAAAAGGGTTGGTATCAAATTTGATGTATTTTCTAAAGAAGGTGCATTTTATAAAAATGGATCTATAAATAGCGTGTTATCTATTCTAAAAGAAAAGAATCTTTCTTATGAGAAAGATGGAGCTGTTTGGTTTAAAACATCTGATATGGGTAAAGAGGAAGACAAGGTTTTAGTAAAAAGTTCCGGTGAACCAACATACCGATTACCTGATATTGCCTATCACGCAGACAAAGTAGATAGAGGTTTTGATTTAATTGTTGATGTATTTGGAGCTGACCATATAGATACCTATCCAGATGTAATTCTTGGGCTCAAATGCCTAGGCAAGAGAACAGACCATATTAAAGTAGTTATACACCAGTTTGTTACTATAAAAAAGGGAGGTGAAATTGTAAAAATGTCAACTCGCAAAGCAAACTTTATAACTTTAGATGAATTAAATGATGAGCTTAGCTCAGATGTAATTAGATATTTTTTTATAATGCGTGGTGCAAATAGTCATTTAGATTTTGATTTAGATTTAGCTAAAGATGAATCTGAAAAAAATCCAGTTTATTATTTACAGTATGCCAATGCAAGAATATCCAATTTGCTTGCTAGATATGAAAAAGAAATAACTGAAAATCCAAAAATTGACCTTAGCAGACTCATTGAAAAAGACGAAATTTCTCTTATTAAATTATTATCTGAATTCCCCCAAAAAATGGAAGATGTGTCTGAAAGTTTAGAGCCTAGAAAGTTAGCAACATATTTAGAAGAAGTTGCTGCTGGGTATCATAAGTTTTATGGTAATCATAAAGTTATAAATCATGATGACCTTGACACTTCGTTTGCTAGAAAAAAATTATGTGAAGCAGCCCAAATTGTACTCAAGAATGGATTATCAATTCTTGGAATAAGTGCGCCTAGTAAAATGTAAGTTTTAATGCTTAAAATTGGACATAGAGGTGCTTGTGGATATGTACCCGAGAATACTATTGAATCTATTGAAAAAGCTATAGCTTTAGGCGTAGATGGAGTTGAAATCGATATTTTCAAATGTAAAAGCGGTGAACTAGTTCTTTTTCACGATCAAACCTTAAATAATTTAGTCGGCAGATCAGAAAGGGTTGAAGAATTAACGTTAACAGAATTAAATGAGTGTTTAATTATGAACAAATACTCAATCCCAACTCTTAAGAAAGTTCTTGAAACTGTAAAGCCTCCTCTCTTTATAAACATAGAACTTAAAGGAAGTGACACAGCATTGCCCACCTCGGATTTGCTTTATGATTTTACCTTAAAAAAGAAATGGCCAGAGAGTTCTTTTATTGTCTCTAGTTTTAAATGGCAAGAATTAGTAAAACTAAGACAGTTGAATACAACTATTCCGATCGGAATACTAGTTGATAGAAGAAAAACTATTAATGAAGCTATAGAATTTGCTAACAAAATAAATGCCTATGCAATTCATCCGTACTATAAAATGTTAAATAAAAAAAATGTTCAGAAAATTAAGAATAATTGTTTTAAAGTATTCACATGGACAGTAAATAATAAAGCAGAAATTGATAATATTAAAAAATTTAGTGTGGATGGAATAATTTCAAGCTATCCTGATAGGATATAATTAACAAAATTGTGGAGGCGGGGAGATTCGAACTCCCGTCCAAAGTAGAGAAAAAGTAAACGTCTACATGTTTAGTTTCTTGATTTAGTTTTACTGTATATCAGTTCAAGAACATACAGATATACAGCTATCTTCTAGGGTTTCACTTATTAAACTGAAGCAGAATAATAAATTATCTCATTTTTATGACACCAATCAGCTAACGATGAGAAACGTCTACTGGTGATGGGCTTTTAACAATTAAGCAAAAGCCATTTGGCCATTGTCGGCACTTAATACAATTTAGAAGTTTAAAGAGGTACTAAGCTCTACATGCGATTTAAGATTCCGTTCTAAAATGTCGAAACCGGTCGCCCCCAATTGTCAAATAGGCTTAAAGATACAACGTATTATGGAAACAAAAAAGGCTCTGTAGCGCCAACCCCAGAGCCTTTTCGATGCTTGTATTTGCTTACAATAATCTAATTTTAGACTACCCCAAACTAATATTAATTTTTACTATTGGTCAATATTTTTTAATTGAATTTTTAAAAAAAAATTAAAAAATGAATTTTTAAGAGTATTAAATTAAATTTTATGGGTTATATTTTAGCCTAGTTTTGCCTCCGTAGCTCAATGGTAGAGCAGGGGCCTTTTAAGCCCTTGGTTGTAGGTTCGAGTCCTTCCGGGGGTACTATTATTAAGAATTAATCTTAACAATGTCTGAATTTCATAAAAAACATATAGGCCCGTCTCAAAAAGAAATTGATGAAATGCTGCAAGTTTTAGGTTGTAGCTCTCTCAACAATCTATTAGAAAAAATTGTTCCTAAAAATATTTTAGACATTGACGATTCTGCTATTGGAAATCGCGAATTTTCAGAAAATGATATCCTTCAGTATGTTAAAAACAAAGGGGCAGGAAATTCTATTTTTCGTTCATTAATTGGCCAGGGGTACTATGACACCATTACTCCTAATGTTATCTTAAGAAATATATTAGAGAATCCAGGTTGGTATACTCAATATACACCTTATCAGCCAGAAATCTCTCAAGGCAGATTAGAAGCTTTATTGAACTATCAAACAATGATAACTGAAGTCACTAGTCTTCCGATTGCAAATGCATCCCTCCTTGATGAAGGGACTGCAGCAAGCGAAGCAATGTTAATGCTTTACAGAAAAAATAAATCAGATTCTAATCAATTTTTAGTTGATGAAAATTGTTTTAATCAAACTATTGATGTAATTATTTCAAGAGCTGAGCCTTTAGATATTAAAATAATCGTAACATCATTTGAAAATTTTGATTTCACCAATGCTTTTGGATGTATAGTACAGTACCCTAATAAATTTGGAAATATTGCCCCTAAAGAGGATTATAAAAAACTCACAAGCCATGCACATGAAGAAAATTGTAAAGTGATATTTGCAAGCGATCTAATGTGTTTACAGCTTTTTGAATCTCCAGGAAATTTAGGCGCCGATATTGCTGTCGGAAACAGTCAACGTTTTGGAGTTCCGCTTGGCTATGGAGGACCTCATGCTGCATTCATGTCAACTAGCGAGGAATTTAAAAGAGATATCCCCGGTAGAATTGTTGGTGTATCACAGGATAGAGGAGGAAATCAAGCATATAGATTAACTCTTCAAACTCGAGAACAACATATTCGTCGAGAAAAAGCAACATCAAACATTTGTACTGCTCAAGTTTTATTAGCAATTATCTCAGGAATGTATGCGCTATTTCATGGACCAACTGGATTAAAAAATATTGCTCTAAGAATACATAATTATACCAAAGATTTGGCTAAAAAAATTGGCGAGCATGGACATGAAATTATAACTGACAATCATTCATTTTTTGATACAATAGTTGTAAAACTATCAAATATGGAAATTGAAGATTTAAAAGCAAGGGCTATCAAGCACAACTTTAATTTAATGTACCATGAAAATGGCCTCGTTGGGATTTCTTTAGATGAAAAAACAAGCCACAAAGAAATTGATGAGATTGCTGCCTTATTTGAAAATGAGTTAACTGCTGATTATAAAGATGATATATTTAAACCTAACCGCAAAGACAGTCTTTTATCTCATCCTATTTTTCATAGTATTAATTCAGAAACAGAGATGCTTAGATATATTAATAAGCTTGAAAAAAGAGACTTGTCGCTTAATTATAGCATGATACCTTTAGGATCCTGCACAATGAAACTTAATGCAACTGTTGAGATGATTCCGATTAGTTGGCCTGAATTCAATTCAATTCACCCCTTTGCTCCTTTAGATCAAGCTAAAGGATATACAGAGATTATAGATGAGCTTGAAGAAATGCTTTATAAAGTTACAGGCTTTGATGCTGTGTCATTTCAACCCAACTCTGGAGCTCAAGGTGAATATGCTGGATTATTAAGTATTAGAGAATATCATAAAGCTAATAATTCACAAAGAAATATTTGTTTAATACCCGAATCTGCCCACGGAACAAATCCTGCTAGTGCAATCATGGCTGGCTTAAAAGTGGTCATTGTTAAATGTGACGAAAATGGTAATATTGATTTTACAGATTTAAAAAATAAAGTGTCAGAGGCAGGAGATAAATTGTCATCCTTGATGGTTACGTATCCATCTACTCATGGAGTATTTGAACACAACATTGATGAGATTTGTGATTTAATACATCAAAATGGCGGCCTTGTTTATATGGATGGTGCAAATTTAAATGCAATGGTTGGAGTATGTAAGCCAGGTAAATTTGGAGCAGATGTCATGCACATCAATCTTCATAAAACATTTTGCATTCCGCATGGAGGCGGAGGACCTGGGATGGGGCCAATATGTGTTAATGAGAAACTTAAACCTCACTTACCGAAACACAAATTTACTGATGACACATTTACCTACTCAGTTTCTTCATCTCCGTTTGGTAGCGCAAGCATCTTATTAATTTCATATATCTATATGAAGTTAATGGCTTCCAAAGGCCTATTGAAAGCATCGCAAGTTGCAATTTTAAGCGCCAATTACATGGCAAAAAGATTAGAGAATGATTATTCTATTCTCTATAAAGGACATAGCGGATTAAATGCGCACGAGTTTATCGTGGATTGTAGAGAATTTAAAAATAGTGCAAACATAACAAATGAAGATATTGCAAAAAGATTAATAGATTATGGGTTTCATGCCCCAACAATGTCATGGCCAATTCCGGGAACGCTTATGATTGAACCAACAGAGAGTGAATCAAAATCTGAGTTGGATAAATTTTGCAATGCTATGATAGCTATAAAAAATGAGATTGTTGAAATAGAATCTGGCAAAATGCCTAAAGACGATAATGTATTAGTTAATGCTCCACACACTGTACATGATATTTGTGGTGACTGGAATCATCCGTATTCAAAAGAACATGCAGTCTTTCCTACGCAATGGAATAAAGAAAATAAATTTTGGCCTTATGTATCTCGAATTGATAATGCTTTTGGAGACAGAAATTTTTTCTGCGTCTGTCCAGATATAGATAGTTATAAATAAACGATTATATACTATTCAAAATATTCTTGAAGAGCCTTTACGTTCACTTCGTTCAAGTGCTTCATGGAATCTATAGCTGCCTTAGCGCCTGATATAGTAGTAATAGTTAAAACATTTTTCATCACCGATGTTCTGCCTATTGCCTCTTCATCAGATCTAGATTGTGGTCCTTCCGGCGAATTAATAACAATCTGAATATTATCATTTAATATTTCATCAACTACATTCGGTCTTCCTTCTCCAACCTTATAAATCTCATTGCATTCAATGTTATTGCTATTTAAATAAGCATATGTGCCTTTAGTTGCAATAAGATTAAATCCCAATTTTATAAGTTTGCTAGCTATAGAAAGTAATCTTGGTTTATCAGAATCGCTGACAGATAAAAAAGCTGTTCCTGTTTTTGGTACCATGTATCCATCAGACCTCATCGCTTTCAAAAATGCACTTCCTATATTCGAATCAATTCCCATCACTTCTCCTGTAGATTTCATTTCAGGCCCCAAGAATACTTTTTCATTTTTAAATTTTTTGAATGGTAAAACAGCTTTCTTCACCGCTATATGTTCAAAATTATTTTTTTGGAGATTGAAATCTGTAATTTTCTTTCCAACAGATATTTGAGCGGCTATGCTTGCTAAAGGAATGTTGCTGTACTTACTTACAAAGGGCACAGTCCTGCTTGATCTAGGATTTACTTCTAAGACATAGACTTTTTGATCTTTAACTGCAAACTGGAGATTAATAAGTCCAATTACATTTAATTCTAGAGCTAATTTTGTAGTTATATTTTCAATATCTTTTTTAACTGAATCTGACATTTCATAGGGTGGAATCACGCACGATGAGTCGCCGGAATGAACGCCAGCCTCTTCAATATGTTGCATGATGCCAGCAACAAAAACATTGTCACCATCTGAAAGCGCATCTACATCAAACTCAAATGCATTTTCTATAAATTGATCTATTAAAATTGGGTGGTCGTTTGTTGCTTCAGCTGAACGAAATACATAATCTACAAGCTGCTCTTTTGAGTAAACTATTTGCATAGCTCTTCCTCCTAAAACGAAGCTTGGTCTAACAAGAACTGGAAAGTGTGCTGATTCAGCATAGCTGTAAATATCTTCATAGTTTTTGGCAATACAATACTGTGGTGTTAAAACATTTAATTTTTTAATTATCTTTGCAAATTCTTCCCTGTTTTCAGCAAGATTAATGCTGTTTGCAGATGTGCCAAACACCTTTACGCCCGCTTCAGTTAATTGATTTGCTATTTTTAATGGGGTTTGACCGCCAAATTGTACTAAAACTCCATCAGGTTTTTCAAAATCAATTATGTTCATTATATCTTCAAAAGTAATAGGCTCAAAATACAGTCTATCTGCTAAATCAAAATCGGTTGATACTGTTTCTGGGTTACAATTTACCATTATTGATTTATAGCCTGCATCTCTTAAACCGAATACAGCCTGTACACAACAATAGTCAAATTCAATCCCTTGCCCAATTCTATTTGGCCCTCCACCTAATATCATAATTTTTTTTCCAGATAAAGGCTCTAAGTCATTTTCTGATTCATATGTAGAATATGAATATGGGGTTTCTGCTGCAAACTCACCAGCGCACGTATCTACGACTTTATAAACAGGGTGCAAGTTTTCTTCTTTTCTGGCTTCTCGAACCTTGCTTTCAGAAGTATTGTTTAATCGCGCTATCTGTAAATCAGAGAAGCCGTTCTTTTTTAAATATTGCAAGTTATTCATGGAAGAAAAATTTTTCTCTATATTTACTATTTCAGCAATTTCTCTTAAAAACCATGGATCAATGCCAGTGTTTTTGTGTATTTCATCAATTGAATACTCTTCTTTTATAGCTTCTTTTACTTTTAATATTCTAAATGCGCTACCATCATTTAAAGATTTTATATCAAGCTCCCTATAACGCTTAATTTCTTGATCTTCGCCTCTTGGATCTTTTGTTTCAAATCCTGGTAAATTTAATTCAATGGAACGGAACGCTTTTTGGAAAGACTCTCTAAATGTTCTTCCTATAGACATTACTTCTCCTACTGATTGCATTTGTACTCCAAGTATACCTGAAGCAGAAGAAAATTTTTCAAAGTCAAATCTAGGCAGTTTTGTCACTACGTAGTCAATGGTAGGTTCAAATGCAGCTAATGTTTTATTTGTAATATCGTTTTTTAATTCATCTAATGAATATCCTATTGCTAACTTTGCTGCAATTTTTGCTATTGGAAATCCTGTAGCTTTTGAAGCTAGCGCCGATGATCTACTTACCCTTGGATTCATTTCAATAATAACCATTCTTCCGTCTTGAGGATTTACTGCAAATTGAACATTAGAACCTCCTGTGTCTACACCAATTTTACGTATACATTTAATTGCTGCATTCCTCATTATTTGAAACTCCTTATCACTTAATGTCATTGCAGGTGCTATTGTAATTGAATCTCCGGTATGTATACCCATTGGATCAATATTTTCTATAGAACAAATTATAATCACATTATCATTTAAGTCTCTTATAAGCTCTAATTCATATTCTTTCCAACCATTTAAGTATTCTTCCACCAACACTTGCCCAGTTGGACTTTCTTTTAATCCTTTATTAACTGAATTTTCGAACTCTTTTTCATTGTAAGCAACTGAACCACCAGATCCGCCCAATGTAAAAGATGGCCTAATAATTGTTGGGAGAGAAATATTATCTAATAATTTTCTAGCCTCCTCTAGAGACTTAATGGTATATCCATAAGGTAAATCTAGTCCTATTTCTATCATTGCATCTTTAAACATTTCTCTGCTTTCTGCGGTTTCAATCGCCTTCCTATTTGCGCCAATCAATTCAACGTTATATTTTTTTAAAATACCTTCTTCGTCAAGTTTCATGGCTACATTTAGAGCTGTTTGTCCGCCAACTGTTGGCAAGATTGCGTCAGGTTTTTCTTTTTTAATAATTTCTTCAATATATGCTACTGATATGGGCTCTATATATGTTTTATCAGAAAATTGAGGGTCTGTCATTATGGTAGCTGGGTTAGAATTAATTAAAACCACCCTATAGCCTTCTTCTTTTAAAGCTTTTATTGCTTGTGTACCTGAATAATCAAACTCACATCCTTGTCCTATGACAATAGGTCCTGCGCCTATCACTAAAATAGTATCTATGTCATTACGCTTTGGCATTTTGCTCCATCATATTAAAAAATTCTTTAAATACATACCTTGAATCATGTGGGCCGGGGCTCGCCTCAGGATGGTATTGAACAGAATATGCAGATATTTCATTACATCTTATACCGGCAACAGTGTTGTCGTTTAGATGATTATGTGTTACTTCAACATTACTTGGAAGGGAATCTTTATCAACTGCAAACCCATGATTTTGTGAAGTTATCTCAATATTATTAGTAATTAAATTTTTGACAGGTTGATTAATTCCTCTATGACCAAATTTCATTTTAAATGTAGTTGCACCTAGTGCTAGTGCAAGAATTTGATGACCTAAACAAATTCCAAAGATTGGTTTTTTACCTAAAAGTTTTTTTACTGTTTTGATACCATATGATACTGCAGCAGGATCTCCTGGTCCATTAGATAAAAAAATACCATCAGGATTTGAAGACAATATTTCTTGATATCCTGAATTAGCAGGAAAAATTTCTACTTCTGCTCCTTTTGATAACAAAATGTCATATATATTATTTTTCATGCCAAAATCTATTGCTGCCACCTTGAATAAAGGATTTTCTACATTACACATAACTTTTTTTTCTTTTCTAGTTACTTCAATTGCAAGGTCTCGCCCTTCCATGCTAGGTATATCGCTTATTTTTTTCTTGAGACTATCTACTGAAAAATCTTCGGTTGAAATTATCCCTCTCATAGCACCGTTTTTTCTTATATGAATTGTAAGTGCTCTAGTATCGATATCCTGAATTCCAACAATCCTATTTATTGATAAAAAATCATTTAATGAACTTTTAGACCTCCAGTTTGAAGGTGCTAGTGATTCGCTTTTAATTATAAATCCTGAAGAAAATATTTTTTCAGATTCAACATCTTTGTTATTTGTTCCATAATTTCCGATGTGTGGACTGCTCATGACAATCATTTGCTTTGCATATGAAGGGTCAGTAAGAATTTCCTGGTATCCTGTCATACCAGTATTGAAACACACCTCTCCTGATGTTTCGCCTAGACTACCAAGACTTTTTCCAATAAAAAAAAGGCCATCCTCTAAATAAAGGATAGCCTTTTTTAAATTTTGCATGGCTTATTTTAAATCAATAAAATAGAAATTAAAACCTAATTTTTTTCCCTGTAGCCATTAATTGTACTGCCATGACAGTTGTAGCAACTGTAAACATAATTAGAAAAATAGATGATGTTAAAAAAGGTGCATCAGAAACTCCTAATGTTGCCTCTCTCAGAGCGCTTATTGCATAATAGATTGGGTTTACTTGGCTTAAAGTCATTGCCCAAGCAGGCAGCATTTTTATTGAATAAAATATTCCACCCAAGAAACTAAATGGGGTGATAACAAAATTTTGGATTAAGGCGAGTTGATCCCAGGAATCAGATAACTGTCCTACAAATAGACCCAAACTGGAAAAAGACCACGCAACTAAAAATATAAATAACAATGTAAGCGGAAGATTTAAAATTGGCATACCTGCAAGCCAACAAATTAAGAGAATTAATACTCCATTAACAAAACCCCTTATTGTTCCACCAATAATAAATGATAAAGATAATTCTAAGCTTGATAACGGGGTAATTAAAAGCTCTGGAAGGGTTTGTAGCAATTTCATTTGCAACATTGATGATGCAGAATTTGCAGTAGCATTAGTTATCACATTCATCATAAGAAGGCCCGGTAGAATATAAATTTTATATGATACGCCGCCAATCTCAGTAATTCTATTTTCTAGCGCCACTCCAAACACAAAGATATATAAAAGAGTTGTAACAATACCTGGAATAATTGTCTGTCTCCAGACTGAGAAAAAACGCATAATTTCTCTTGAAGACAGTGTATAAAATCCTACCCAATTCTTAATCATTTATTTTTCTCCCTGTTAAATCTAAAAAAACATCTTCTAAAGACGTTTGGGGAATATGAATATCTTCAATTTTGATAGCTTTTTCAGAAAACTTCAAAATGATTGATGGCAATTCCATATTTGGCTTATCTGTGATAATGTGAATTTTTTTATCATCAATATTGTGCTCATAATCATTCAAGAATTGGGGTTTTCTCTCCAATATATCTTTTAACTGAATTTCGATAGAGGAATTTTTTACCATCTTTTTTAGATTATCTACTGAATCTTCAACAATCAATTTTCCCTTGTCAATAATTCCAACTTTTTCACATAACAACTCTGCTTCGTCTATATAATGTGTAGTTAATAAAATTGTTTTTCCTTCACTATGTAGCTCTTGTAGATATGACCATAAATCGTGTCTCAGCTCGACATCAACGCCCGCAGTAGGTTCATCTAAAATAATAATATCAGGATCATGAACTAAAGCTTTTGCAATTTGTAATCTTCTTTTCATACCGCCTGAAAGTTCTCTCATTTTTTTGGATTTATGTTTAAATAAACCCAATTTATTAAGAAGGTATTCTATTCTTTCTTTTGAATCTTTTCTAAGTATGCCGTAAAATCCTGCTTGAAAGTAAAGCAACTGCTCAATTGGGAAAAACCAATCTTGACTCACCTCTTGATGAGCAATACCAACTTTTGATCTGGCAAATCTAAAATCTTCCTCTATATTTTTGCCAAAAATTTCTATTGATCCATTGGAGGGTTTAACTAAGCTAGTGATAGAATTTATCGTTGTAGATTTTCCAGCACCATTTGGACCTAGAAGTCCATAAAATTCTCCCTTTTTAATTTCAAGATCTATGCCGTTTACTGCTTTAACATTTTCATATGACTTGAATAAATTAATTATTTTTATGGCAAGATTATTTTTCATTTGAGGTATTAATTTTATAAATACTTATTCATTTAAAATAGAATTTTAATTTTCTTTTAAAAACTTATCTAATTCATTTTCATGCACTATTTTAATATTAAGTTTTTGCGCTCTTTTTAATTTAGAGCCAGGATTATCTCCTACGATTAGCGCTGTAGTTTTGCTAGATACTGATGTTGTAACTGATGCACCATTCTTTTCAAGTCTTTGTTTTAAATCTGCCCTTGACAAGCTTTGAAAGCTGCCTGTAATCACAACTTTTTCATTAAGCATCTTCATATGCGATTGATCGAAATGCGTTGGATCTATTTCTACTCCCAACTTTAAACAGTTATTAATAATCTGATTATTTTTATCGATTTTAAAATAGTTTTCAATGGCAATGGCCACTGTTGCGCCAATCCCATCTATTTCTTCCATTTCTTCTATTTTCATTTCACTAAGTTTTTTCAATGATGAACTACAATGCTTATCAATTACTTTTGAAATATGCTGTCCAACATTTGATATCCCTAGGCCAAATACAAACCTAGGAAATGTTGTTACTTTTGAATGATTTATTGATTTTATAAGATTCATTGCAGATTTTTCTTTAAATCGTTCAAGAGAAACTAAATCATTGTACTTTAGTTTGTATATATCATCAAAATGGTTTATCAAATTTGCTTCAAATAGTTGTTTAACAATTTGCGGACCCATTCCTTCGATATTCATGGCATTTTTTGAACAAAAATGTTCAAGCATACCTAACACTCTTGACTTACAATTAATATTTAAACATCTATATGCCGCTTGATCTTTTATTCGTTCAATTTTACACCCTGATTCAGGACAATTATAATCACTAATAGAAAATTGTTTAGCATTTATCGGTCTTTTATCTTTTAAAACTTTGGATATTTTAGGAATGACATCTCCCGACCTTTCAATTAAAATAAAGTCATTTATTCTGATGTCTTTTCGATCTATTTCGTCTTGATTATGAAGCGTCGCGCTTGATATCATCACTCCCGATAAATCAACTTCTCTAATTTTTGCTACGGGCGTAATTACACCGGTTCTTCCAACCTGAAGTTCAATATCAAGTATTTGAGATTCAGTCTGTTTGGCCTTGAATTTTGCTGCCACTGCCCATCTTGGAGATCTTGCTCGTAGGCCTAATCTATCTCTTAATTTATAATCATTGACTTTAATTACAGATCCATCTATTTCGTAATTAATATGTAATCTATTCTCTTCAAGCGTTTTATGATATGCAATCATATCATTTCCATTTTTAATTTTTTTAGATAAAGGATTAACTGGGATACCAACAGATTTTAGGTATGCAAGCATCTCAATTTGATTTTTAAAATTAATCTTATCACTGCCTCCAACTTCGTAGCAAAAAATTGATAAATTTCTTGATGCTGTAATAGATGGGTCTAGCTGTCTTACGCTACCAGCTGCTGCATTTCTAGCATTTGCAAATAATTTTTCATTAGATTTTTTTCTATTATCATTCAATTTTTTAAAATCTGAGATTGACATAAAAATTTCTCCGCGGATTTCAATAAAAGGCGGGGGAGTGTTTTCTAAGTCTCGGAGTTCTAATGGCACCGAAGGCATTGTTTTCACATTATGTGTAATGTCTTCCCCTTTAAATCCGTCACCTCTTGTTAAAGCTCTTTCTAGTAATCCATTTCTATAGATTAATGAAACTCCTAAGCCATCTATTTTAGGTTCAGCTACAAAATCTATATCAATATTGTTTAGCCATTTTAAAACACGTTTATAAAACTCATTAATTTCTGCACTATCTATTGCGTTTGACAGAGAGAGCATTGGCACATCATGATTATAACCTTGAAAGCCACTATCTACCGGGTGTCCGACTCTCTGTGTTGGAGACATTGGTGAAACTAGGTTTGGATATTTTTCTTCAAGACTTTCTAATTCTCGAAAAAGATTATCATACTCCGTGTCAGTAAGCTTAGGATCATCTAATACATAATATGCATAGTTGTGATTATTGATTTGATCTATTAGAGTTTTTATTTGTTGTTTTGCTTTCTTTTCCATAATACCCTTATAAATAACAGCAAAAATACTATAAATAGAAGCTGTATATTAAAGTTATTAATAACTAATGAATGTGCATACATATTGAAGGAATTTGTAGCAATATCATTAAAATCAAATTCCCAATAAAGTACACCTGTTTCATTATTAAGCACATCTGCATTTGTATCTTGTGTTGCACCAGGCATTACGATGCTAAATGCAAAACTATCTGACATTAGTGCTGTATTTTTTTGAAATTCTTTTTCTAATTCATCGATAACGATGCTCATTTCATCAAAAAAAAATTCAGGTAAACTGTTTTTAATCGGCTTTAATGCATCTAGAAAAATTTGCGAACTATTTTCACTAAATTTTTTTTCTAGTTTTTTTTCTTTTACGTATGATATATATGAATTTAGCTGGCTATCAATTCTTTCAACTGTCAAATCATTTAGACTGTATTGTTTTTGGTATTGCTCAACACCCTTAGAAAAAATATATTTTTTAACTGGAATCATCCACTCTAGCTCGTTTTGATCAATATTCAGGTACTGTTTGATTTCTGGATATTTTTTATCTATTTCTAAATTTTTTATATTGGAATGAAAATAATAATTAGTCCATAAAATGGACGATTTTTTACTTATATCTATATCATATTGAAGGCTTGATGAATTGCTAAATATTAATTTTTCGCGCGTAGGAGTACTTAATATAGTTTCTTTTTCCCAAATTTCTTTTTTGTTGCTAGCTAGTGTTGTGACCCATTGGTGATTTTTATCAGACTCTGGGTGCTTAAAATCAGCATCTATTAGATCAGCCTTGCTGCCAATAGAAGTATATTTAACCAAATAACTTCCGTCATTAAGAACTGAAATGTTAACTAAATTCTCGACACATCCAGTTAAAAAAAATATGGCAATAAATACTATTTTGCGAATCATTATGAAATAATTTGCAATTCTTTTGATGTCTTATTGAGTATTTCTGCGCCACTTTCTTTTACAATAACATCATCTTCAATTCTAACTCCGCCCACTTCTTTAACGTAGATACCGGGTTCAACAGTCATAACATAGTTTACGCCTAAGGTATCTTTGCTCACCTTGCTGAACCTTGGATTTTCATGGATTTCTAAACCAAGGGAATGCCCAAGCCCATGATCAAAGTATTTGCCATATCCTGATTTTGTAATATGATCTCTAGCAATAGAATCTATATCCTTGCACAATGCGCCCGCTTTAATACCTTCGATGCTTTTGGTTTGGGCTTCAAGAACAATATTATATATAGATTTTTGTTCATCTGAACAACCTTTGGTAGCAAATGATCGTGTCATATCTGCATGATACCCTGCAAACTTTGCTCCTGAATCTATTACCAATAATTCTCCTGGACCAATTTTTCTATCTGTTGGTTTATGATGAGGTTTAGCCGAGTTTGGGCCAGTCCCTACAATTGCTGCAAATGCATCAGAATCTGAATCTCCATACTGTCTATATAAGAATGATAGCTTGTTTGCAATAGCCTTTTCTTCAACACCTATTCTAACCATCGGAAATACTTCTGCAAAAGCTCTATCTGTGATCTCTACAGCCGTTTTTATAGCTTCCAGCTCTTTCTCATCTTTTGCCATTGCCATTGCTTCTACCGTTCCTGTTATATTCTGAAGATTCACCTCAGATAACACTTGTGTGATGGTTTGAAAATTTTGATGTGTAACGTTGTTACCATCAAAAGCAATTTTTGAACCATTTTTAAGTATTTTTTCATTTCTAATTACTTCAAAATGTGAAATACTATCAATTATTATTCTTGCGCCCTTTACTTCATTTTCAGATTGAAATACATATCTACCATCTGTTATAAAAATTAATTCTTCTGGCATGACTAGAAGGGTAGCGCTAGAACCAGTAAAGCCACATAAGTATCTTATATGAATCAAGTTAGTTACCAACATACCATCCATATTTTCTTTTGCTATCTTAGCTTTTAATTTATCTTGTCTTCTTTTAAAATATTCTAAACTCATGTATTCTCCTTATAAATCTTTTAACATTTCTTCGGCCTTGATAACATTTTTATTAATATTAGAATGCTTAACAATTAATTTTAAATTCTTTTTTGCCTGAATTTTTTTCCCCTGTGCTATCATAAGCTTTATCAATGATAAGGTTGCTAGCTTTGGATTTTTTCTATTTTGTTTAGACTTTATATTAATTGGCTTGTGATCTAAATCTAAATCGAGATTAAGCCTCTTTAACTCTTTATATATAACATTTTTCTGTGGTGAATTTTTTATATTATACAGTTCATATAAAAGTAGATAGGCGGTATAAAAATCTTTATCATGGTCAATTACCTTGTTTAAAAGCTTTTTTGCTTCGCTATATTTTTCTTGTTTAAAAGCTTTTTCTGCTTTTAAAAAAGTTGTCGTTACATTTGCAATCATCTTCTATTTTCTTTGACCCAATTTTCAATATACTCTAAAGATTCTTTAACTGGGGTACCTGGACCAAAAAGCAGGCCAACTCCTTTTTTTGATAATTCTTTGCTATCTTCGTTTGGAATAATTCCTCCTCCTGTAACAAGGACATTTTTGAGTTTGTGCTCATTTATCAGATCCATAACTTTTGTAAATATAGTCATATGTGCTCCTGACAAGATAGAAAGGGCTATTACGTCTACCCCTTCTTGGATTGCAACCTTTACTATGCTTTCAGGCGTTTGACGTAGACCGAGATATATTACATCCATTCCTGCGTCTCTATAGGCAGCTGCTAAAACCTTTATTCCGCGATCATGGCCATCTAATCCAGGTTTTGCCATAAGTATTCTAATGGGTGGATTTATTTTCATGCTTTAATTTAATCAATCCAAACGTTTGAATCTCCTAATAAATCTCTTAATAAAATAAGGAACTGGTTATTGTTTGAAACTTTCATTTTCTTTGATACAATTTTTCTTTCACTATTATTTTCTGATGGGATGTGAACAACAAATAAATGGTCTCCTTTGTTGCTCTTTGCAAGCTCAACGATGTCGTTCATTAAATCTTTTGATGAGTTTTTTGGCAATCTAATATTCACCTCATTTAATTTTAAAACCCTTTTTGCATGGTTGATAGGAACTACCTCATCAACAATTAATTTTAAATCTGCAAAATCATTTTGTGAAGACGTATGTCCAACAAGAAATACGATGTTATTATCTCTAATTATTTCTTTGTACTTATCAAACGCATCGTGAAAAATAATTGCTTCGGCTTGTCCGCCTAAACAATCAAGATTAAAGAAAGCCATTTGTTGATTTTTTTTGTCAAAATGCAACTTAAAATTGGTAACGGCTCCACCAATCTTTATTATAGAATTTTCTTTAACAATTTTGTTATCTGAAAAATCATAATTACTTAATTCTTCTATGGTGTCTGCATATTTGATTAAAGGATTTCCTGATACATATAACCCAAGAACTTCTTTTTCTTTTGATAGCTTATCTTGATTTTCCCAATCTTCTATTATTGGTAAGTCTGGAATCTTAATTAAGTTTTCTTCTTCTCCAAAAAGATTGATTTGATTTTTATTTGATTGCTTGTCTATTTGTTGTCCATAAATAATAGCAATGTCTATTGCTTCGTACAGTTGTGCACGATTATTGCTAATTGAATCAAATGCCCCTGCTAAGATTAGGCTCTCTAAAACTTTCTTATTAACCAGCCTTTGATCAACCCTAGAAATAAAATCAAATATTGATTTAAATTCTCCACTTTTTTCTCGAACCTCAATACATTGCTCTAAAGCCTTTATGCCAACATTTTTAACAGCATTCAAACCAAAGGAAATTTCCTTGTCATTAAGGGGTTCAAAATTAATACCAGATTTATTTATATCTGGTGCATGTACTTTTATATTTAGTTTTCTACATTCATTTATTAACACAACTACTTTATTGGTATTATTCATTTCGCTTGTCAAGTTTGCAGACATGAATTCAGCTGTATAGTGTGTTTTGAGCCAGCCGGTTTGATAGGCAATATAAGAATATGCCACTGAATGACTTTTATTAAAACCGTACTGGGCGAATTTATCAATTAAATCAAAAATTTGTGTCGCTTTGGCTTTTGACAAACCATTTTTAACAGCACCTTTAACAAACTTATCTGCCATCTTATCCATTAAAGATCTAATTTTTTTTCCAATTGCCCTTCTCATTTCATCAGCTTCTGACAATGTAAATCCTGCTATAATATTAGCAATCTGCATCACCTGCTCTTGGTAAACTATAATTCCATAAGTCTCTTTTAGTGCCTCTTCTAGTAACGGGTGAACATATTCAACTTTTTCTTTTCCATGCGCTCTTTTTATATACTTATCTATATTCTGCATCGGTCCTGGCCTATATAGTGCATTCATTGCTATCAAACCATCAATACCTTTAGGCTGTAATTTTTTTAAAAATTCTCGCATACCCGCTGATTCAAATTGGAAAATTCCCACGGTTAATCCTTTTGCAAATAATTTATATACTTTTGGATCTTCCATGTCTATATCATCAATAACTATCTCTTTATCGAATCTCTTTTTTATCAAATCAATTGTTCTATCTATAACTGTTAAATTTCGTAGTCCAAGAAAATCCATCTTTAGCAGACCTATTGACTCAAGCTCTTTCATGTCATATTGAGTTGTAACATCTCCTTGAGAAGATCTATATAACGGAACAAAATCTGTTAAATCTCCCGGTGCAACAACAACGCCAGCGGCATGTATTGATGCGTGACGAGTCATACCCTCCAACACTTTGGCATTTTCTATTAGCTCTTTATAGTTAGTCTGAGATACTGTTCGAAGATCTGAATTTTGCTTTAAAGCCTTATCAAGAGTTACTTTTGGTCCCTCAGGAATCATTTTAGCTATCTTGTCTACTTCAGAATATGAATAGCTCATAACTCTTCCGACATCTCTAATAACAGCTCTGGCATTCATTTTTCCAAATGTAATAATTTGCGTTACAGAGTCTTCTCCGTATATGCTTTTTAAGTAGTCAATTACTTGACCTCTTCTCTCAACACAGAAATCAATGTCTATATCTGGCATACTTATTCTGTCTGGATTAAGGAATCTTTCAAAAATCAAGCTGTGTTTCAAAGGATCAATATTTGTTATATCAAGGGCATAAGATACTAAGCTCCCAGGAGCAGATCCTCTTCCTGGGCCAACAGGAATTTTATTTTTTTTAGCATACTGAACAAAATCTGCGGTGATTAAAAAGTAGCTGGCAAATCCCATTTTTTTTATAACGGATAGCTCATAATCAAGTCTTTCATTTATTTCACTATTAATCCCGTCATATTTATTTCTTAAGCCTGCGCTACATAGTGATTTTAAATGCTCGTCTATGTCTTTTGATTTTGTATCTCCGGGAATCGTATACCACGGCAAATGATAATCTTCCATTGGTATCTGTAAATCAATAGAGTCTGTTAGAGCTCTTGTATTTTCAAGCGCCTGAGGAAACTGTTTAAATAAATTAAACATTTCGTCTTGTGACTTAAAATAAAATTCATTTCCTGGGTATTTTAGTCTATTTTTATCGGATAATTGCTTTCCTGTTCCAATGCAGATATGAACATCGTGAGCTTTATAATGTTCTTTTTTAGCATAATGAGCATCGTTAGTAGCAATTATTGGCAAGTTCATATCTTTTGCTAATTTTGTTGCTAGCTGGATGTTTTGAAGCTCTTCAGGAATGCCATGATTTTGAAGTTCTACATAATATCTTCCAGGAAAAATACTTGAATATTCTTCAGCAACTTTTTTTCCAGCTTCCAAACCGTTATATATTAAAGTCTCAGGAAGTATTCCTTTTAAGCAAGCTGAAAGGCATATAATACCCTCGTTATATTTTTTTAAAATTTCAGTATCTATTCTTGGTTTATAATAAAAGCCCTCAAGATAACCATGAGTAACTATTTTCATTAAGTTTTTATATCCTTGGTAGTTTTGGGCAATTAATACAAGATGATTATATTGGCCCATACCGCTTGATCTATCTTTTTGAAAACGACTTCCTTTAGCGACATAAACTTCGCAACCTATAATAGGTTTAATATTTTTATCTCTAGCTTTTTTGTAAAAAGAAACAGCCCCAAAAAGATTTCCATGCTCCGTTAGCGCAACAGAATCCATTCCTAAATCATGAATGGTTTCGAGCACTGATGGAATATTTTGTGCTCCATCTAACAAGCTATTGTCAGAGTGGTTATGTAGGTGAATAAATTCGCTTTTCATACGTACTTAATATATCTTAATTACTCTATTTTTTCCTTCTAAATCTTTTAAAAAAGTGGAATTATTTGCATTAAATTTTTTATTGAATAACTCAATATCATTTGCAACGGGCGAGAAGGGCAATTCAATTAGCATTATACCATTTTTATTAATAAATGATGTAAAATTTGAAATCAAAAACTTATAATATGAGGTTCCATCATCATAATCTGTAAGCGCTGATTCAGGGTCATGATTTTTAACTGACTCTTCTAGGTTTTTCATTTCTTTTTTTGCTAAGTATGGTGGATTACAAAGCAATAAATCGATATTGTTTATCTCAAAATTAAACATATCTGCTTTTAAAAATTCTACACTATCTATTTTTAGTAATTTTTGATTTTTCTTTGCAACTTGAATAGCAAAACTTGATTTATCTATTCCAATAAAATCATTTTCAGGAAATTTCTTAGCAATACTAAGAACGATACAACCGCTTCCGGTACATAAATCTAAAATTCTTAATTTTCTTGTAGTTGATGATATAAAATCAATTGCGCTGTCTACCAACAATTCAGTCTCGGGACGTGGTATAAATATACCGGGTGGTGTAATGAAGCTGTTTTCATAAAAGAAAGTTTCTTCAATAATATGTTGTACTGGCGTATTTACCAAAAGACTATTAAACATATTATTTAAATCTATTATGCTTTTTTGATCTAATGAAATATCTTTGAAATACAGGTCTGCTTTAGAAATTTTTAGATAATGTTGAATTATCATTTCAGACTTATTTTTTTGTTCTTGAACGTCAGATTTTTTTAGTTTTAAAAGTTGTATTTGTAAATAGTCTCTAAGCAGAGTAGTGCTTTTCATTTTATTCTATTTGTGCACTTTCTTCCGCAAGCTTTAACTGTTCAATTAGGTGAGAAATGTCGCCCTCGAGAGTAGCTTGAAGCTTATGAGAAGTATAATTTATTCTATGGTCTGTAATTCTTCCTTGGGGGAAATTATAGGTTCTAATTTTTGCAGATCTATCTCCTGTGGAAACTAAACTTTTTCTCATATTGTCTCTATCTTTATTAAGCTTTTCTTGCTCTAAAGCAAATAGTCTAGATCGTAAAACCTTCATCGCAGATGCTTTATTTTTATGCTGTGAAGCTTCATCTTGACAGGTAACTACTAACCCTGTTGGAATGTGTGTTAGTCTGATTGCTGATTCTGTTTTGTTGACATGTTGTCCTCCTGCTCCGCTAGCTCTATAAGTATCAACTTTGATATCAGCATTATTAATTTCTACTTCTGCAGTTTCCGCTTCTGGTAAAACTGCTACAGTTGCAGCAGAAGTATGAACTCTTCCTCCAGATTCAGTTTTGGGTATTCTTTGGACACGATGTACGCCGCTCTCATATTTATAAGTACCATAAGCTTTAGGGCCTTCTATACCAAACGTAGCTGACTTTAATCCGCCTACACCAGTTTCGTGGATATCCATCATATTTATTTTAAATTTATTATTTTCTGCATACCTCATATACATACGCATTAAATCTGATGCAAATAGTCCAGCCTCGTCGCCTCCAGCGCCTGCTCTAACTTCAATAATTGCATTTTTATTATCATTGGGGTCATCGGATATTAAAATTTTTAATAATTTTTCTTCAATATCTGAAATATGAGTATTTATCTTTAAAGATTCCTCTTTAACTAAGTCTTCGTATTCTTTCTCATTTTTCATTTCGTCCAAATCGCTCAATTGTTCTTGCAAACCAACATACTCTTTGCTTAATTCGTATGACTCGTCGATTAGACTTTTTTCTCGGGAAAGACTTGTCATTTTATCTTGATCTAACATGATTTTAGAATCCATCATTTGATTCATTATGTTATCATAATCAGAAATAATGCTTCTAGCCTTTGATAGAATATCCATATGATAATTTAGTTATTAAAAAAGAGGCTTTAAGAATCTTTTTTCTTGTACTTGCGATTGAATTTTTCAATTCTACCTGCAGTATCAACAAGAGTTCTTTGCCCTGTATAATAAGGGTGAGATTTATCAGAAATCTCTATTTTGAAATGAGGGTATTCTTTTCCATCTTCCCACTTGATAGTCTTATCTGTTTTTACAGTAGATCGAGTTAAAAAGGAGTAGTTACATGAACTGTCCTCAAAAACAACTAATCTGTAATCTTCTGAATGTGTATTTTTTTTCATTTTAACTTTTCTAAACTTTTTTTTATTCTTTTTATGCCTTTTATGATTGTCTCAGTATTTTTTGCGAAAGAAAATCTTAAATATTTGCTCGCTCCAAAACCATCACCGGCTACAGTCACAACTTTAGCATCGGCGAGAATATAATCAGAAAGGTCGAAAGTGTCTTGTAAAATTTTTCCTTCAACCGTTTTTTTATTTAAGTAGTGAGAGAAGTCTGGGAACATATAAAATGCACCTCCGGGCATAGCACATTTAACACCTTCTAAGGCGTTTAACTCTTTATACATAACAGATCGACGCTTTCTAAACTTTTCTTTCATCTCAATCACAGGTTGCTGATTACCTAAGAGTGCTGCAATTGATGCTTTTTGCCCTATTGCATTTGGGCAAGATGTAGTTTGGCCTTGAATCTTAGACATAGCTTTAACAATGTTTTTGTCGGCGGTGGTGTAGCCAATTCTCCATCCCGTCATTGCGTATGTTTTGGACATACTTCTAATTGTTATAATTTCACAACCATAATCATCTAATGTTTGTATTGCTTTAAACTCACTGTCATATACTAATTCTTCATATGTTTCATCAGAGATTACAACCCAATTATTTTTTTTACATACTTTTAATAGCTTTTTAATTGCTTTGTCAGACCAAACTCCGCCAGTTGGATTACTAGGAGAATTAATAATAACTCCTTTAATAGATGAATCAATTTTCTTATTTAAATCTTCAAAATCTGGTTCAAATTGCCTCTCTGCGACTGTATCAATCAATAGCGGTGTTGCTCCGGCAATTCTAACAAACTCTGGGAAAGACACCCAATATGGAGTAAAAACTATTACTTTATCTCCTTTATCAAATAATGTCTGACAAACAACAGATAAAGACTGCTTACCTCCGTTTGACACGATAATGTTTTCTGGTTGATAGTCTAACTTGGTTAAAGCTTTAAGTTTTTTTTGAATCGCTAGCTTGAGTTCTAACATTCCTGAACCCGGTGTATATTTAGTATACCCTTGAGTCATTGCATCTTTACCCGCCTCTATAATGTGATCGGGCGTATTGAAATCAGGCTCACCTACTCCAAAGTTAATTACATCCTCTCCTTGAGCTCTTAATTCTGCTGCTCGAGACGTCATTTGTAAAGTAAATGATGGTTTTATTTTTTCTACAAGACTTGAAAACTCTTTAAACATTTATTGGCTCATTAAATCTAAGAACTCTTGATTTGTTTTTGTTCTTCTCATTCTGTCGCTCATAAACTGCATTGCTTGCTCTGTAGACATTTCTCCTAACATTTTTCTTAAAATATACATTCTGGATAGGTGTTGATCAGACATCAGCAGTTCTTCTTTTCGTGTTCCGGACTTAACAATATTAAATGCTGGATATATTCTTCTGTCACTTAATTCGCGGTCTAAGACAAGTTCCATATTTCCTGTACCCTTAAATTCTTCAAAAATAACTCCATCCATTTTACTTCCAGTATCGATTAAAGCAGTAGCAATAATGGTTAAACTACCCCCTTCTTCAGTGTTTCTTGCGGCCCCAAAAAATTTCTTTGGTTTTCTGAGTGCATTGGAATCCACACCGCCAGACAATATTTTACCACTATGTGGTATAACAGCATTATGGGCTCTTCCTAATCGAGTTATACTATCTAGCAAAATGACTACATCTTTGCCACATTCTACTAATCGTTGTGCTTTAGCAAGGGCCATATCAGAGACCTGCACATGTCTTTCGGGTCCTTCGTCAAAAGTAGAAGCTATCACCTCAGCATCAACGCTTCTTTTCATATCCGTAACCTCTTCAGGTCTTTCATCTATTAAAAGGATTAAGAGTACGGTATTGGGATGATTTCTTCTTATTGCATTAGCAATTTTAGAAATTAAAATTGTTTTACCTGTTTTGGGCTGAGCTACAATTAGTCCACGCTGACCCTTGCCAATAGGGGCTACCATATCCATGATTCTCATTGACATGTCGCTTGTATTAGACAGATTGAATTTCTCGTTAGGGTGTAATGGGGTGTATTTATCAAACTTTCTTTGACCTTTAATTTCTTCCGGATTAACTCCATTTACTTTTTGCAAATGAAGGAGGGCGTGGAATCTCTCTTTTGATTTGGGGGCTCTTGTTGTCCCTTCAACAAAATGGCCTGTTTTTAATTTAAATCTTTTGATCTGTGACGGGCTAACATAAATATCTTCTGGCCCTGGTAAATAATTATCATTTACACTTCTTAAAAAACCATATCCATCTGGTAATATCTCTAGTACTCCTGCTGCCATTTTTTCGCTTTTTTGATTAGAGTCTTTTTTTATTTCTTTTTTACCATCATCGAGATTTTTTTTCTCTAGAGAGGTAATAGCTTTTAGAAGCTCTTCTTTTGACATCGAAGAAGATTTTTCAATGTTCATTGTTTTAGCAATTTCTTTTAGTTCAGTTAATTTTTTTTCTTTTAATTCAATTAATTTCATAATTCCTCGGTTGTTGTGAAAATTCTTTAGGGGGGAAGTCACCTTGAAATACAAATTACGCTATATAGTGCCATTGTCAAAGGAAAAATCAAAAAAATTATAGACATACTTTGCTATATAATGGCTACCAAATACTACTTTGGGACCTTCAAATTTTTTATGCTCAAGATACTCCAGTGCTTGTGGAAGATTTGCTATAAATTTAAATTTATTTAGCTCTTTAACTTTTCTAATATCGTTTTTGCCTAGAATATCCTTTGATGATATTGTAGAAATCACTAAGCCTTCAAAAGAATTTTTAAACAAGTCTAAAATCTCAGTCCTTATTTTATCATTTTTAATTACAACGAGCCCTAAAGGTTTTTTGTTGTATATGTTTTTCAAATCTTCACTCAATATTTTTATACCGGAACTATTATGCGCAACATCATAAAAGATATTTTCTCTCATTAATTGCATTCTTCCAGGCCAAAACCACCCATCTAAGCCTTTTTGTATCTTAACTGTGCTCAGTCTAGGCAGAATTTTATTTATTGTTTCAATTGCTAAAATAGCATTCTGCGCCTGAAATGAGCCGCTTTGAGGGATATCATATCGCAAATTTTTGTAAGTGAACTGCAATCTATTATTATTTTGCTTATTTATTTCAATACTCTCTTTATCGATATAGTTAGTTGAGGTGTTATTTTTCAATGAAAATTTTGAGATTACGTCTTTAATATTTTTTTTAGTATTAATAGTTGTGTTCGCAACTCTTGGCTTTATTATCCCACATTTTTCAGCAGTAATTTCTTCAACAGAATCTCCAAGAAGGTGGGTGTGATCAAAATCAATTTCAGTTATTATTGTGTGTATAGGTGATAACACATTTGTTGAATCAAGCCTACCTCCTAATCCTGTTTCAATAATAGCATAGTCTATTTTTTTTGTAGCAAAATAATCAAACGCCATGGCTGTAGTTGCTTCAAAAAATGTAATTGAATTTTTTTCAATATATCGCTGATGTTTTTTTGTGAAATGAATAATTTCGTTATTTGATATAGGTACACCGTTAACTCTAATCCTTTCATTAAAATTAATAAGGTGTGGGGAAGTATAAAGACCAACGGTGAATCCATTGCTTTGCAAAATCTTTGCTATAATTGAAGCCGTTGACCCCTTACCGTTTGTTCCTGCAATATGAATAGATTTAAAATGGTTTTCTGGGTTGTCGCATTCTTTTAAAAAATTTTTAATATTAAGCAATCCAAGCTTAATGCCTCTGTTATGAAGGTTAAATAAATATTCTAACGTAGAATCAATCATTATCTAGAGTTTTTTCATATTTTTCTAGCGCTCTAAAAATGGCTGTTGCTAAAACTTCTCTATACTGTGAGCTTCTTAATTTTTTTTCTTCTGCTAAATTTGAGATAAACCCAAGCTCAACCAAAACATTTGGCATGGAAGCTCCCATCAAAACGTAAAAACCTGCTTGTTTTACACCCCTATTTTTTCCTTGAACCCTTTTTCCAATTTCTTCTTGAACTAATGCGGCAAACTTTTCACTTTTTGAAGCAAAGGCGCTTTGTGCAATAGTGGCTTGTATTAAATCTTCGTTTGTTAATTTTTTTCCTGCAACACCTTCAAGCTCTAATACAGAATTCTCTCTTGCGGCGACCCTTACTGCTGCTTCATTTTTGTTGGGTCCAATCAAAAAAGTTTCAAATCCGCTAGCTCTCCTATCTGTTGCAGCGTTTGCGTGAATACTAATAAATAAACTTCCATTGTTTTCATTAGCAATTCTAGTTCTCTCGCCTAGCTTTAAAAAAATGTCTTCATCCCTTGTTAAAACAGTTTTGACTTTCATGTTTTTTGATATTTTTTTCTCAAGTCTTTTTGCTACATCTAGAGCGATATCTTTTTCCAAAGTACCTCTATAGCCAACAGCTCCTGGATCTTTTCCACCATGACCAGGATCAATAATAATTGTTGAGAATTTCCATTTATTTTTTTCAATGTCGATATTTTTGATAGCTACGTTCTTTGTCTTTGCTGTTGAAGAAATTATAATTTCTGAACTGTTTGATATAATAGACAAATTTTGTAATGAAGAGTTAACTATATTTATAAATGAATCAATGTGGACGAAATATTCATTGTTTTGCCTAACAACTTTTGAAGATAGTTGATATATATTATCGTCAATTAATAGAAATGTAATTCCATTTGTTATTTTTATCTTTTTATTATCTAAATAAAATACAATTTTTTCTGTTTTTTCGTTTATGTATAGTTCTGAGCCGGTGGATGATAAAAAATCATTTATTGAAAAAAATTTATTGTTTTCGATAGTATCAATTTTGTTGAGCAGTTTGCTATTCTTGACAAGCTTAATAGTGCCGTTAGTAGCAGCAAGGCTAATGGAAACAAATAAGTATATAAGTAGAAATTTTAGTTTTATTTTGAAAAATTTCATCTACTGAAATTATTATAAAAAAATGTAAAAGGGCTCAAAAATTGAGCCCTTTTTATTTCAATCAATGTAAGCGAAAAATATTATTTTTTCATCCACATTGCAACAATCATAACTGCCACTAATCCAGCAACGCCACCGTCTCCAATAGCGCTGACCGCATTACCAATACCTGCAATAACTCCGAAGATATCATCGTACAGGATACCAATAATAGTACCAGCAACAATCAAGTTGATTAATAGACCTGTAGTCATGCCTAAAAAATCATTGATTTGTTTTATCACATTTTTCATTTGTGTTTTCTCCTTCGAGCTTTTTTAGAGCTCCCCTATTAGAGGAGCTCTATTTATTAGTAAATACTGATCTATTATTCTACAGCCAAGACAAAAAGACAACTAATACTAGTAGTCCTGTTAGTCCGCCATTAAGAAAAGTATCTACAAAACCCATTATACCACCTAGTGCATCTACTGGTGTGTCGAAAAGGATACCTGCAAAAACAAAAAATATAATTGCAGCCTTAACTACGCCTGTTAACCCGTTTAAAGCACCATTTAACATTGAATCCCATGAAGCCATGTTATTCCTCCTTGATTAGTTAATAACTAGTTAAAAAAAAGGCAAAAAACCTACAAACTTATAGTTTTTTTGCCCCCGGTATTAATCATGTCAATATGATTAAATCTTTTAAAAAGTAGCCAATAATTCATCTTCTTTAACATTATAGTCCATTTTTTTGCGTGAATCAACCTTTTTTGGAAATTATCAAAATAATTAAAAACTGTGCTTTTCTTGATATTTTATGCTTTCTTTTCCACAACACATTAAATAATACTTAAATCAAATATTTTATATCAATGTAGTTTGCATTAACTTTTTCCATGGACAAATCTCAAAAACCAATCATTGAAAATATTTACGCCAGAGAAATTTTAGACTCAAGGGGGTTTCCAACCGTTGAAGTGGAAGTAACAGCTTCGGGGTGTGTAGGGGTCTCTGCTGTGCCTTCTGGCGCATCTACTGGAGAGTTTGAAGCTCTTGAGTTAAGAGACAACGACAATAAAAGATTTAATGGCAAGGGCGTTAAGAAGGCTGTTCATAATATTATTAACCACTTTGCCCCCGCTTTAATTGGTGAGGATGCAAGCAATCAACAGCTAATTGATGACATATTGCTGAGCTGTGATGGAACTCCTAATAAGAGCAAGTATGGAGCTAATGCTAGCCTAGGAATCTCAATGGCGAGCGCAGTTGTAAGTGCTAATTTCTTTAATAAACCACTATACAAGCATTTAAACGACTTTAGCAACTTAATGCCTGTTCCTATGATTAATGTTTTAAACGGTGGAATGCATGCTGATAAAGGATCTGACTTACAAGAAATTATGTTATTCCCCCATGGAGCTAATACTTTTTCAGACTCTATTCGAATGGGTTCGGAAATTTTTCATCAACTAAAAAAGGGGTTGAAGAAGCAAGGATTGGGTACAACTGTTGGGGATGAAGGCGGTTTTGCTCCTTCTCTAAAATCAAATAGTCATGCGATTGAAATGCTTCTAAGTGCGATTGAAAGTAGTGGGTATAAGGTAGGTTTAGATGTTTCATTGGCGCTTGATGTTGCAGCTTCAAGCTTTTACAAAGACGGGGTTTATTCATTAAAAGTAGATGGTAGCAATTTGGATTCAGACGGAATGATAAAGTTTTATGAAAATTTAATAACTCAGTATCCAATTATATCAATTGAGGACGGCTTAGATGAAAATGATTGGGAGGGTTGGACTAATCTCAACAACACCCTTGGCGATAAAATACAAATTGTTGGAGATGATTTAACTGTAACAAACCCATTAAAACTTCAAAAAGCTATAAACAGCAGTGCAATTAATTCAATCCTCATCAAACTTAATCAAATAGGAACAGTTTCTGAAACAATTGAAGCAATCAATATAGCAAAGCAAAATAATTGTAATTTTATTATATCCCACAGGTCAGGTGAAACAGAAGATACTTTTATTTCAGATCTATCTGTTGCTATGGGTGGAGGACAAATAAAAACAGGGTCTGTTTGTAGATCAGACAGAACAGCGAAATACAATCGACTCCTAAGAATTGAAGATGAATTAGAAAATCCTATTTACTGCAATACATTAAACTTTGTTAAATGAAATCTTTTTTTACTTTAACTAATTTATTAATGGTGCTTATTGTCGCCGGTTGTTTATCTCTCATTTTTTTTAGCGATAGAGGTTTAATCAGTCTGTGGGCTCTAAAAAAAGAAAAGCTTGAAATTCAAAAAGATATTAACAGTCTAAGAAATCAAATTGCTATGCTTGAAAAAGAAGAAGAGAAGTTAAAATTTGATGAAAAATATATCGAACGTATTGCCAGAGAAAAATTTAAAATGGTAAAACCGGGCGAACGTGTTTTCAAAGTAGTTGAAGATTAAATTTAGCTAAAAACATCTTTTGCAACAGAAAATGATTTAACGTCCGGGAAATGATATCTTACTAATTCAGCAATAAATTGAGACATTACTTTCTTGTCATAGTTAGTAGTAAAATTGTTTTTATTTAAAATAAAATCGGATTCAAATATTTTGCTTAAATCTGACAACAGCTCTGGATTTTTTTGTTGAAACCTTTTTACAATAGGGTGGTCTTTTGCGTTAATAATATCATATCCGCTATTTCTTAAAAAGTGTATAAGAAAAAAGTAGAATGCGTTATTTAAGTTTTTATCATTTTTTTCAAAAAATTTCATGACAAGGTTTAGAACTTTATATGTGATTTTATCAGGAATGTTTTCGTCAAAAGTCTTGTCAACAATCTCTAACATTGCTGTACATAAAACTGTTTTTTTTAAGTCGCTACATATATTTGTCCAGCTGTTTAAAAGCTTTGAGCTGTAAACCGGGTGTATTTGCCTTTTAGCATAATGTGAATAATCTATTTTAATTTCATTAAGTTGTTGATAAATAGCTTTGTTGGGCGACTTTTGACGCATTGCTGCCTTGATAATGTATGTTGCCTTTCCTTTTTCTAAAGTAAAGAGGCGTACTATCAAACTAGATTCTTTAAATATGCTTGTTTTTAAAACGAATGCCGGTGTAGAAATTTTCATTACGGTAATTCTATTTTGCCCCAACCATTATGAGAAAGGCTACCAAAATAGAGCTCATTACCATATTGTTTAACGCTTGTGATGGGAGAGTAGGCATCGCTTCCACCGTATTGAAGATTGTGTAAAATATTTCCATCTTTATCAACTCCTAAGGCAAACGCATATGGTTCTGGTTGAGGCTGTAAAAAATTTGGCAATCTCATTGCCAGCTTTCTAAGAAAGGGTTTATCTGCTGTTTGATCAATAAAGTTGTTTCTTACGGTAAAAAGTGCTACCCAATAAACTCCTTTCCCGTTTGAGGAAATATTGTCCGGAAAGCCTGGCAAGTTTTCAATCACAGTCTCTACTGTGCCAGCTTTTTCTCCTTTAAGCCAATATTTTTTTATTCGATACATAAATGTTTCATTAAACAAAACAAAAGAATCGTCAGGACTTACAGCAACTCCGTTTGCAAAGTATAAACCATCAAGCAATGTGGTCGTAAGGCCGGTTTTGGGATCATAAACTAACAATCTCCCGTTTGGCGTGTGTTCCATGGCTTCAATTCTATCTTCTCCATATCCAAATTTATCAGAAGCATCAGAAAAGTAAATTTTACCATCAGTTGCAATATCTAAATCGTCTGCGAAGCGTAGTGGGTTGCCGTCTGAATCAGACTTTGTTGATAGGATGGTAGCAACACCTTCTTGATTGATAGAGATGAGCCCTTGAATTGCATCTGCGACAATTAGATTATTATTAGCATCAAACACCATCCCAAGTGGGCGGCCTCTAGTATTATAAAATTCTCCCAAAGAGCTCATAATTACTCCGTCGTGATAGCCTACATACAAGACTCCGTCTCTAATGACTATATCTTCTGGACCATAATGTCCATCATCGGCCCAAAATATCTCTATATTTTTCAGATATTCATTTTTTGCGTATATACCTGTCATTGATGGTGGTTGAGGAGATTCCCAAGAAACTGGGTTTATTGGGACTGGCCACATTAAAAGATAAAACAAACAGATTAACACAAAATAGAAGAATGCTTTAATGGCTAAACTCCTAGGTTCAGAAATTTTTTTTTAATCATATCTAGTATGCTTTTGCAAAGATAACCAGGTGTTTAGCTGGTTTGTTGGAATAAATACATTTTTTTGTATTGTCATCAACATCCTCTAGAATGCAACGGATTGTGGCTTTAGTTTCATCTTTAATTTTTAGCTCTGTCTCATCAGAGCCGTCCCAATATGCTTTGATGAACTTGTTATCTGAAGAGAGGATTTCAGAAAAAGTATTGAAGTCTTCTGCTGTGCAGGTGTTTTCTTCCATAAATGATTTGGCATCATTAAACATATTACTTTGAATACTTACTAATATCTCTTGTACTTCCTTTAAGCTATCAAAGCTTAGCTGTTGTTTTTCTTTATTGTCTCTTCTGCAAAGCGTTATTTGACTACTTTCAAATTCTTTAAGCCCAACCTCCAGTCTAATAGGTACTCCTTTTAGCTCCCATTTATTAAACTTGAAACCGGGACTACCGTCGCTGTCATCTACTTTAGATCGTATATTAATGCTACTTAACGCATCAGAAACATTATTGATGTAATCAGAGAACTCTTGTTGTTTCTCTTTTTTTGCATTGATTGGAATTATAACAACCTGTATTGGTGCTATTTTTGGTGGTATTTTTAATCCATTATCATCTCCATGCACCATTATGAGGGCTCCAACCATTCTAGTGCTTACTCCCCAGCTCGTTGCATAAACAGGTAATTCTTTGTTATCCCTGCTTTGAAATTTAACATCAAATGCTGATCCAAAATTTGTTCCAAGATAGTGAGACGTTCCTGCTTGTAAAGCTTTTTTGTCGCGCATCATTGTCTCAATTGAAAATGTTTCGTCTGCTCCTGCAAACCTTTCTAGGTTTGATTTTCGGCCAATGATTGTTGGTATAGCTAAATATTCTTCAAACAACGTGCGATATACTTCGACAATGTCTAAAGTTTCTTGCATTGCCTCTTCTTTGGTTGCGTGTGCAGTATGTCCCTCTTGCCATAAGAACTCTGATGTTCTTAAAAAGAGTCTTGTTCTCATTTCCCACCTTACTACGTTAGCCCACTGATTTACTTTTAACGGAAGATCCCTATATGATGTAATCCATTTTTTAAACATGTGCCATATAATAGTTTCTGAAGTTGGTCTAACTATTATTTCTTCTTCAAGCTTTGATGCAGGATCTACTTGTAAACTACCGTCTTCAGCTATCAACTTTGAATGTGTAACTACTGCACATTCCTTGGCAAATCCTTCTACGTGCTTGGCTTCTTTTTCTAAAAAACTTTTTGGAATAAATAAAGGGAAGTAGGCGTTTTCGTGTCCCGTATCTTCTATCATTTTGTTTAAAGCGTCTCTAATGTTGGTCCATAGCGCAAAACCATATGGCTTTACAACCATAGTTCCTTTTACGGGACCGTAGTCTGCTAAATCTGTATCCAGTATTACGTCAGTATACCATTTAGAAAAATTTTCACTTTGTTTTGTAATTTTTGCCATTTACTTACACTTTAATATGTTATAAAGTAGAGTTAATTTATAGAAATTCCAATACAATGAAAAAAGCTATATTTTCCACAGAAATTTCCTTATTGAGAAGAACTATGCAGAGACTTCTAAGAAGAAATGCGCACTCAAATATAACTAAAATTTTACGCAAAACGCACCAAGCTGATGTTGCGCACATAATGAGGACCTTTAATCAGTTTGAACAGAAAACTATTTTTGCTTTATGTCCTACGGCACTGCATAAAGCGCGACTACTAGAAGAGCTTGACGAGGCACTGATTGAAAATGTTTTAATTAAAGAAAGTGCGCTTAACATATCCAAAATCTTTAGATACTTAGATACCAACGATCAAGCTACAATTATTAGCATGTTTGAGGAAAGTAAGCAGAATGAAATTCTTACAAAAATTGAGGTTGATGACAAAGAAGAGGTAGAAGAAATAATGTCTTATCCGGACGACAGTGCTGGTAGTATTATGACAAAAGAAACATTTACACTCAATCAGAACACTACCGTTAAAGACAGCATTAAAAAACTGCAGTCTTTCCCGGAAAATGATAAAATTTTTTACCTATATGTTTTAAGTGATAAAGAAAAACTTGTTGGCGTTGTCTCGCTGCGAACACTCGTTACTTCAAGCAACAATAAAAAGCTAAAAGATGTTATGATTAAAGATATTCACGCGGCAAACACCAAGACTGACCAAGAAGAGGTAGCTAAAACAGTTGCTCAATACAACTACCTAGCGCTTCCTGTGGTAAATAGACAGAATAGGTTTTTAGGTATTGTTACAATCGATGATGTTGTAGATATCATTAGAGAGGAGGCGTCAGAAGACTTTCTTCAAATGGCCGGCGTTGGTAAAGACAGGGAGATTTTATTAAAAACTCCTTTTGAAAATGCAAAATCTAGGGCGCCGTGGATCCTAGCTAGTTTGATAGGAGGTGTTTGTGCCGCTTCTATTATTAGCTACTTTAATACTTTGCTTGAACAGCTTATTGTCCTAGCTGCATTTATTCCTGTAATAATTGGTATTGGGGGAAATGTAGGAACCCAATCGTCTACCATTGTTGTGCGAGGTCTAGCTACAGGTAGAGTAGACGTATCAAATACTTTTTCGTTAATTGTGAAAGAGATTTTAGTCGGTGCACTTTTGGGCGGTCTTTATGGCTTAATAGTGGGATCAGCTTCTGAGTTAATTACTGGTGCTCCCATGAAAGACTTGGGCCTTGTGGTGGGATTTAGTATTTTTTGTTCTATGACTATTGCAACCGCTGTTGGTGCAAGCGTCCCAATTATTCTTAAAAAGTTGGATTTTGATCCCGCTATTTCTACCGGCCCTTTTGTTACAACCGCTATTGATATCATTGGAGTAGCATTATATTTTTACATAGCCTCTACCGTTCTAATAAGTTGATTAAATATATACAAATATCCATCTTTCTATTAGCGGCTATTTATGGTTCAGAGCCTATTGTACACTCTGTTTCGCTTGAGTACAGTGTAACAGAAAAGTTTAAACTATTTTCTTTAAAAGATATTATATCAATTGAAATAGAGGGTAAAGACATAGAAATAAAACCCGAGGGCTTTGGCACATTTATTCTTGATGGAAGCCTCAAATATAACAATCAAGATCTGTCAGATAGCAATCTACTATATATGTTGTTGGTAAATAAAAAAGTTCCTTCTGTTGAAGATAAGTGGATTGATAGTTTTTTTCTATTAGACAGCCTCGCTATTAAGGCCAGGTTTCTTTTCTCAGAAGAGGTTGATGGAAAAAGGGTATATAGATTGGATATCATAAAATTAAATAAAGAAGATATAGATAATAGGGTTAATGTGGTAATTTTAGATAACGATGTCATTGAAGTGTGGACAGATAAAAACAAAAGCATTACGCAAATTCGCTTAATGTACAAAAATGCCTCGTATGTCATCGATGTTAAAAATGAAAAATAAAAAAATATTAACAATTATAGCTTTATGTTTAGGCGCGTGCGCTGCTCCAACAGCAAGCCTTTCTATTGATGAAACAGTTTCAGATAAAACAGGTTATTTATTTTATCAGAATGAAAACGAGTATTTACTAGTTGATGAACTCAAGGTTAAATTAAGTCTCCCAGCCAAGGATTACGTAGTTCCAACCTATCTTAATCTTTTGCCAAATGCGAAAAGGGAATACAGGTCAGGTCATCATTTAGGAATAGATTTTTCAGCTCCAATGGGCTATCCTATCCGAGCGGTATATGACGGAGTAGTAGTGCGCAGCAACAATACGCACGAAGACGTCGACATTGATACATATAATAGCTTTCTATCAACCTCTTCAAAGCTTGGTAAAACACCGGAAGATATTTACAACTATATACTATTAGGAAAGTCTGTAATAATCGACCATGGCTATGCTATAACATCAAAGTATAGATCAATTACTGTATACTCTCATTTATCATCAATACCAGAATCCATAAAACCCGGAATGGTAGTTAAAGAAGGAGACTTAATAGGCTATTCAGGCAATACAGGAACTTCAAGTGGTGCATTGCGAAATGATAAAGGAGCACATCTTCATTGGGAAATATTTTTTGACAATAAGAACAGTAGGTATTTTTTAGGACAAAACATCCCAACTGAACTTTTAAAAGAAAATATAGATCAATTATTTAAGTAACGAAAAAGGGCTCATTACTGAGCCCTTTAACTATTTCATTTTCTAAACTATATAGAAAACAGTTCTAGAAATCAAATGTGACCTGCATAGTACTATGATCATCAAAGTACTCGTTTGCAGTTCTCATAGCATATGAAACATGCATCATGTAATCTCCTACAGGAACTGAAACCCCAGCACCCATTGAAACGCCCCAGAAGGTACCGCTCCATTCATCCCAATCTGCATCAGATACATTCGTTGGTTGGTCGTCATCGCCAATAGCCATTGTTGTTGCCGCACCGAACCATGATGAACCTAACATATATTTAGCTCCAAAAGCTAAGGAGTTAGATTGGTATGAGTGATTAGTAAATGTTGCACTTACATCTAAGTTGTTTAACACAGAGTAAGTTGCTGAAAGGTCTAAACTAGTTGGTAAAGCAAAGTTATCGGCAATAATTCTAAATGATTCTGCTGATGAACCTGACTCTGAATCTCCTGGAACCATGTCCATGTCCAGATTAATACCATCATAGTGCATTCTACTTCCAACATTTTTCATTGCTACACCAAATGTTAGTGGTTGGTTTGGAAAACGATATTGTACACCAACATCAAATGCCATACCTGTAGCTGATGTTTCTTCAATTGTTTCAGAAATAATTTTTCCTGAAATACCTACATTAACACGGTCAGAAAATGCTCTCGCAAATCCAGCCGTTGCAGTGAAGAAACTTGGCGAGAAAGTCTGTCCATCACCCTCAGGTGCGAACGTAGTAGTTTTTGGAATGTCACCAAAGTCTAATGACTTGATGGTCATACCAAAAGTACCGGTTTCTCCCATTGCTACAACCATACCAGCATACATGATGTCAATATCTGCAATGTATGTGGTGGTTGAAACTGTTCCTTGTATACCAGAGTTGTGTCTAGCTAAACCAGCTACATTAGTATATAATGCATCTACTCCAGCTACCGTACCAACGTTTGTTCCGCTTAGTGCGACGGTTTCAGTACCAACTGGTATTAGAAGCTGTGAGGCACCAGCAGTACCTTGTGATCTTACTGTACCAGCGGTTAAAGCTGAAACTAACACTGCGCATCCAAGGAAGATTTTAAATGTATTTTTCATTATCATATTCTCCTTATCCTAGTAAACGTCTAAACGTTGTTCTGGTTGAATTACAGCTAACTTAAGGATTTTATCCCCGCTGTTAGTCTCTACGTGCGCAACGTACATTCCACTAGCTACTGGAAGTTCAAAATTATTTTTCATGTCCCAGTATGTATGTTGTGAACCCATGTCGTTGTGCTTAATTGTTCTTACAAGCGTTCCGTCTAGAGCAAAGATTCTAATTGTCGCAGGTCCTTCTGTTGGAAGGTGACTGAACATTACTCTTCTATCTAGCGCGTCACGCTCTTCTGGATTATATCCATAGTATGGGTTTGGCCACACTGTAATATTATCAGGATTATAATCTACGCTTGCCATTGTCTTTCCTTCAGTTGAAAAACTGAAAGTATCTTTAGATGAGTTTGGTTTAGCTGTGATTAAAACCACAGAGCTAGCGCCAGTCCAATTACCCGCGTTGTATGCTCCTGATGCTATACCTTCATCTGTTGGTAAATATCCTGTTGCAAGATAGTCTGTAAATAGTGTCGCTGTCATCATTGGCGTGTCAATATATCCACCTGTTATTGATGTATATAGTTTTGGACAGCCCCACTCATCTGCATAGTGATCTGGATTAGCAGCTGGACTCCATGCTCCCCAGCCACATCCACCCGAAACAAACGCATTATCGTCTGCTATGTACTGTGCTGTTTTGCTTGGGTCATAATAGTCTCTTGCTCCGTCGCCGTCAGTATCAAATGCGGCATATCCATAAATTGGATCCCATGCTGGAGATTGATAAACCGGACCTAAACCTCCGGTTTCTCCGTTAAATTCTCCATTACCGTCCCAGTCAAGATAAGCAGCATATACTGGCTCTTTCTCTCCTGTTGCAAAATTATGTCTATACAAACTAAATGGAACTGTTCCCATTACATAGTTTGAAGCATAATTCCATGCTAGCGATTCTGTTGAGAAGTCAATCTCAAAGTCATCAGCTTCCCAGTAGTTAAACCTATCGAAGTCTCTGACTGTGTTCACTCCGTCTAGTTCACCAGCGCGATTTTCAAGAATATATCCTGTTGTACCTAAACTTGCCCACGGCACATAACCAACTGCCGGGTCTCTTAGTTCAGCATTTTCTTTCCATCCTGCTGTCCACTCGTTAATATCGGTAACGGTGTTAAGTTGAGGACCATTAACTTGAACCTGAATCCCGTCAACAACCGGAACAGCTCCTGTTCCTAGGTTAAGACCTGTCACAGTATTAACACCACCTACAACCGGACTTGAATCTACTAAAATCTCTCCAGCAGAGTTCGTTAGTGTCCAATTAGAAGCTGAAACTGTTGTGCCGTCTGGTTTCGTATAGGTTTCGCTAAATGTAACGGTATATGTGTCTTCAACAACCTTTACAGGGTCTACGATTATAGCATTAACCGATCCGCCACTTGGCCCCTCGTGTGTAGCTGCTATAATCTCTCCAATAGCTCCTGTTGTTTCGCCCATTACTAATGTATTTGGAACCTCTGGTCTTACTGTAATATAAACAGGGCTACTTTCCAACGTCTTAGGAATACCGCCAGGGTTATATCCATATGCTGTTACAGCAAAGTTGTAGGCCCTATTTGTAATTAATTTTGAATTACCATTTAGTCCATCGCTAGTAATTGCGTGGAACTTTGATAAACCACTATCAGATCCAAATTGTGTTCTGATATTAATGTTCTCTCCAAGCTCTGCGTTAAATACTGTGTCATATATTTCAGTAACGTCATTTATGACATCATATGTTGCTAGCCTTTTCATATTACCAGCTCCTGATGCAGTTTCATACTGATATACGTTATATCCTTCAAAATTAAATGTTGTTGGATTTCCGTCAGCATCTAAATCTACTTCACTTGTTACTGAATAGCTTTCCGCAGCACTGTCCCACGTCAAAATAATTTGATCTGCGAAAGCACTAGCAGTTACCTGCGGTGCAGGTGGAGAATCTGGTAGCGCAAAGTCAATATCATACGCTGTTTGCGCAAGAGCATCGACTTCTTTCAAATAAGCTACAGAAGAAAGTGCATCACCGCCAGCTGCGTGGAAAATACCAAACACAACTTCCTGTGAATCGCCTGCCGCCATAGTAAATGGACCAACACTCATTAAGAAACGTCTGTCAGCAGCAGCTGCATAATTACCATCAACTGGGTTGGCACTTCCGTGCGTTTGAGTAGGATCTCCATAGAAACAGAATTTCTGATCATATAGATCGCCTGCGATATCATTTGGATATGCACTACCATCTTTTCTTAAACCTTGTAGATAGTAATAACCTTCATTTTCGTCCGAAGGGTCAGTATAAGTCGCATCACCATTAATGTAGAATGCGAAAGATGACATTTTTAGGTTTTTCATACCAGGGTGACGAGTACCAAACATTTTAGCACCTTCAGTAGGACACACTTCTTCTGAATCTCCGTCTTCACAAGGAACCATTGGTCCTTGGAAGAAGTCATATCCAGCAGCTGGTGTACCTATATCTAGTGTACTATATGTGCTATCGTCTCCGTCATTCCACACATAACCCATACCAAGGTCTACGTCACAACCAACAAGGTCGTCACCGGCATACCCTAAATCTGGGTCTGACCATAGTCCCATGTATGTGTCTACTAAGTCATCTTGACCTTTATTAATAACAAGCTGTTTTAAAAACACCATGTCACCAAATACATCTGGTCTATCAAATCCAAACATTGTTGTTTGAATTTCTACGTTTAATGGAGATGTACCAAAATTTAGCTTATACGCTGGGTCACCATCGTTGCTGACAAACCAAAGCACTTGGTCTCCAACGAATTCTGGATGGTCTGGACCTGCTGGAAGAGGACTATAAGCCCCGTCTCCATCTACGTCAACCCAAGGTGCGCCAAAATCAACTGGCCACTCTTGGAAGTCTGCAAAATCTAGCGGGGAAGCTAACATTGCCTTCTCTACTTTATAGATTCTGTGAACCGCAGCTAGCGGGTCTCCGCCCCATGGACCAGGGCCCATGTCTTGTGTATAATCTCCTACGATAGTTCGAATAGATCCGTTCACTGTAGCTCCCATCCATAATGCGGATTGGAAGATAGAGTGTGCACCCGTGCCTTTTGGCCATTCTAATGCTGAATCACCAGAAACGTGGTAATCCAGAAAGAGACCATTGTTTGCAACGTCTGCATAGATTTTATTCCCATCGAACGTACCGACAGAATCCACATAGTTAGATGTGCTACTGAAGTTTGAGACATTTTTATCTCTCGCTTCGAGGACAGTAGAAACTGTCAGCAACATCACCAATGTGAAAACGGTAATATTCTTTAAGATTTTCATAATCTACCTCTTTACCTTCTTATTTAATTAAAAACTAATGTTTAAACCAACCCTTACTGTACGTGGTCTATTCCATCTACCAGGAAACGCTAGGTTATCCTCGTACATAGCAGCCGCGTCTACGTCAGGGTTTGCTGATAATCTATTGGCTAGCCATTGCTGCCCACTTTCAGTAGCAACCCAGCCATCTTCGGCTACGTTACCAGTACCATGGTAAACATCATTAACTTGCTCGGCATCAAGAGCGTTTGTAATAGAAACGTATGCATTAGCAGTTAATCCGCCAAGGCTTACCGCTCTATCCACTCTTAAGTCTAAGTTCGTAAATGCAGGTAATGTACCTGAGTTTACTGGTCCTTCTGGGAATTCCCAGCGATTCTCAAAAACTGTACTATAGATTTGAGATGGTGTATAGCGAGTACCACTTCCCATGCTCATTACTGCATTAAATCCTGTGTTTGCTAGAGCGCCTGTAGCATCAGGTGATCTCCAGTCAAGGATTATGTTTGCTGTGTGAGTTTGGTCATAGTCTAATAGGTTCATCGCTTTAGGATAACCATCATCTGTACCAATCCATGTAATGTAGAAGTTTTGGTCACCAAATGAACCAGTACCTCTAGATTCTGAGTACGTATAATTTGCTTGAGCGTACAGCCCTCTTGTTCTGCGCATTTCAAAATTTGTTGTCAAACCTTGAGATACCATAACGTCACCATTTTGGTATTGTGCCCAGTTTTGTTGAGTGTCAGCACCACCAGTGTTGGTAAATGCTTCTGTACGATTTAATAGCGTTAAATAGTCTTTACTTTCTTTATAGAATCCTTCAACCTTTAATGAAGCAAAAGCTCCGATACGTTGCTCAATACCAATTTCATATTGAGTTGATCTTTCTGGTTTAAGTGCAGGATTCTCAGACGCTGTTGCGTTACCAGCTAAAATATCAGCTGATAGCTGTGAGTCTGAAAGATATAAATAAGACATAGGTACTGATTGCCAGTGCGTACCATAGTTCGCACGGAATACTGTACGATCAGACACTGGGAATGAAACACCTATTCTTGGGTGAGTAGCGGTCTCTTTTTTAACTTTTTTCCAAACAAAGTTACCGTTTCCATCACCGTTTCTGTTTACACGCTGTCTATTAAAGTATAGGTTATTAAAACCATCTGAATCTCCATATCCATCATTGTCTGAGTCTGGAGCCATCGCTTGTGTGTCGATTGTTTCAAATGATAATCCTAATTGTACAACTACATCTTTAAACTCAAGTTTGTCTTGAATATAGAAACGTGTTTGTGTTGGCTCAGCTGGAGCTATCATATGATCGTCTTGATTATATGTACCGTTCCACTCGTCGCCGTAAATGTTGTATCCTAGATTTGTAACATACAACGCTCTGTAGTTAATGAATTTCCAGTCAGCTGGATCACTACCCGCAGCAATGATTTCTTCGTTTGTTGCAACACCATCATAGTTTGCATCAACTTGTGAAATCGCTCTAGCAACACCTGATGCGGTAAGACCATATCTTGAAATTTCATGATTGTCAATAGACGCACCTAGTTTGAACTCGTTGTAACCAATTTGGTTGGTGTAGTCAAAACTAATAGTGTTTGTTGTTGTTTTTCTAGTATTATATCCTGTGGTTTGAGTTCCGTAGCCACTTACACCAAAAAACTCATCTGGTGATAGCGGGTTAAACCCTGTACCATCTCTTTTATAATAATTTGGAGAACCAAAAGCCTTGGTTCTTCTTCCATATGCTTCGATATCTGTTAAATAGTTTTCATTACCTGTAGTAGATTCATATGTCTGTTGAGACAATGAAGCTTTAATATATGATAATGGACTAATTGTATATCTAGCATTTAAGTATCCCATTTGGAAATCTGCTTCATTAATATATGAACCATCTGTTCCACCGTAAACTCTGCTCCAGCTATAGCTATGTCCTTCATAGTCA
>Ga0255765_1000079_pt1 | contig 112505 bp, 98 predicted proteins | sample 041ome_8_FD_179965 | JGI IMG/M metagenome (GOLD analysis project Ga0255765, IMG submission 179965) | Coastal salt marsh microbial communities from the Groves Creek Marsh, Skidaway Island, Georgia - 041407BS metaG (version 2) | ecosystem: Environmental > Aquatic > Marine > Intertidal zone > Salt...
ACAGATTTATGTCGTGACGGGAGGTTCAAACTTTTCCATTTTAACCCAACAGTGTTACTTACTCATCATTCCAAAATCTTTCCCGAAGTTTTTCGATGAAAAATCAAGCCTTCAGTTTGATATGAAATGCTTTAATCCTTACAAACAATACACTGCAAATGAACTTATTGATGCTTACAATAAGGATCTCCATAAACATGGCTTCGTCTCTACTCGAATAGCATTTAAGCTGCTTCTTAATGAAGCTTTTGTGTTCTCTAAACTAGATCTTTCATCTGTTTTTGATGTAGATGATTCTGGTTTTATAACGCCAAGGAAAAAGACTGAAATCATGCTTAATGAAAATGGTAACGGCTTAATATTTTCAAACCATGAATGAGTCAATTAGTCTTCAAAATCATGATGGAATCCTTATTGAAGGAAAAATCACAAAACTGGAGAAATGGGAATTGGAAGTGGAAATCACTAAGCCTTTTCGTAATTGGCGAAATAGCTATAAAATGGATGAAGTTGAAATTAGGCAAGGCTGCCTAATGGTTAACGAATACGAGGATACAGGACGATGGTTATTGGAGCAGTCATTCAACGCATTAAGCGCACTTGACGAACGATTTGAAGCTTATTTGTCAATGTACGAGCGAAAGCTTCAGCAAATAGATGCTATCCAAAAAATTCCCGACCAAGCAGTTAGAAGTCGATTGACTTCGAAAATAGATAATGGATACGGAAGGATAGAGTTGCATCAAATGGGGCCTTATAACGTGATTTTCGATGCATTTATCAAGACTGGAAAAATCATTTATCGCATTAAAGGCATGAAATTCAATAACGAAACATTAAGAGCTGCTGTAAAGGAGTGGCTAAAAGATGAAAGTAAAGCAGAAAAGGAGTATGGCCACATCTCTGATTGGGACACCTCTGAAGTGACGGATATGTGTCGGATGTTCCAATATGTTCAGTCCTTCAACCAGCCCTTAGAGAAATGGGATGTAAGTAATGTGACGGATATGTCTGGGATGTTCTCACGAGCAACATCCTTCAACCAACCCTTAGAAAAATGGGATGTAAGTAAGGTAATGCATATGTCGTGGATGTTCTCTGGAGCAGAATCCTTCAATCAACCCTTGGAGAAATGGGACACATCGGAGGTGAGGATTATGAGAGGCATGTTCAGTTACGCAAAATCCTTCAATCAGCCATTAGAGAAATGGGATGTGAGTCAGGTGATCAATATGTCGAATATGTTTGAAGGCGCATCAGAATTTAATCAGCCGTTAGAAAAATGGGATGTAAGTAAGGTGACGGATATGAAGGATATGTTCATTGAAACTGTAATAATGGAAAAGAAACAAATTGAATTTGTAGCCACCGATGGAGTAATGGTAAAAGGAAGAATTACAAACCTTCAAGAGTGGTTTATTGAAGTAGCAATTTTAGAACCTTATGTGGGATGGACAGAACATTTGTCATGTAATGGGCCCGGTAGAAAGAATCCTTCCAATTTTATATCAAGAGCTGAGGATCTCAGTGTTACGCTCCTTAGCAACTTATATAACAAAATGAAAAATTTTGATGAGTCGCTGCCAGAATATGTTGAGCGCTACAAACTGCTATTAAAAGAAAAAAAAGCATTAAAGTATATAGATGACGATGAGATAAGAGATAGTGTAGACAGTAAAATTTCCGACTCCTATTTACCTTTGGGAATAACTTTTTTAGATAAGGAGAAGTTTTTGAAGACAATCGAGGACTTTATTGCAACGGATAAAAAGACTTATATGCCTATCTATTCCTAAGATAACCCATTTTGGTCTGTCAATGCAGTTTATCGTAACCTTAATATTTCCGAATAAGAGAATAAAAAGCAATCAATTATTCTTGTTGTAGACTTTTTACGTGGAGGTCTATATAGTAGACTAAACACAAACAATAATCTGGGTATGAAATTCAACAACGAAACATCAAAAGCTGCTGTCAAGGAGTGGTGTACATATGAATCCGCTAGTGGTTTGAAGAAGGTATTCCTTTCCAATCCTGAGCAGAAATATGGTCATATTTCAGCTTGGGATGTGACTGAGGTAACCGATACGTCAACTTTGTTCTATAACGCTAAATCCTTTAACCAACCGCTTGACAATTGGGATGTGAGTCAAGTAATAAAGATGACAGGGATGTTCTCTGGAGCAGAATCCTTCAATCAACCCCTCGAGAAGTGGGATGTGAGTCAGGTGACCAATATGTCTTCAATGTTTGAAGGCACATCGGAATTTAATCAGCCATTGGAGAAGTGGGATGTGAGTAAGGTGACGAATATGTCAAACATGTTCGATGGAGCAACATCCTTCAACCAGCCATTAGAGAAATGGGATGTGAGTCAAGTGCCAAAAAGGAAATTGAATACTCCTAATAATTCGGGAGAAGAATCTTTAACTCAACAACGCCCCCTCAGTCAAAAAGCAATTTTTATAAAGAACCTAGACAAAAAAACCACGCTTGAACGTTTTGCTAAAGACTGGGATTACAGCGAAGAAGAAGTCAAAGAAATTAGGGAGGAACTAGAGGACTCAGGATATTGGGATGATGAGATATGTGAAATGGAAATGAAAGACAATCACATAGAGGTCATTATTAGACCAGATGAAATTGACACATATGGATATGTAGAAGGTTTATATCCTAATGAGTTTGTTTTACTGCATTATCACATAGAGCAACGAGGTGAAGATGGATACACCGTTCTGTCCATTCGTAATCAAAGTGAATCGCTTTCTAAGATAGTCTTCGAAGGCGGAGAGTATGACAAAAAATCAAGATTAAACGAGGATGAATTGGCTGTATTTAATCAATCAGAAGATACTGGCTCTGGCGAGAACGTGAAGTACAAATATTCACTCTTCATAAAAAAAGAAGATTTCTCCGAAACTGGTTGGAATGGAGTCATTAAAACAATCGGACTAGATGTAGAATAAGCTCAGGCAGTAATCATGAAATGAAATTCAGAAACGAGATGTCTCACAGGGAAAATGTTTTAAATAGTTTAAAAAAACACGGTGACGTTATCCAGGTACAAACATTAAAAGACATTCCAACGACCGAATATATCTACACCGTCATTAATGGTGACAACGTTCTTCAAATTGGAAAATCTAGCCCAGGAAACAAAGGCCGCCTCAAGCTAGTTTTTAATGGTAGTATTCTAGGCAAGCACAACAAGGCTTTCATATGTGGCTTGTACCCCTCTCTTGTGGGTGTTAATAATGAGTATTATGCCATCGCTCTAACAGATGGTAAAGACAAGTCAATAGTCGAAAGCGCCATTCATGAAGACATGGGCATTACTACAAACGTCACTGCGGCCACATTCATTGATGGCATCACCAATGAAGGGATTCCTGAATTCCACAATTTACTTTGGGGAAAATTTAAAGAGCATCTTCGGTATAAACGAATGGACGAAATCGAAAAACTTATGGCACTTGAACTCTATGAACTAGTAACGTTTGGAACCAGCCTAATCACCCGTACTAGTGGTGCAATTAAGGCAAGTAAGCAGGCGGACAACCTTGAAGGCAATATTCTCAAGTGCTTAAACAAACTCTACCTAACCAATATCTGGCTGAAGATGTGCAACAATTACTTTCGATACGGCAATGCTCATACTATTTCGAATGCTCAATTTCAGGAAGTTAAAGAAAAATACCATTATGAGGAGCATGGCGCTCCATTTCAAGTGATTGGTGAATCAAGGTAAAACAAAGTTTAGCCAAACTGATTATGGAAATAATAGGTACCCATTATAATACTCTCAATAACCAATCTAAGACATCATGAAATTCAAAAGCGAAACATTAATAGCTGCTGTAAAAGAGTGGCTAGATGATGAAAGCAAATCAGAGACATCTATTTCTCAGCAAGTATCAAATACTATATCCGCCTTTGTCACTTCGTTCTACGAGGAAGGAATTGATGGTCGTGGATATAATCTGAATCGTAAGAATCTAGTCGTGGTGAATGAATCCAACGAATTAGTAGCAAGTGAGGAAATTGTCTGGTTCTATGAATACAACGAATATTATTTCTGCCAACCTGAATTTTCAAGAATCACATTTGTCAATGATTCCGTCATTGAGGAAATTAGATATGCGATGGAAAACACAGAGTACGATAAGTACCGCTCCATGCCAACCTACAATTACACCTTAATTGAATCAGATGGTCGATTGACTCCCCTATCGTCCAATCGCATTTTCGATTTCACCAAATATCATGTCATCGACACTAGTTATTTCAGAGATTGCTTTAGTCAGGTTACCCCCGATACAGAAAAATATTCTGGACCCATTGCCGTTACTGACCATTACGATATTGAAGATCTAGACTTCATGAGAAATGAAATCTTTGCGGAATACGGATACCGATTCAAATCAGATAAATGGGAGAAGTACTTTTCAGGTAAAAGGTGTTATTCCCCTCAGCATGACAATGTAGATGACCTGATGTCAGACATTGACAAACAAAACGTGCAAACTATACTATCCGTTAAAGCCCTATTGGAAGAGAATGGTGAGCGCATGATCAACCAAAGAATCATTGAGTTTGGCATGGCTGGGTAAGATCTGGGTAATCCCGATTTGCATCATAGGGGCACTCATTGTGTTTAAATCTTTCGACTATTTCCAACCCGACTTTAGCGGTGGTTTTCTCATTGGGAAAGAAGTCCTTTTTAGTGGCCCCTATAAGTGGGCTTTCTACACGCATATTATTTCGGCACCGATCGCCCTTTTCGCTGGAACAATTCAGGCCTTTGTTCGACTGGAAAAAAAACATCCCAACGCGCACAAGGCATTTGGTTTTGCTTTTCTTTCCTCTGTAATTATCGCTGCCCCAAGCGGCTTTATCATGGCGTTTTCAGCAATTGGAGGCTGGCTATCTACTTTAAGCTTTATTCTCTTATCCACACTCTGGTTTGTATTTGCACTTCGTGGTTTTTGGTTTATTCAACGTGGATTAAATAGAAAACATAGGCAGTTTATGACCCGTGCTTATGTATTAACTCTATCGGCTGTTTTCCTCAGACTATGGTCATTCATATGTGTCCATAATCTCGATTGGCATGGTGACTCCATGTACATATTCATAGCCTGGGCTAGTTGATTGCCGTTCTTAGCGATCTACGAGTTTTCCTTGATCTAGAAAAAGTCTCTTGCTCAATAGATTTCAATTCCTTGTCGAATTATTAGACTCCTTGGTAGAAATCGATATCAATTACCTGTACCGTTTTTTCTTTGTCTGCATTCCATTATCAGCAGCAAGCTCTTCAGCGTTGTATTTCGAACAGTAGCTACTTCGATTCAACATTCAGGCATCGCAATGACCGGTTTGCGATTCTTGGTGATCTAGTCACCAAGCAAGTAGAGTTGTGCTTTCTCACTTCGTTTAACCAAAACCAACAGAAATCATGGCAGGAGGAAAAGAATCCCCAAGACAGAAAATGATCGGAATGATGTACCTCGTAATCACCGCATTACTCGCACTCAACGTTTCAAAAGATCTATTAAATGCTTTTGTAGTTATTAATGATGGATTGATTACCACCAATGAAACCATCTACCATAAAAGCCAATCGGTCATGGATCAATTCCGCGCTCAATTGGCATTGGATGCCAAGAAGACTCGACCTTATTATGAGCGGGCTTTGGAAGTGGAACAAATGTCTGAAGAGATGAACCAATATGTCGAGCAACTCAAAGGCCATCTCATTCAGCAGACTGTTGGATACGATGAAACCACTGCTGATTCAATGTATGCGCTCAGAAACGTGGACAAAAAAGATAACTACGATGTCCCGACAAAAATCCTCATTGGATCGGAAGCTGCCTTCCCAAAACAAGGTGAATTCACAGCACTTGAACTCAAATCAGAATTAGAGCGATTTCGAGATGATCTCGGAGCATTATTCGACCCTATTCGAGAAAAAGACATCATCGAAAAAATCGAATCTGACATCGTACTAGGGAAAGTGCCCAACGCGGACGGAAAGCTAGAAAACTGGGAAGTCGGTAACTTCTACCATCTACCCTTAGCCGCGTGCATCACCAATTTAACTAAGATACAATCGGACATTCGAGCTGCTGAGAATGATGCACTAAAGTCACTCTATGATAACGTCACGCTCAACGACTTTAAGTTCGACACCATTGCCGCCAAAGTGGTTCCACAATCCAGTTACGTCCTTTTAGGAGAGGAATACAAAGCAGATGTGTTTTTGGCCGCATTCAGCAGAACTGAACAACCAGAAATGTTCATTGGTGATTTTGGCCCTGATGAAAGCTTGGTGAATATTCAAGACTCATTAGAAGTTCATGATGGACTAGGAAGACTCAACGTAAAAACAACCAAGGAAGGATTTCAGACTTATCATGGTGTGATAAAAATGAAACGTAACGATGGATCTACGAAGGATTTCCATTTCGAGAGCGAATACTTAGTAGCGAAGCCTACAACCACAGTGGCGCCAACAAAAATGAATGTGCTCTACAAAGGCATTAAAAATCCAATCAAGGTTTCTGCTCCGGGTGTTCCCAATGAAAACCTCAGCGTTTCCATCACAGGAGGAAACTCATTGAGAGCTGCGTCTAACGGAGAATATGAAGTTCAAATGAGTCGCAGTTCTCCTTCACAAGTATTTGTGGTAGTCAAGGCTGAAATGGAAGATGGAACAACTAAGGAATTAGGCCGTTCAGAATTTCGTGTCAAAAGGCTGCCCAAGCCATATGCAAAAATTGGAGAAATTGAGAGTAGCGGAAATCTAAGCGCTGGCCGATTAATTGCCAGTCGCGGTATAAGAGCACTGTATTCTGATGACTTTGAGTTCAACCTAAATTGTAAAGTGACATCGTTTAGAATGAACACGTTTTACAAGGGAGGAGCCGTTGATGCGACAGAAAATAGCAATCAGTTTAACGCTGAAATGAAAACTATCATTAGCGCCCTTCCATCAGGCACCACGGTAACTTTTGACAAAATCTTTGCGATTGGGGATGATGGGGTGAAGCACGAGATGAGCCCGATTATGATCAAAATAATCTAAACATTACAACTACCTCGGCTCAGATGAGTCGGGGTCTTTCTTATCCAAATGCAGCTGCCAAAATATATTGCCAACTGTCTGGAATCATGTCGTCACTCTCATTTTTAAATCGAGCAAATTCAGTTTGAAACAGCGCCTTCACCTCCTCCTCGTTCAATAACCGACTATGCGGCATTGTTAACTCATCATTGATCACATCAAAGTTTTTCAGGTATTCCATAATCCGCAATCCGATAATCTCTCTGGACAATGATCGAACATCCTCCTCCGTAAGTTGACGGTTTTTCACAATCGTTTTTACAGCGTCAATAGCTGCTTCGGAATAATCATCAACGGGACTTTCAATAATGTCCACCAATTCTTTGTTACTGTGCCGGCTATATCGCTCTACTAAATCCATCTATTGCATTGAAGTGGCACTAATGTATCTCATTATTCCACAAAAACCACTTGGTTTGCACCAACATTGAAATTTTGAGTTTCTGGAATAATAAAACAGTTTGGATTACTGGAGCTTCGAGCGGTATAGGCGAAGCGGTGGCAAAAACGCTGGCACCAAAAGGGGCCAAGCTGATCCTAAGTAGCCGAAGAGAATCAGTTCTGCAAGATCTGGTCCTGTCAATAGATCATTCGGAAAACCATAAAATCCTTCCATTAGACGTCAGTAATTCAGCTGAACTCACCAGCGTAATACAAGAACATCAATCATTGCTCAACTCAGTCGATGTCTTGATTAATAATGCCGGCATCAGTCAACGATCATTGACTTGGGACGCCTCGCCAGAATCCGAACGACAACTGATGGAAACAAATTATTTTGGCGCTGTTACAGTTGCTAGAGCCGTGTTACCAGGTATGATGGAGCGACAACAGGGCAACATTGTGATATTGAGTTCACCCGCTGGAAAATTCGGATTTCCATTGCGATCATCGTATGCTGCGAGCAAACACGCATTGCACGGCTACTTTGAATCATTGCGAGCCGAGTTGAAGGAAACAGACATTAGGATCTCTTTTCTATTGCCAGGTCGTGTACAAACTGAGATCGGGCACAATGCCCTGACTGGAGACGGTACACCGGCCAATTCGATGGACGAACGATTAGCGAGAGGAATAACAGCAGAAGAGTGTGCTCTTGCAATTATCAAGGCAGCTGAAAAAGGAAGTGCAGAAGTATATCTCGGTAGAGAACAAGTTTTAATTTATTTGCATCGATATGCGCCTTGGTTATTTCGCATTGTTGTTAAACGCATTAAACCCAACTAACTATGATTAATGGCATTCAACAAATGGGCATCGGCACGACTGATGTGCATAAATCATTCAAGTGGTACAGAAGAAATTTTGGTTTCGATGTTCCTGTTTTTGATGAAGCTGCGGAGGCCCCGTTGATGACTCAATACACAGGTGGAAAAGTACAGTCACGCCACGCCATATTGGCCATGAACCTTAATGGAGGCGGTGGAATGGAGATCTGGCAATTTACAAGTCGCAGATCCGCGGATCAACATCCTTTCTCTTTATTAAGCAATGGACTATTAGTCACTAAAATTAAATGCCGCGATGCAAAGCTGGGACACGAATCTGTTGAGGCAAATGCAACAAGTTCAGTAGTAACCGATCTGGCAGGAAACAAGTGTTTCAGCGTAACAGATCCGTTTGGAAATCCTTTTATAGCCAGCGAAACTGACCATTGGTACCAAAAAAAGCACAGCTTATTTGGAGGTATTGAAGGAGTCATAATTGGCGTTTCCGACATGGAAAAGTCACTCAAGTTTTATCGCGAGGTTTTGGAGATCGACACCATTGTCTATGACAAAGAGGCTGTATTTGAGGATTTGAAAGGACTTACCGATGGGGATAAAAAATATAGACGTATTCGTTTGGAGCCAAGTAATAGAAACACCGGTGCATTCTCTGAAGTTTTTGGCGCTTTTCATGTGGAACTTTTACAACCGACCGAAGAAGCCAGTTCTAAGCACAATTTAGATGGTCGCTATTGGGGAGACCAAGGCTACATTCACTTGTGCTTCGATGTCAATCAAATGGACGATATTAAAGAACGGGCGCAAGCCATGGACAACCCATTCACTGTTGATAGCGGTGATTCCTTTAACATGGGCGAGGCTGCAGGTCGATTTGCCTATTTAGAAGATCCGGATGGGTCGTTGATCGAGTTGGTAGAAACCGACAAAATCACCGTTTCCAAAAAACTAAATTGGTTGTTGACCTTGAGTAAAAAACGCAAGAAGAAACCCTTGCCAAGATGGTTGTTCTCTGTGATGGCATTCAATCGGGTGAAAGACTAGCTGAGTGACTGAAGTCACTTACCGCGGTATTTCAAGGCCCTAGATTTGCCTAAAATTTAAAAGAAATGGGATTATTTGATGCAATATTTGGTGGTGGTGGCGGAGGCCAAACCAAAGAATTTTTAGAGCGTGGCGCTGTAATTATTGACGTTCGATCTCCGGGAGAATTCGCTGGAGGACATGTGAAAGGTTCTAAGAACATTCCGCTGCAGTCGGTCGAGGCTAAAATCAAGGATATAAAAAAGTTGAACAAGCCAGTAGTCGCTTGTTGTGCTTCTGGAGGAAGAAGTGGTCAAGCCACGCAAATCTTGCAGAAACATGGCATCGAGGCTGTCAATGGAGGTGGTTGGCACAGTGTAAACGCCTTGGTTTAACTAACCTTCATCAATTCATTAAAAAGCCGGGTATACTCGGCTTTTTTATTGACCAATTTGTGGTTTCTCCACGCAAATCGAAAGTCATCCACAATCTCAGAATAGATGGCTGAAACAGCCAACATTGAGCAAGCAGTTACGAATCCTGTCCATCCAAAAATGATGCTTAGTACTGTGGCAACAATGATAAACTGTAAGAGGTAAAAAACAGATGATCCCAGAATTATCACTGTATTCTCGAATAAAACATCCTTTATTTTGTTCTTCACAATCCATTTGGACACTTCTAATGGAATAAAATGAATCACATAAGCCAAGGCTGAAAAAATGGACAAAGAAAAAAGCAACATCCAATGCACATCCTTCCTACCGCTTCTTTTCAGTAACCCCTCCATCTCTTCATCTACTTTAAGATCGCGATAGGCTTTTTTCCAATCCTCAGATACAGCCGAATCCCCTTTTTCGTTGAATCGCTCAACCAACGCCCTCTCCTCATTAAGCGGTTGTTCATCTTCTATGATCCATTCGCGTCTGTTATCTAGGCGATTAAAACGCAAAACGTTCAGCGCTTTCTCCGCCCAACTATCGTCCGCGTAATCATTCTCCTCAATTAAAATTCGCTTTAGCGAGGCTTCAATATCATCGGTTAATTGATTGTAAGCCTTCGCTCGATTCTCCTCGTACAACTCTCTGTAATCCGAAATCTTGATGGGCTTGGCAAATTTCGTCATGACCGTGTATCTGAATTGGCGAAATCTCGAATAATTGTTTGCCATGGGCACCACATAGATCTCTTTATTCGAGCCTGATTCTAAATAATCTAGCGCCAATCTTGCCGTCCCCTTTTTCATGGGCTGAAGTCGCTTTTCCTGGATGCTTGTACCCTCAGAAAATATAAGCGTTCTTCCATTCTTGTCAAATTCATTGTAACACTCCTGAAAGCTATCTGCATTCTTATTTAAGGTACTATACCCATCTCTCATTCGATACACTGGCAACATCCAAAGTGCACGCAAGAATTTATCCAGCCATTTATTAGCAAACACATCACCACGAACCATTACAAAACTTTTCTTCCTTGTAATCAGCGGTAAAAAGCAATAATCAATGGCAGAATTAGGGTGGGTACAGGCAAAAATGATCGGCACATCTTCTGGCAAAGGAGCCTCAAATGATGCGTAGATTTTACGAATCCAAACTCGAAGCGCTCCACCCACCCAAAACCGAAGAAAATGATACACAAACATAGCTGGCAAAAGTAGTTTTATGCCACTACTCTGTACGTCAAAATCTAAGTGCTAAAAAGCCACTAATAATTCCAATGGAAAGCTGCTGCAATCCACTTAGACTACGTAATCTTGCGGAAAATTAGGACATGGAATTTTCGACAATTAACCCTTGGAACCTCGAGCCCATCGAGAAATTTAATAATCACACAGACGAAGAAGCGAATGGTATTATTGAGTCCGTTGATTCCACCTTTCATCAGTGGAAGAAAACTTCCTTCGAACAGCGTTCTGCGCTTTTGATTAAAGTAGGCGAAGTTTTATTGAAGAACAAACAAACCTATGCCGCACATATCACGGAAGAAATGGGTAAGCCCATTTCTGAATCCCTGGCTGAGGTAGAAAAATGCGCTTGGGTTTGTAAATTCTATGCCGAAAACGCAGCCAAATTCCTAGCACCAAGAGTGGTGGAAACAGACGCCTCTAAAAGCTTTGTTCGCTATGACCCATTGGGCGTAATCTATGCTATTATGCCTTGGAATTTCCCGTTCTGGCAAGTGTTGAGATTTGCTGCTCCTACATTAATGGCGGGCAATACAGCTATTCTGAAGCATGCACCAAACGTGACCCGTTGTGCATACGATATTGAAGAGGCTTTTAAAGAAGCAGGGTATCCAGAAAATGCGTTTAGAACATTAGTGTTGTCAAATGATCAGGCGAGCGCGATCATCAAGCATCCGAAAGTGAGGGCGGTCTCATTGACGGGAAGTGAAAGGGCAGGTGAAGCAGTAGCTAGCACTGCAGGCAGTGTGCTCAAACCAAGCGTATTGGAATTAGGCGGGAGCAACGCGGTAATCGTATTAAAAGATGCAGATGTCGATGCAGCCGTAGATACTGGATTCCGTGCTAGGTTTTTGAATAGCGGTCAAAGCTGTATTGCTGGAAAACGTTTCTTAGTAGCCGATGAAATCCATGACGAATACGTGGAGAAATTCTTGAAGCGGGTAGAAGATTTGAAGTTTAATGATCCTACGGATGTGTCAACCAAGATTGGGCCTTTAGCGCGCGTTGATCTTGCCGAAGGAATTGAGAAGCAAGTGAACGGCAGCCTGGAAAAAGGAGCCGTTTTAAAAATGGGCGGTAAACGAGATGGCGCCAAATATGATGCAACGGTTTTGACAAACGTAACACCTGGCATGCCTGCATTTGACGAAGAGCTTTTTGGTCCAGTAGCGCCTTTCATTCGAATCAAGGACTTTGATGAAGCCATTAAATTGAGCAATCAAAGTAGCTTCGGATTGGGAGTAACTATCTGTACTGGAAATTCTGAGGCAGCTCTGGAGCGAGTCCACGAATTTGATGAAGGTGCTGTCTTTATCAATGAATTGGTAAAGAGTGACCCTAGACTTCCGTTTGGAGGAATTAAACGTTCTGGATTTGGTCGCGAATTGAGTGCAGAGGGCATTCTTGAATTCGTGAATGCAAAGACGGTTTATGTGAAGTAGTCGTTTGACTTAGAACCATTATCCAAACAACTGCTGAAACACTTCATCCACCCTCTTTACGGGGCGAACGGTGATATTCATGCCCTTGGTTTCGATGCCTTTCAGGCCATAGCCTGAAACAAATATTTCTTCAAAGCCAAGCTTTTCTGCCTCGCGAATGCGCTGCTCAATGCGAGTTACTGGTCTAATCTCACCACTCAAGCCCACCTCGCCAGCAAAACACGTTTTTGCTGGAATGGGATAATCCTCTGAGCTAGACAATGCCGCACACAAAACTGCCATGTCAATGGCAGGATCATCCACGCGAATGCCACCAGCCATATTCACGAACACATCAAACTTACCAATGGCCAAACCGCAACGTTTTTCGAGCACTGCCAACAACATATGCAGTCTGCGCTGATCGAAACCTGTGGTCGTTCGCTGGGGAGTACCATATGCCGCAGTGCTAACGAGCGCTTGTGCTTCTATCATCATGGGTCGAGCACCTTCCATGCTGGCTGCAATAGCTGAACCGCTGAGGCCTTCGTCTCTTTGACTCATCAGCACTTGAGACGGGTCGTGGACTTCTTTTAATCCAGAGCCCTGCATTTCATAGATACCCAACTCGTTGGTTGATCCAAAACGGTTTTTTGACGAGCGAAGCAGACGATACAAATGCTGTCTTTCTCCTTCAAACTGAAGAACTACATCCACCATATGTTCCATCACTTTGGGTCCGGCTATGTTCCCTTCTTTGGTAATGTGACCTATGAGCACCACAGGTGTGTTTGTCTCCTTGGCAAACTGAATGAGCTCGCCAGTGCACTCTCTAATTTGCGCCACTGAACCCGGCACTGAATCAACCTCTGGACTCTGCATGGTTTGGATGGAATCAATGATGACGAGATTTGGTTCAATTTCATCAATGCGCTCCATCACTCGCTCCAAGGAGGTGTCAGTCAAGAGCAATAAATTATCATGCAACTTCCCAATGCGTTCCGCCCGCATTTTGATTTGATTGGCGCTTTCCTCACCGGAAACATATAATATCTTTTGACTCGAAAAATTCAGCCCTAATTGAAGCAGTAATGTTGATTTACCGATACCTGGATCACCTCCAATCAGCGTAACACTGCCTGGCACCAATCCACCACCCAGCACTCTGTTCAATTCAATGTCTGGAAGTGGAATTCGTTCCGCATCCTCGCTGCTCACCTGAGTGATGGGCACAGGTTTTTTGGAAATATTATCGACAAACGATCGCCTTACTCCACCCTTCTTTTCTTTGTAAATGACCTCTTCAATCAGAGTATTCCACTCATTACAGCCTGGACATTGCCCCATCCATTTTGGAGCTTGTGTGCCACAGGTTTGACAAATAAATGCTGTTTTGGTTTTTGCCATGGATCGAAGTTAAAATTTACCCCAACATCATCGCTGCTCGATTCACTCCAGCAACTAACACATCAACCTCTTCTTTGGTATTGTAAACGGCAAATGAAGCACGCACTGTGCCCGGAATGCCATACCACTCCATCAAAGGCATGGTGCAATGGTGGCCCGTGCGAACGGCTATTCCGAGCTGGTCGAGAATGGTTCCCATGTCAAATGGATGAATGTTACCTACTAAAAACGAAATGACTGAGGCCTTGTTTTTGGCGGTTCCAATGATGCGCAAGCCTTCAATTTCAAGTAGCTTTTCAGTGGCATATTCCACCAATTCGTGTTCCCATGCTCCAATGTTTTCCACCCCAACTTCATCCATGAATCGAATGGCCTCACCCAGGGCAATAGTATCTGCTATGTTTGGTGTGCCGGCCTCAAATTTGAATGGTAGCGAATTGTAAGTAGTTTTTTCGAATGAGACCTTATCAATCATCTCTCCACCCCCATGATATGGAGGCATATCGTTCAGCCATTGCTCTTTGCCATAGAGAATACCAATGCCCGTTGGTCCATACATTTTATGAGCCGAAAAGCAATAAAAATCCGCGTCCAAGTCTTGCACATCTACTTTCATGTGCGGCACTGATTGTGCTCCGTCAATTAGTACAGCCGCACCCACTTTGTGCGCCTTATCGATGATTTCGCGCAAGGGATTGATCGTTCCAAGTGCATTGCTCACGTGATTAATCGCCACCATCGCTGTTCTTCCTGATAGTAATGTATCAAATTCATCCATGATGATTTCTCCGCTTTCAGTGATAGGAATAACCTTCAATACGGCTCCCCATTCATCGCACATCATCTGCCAAGGCACTATATTGCTATGGTGTTCCATCGTGGAAATCAGGACTTCATCACCCTCTTCGATAAAAACTTTGCCAAAAGAACTCGCCACTAAATTGATAGCTTCTGTGGTTCCACGGGTATAGATGATTTCATGCTCGTGTTCAGCATTGATGAATTGCTGCACTTGTTTTCTGACAGCTTCAAACGCATTCGTAGCGCGCTGGCTCAGTGTGTGTGCACCGCGATGCACATTGGAGTGATCGTTTTCGTAATAATGGCTAATGGCGTCAATCACTCGCTGTGGTTTTTGCGAGGACGCTCCATTATCCAAATACACCAATGGCTTTCCATTGATCTCTTGATCTAGAATTGGAAACTGAGCACGAATACTTGCAATGTCTAAACTCATTCAAATTTTGATTCTATGAATTGCTCCACACTCTGGCGTAGGCTATCAATTTTGATTGTATCGATTACATCTTGAGCAAAAGCTTGAACCAACAAGCGGTGCGCGGCTTCCTTTCCTAATCCACGACTCTGCAGGTAAAACATGGCTTCCTCGTCCAATTGACCGATGGTGCAACCATGCGAACACTTTACATCATCCGCATAAATTTCTAATTCGGGTTTGGTGTTAATCGTGGCCTTGTCGCTCAGCAAAATGTTTTGATTGCTCTGGAAGGCATTGGTCTGCTGAGCTGCTTGGTGAACCATAATCTTACCATTAAATACTCCGGTCGATCGATCTGCCATGACTCCTTTATAAAGTTCATTGCTATTGCAACCGTGATCTTGATGATCGGCATAGGTTTGATTATCCACATGCTGGTTGCCATCCGTAAAATAGATGCCCATCATGTTTGATTCACAACCTGGCTCGGTGATGGCCATGTTGATATTATTTCGAACCAATTGACCCGACTTAGTAATAGTCACAATGGTAAAATTGCTATCTCGTTTCTGCGAAATATTGGTATTGGTTATCGCCTTGGTGTTGGCGCCCTCGCTTTCAATAAGGTAGTAGTCAGCATGGGCATTTTCATCCACGAATATTTCGCAAACGGAATTGGTGAATGAGTTTTCATTATCCAATCCTTCAAACTGGTGAACGAACTTGACCTCCGCACCTGATTCAACATGAATTAAGTTTCGAGCATTCACGGCCTGACCCTGACCATCGGTGATACTCAGGATGCAAATATTCTGTTCTATTTTGGTGTTCTTCCTAACCTTGATAAAGGCTCCATCCTCAAAATAGCCTGTATTTAATGATGGGAACGCTTCTTTTTTAAAGTCGATAAGACTTCCCAATTTGGAGAGCATTTCCTTTTTAACATCTCCATTGCAGGCGGCCAATGACGTCATTGAAACTCCATCAGGCATATCGTCACTTATGGTTTGGTTGAATTTTCCGTTGACAAATACCAAGTAAGACCAAGTCGCATCCAGTTTAAACGAATCAACATTTTCAAGCGTAGATTCAACCGACTGAAAGGATGATTCTAAAATGGAATTCACGCGGGTATATTTCCATTTCTCGTCTCGAGTTGTAGGAAAATCAATCCCATTATGTATAGCCGCTCGTGCTTCTCCCTGAATAGGGAATTGAGCAGGAATGCTGTCAAATTGGGCTACAAATATTTCTTTTTGATTCATGTGTTAGATTTTATAAATCGTGATCTCATTGAAATCATGAAAGATTAATTATGAATCGCCACTTCTTCTTTGATCCAGTCGTAGCCCTTTTCTTCTAATTCTAGTGCTAACTCCTTGCCGCCTGATTTAACGATGCGCCCTTCAAAAAGCACATGTACAAAGTCTGGAACAATGTAGTCCAGCAAACGCTGATAGTGTGTGATCACAATAAATGAACGATCTGCTCCCCTTAGTTTATTCACACCATTTGATACGATTTTCAATGCATCAATGTCCAGGCCTGAATCCGTTTCGTCCAAGATACCAAGCTTCGGTTCGAGCATGGCCATTTGAAAGATTTCATTACGCTTCTTCTCACCTCCGGAGAATCCTTCATTTACAGATCGATTAGCGAGGTTAGATTTCAACTCAACCATAGCTTGCTTTTCCTTTACCATTGCCATGAAATCTTTGGCCGTGATATCATCCAATCCTGCGTGCTTTCTCTTGGCGTTGATGGCTGCCTTCAAGAAGTTGATATTGCTTACTCCTGGTATCTCCACTGGGTATTGAAATGCCAAAAAGAGGCCTTCTCTGGCTCGTTCTTCTGGCGCTAATTCAAGCAAATCCTTACCTAAAAATGTTACTTCATCGGCCTCCACTTCGTAATCCTCACGACCTGCAAGCACAGATGACAACGTGCTCTTACCGCTGCCATTTGGCCCCATGATTGCGTGAACCTCGCCTGGCTTCACCTCTAGGTTAATTCCTTTTAATATCTGATTGCCTTCAATGGATGCTCGAAGGTTCTTTATGGAAAAAAAATCACTCATTCTTTCGTGCGTTTATTTGGTAAACAATTGCTTTGTTTAATTGATCGATATGTTCTGTGTAAAATTCGTTGTTGAGCCTATCATGAAACTCACCATTGGCGGTAAGCACATGATCTCCTACTTCTATATTATTGTCGTTTATAGTAATGTTTTGACCCATTGCAGCAAACTTATGCTTGTAAAAAATCAAGGGTGCGTCAAATCCATTGTCCAACACCTTTAAACCATCTATGCTTTTATCGGTCTTGCTGATTGCATAGAGGTATCGAGTACTATTATCATTATGATCGCCCAGTGGTTCCATGTAATTCGATTGAGACTTAATGAACATTATATAACAGGGGATGCTGAATATAATGGCGAGCATTATGATCGTATTAAGATTACTAATTTGTCGAAATATGGAATACCCCATAAATCCAATCATTAGCGCAAACAATGGATGAAGTGGGTTAAAATAGTGTTCGTATTTAGTATTCGAAATATTAATCAAGACAAAATAGCATAGGGCAATCACGGCAATTAATCGAGCCTCTTGACTCAGCTTGTCTTTTGAAACAAACGCATAATACAAGCTAGCTAAGGAAGGAACTACCCAAATCAAAAACCGATGAGTAGTAAAGAGTTTGAAATAATAATGTGCAGACTGGTAATAGCCTAACTCGTTACTGAATCGACCAACATGACGCTCCATAATAAAGTCAATGAATCCTGGCAGCGCCCATTCTCTATAAGCTATATAAGCAATGGGAAGACCAACAGCAATTACGATTGCTGTATAAAAGGAAGGTGACTTGAATAGCGATTCAATTCGATTCCGCTCATATATGAGCATGTAGATTACAAAGCCAGGTACAAACATGAATCCCGCGATAGATTTGACTAAAAAGCCGAGGGCTATCATAAAACCCAAAAGAATTAATGACTTTGAAGAATTGTATTTTACAAATTGTGAAAAGACAACTACCTGTAAAAGCATAACCAGGGCTAGCATCGCGTCAGCTTCCATACCTCTGCCAGTATGAAAATGGATAAAAGCAGCGGATGTCAATAAGACGAATGACGAAGTCCAAGCCGCGGTCTCGCTAAATCGGGAACGAGCAAAATGAAATACAATTAATACCGAAACGGCTGCCGCAATTGCACTTGGTAGACGAAGTGCTAGCTCATTGATGCCAAGTATGTGTATGAAGAGGATTTGAAACAAATATTGAATCGGAGGTTTAGTTCCCCCATTAATCGGCTCACCATCGTAATAGGGTAAAAGCCAAGAATTGTTCAAGAACATTTCAGTAGCATGCACCGCAAAATAACTTTCATCCCAAATCATGACGTGAAAGGAATCGAGCTTTAAAAAGATAAACACGTAAATCGGAACCAGAAGAAACAACCAACTCCATTTTTGATATTTCAGCAATAATTCCACTCGCTATCGTCTTATGCTGTTAACCTCATTTTCCACAGGGTTGTCCAATAAGAATTCTGTGATTTTATAATGAATCGCTGAGTATTTTTCATCAATCTTTTCCAAGTGAAATTTAGACTGTAATTCCGTCTTGTGCTCATCCCCGCGCACTAATACCTCATCCCCTACTTTTAAATCGTTGACATGGTTTTGAAGCACTAACTCTTGCCCTGATGAGGCGTATTTATACTTGTAAAAGAGCAAGGACCCATGGAAATGGTCATGCACTACAATGAGGCCATCTAGACTCTCACCTTTATGAAATGATTCGCTTAGATATATCTCCTGCGATTCAAAATTCAGCTCTCCCAAATTCAATCGATTGCTCTGAGAATTTGAAAACATTACATAGGATGGAAAAAAGAAAACCAAGACTACTGCTGTGAGGCTGTACTTAAATGATCGATTCTTAACGATTCTTTCAATGAATGCTGCCGCAGGAATGGCAGCCATGGGATAAAAAGGCATATCGTACCAAAGGAGTTTTGACCTTGAGAATGAAATTACTGCTAGGAATGAAATTGCCACGACCGAGGCGAAGATTGACAACAGGTTATCCGCATTTTGTTCGAGAAGAGACGAAGCAAAACCAATTACTGCTATCACCATCCACCAATGATATCTTCCATCCAGCATCTGTTTGAGATAGTAATCCCAACCATGATCATGGCCAACACTTTTAGCATATCTACCAACATTAGATTTCAAGAACATGGCCAAATAACCAGGCTGCACATTTTCGCGAATGATTAGAAATGCCAAAACTGCGCTTATCACACCCGCGACTGCAATCCAAAGCTGTTTAGATCGAATCAGATTAAGCATCTTATCCCTTCGATAAACTGCAATAAAGATGGCAAACCCCGGTAGGAATAAAAACCCTGCGACTGATTTAACCCAAAACGAAATAGCCAGGCATAGGGCGAATCCATAAAACCACTTCCACTCACTACGGAGTAAAAATTCGTAGAGACATATTGCCTGCAAAACCAACGTTAAGGTTAATAGCGAATCTGCCTCGGCACCCCGTGCTGTATGAAACCCAACATAGCCCACAGAGGTTAACAGTATCATCGAACTCATCAAACCTTGCCTTACCGTTGAATGACGACTCACAAAAAAATAGATAGAAAAAACCGTTGCAGCAGCTGCAATGGCGCTCGGAAGTCGTAAGGATAATTCCGAAAGGCCGAACAAACTGATTGACCCCATCTGCAGCCACGTTTGAATCGGTGGTTTGGAGGACTTAAAGCTGGGAACTCCATCAAAATAACTAGTAAACCATGAGCCATTTTGCAACATCTCAATGGCATGTACAGTAAACCATCCTTCATCCCAGAGCCGAATATGGGCAGACCCCAGTTTCAAAAAAATGAAAAGGTAAATGGGAATGAAGAGCATGACCCATGCCCAATTTTGATATTTCGACAAAAAATTCACAGCCTAGCCTACCGAACCCTCTAATGAAATGCTCAATAGTTTCTGAGCCTCAATGGCAAACTCCATCGGAAGCTTGTTTAACACCTCTTTGGCGTATCCGTTCACAATAAGACTTACCGCTTTCTCTTCATCAATGCCGCGTTGTAGGCAATAGAAGATTTGATCCTCACCGATTTTAGAGGTCGTAGCCTCGTGCTCGACTTTCGCGGAGCTGTTCTGAGCTTCGATATAAGGAAATGTGTGTGCTCCGCACTCACTGCCTAAAAGCAGTGAGTCGCACTGACTGAAATTTCGCGCGTTGTGAGCCTTTGGCAGTATTTTAACCAACCCTCGATAACTGTTGTTACTCTTTCCAGCCGAAATTCCTTTTGAAATGATGGTGCTCTTTGTGTTTCTTCCGATATGTAACATTTTCGTTCCAGTATCGGCTTGCTGATAATTATTGGTCACCGCAACAGAATAAAACTCACCAATGGAATTATCTCCTTTCAAAATGCAACTTGGATATTTCCAAGTAATGGCAGAGCCCGTTTCTACTTGAGTCCAGCTTATCTTTGAATTTGCCCCTTCGCAAAGTCCACGCTTGGTTACGAAGTTGTAGATCCCGCCTTTGCCCTCCTCGTTACCTGGATACCAATTCTGAACGGTGCTGTATTTTATCTCCGCATCATCCATGGCGATGAGTTCCACTACTGCGGCATGCAGCTGATTCTCATCACGCATTGGAGCAGTACAACCCTCTAAATAACTCACATAACTTCCACTATCTGCCACCACCAAGGTCCGTTCGAATTGACCTGTTTGAGCATCATTAATTCGGAAGTATGTACTTAGCTCCATCGGGCATCGGACACCTTTAGGTATATAGCAGAACGAACCATCTGTAAATACAGCCGCATTCAAAGCAGCATAGAAATTATCATTCGTTGGAACTACACTACCCATGTATTTTTTGATCAGATCGGGATGGTTTTGCACTGCCTCTGAAAACGAACAAAAAATGATCCCAAGCTCCCCCAACTTTTCCTTGAAACTGGTTTCAACGCTCACACTGTCAACTACGACATCCACAGCTACACCTGTCAATCTTTTTTGCTCCTCGGTGCTTATCCCAAGCTTATCATACATCGATTTGAGTTCTGGATCCAATTCATCCAAACTGTTTAATTTCTTCTTGGTTTTTGGAGCGGAGTAATAGTGTAGATCTTGAAAATCTATTGGTGGATAGTGGATATGTGCCCACTTTGGCTCCTTCATATCTTGCCAAACCTTGAGTGCATTGAGTCTATACTCTAACAACCATTCTGGTTCATTCTTTTTGGCCGAAATCAAACGAATGATGTCTTCATTCAGACCTTTAGGTGCCTTGTCCGATTCGAAATTGGACACAAATCCAAACTCGTACTTCTTACTCTTCAGTTCTTCGGCTAATTCTGCTTCAGTATATGCCATGTTTATAGCTTTTTGCTAATTGCTAATAGCGATTAGTCTTTTTTAAATTGAGAAACTTTCGCCACAACCGCATGTGCGGCTTGCATTGGGATTAACAAATTCAAATCCCTTTCCATTAAGGCCCCCTGAATAATTCAATTCAGTGCCGACTAGGTATAGGAAACTCTTTTTGTCCACCACGATTTTGACCCCTTTGTCTTCAAAGACCTTGTCGTCATCTTTCAATGCGGAATCAAAGTCCATTACGTAGGTCAGGCCTGAGCAACCTCCACCCTTCACTCCAACGCGAATAAAGGAGTCTCCTTCAATTTTCTGCTCGCCAAGCAATTTTTCAACTTGCTCTTTGGCACTATCACTCACTTTTATCATAATGCACCAACATTTGAGTTTACGATTAGTTCGATCTATTTAGAAGCAATCTAAATAGAGTCCATTTTACCGCGAAAATACTGGATAAACAGCGATTTAGCAACCCCCAAGGCATTAAGAAACTTCTTGACCAAATTTTAAATGAAATTGCCGTCTTAAAACCCATGTGATTACATATATAATTGGAGTGTCTATTAAGGCTGCCAGAGCCTTGAAAATCCAGCCATCTTGAATCAATGAAGCCATGGTTTCGTAGGATTCTTTGCCATAAAATAGCACCCCCACAACCAGTGTTGTATCTACCAGTTGTGACAGCACTGTGGACGCGTTGTTTCGCAACCATAACATTTTGCCATTGGTCAGTTTTTTCCAAAAATGGAATAATCTCACATCAACCAATTGAGCGACCAAATAGGCAGCCATCGAAGCAAAGATCACCCTGGTTGAATTTCCGAATGCACTGTCATATATGTCATCAGATACGGGTGAGCTACCAATCGCATTAAACTCACCCCCAATCCACAAGATAAACATGGTAAAAACCAATGCTGCAAAACCAGTAATCACGACCTGATTGGTCTTTTTCTGACCGTAGATTTCACTGAGAATGTCTGTAATTAAAAATGTAATCGGATAGGGCAATACGCCAGCAGAAATAGTGAAAATGTAAAAGCCTAAATCAACTGTGATGAACTTGTTAGCGATCAAATTGCAAACTACCAGGGCAGTAATAAACAATGCAGCTAACAACAGATACAATCGATCCGCTTTTTGTCGTTTTTTACGATTCATGACTGCAATTTACACGAATCCTAATGCAATAGTTCAACCATCACAATGATCCCACCAATTTGAAATAGTCTTTTAAAATCCCCTTTATAATTTTTCGTTTCGACTCAGAGTCCCAAATCGGCACCCAAGTGTCATCCTTGTAGATAAGAAAAGAACTTTGGGCATCCGCCAATGAATAATACATCCCCGCTGCAATTTCTTGTTGCTGAACTGCATTAGCTCCTTGAAGATCATAGACAATTTCATCCCCCTCATTTTTCAATCTAAGTTTCGCATGGATGGATGATCCATCTTTGTTTTCAAACATAATATATGCCTCATCCATGAGCCAATTGTTTAGGATGACTAGTCTTGGCTCATGACTATCTAGAGGTTTTTGATCAGGATGTCTGAATAATTCATAACCCGCATCTTCATGAAATTCTTTGTCATAATAAAACTGTCTTAGGTTTTTGAAAAAAAGTGCATCCGACTCTAACACTTTAAAACCTAGAACACTCGACTTTAGAGGTTTATGCTCAGGTTGAGTCGCAAACATCAGAAAGATCAATACGACCATCGCTCCTGCAAATATTTGAACCAGCTTACTTGACATCATTGGTTAGAAACAAATATGATGCGCGATATGTTGATCACTCTCTTTTCTTTGCGAAACATGAAGGTTATTATCATAGGGGCGGGCATTGGTTCCATTGCTTTAAGTATTCGATTGGCGAATGCCGGACACGATGTTCACGTATTTGAAGCTAATAGCTATGCTGGAGGTAAGCTCCATTCATTCAACCTTGGTGAATACCGCTTTGACGGTGGTCCTTCATTATTCACTATGCCGCACTTTGTGACTGAATTATTCGATCTAGCCAATAAACCCACTGAGGAATATTTTGAATTTGATAAGCAAGAAGAGTCTTGCCGATATTTTTGGGATGATGGAATGAGGCTCATTGGGTATTCTGAACCTGATAGATTTGCGGCAGAAGTGGAGGAAAAATTGGGCGTGAGGCAAAAAACGCTAATTGACTATTTCAAACACATCGAGAATATTTACAGCAACAGCGGTAAAATTTTCCTTGAAAAATCATTGCACAAAGCAACCACCTGGTTGAGTTCAGACACTGCAAAATCATTATTGAAAATTGGCCAATTCGACATCTTGAGAACAATGCACAAGGCAAATGCTGAACGACTCAAAGAGCCACATTTGGTGCAATTGTTTGATCGATTTGCAACATACAATGGTTCCAATCCATACAAAGCTCCAGGTATTTTAAATGTGATTCCGTGGTTTGAGCACGGGTTTGGCACTTTCGCACCTAAAGATGGAATGCAGTCCATTCCTAACTCTCTACAAAAACTGGCGGAAGAATTAGGGGTGAAATTTCATTTCAATCAAGAGGTGGATGAAATTGATATCGATTCAGATAGAGCGGTCGGCATCAAAGCGAGTGGAATAAAACATCATTCCGATATTGTGGTAAGTAACTCTGATGTGTATTACACATATAAAAAGTTGATGCCTAAAACACTGGCTCCAGAAAAATCACTGAATCAAGAGCGCTCGAGTTCAGCGGTGGTGTTCTATTGGGGAATCAAGCGCTCATTTCCAGAATTGTCGCTGCACAATATTCTCTTTTCAAGAGACTACAAATTGGAATTTGAAGAAATATTCAACCAAAATAGATTACCCAATGACCCAACAGTGTACATCAATGCATCATGCAAAAGCAATCCGAAGGATGCACCTAAGGATTGTGAAAACTGGTTTGTAATGATCAATGCTCCAGCGCACAAAGGGCAAGATTGGGATCAACAAGTTAGCGAACTGAAGAAGCGAGTTATCGCGAAGATTAATAGGAATCTAAATGTGGACATTGAACCGCTGATTATGGAAGAAAAGATATGGACACCGCAGGGTATCGAGCAAGACACTAGAAGTTATCAGGGAGCATTGTACGGAACCAGCTCAAACAACCAACTCGCTGCATTTTTAAGGCATCCAAACTTTTCTAAGAACATTAAGAATCTATACTTGTGCGGTGGCAGTGTTCACCCCGGAGGAGGAATTCCTTTGGCGTTATTAAGCGCAAAAATCACTTCTGAATTAATAGCCAGTGAAACGGTTTAAATTACACATATCGATCGCTGTTTTATTGCTTTTTCATGCCATTGGAATTGGCGGTGTTTTGATCGGTGATTCAGAACAATTCCTAAAGCTAACACCAGTAAACTTGTTGCTTACATTAGGGATAATTGGTTGGAACCATGCCGACTGGAAGCGTTGGTGGATTTTCGTATTTAGTTTTGTCCTCGGTTTTTTCATTGAGGTTATTGGTGTGAATACGGGTTGGCCATTTGGTGAATACTCGTACGGTCCAGTACTAGGGCTGCAATTGTTTTCAACTCCGCTTATGATTGGAGTAAACTGGCTCATGTTGCTCTATGCCACAAACGCTATCAGTAAGACTATTCAAGTAAATTTCTTGATTCGAATTGCCATAGCCGCTATGCTAATGACTGTTCTTGACCTGTTCATCGAACCAGTAGCCATTCAGCTAAATTTTTGGACATGGTCAATTGGCGATATCCCAATGTCCAACTACATTTCATGGTTTGTCATTTCAGCTCTCATTTCGCTACCATGGCAAAGAACAGATATCCAGTTAAATAGGAATGTCGGGTATGCAGTTTTTAGCGTTCAATTGGGCTTTTTTCTAGTGCTAAACTTGTTCTAATAAAAAAGCACCTGTTGAACAGGTGCTCCTTGGGGTTAGTACTAAATTATATGCAATATTAACTTCTAACCCAAATAATCGTTGCTTTCGGGTGTACAATTTTCAAAAACGCTTTCGCACAGACAACTATTTGGGATGAAATACATTTAAATGAGTATGAATGTAATTATGCAGATATTTTTCGAGCAGCCGACTCTTTGAATTCAATAATGAAATGTGCCCCCCCAGAGTTTGCCCAATTTACCTTCCCTTTTAGCTGACGAGACAGGATTTGCACCAACTTCATTCCCAATGACTTGGCCTTGGTTAAATCAAAATCCTCAGGCATCCCCTTTCCATTATCCCTAACATCTAGACTCAGTCCCTCATCCATTCTGCTAAGAACTATTTCGATCACACCAATATCTTGATCCGAAAACGCATACTTATAGGCGTTGGTAACTAACTCATTAATGATCAATCCAAGCGGCACGGCAGTGTCAATATCTAATTGAATTCTGTTGGCTTTAACAGTTGTCTGTATGTCCTTTCCTTTTTGAGCAAATGCTGATTGCAAGAAGGACACCAGTTGTTCGCAATATTCTTGAAAATCGACCTGTGACAAATCTTCGGTTTGATGCAGCTTTTGATGGATAAGCGCGATTGATTTTACTCGATGCTGCCCCTCTTTGATCGCATCTAAGGCACTCGAATCCTTAAGAGAATGACTGGAGGTTCAATAAGGATGAAATGATTTGCAGGTTGTTTTTAACTCGGTGGTGAATCTCCTTGAGCAAAGCCTCCTTTTCGGTCAATGATTTAGATATGAGTTCACTCTTTTCTTCGATATCCAGTTTTTGCTGTTTCAACACCAGGTTCGTTCTTTCCATTTTTTTCCTTCCTAGTTGAACGATGACAACTAAACCCACAGTAAGTGCCAATATGATTAGTACTCCAAATAATATCCATCGTGTTCGATTTGCTTCCGTAGCAATCAATTTCGCCTCGGCTTGAGCCAACTCGTTTTGTGTATTGAGCTCTGCAATCTTAGCTTCCTTAATAGATGTTTGGTAACGGACATCCATTTCCTTTAATGCCTTAATCTTCTTTTCATTCAACAATGAATCCTTCTTGTTTTGGGCGCGCTTTAAGTAATCCACAGCCTCGGAAAATCTGTTGCTGGAGGAATATACTTCCGCTAATGCCTCATAGGCAGCAACAAGGTCAGGACCTAAATTTCGCTGTCTTGACAAATCTCGAGACCTAATAAGCCAGAGCTCTGCCAAATCATATTTTCTCAGTTTCAAATACGTTGTTCCTATCAAGGTGTAGAGCTCCGCTGAGTTTTCCATGTTATGAATGGAGCTATCTAGTGTGTAGCTTTCGTTCAGGTATGTCAATGCCTCTGTGAATTTAGATTCACTTATTGCCACTTCCCCCAGATTTCTCAGCGTGTTCGAATGTCTTTTTACATCGCCTTTTCGTAGATTAATTTCTAATGATTGTCCAAGCAGTGATCTAGCTTTCACGTTATCACCGTCTCTATGATAAGCCATGGCTAGTGCTCGATATGAGTCTTCAATTACATTATAATCATCTACAACATTTGGAATCTGTTTTCTAAGGTTTAGAGCCTTTTCATGATGATATACGGCCTTTTCAAATTCGCCTAACTCATTGTGTAGTTCAGCGATATCGTAATGTGTATATGCTATGTGCACGGTGTCATCCCCAGCAGTCCGAATCGCTAAGCACTCAAGCAAGTAGGCCATCGCGCTGTCATATTCACCCAATTCCTGAAAAAGCAATCCAGCATTACCAATGCAAGTGGAAATAAAATGAGCACCCATGTTATATTCTCCGCTGATCTTGGCTTTTTTCGTCCAATTGATAGCCAAATTATAGTTGCCTTTAAAGTAGTCGCAATAGGACAAATGGGCCTGTGCCCTTGCTACTCCTTCTCTATAATTTATCGAATCTGACAATTAAGCATTTGGAAGGAAGCTTCAAAAGCCAAGTCATATTCTGTACTCTGAATATAATCGCGTTGCAACAACTCCAATGCCTTTATCTGTTCGATTGACGGCTCAAGATGGTCGATGGCTCCAATGAGACTGTCTCGGTAAGATTTGGCGTGAGTTAGATTAACGCCTATTAGGGCTAACAGTATGCATAGCAACCAGCGACTAAACACAATGTATACACAAGGCCTGACCAATCTAAGCAGTATTTAATTTACTTATCAGCTCCTCCTTATATTGCCTTCCAATCGGTATTTCTTCTCCCCCGATTGTGATGTTCGTTCCATTTATAGCATCGATTTTCTCAATGTTAACAGCATGAGACTTATGAACGCGAAAGAATTTGTTCGCAGGTAGTTTATCTAGAAATTCATGAAGCGTTGATCGAACAACATTCCTCTTATCACTTTGGTGCAGCTCAATATAATTTCCTTCGGATTTCAGCCAAAATAGTTCATCCAATTTAACCTTTACGAGGGCATGACCATCCTTCACATATACCGCTTCATTGACTAAAAACCCCCGTGGCTCATTGTCCTCTTCTGATGTAGGTACTTCACCGCTAAAATTGGCTATCGCAATTTCGATGGAAGTATATAAATCCTTTTCTTCAAACGGCTTAACTAAGTAACCATTTGGCTTAACAAACTTCGCTCGATCCAACGTGGATTTATCTGAATGTGAGGTCACAAAGATGAACGGGATCTCATGCTTAACCTTGATTTCCTGTGCTAAATCTACCCCATCCTTTTCTCCTCCCAAAGCAATGTCAGTGAGCACTATGTCTGGTTTATCCGCCTCAAGCATTATTTGTGCTTCATCAAAATCCAGTGCAACTCCTGTGACGATATATCCAAGATTTTCTAGCATCATTCGCATGTCTTCCACAATGATGAGTTCATCTTCAACCACCAAGATTTTCAGGGTACTCAAATGTAATTGTGCATAATAAGGTTAGTAATTCCGAAATTAGGATCTTTCGCCAGTGAAATCGAAAAAAATCATATTAAGCTTTTCACTAATTCTTTTCAATTTTCAGCATGAAGCATTTCATTTTCTCCATCATTAGCGGTGCTATTCTAATGTTGGCACCTTTCATTTCGTTTGCACAAAACACTGGTGCATATTCCATGGACGAATTGCAATCTTTATACGATTCAACCATCATTCTGCAACAATCTGGGGGATTTGAGTTGAACGGTGAAATGATCAGGTATGGTCTATTTAGAAAGAATTTAAAAAATGAATTGAAGCGATCGGAAAGCGGCTGGGAAAGCTTCAGACTCTACAGAAAACGTATCCTGATCGGCACGGCTCTGACCATTGGATCAGTTCCTGTTCTTCTCATTATTTCGGCCGCCACACTGAACCCTAGCATTGGCGCTATGGCTGCATTACCTCCTTACCTAGCTGGATGTGTAATCATTGGTACTTCCACTAATTTTTACCAAAGATCTATTTGGCTTTATAATAGAGACGCCATTTCGGGCAACCTCAAAGATCCATAGGAAACATTTTATTTGTTTTTTGTTTCCAGTGTAATTATTGTTTCTACATTCGCCCCGAATTATGGACTTAGAAATAGATAAGCGTGGACAACAGTTACTAACTGGAGCGGTGCACCTATTCATGCGATTTGGAATCAAGAGCATGACTATGGACGATATTTCGCGACAGCTTGGCGTTTCAAAAAAGACTCTATACCTCTACGTTTCGGACAAAAATGATTTGGTCACCAAGGCGCTTAAAACATTGGTTTCACAGGAAATGACTCAAGCAAATCATCTTTGCGATAACATTCCGAATGCCATTGATATGTTGTTTGAATTGACCAAGGAAATGAGTCAAAAATTTGGTCAAATCCACCCATCCATCAATTACGATTTACAGAAATACCATCCACAGGCATGGGATGTGTTCCATCAATTTCAAAACAAGTTCATACACGAGTGTGTTGAGGGCAACTTGAAGAAGGGTATTGAACAGGGTCTTTACAGAGATAATCTCGACCCGCATTTGATTGCCGCATTCTATGCGAACAAAGTGCATTTATGCTCGGATGGGGTCACTTTCCCTCCCGAAAAGTACTCATTCAAGAAAATTCATCTGGAAATGATGCGCTATCACATTCGTGGTATTGCAAGCGAAAAAGGCCTAGAATACCTGAAAGAAAAAGTCCTAAAAGAAAACATCGAACTATAATCACCATGCATCGCAAGTTCATTATCTATTTAATATTCATCCCCTTGGGCACATCGTTGGTTGCACAAGAGGGCAAGTCATTTTCTTTAGAGGAAGCATTGGCCTATGGGATAAAAAACAACTACCAGCTGCAACAAGCGCAGATGGATATTCAAATCAGTCAAAGCAAGGTCCGAGAAATCACAGCCATTGGCTTACCTCAAGTGAATGCGGAGGCTACTTACAACAACTTCATTGACATTCCCACTCAGGTGGCCGAAGCAAGTGCCTTTGACCCATCGGCTCCTCCGGGAGTTTTGGTTCCCCTTCAATTTGGACTTCCACATAATTTGACTGGCGGAATAACCGCAAGTCAGCTACTCTTCGATGGATCATATTTTGTCGGTATAAAGTCAGCCAAAGAATACATGAAGTATTCTCAACTAGGAGCTGAACGAAGCGAAAATGAAGTAAAAACGAGTATATCACAGACATATATCAATGCGATTGCGGCTCAGGAAAATATTGAGGCCCTTGAAGAGAATAAGAAGAATATTGAACAGATTTATTCGGAGACATCCAAGTTTTATGAAGTGGGTTTCTTAGAAAAACAAGATGCAGATCAGGTACGCTTGCTTCAATCCAATATTACTTATCAATTGGACTATGCCAATCGACAGTATGAGGCAGTTTTGAATTTACTCAAGTTTCAAATGGGAGTTCCTGTGAACGAAACGATCACACTCACAGATGATATAGAAACTCTGCTGGAAATGGGGTCAGACAATGCCTTGAGTCTATTAAATCAACCTTTCGCACCTTCAAATCACATTGACTATCAAACAGTAGTGCAAGGTGAACGCTTAAGCGAGCTATCTCTCTCAAACACACGCACGGGTTATTACCCTCAGCTAAGCGCATTTTTCACACATAGCCAAAACTCATTTAGTAAAGACATAGGCGATATTACAGACAAGTTTTACCCAACTACGCTTTGGGGATTACAATTGAAGGTTCCCATTTTTAGTTCAGGAATGCGATACATGAAAACGCAGCAATCTAAACTAGAATTGGAAAAAACGCGAAGTCAAAAATCGATGCTCGAACAGAGTTTGACCATGCAAGCGATTAATGCAGCCAGTACTTATAAAAGTGCATTAGAAAGATATGAGGTTTTAACTGAAGACCTAGAACTCGCCAAGACTATTAAAGAAACTACTCGAATTAAATTCAACGAAGGTTTGGCTTCAAGCAACGATCTAACTCAAGCCGAATCACAATACCTGACCACACTCGGAAACTATATCAACACCACTATTGAGCTGCTTAATGCTAAGCTTAACCTAGTGACAGCCTACGGAATCTAAAATGAAAACAAGACAATCGACTCAATTTATACGCATCATGAGATACTCATTGCTAACATTATCAGCAGCCATTATGCTCAGTTCTTGTGGCGGAAACGAATCTACAGATGAAACCTCTTCAACCGATTCACTCGCAACAGACAACGCAACAGCAGTAACCGCCTCACAGTTGCAGCGGGCAGACTTCAGTCATTTTTTTACGGTACAAGGTTTAGTGGAGGCAGACCAGAATGCTCAGCTGTTTCCTGAAGCCGCAGGAAAAATCACCGCTATTCTTGTAAAGGAAGGCGACAATGTCTCCAAAGGACAAACGCTATTGACCATTGATAGTAAAATTGTAGCCAATCAAATCAACGAATTACAGTCACGATTGAGTCTAGCCAAATTGGTTTATGAGAAACAAGAATCACTTTGGAGTCAAGAAATTGGGTCCGAGATTCAATACTTAGAAGCCAAAAACAATTTTGAATCCTTAGAAAGCAGCCTTGAAACCTTAGAAGCACAGAAGAGCCTTTATGTAATTACCGCTCCATTTGCTGGAATCGTGGACGAAATCAACCCAAAAGTGGGTGAAATGGCCAATCCAGCTATGCCTGCATTTCGATTGATAAATATGAAATCTGTTTACGTAAAGGCAGATGTTACGGAAGGTTATCTCGGTAAAATCAACGAAGGTGATGTTGTTACAGCAGCTTTTCCCAGCATGAATTACGAAGTAGAAACCAAGATAAAGAGAATTGGAAACTATATTAACCCGAATAATCGAACATTTAAAGTCACACTTGAATTGCCCAATTCTAACAACATGCTTAGACCAAATTTATTGGCGGAAATAAGCGTTCGCGACTACCATTCCGATAGCACAGTTGTTATTCCTACGTCACTCGTTCAGCTTACGCCATCTGGGCAAGAATTTGTTTACGCTATAGAAGGTGGAATTGCAAAGAAAATTGAGATCACTACGGGCAAATCTTACATGAATAATGTCGAAGTATTGGAAGGCTTGAATGGTAACGAGATGCTGATAGAGCGCGGAGCTCGATCGGTGAAAGATGGAGACGAGGTTTCCATTCAATCATAAATCAGCATAACAGAAAGACAAACAAAAATGGAAGAGAAAATTAGAGCAAAAATGCGGCAGTTTGGGCTGAGCACAGCTAGTATCAATAACCGCATGACAGTAATGGTTGTGCTTGTGATATTGGTCATTGCTGGACTCCAAGCATACATAGGCATGCCGCGAGAGGCGTTTCCAGAGGTGGTCATTCCGCAGATATACGTGGGAACGCCCTACCCAGGTAATTCACCCGTTGACATCGAAAAGTTACTCACTAGACCATTAGAAAAAGAGATTGGATCGATTTCTGGAATTGATAAGATGACATCTACTTCTGTGGAGGGCTATTCGACCATTTTTATCGAATTTGACTTTAGCGTAACTCCAGACGAAGCCCTAAGGAAGGTAAAGGACAAAGTAGATGTTGCCATGGGGGATCAAGACTTTCCGCAAGATCTGCCAGCAGACCCGAATGTATTTGAAATGAATATTTCTGAGTTGACACCAGTGATGAACATCAATTTAAGTGGTGATTTCAGCATCGATCAACTCAATGAATACGCTGAATATTTAGAAGATAAAATCGAAAAACTCTCAGAAATTACGGAGGTCGACATACGTGGTGTTCAAGATAAAGAAATGAAGGTCAACGTTGATCTTTTTAGACTTCAAGCAAACGAGCTTAGTTTCAACGACATAGCTGGAGCCATTTCCAATGAAAACATGACCATTTCAGCAGGTAACATGCTTGAAGGTTCGATGCGAAGAACTGTGCGCATTGAAGGTGAATTTAAGGATGCAGCAGATTTAGCAAAGGTCATCATCAAACAAGAAAAAGGCAACATAGTCTACTTAAGCGATGTGGCTGATGTGGTTTTTGAAGAGGAAGAAGCGGAAAGCTATGCTCGACAAACTTCGAAGCCTGTGGTCATGGTTGACGTAAAAAAGAGAGCGGGAGAAAACTTGATCAACGCAGCTGACAAGATTGTTGAGATTTTGGATGAGGCCCAAGAAAACATGTTCCCAGACAACCTTGAAATTACCATCACCGGTGATCAAAGTAAACAAACTAGAACCCAGGTTAGCGAACTAGAAAACAGCATCATATTCGGCATGCTGCTGGTTATCACAGTGCTGTTGTTCTTCCTAGGATTGAGGAATGCACTATTCGTTGGAATCGCCATTCCTCTATCGATGTTCATCTCTTTCTTTATTCTAAGTGCGGCAGGCGTTACACTGAATATGATGGTGCTTTTTGCACTCGTGTTAGCCCTGGGAATGCTAGTGGACAATGGAATTGTAGTCGTAGAAAACATTTACCGTCTGATGGACGAAGGAATGAACGCCATTGATGCCGCAAAGTATGGTGTTGGTGAGGTGGCATGGCCAATCATTGCCTCCACGGCCACTACTCTGGCGGCCTTCTCACCTCTGATCGTTTGGCCTGGAATCATGGGAGAGTTTATGTTCTTTTTACCAATGACCCTAATTATTGTACTTGGCTCCTCACTCTTTGTCGCATTGGTCATCAATCCTGTCTTGACGGCTATGTTTATGAAAGTGGAAGAGACGCCAATGGCAGCTCGAAAGGCCATTACTCTGGGTTCATTATTAATGGTAATTGGTTTAATTATTTCCTATCGATACACGGCATTTGGCAATCTAATAGCCATTGGAGGTTTCTTGGTAATTACGACTAAGTTTCTTCTAACTCCAGCTACCAAATACTTCCAAACCAAACTCATTCCAGCAATGGAGCGATCATATGAGGGTTTCTTAAGGCATGTGTTTTACAAAAAAACACCTATCGCCTATTTTTTCGGGACGCTAATCCTCTTGGTCTTCTCCTTTGTGTTACTTGGAGTTTTTGCCCCCAAAGTGTTGTTCTTCCCGATGAACATGCCAAACTATGTAAACGTATTTATTGAAGCTCCTATAGGCACGGATATAGTAGATGTAAATAAGACTACCAAGGAACTAGAGGCGAAGATTCTTGATTACGTAAGCCAATATGAAGTGGAGGATAAAGAGTTAGAAGGAGTAACAAACCGCTATAACTATTTAGTTGAATCTGTAATTGCTCAGGTAGGAGCTGGCACCTCTGACCCCAATGAAGGCCCATCTATGGCAGCCACACCAAACAAAGCACGAATTACGGTATCATTTGTTCAGTTTCAACGTAGAAGAGGCATCAGCACCAACAAAGTGATGGACGATATTCGAGAATTGGTTGCAGGTACTCCTGGTGTTCAAATCACTGTGGACAAAGACCCGGCAGGACCACCTCAGGCTAAACCAATAAACATTGAAGTTTCAGGAGATGACTATGATCTCTTATTAGCTGAAGCAAAAGAGGTAAAGGCATTTATCGATGACCAAAACATCACAGGTGTGGAGGAACTGAAGTTGGACGTGAGTATTGGCAAACCTGAAATGCCAGTCATGATTGATCGGGCTAAAGCAAGACGATACAACGTATCTACCGGGCAAATCGGTTCTACGCTTAGAAATTCACTTTTTGGAATGGAAGTCAGCCGCTATAAAAGTGGTGAGGACGAATATCCCATTATGGTAAGGTTAAAAGATAAGTATCGCTATAACGAAGACGCGATGATGAACCAGATGATCACATTCAGAGATCAAACAAACGGACGAATTCAACAAGTCCCTATCTCGGCAATTGCTACTTCAAAGCGATCTACCACATTCAACGCGGTGAAGCGTAAGGATCAAAAACGACTGATTACCGTTTCATCGAATGTATTAGAAAGCTCGAATCCAAATGAAGTAGTGGCAGAAATTCAAGCGGCCTTAGAAGGTTATCCTAAACCAGAAAAAGTTGACATCAAGTTTACAGGTCAAATGGAAGACCAAGAAAAAGAAATGGCTTTCTTAAGTACGGCCCTATTGATAGCGGTATTCTTAATCTTCCTGATTTTAGTAGCACAGTTCAATTCAGTCTTGACTCCATTTATCATTGTGGGTTCTGTAGTGTTGAGTTTGATTGGAGTATTCCTCGGCTTAGTTGTGTTTCAAATGGATTTCATCATCATAATGACAATGATCGGAATCATCTCATTGGCAGGTATTGTGGTTAACAACGCCATCGTATTGATCGACTACACCAAACTCGTAATGGACAGAAAAAGAGAAGAAATGGACTTGCCGGAGAATGCTAAGCTTCCAATTCCAGTGCTGATAGATTGTATGGTTGAAGGTGGAAAAACTCGCCTCAGACCAGTATTGCTGACGGCAATAACCACGGTTTTAGGTTTGATTCCATTGGCCATTGGATTAAACATTGATTTTATCTCCTTACTGACCGAATACGACCCAAAAATTTATGTCGGTGGCGATAATGTAGTGTTCTGGGGTCCCATGAGTTGGACCGTCATTTTTGGATTGACATTTGCCACATTCTTGACCTTGGTTATTGTTCCAGTAATGTATTACTTGAAAACACGATTCGCCTACAAACTAGCGGGCGACAAAGAATTGCATTTGTAATTAGGTAGGTTGGTTTGAGAAAGGCGCATCGATCAATTGATCAATGCGCCTTTTTTATGTTTAATGAATAACCGTTTCATGAACCACTTCCACGGTTGTGATTTTTCTGCCTTTCTCGTGGCAGTCTGCTTCATATGCCGACAGAGCTTCGCATTGGATTAAGTCGCTGTCATCGTAACATTTGTAGTTAATCGTGACTCGCTCTCCTGGCTGCAGAGGATAAGGTGTTCCGCAGAAGCCCACTCCTTCTGGAAAATAATTGTAAACTTCGAATACGCCTCCGCAGTCTCGTTCGAACCACATTCCGCTGCACATGCCCATATCTGCGAATGTGACTTCTTCCGTTTTCATCTTGCAGCAATTATCTTTAAAAGGCCTCGTTGGGAAATCATCTTTCTCGCAAGAAGCTAAGAGAACACTCACCGTAAGGAACATTATCATCTTTTTCATCATATCATTTTTCATTTCTCAATAGATGCAGATTCAATTCCTAACCTTGCATCGTGGAATCTTGAAGTGAAAAAAGTCACACAACTTTGCTAAAAAGAGCAAAGGTTTTTCTCGTTAAGATTCCAAACATAAACGAGGCTTTTAACACACACCCTGTGGGTATTGCATAGATTTGTCTCGTTGTAATTTCAAGCATATGAAGCTATCATTGACGCTCTTCTTCTCGTTTATCCTCACTTTCTCTAATCTGTTTTCGCAGGTTTATGATCCTGTGAAATGGACCTTTTCACATAAACTGGAAGGTGATGAACACGCCATACTCCAGTTCAACGCCACGATTGAGGAGCACTGGCATGTTTACTCTACCACTATTGAAGATGGCATTGGGCCCATACCCACAATGATCGATTTTAAAACTGTTAAAGGTGCAGAACTTGATGGCGGGTTGAAGGAACCTACACCAATTAAAGAATACGATCCGAACTTCGAAATGGAATTATTATGGTTTGAGAATCAAGTAACCATTGAACAACGCATTAAGCTCAATGCGGATTTTGCAAAAGTTACTGGCGAACTTACGTACATGACTTGTGATGATTCCAAATGTCTTCCGCCAGAGTATTTAGATTTTGAATTCTATATCGAGGCTCCCATAAAGCCAAGCGCCAAGCCACAAGTAGAAGATAAAGCAGCAGCAACGCCTAAAACTGAAGCCGATACAGAAGAAGAACCGAAAAAGGAGGAGCCTAAAATCCACAAGCCCGTGACTTGGGATTTCACCAGTGCAAAAAATTCTGACGGTGTAATTACAGTCAGGGCCGTGGCGTCCATTGATGAAACCTGGCATGTATATTCAATCAATCTACCTACTGAAGATGGGCCAGTGGCGACTGAAATGAGCCTGACCGGTGGAGATTATGAATTGGTTGGTGAGTTAAAAGAAATCGGTGAACTTCACTCTGAATACGACCAAAACTTCATGATGGATCTTGACTATTTTGAAGGTGAAATGACCCTTGAACGTTCATTTAAATCGACAGGTTCAACGGCCATCATGGGTGAACTCTACTTCATGTGTTGTGATGCAGAAAAGTGTTTACCACCAGAGACCATTGAATTTTTTGTGCATCCAGAAACAGGAGCATTAATTACCGAAGAGGAAGCTGCTAAACTCAGCGCTCAGGAAGAAGTTAAATCGGATATCGAAGGAACTTCCAGCGAAAAGGATGAGGAAGACGGGTCTCTCATCGGAATATTTTTATTGAGTTTTGTTGGAGGCTTTGCGGCCTTGCTGACACCATGTGTTTTCCCAATGATTCCAATGACCGTCAGCTTCTTTACGAAACAAAGCAAGACTCGCACTCAGGGCATCACCAATGCTTGGATTTATGGAGCTTTTATAGTAGGAATTTACACCCTTTTGGGATTCGCGATTACTGTAACTTTTGGCGCGGACGCACTAAATGCACTATCTACAAATGCAATATTCAACTTAGCGTTTTTCGTATTACTCATCGTATTTGCCATCTCCTTTTTAGGAGCCTTTGAGATCACATTACCATCCTCTTTCGTAAACAAAATCGATCAAGCCTCAGACAAAGGTGGCCTTGTTGGAATCTTTTTCATGGCATTTACCCTTGCTGTTGTTTCCTTCAGTTGCACTGGGCCAATAATCGGGACATTGTTGGTGGAAGCAGCCGTACATGGTGGTGTTACTGGACCACTTGTGGGCATGTTCGGATTTTCCTTAGCACTTGCTTTGCCTTTTGCGCTTTTTGCCGCATTCCCGGGTTGGTTAAATTCATTACCACAATCTGGAGGATGGTTAAATTCGGTGAAAGTCGTCCTTGGATTTCTTGAGATTGGATTGGCATTTAAATTCTTGTCCAACGCTGATTTAGTTTGGCAAGCAGGATGGCTGCCTCGTGAATTATTTATTGCGATATGGATTGCAGTTTCTGCGATGCTAACACTCTACCTACTAGGGTTTATAAAAATGCCTCATGATTCACCACTCGATCATCTAAGTGTTGGAAGAACACTGTTAGCAACCTTCTTTCTAATTTTCACTATCTACTTAATTCCAGGACTTTGGGGTGCTCCATTGAAGATTATTAGTGGGTTTCCACCACCCATGTTCTATAGCGAAGCTCCCAATGGGTTTGGTGGAAGTACGGCTTCTGCGACCATGAACCATGGTGGCGATTCCAGCATACCAGATGGTGCCGATCCAGCACATTGTCCGCACGGTTTAAATTGCTTCCACGATTATGAAAAGGGTGTGGCATACGCTAAGGAAGTTAACAAACCTGTGCTTCTTGACTTCACTGGTTGGGCATGTGTTAATTGCAGAAAAATGGAAGAACAAGTTTGGAGCGACCCTCGTGTGCTTAAAATGTTGAGGGAAGATGTGGTTCTCATTTCATTGTATGTAGATGAGAAAACTCCTTTGCCCGAATCAGAGCAATACGTTTCGGAAGAAACGGGTAAAAAGGTGAAAAGCATAGGCAATAAATGGGCTGATTTTCAAATCAAACATTTCAGCTCAAACTCGCAACCTCAATACATTATTGTTGGACACGAGGACCTCAATCCTATTAACGGCACTACTGCTTATGATCCTGATATCGATTTCTACGTGAACTGGTTAGAAGAAGGTATAGAGGGTTTTGAAACAAAATAACTCGGTTCAAAACGCGTTCATAACTGCTAGTGCGGACTCTAAAAATCGCGTACGCTTTGATCTATTTTTACAAGGATCGACCAACATGACCCAGCAGGAAAAACGCCATAACGACAGAAACCTTCTATTAGAGGTGCTTCGCCATCGAGTAGAAGGCAGTCTACATCCGCAAATGAATGCGCTCAACGTTGCTTATTCACTGGGATTTGAGAAAGATTATGCGATTGAACTAATCCATTATCTACGTGTAAATGGGCTTATCGAACTAGACAACGAAAGTTTTAAAGCTCGACTGACCTCTGCAGGTTTACGGAAACCTGACTCTTCAGATTTAGCTGCGTAACAATTCGACAGGTCATAGGTCAAATCGACTAGGTTTTGCTTGAATGAAATATTTAGCAAATCAGCCAAAAGCAAAATGGTAGCAATACCATTCAGCATCACTCCATTCAATTGCACATGACCTTTAGCCGATACAGGCTATTCCTAATGTCATCTTTTTGTGTGACTTAAGTCATTTTCAAAGGAATTTATGACTCATACTTTCAAAGTATGAGAAGGACAATCAGATACCACTTGAAGAAGACACTTACACTGTTGGTCTTTACCATACTTGCTTGTGGAGTGAGTAGTGGTCAAAGCGCAAAAAAACTAATCAAAGAAGCCACTAAACTGAACAAAGGAAGAAGGTATGAAGAGGCTATATCCAAGCTAGATCACGCTTTAAAATTAGATGCGGCAAATGCCAAAGGATTTGCACAACGGGGGTACGCTTATGACAAACTAGACAGTACTGAAGCTGCCGCAGCCGATTTTGCTATGGCCACGACACTGGATAGAAAGAATGAAGACTATTTTTATGAGGCTGGTCGTCTCCACAACGATTTAGAAAAGCATAAAGAAGCTGTAGTTTTTCTAGCGTATGCGCTAAATCTCGACAAGCATCACGATCTTGCCTATCATGAAAAAATTGAAGCGCACATGGCGCTACGTGATTTTTACATGGCCCTCGAAGAATCAGAAAATGCCATAAAGCGGGACAAAACCGCACTTAACTTTTACTACCGAGCACTAGCTAGCGATAGCTTGCAGGATTACCAGAAGGCATCGTATAATTATGGCCGTGCAATGAAAATGGACAAAACACTTGAGGAGGCATACGTTGGTAAAGGTTTTGCGCTTGTTCATCTTAAAAAACTTGATCAGGCTGAGGAAGTTTGTGAAGACCTATTGAGAATAAACCCTAAGAACACAGGAGCTTATTTCTGTCGCAGCAAAGTCCAATTTGAAAAGGGCCACTATAATCAAGCTATTGTTGACTTGAGTACGGTCACAAAATTTGAACCTGAAAACACTGTTGCCTTATTAAGACGAGGTAAGCTTTACCAAGAGCTTAATCAACATGCAAACGCCATCGCTGATTACAATAAGGTCTTGCAACTCAAAGAAGATTATTATCAGGTGTATTACCTGCGCGGAAAATCATACGAAGCACTTAACAATTTCGAGCGGGCGATTAAAGATTATGAAACACTTCGAACGCTTGCTCCATATGACAAACAGGCCGCGGCATTGCATGAGAAGGCAGTTGAAAAACTATTTGAGTTGCACCGCGAAGCTGATGTGCCCGAATTCTATTTCACTCAACCACTCGAGCGTGTTTTAAACGGTGCCTTTGTATTCGAGGTAAATCAGGGAAAAACTGAGGTTGAAATTTCTGGTTGGACGAAGGACGCTAGTAAGATTACCAGCATATCGATCAACGGAGATCAAATTGATGTGGTAAAAGACACTGTCAATCCTGAAATCTGCACCAAAATTTCTGTGGATGGCCTGAGCCAATTAACCGTTGAGGTCGAGGATATTTATGACAATGTTTTGGTTAAAACTTATGAAGTCGTTCGCACGGAAACGGATCCTCCCGGCATCAAAATCATTGCTCCAGTGGCATCTGATGATGGGGAGATTTATCTCACCTCAGATGAACCCATATTGTACATAGAAGGTCATATTGAAGACAAAAGTCTTTTGAATCTAATTCTTATTGATGGGGTCAACGCGAGTTTCAACACACAGGTTCTCAATCCATCCTTCACCGCCAGCATTGATATTTCAAATAAGGATCAGATTACGCTTAGAGCCGAGGATGAATATGGAAATGAAAGCACTAAGACATACACATTAAACCGCGAAGGCGCTCAGCTCAGCGAGAAAAATCCAATGGGTAAGACTTGGGTTGTTTTTATTGAAAATTCCACCTACAGCAGCTTTGCTAGCCTTGATGGGCCAAGTAAGGATGTAAGTGTCATGCGGGGTGCACTAAGCAACTACGAGGTGCATAATGTAATCGTTAAGAAAGATATAACCAAAGACAACATGGAGCGTTTCTTCTCAATTGAACTTCGCGATATGGTGCGCAGCAATCATGTTAACTCACTTTTAGTATGGTATGCTGGCCATGGAAAATTCATCAAGGATGTTGGATACTGGATTCCGACAGACTCAGAACGTGACGATGAGTTTAGTTACTTTAATATCAACCAACTCAAAGCAGGTTTACAAGGCTTTTCAAAATTCCTCACCCATACTTTGGTGATTACCGATGCATGTGAATCTGGACCATCATTCTTTCAGGCTATGAGAGGAACTGATGCCGATAGAAGGTGTGATGACTATACGGCAACCGCCTTTAAATCATCACAGGTTTTCTCTTCTGCAGGCTATGAGCTGGCCTCCGATAATTCGCAATTCACAAAAACATTCGCGAAGTCATTGCAAGGTAACGTGAACTATTGCATCCCAATCGATCAGATTGTAGACAACGTTAATGATGCCGCAGATCGGTCCAATCAGCAAAAGGCTCAGTTTGGAACAATTCAAGGAATGGAAGATGAGAATGGCACATTCTTTTTTGTAAAGAAGTCCGAGCATTGATGCAACATTATGTGAGTCAACTAGCCAAGATTGCGGCTTCACTGGCGCTAATTCTATTCAGTTTTCAGACCAGAGCACAATCCTATTATTTCGAGCAATATAGTGTTGCAGAAGGGCTGGCTCAATCCAATGTATACGACATATTAATCGACCAGAGCGGATACGTTTGGTTAGGAACGGGAAGCGGTGCTTCTAGGTTTGATGGGCTCAATTTCATCAACTACAATACAGAAGATGGAATGGCGGCCAGCGGAGTTCGCACCATTTTAGAAGACTCGAAAGGAAGACTTTGGTTTGGGCATAACAATGGTGGCATGTCCGTTTTCGAGGGTGCTTCAATGAAGATTGTACTCAAAATGGGGGGCGACATCACTAATATCATGGAAGATAGCAAGGGGAATATTTGGGCCATCTCCGCTACGCATGGCGCTATGAGGATGGAGCAACCTGACTTTGCAATAGAGCCTTTCCCAGATTTTCAATATTTCAGAGGTCAAGAGGGGTTGAGTGATCAAGTGTTTGGAATGAGTAAAACAAAAGATGGCACCATCCATTTTATTACCGATGTAGGCATTAAATACTTTAAGGAAGATAAGGGTACGTTCGATTTTTATAAACCAGACAAATTACCCTCCTATTTCTTGCCTAACTGCATGCTTGAAGACAGTAGAGGCATCCAGTGGTTTGGAACTCACAATGGTGGGCTTTACAAACTCATTCCAGATAGTGATAGTTTGATCATATATGACAAAATAAAGGATGGTATCGCGCACAACTTTATCAGCACGATTAGCGAAGATTCGAAGGGAAACATCTGGGCAGGGACGTGGGGTGGAGGTTTGACCCGAATAACTCCGGAAGGGGTGATTAAGGTCTTTAACTCAAACAATGGTTTACGGGATGATAAGATCAGACACATTGCAGAAGATAGGGAAGGTAATATCTTAATTGGAACCAATGAAAATGACCTAATGGTATTCAAAGGAGAACAGTTCCTGAGCTTTGGCAAATCAGATGGAATGGTTGATGATCAGGTTTGGTCCATTTATCAGGACAATCACAACAGAATTTGGTTTGGCACCAACGGTGGCATTTCAATCTACGATCCTACATTGGATGATCCTTGGTCATATAAACTAAATGACGGTGAGGCTGTTCCGAACAAACAAATACGACAAATCGAGGAAGATCCAGATGGTAATATCTGGATTGGAACGTGGGGCGGAGGCTTAGTGCATTATAATCCAAAAACAGGCAAATCAATCTTTAACTTCAATCTTAACTATGCTATCCAATTTGGCAACGTAACCGCTCTTGATGTTGACAAAACTGGAGGTGTCTGGGTTGGCACCAGCGATGGGCTACTGCACTATCATCCGAAAACGGGCGAGATTGAGCGGATAACCCAAGAGCTTGATGAGCAAGGAAATAAAACTGGCTTGCTCGGCAATGACATCTCAGCGCTGTTCGCTGATGAAAATGGTAATATCTGGGTTGGAAGCAGGGGCAAAGGAATCACCTGCTTTACGCCCTATCCACGAGCCTTCAAGCACATCGAATGGGATGCTGCAGGCACCCCGCTATGCTTTTATCAAAGTGATCAAGGTGATACTTGGGTGGGCACGGAAGGCTTAGGCATTTTAAAGGTTCTAGGGAATCAAATTGAGAGTTCGTATCGTGAGTCTAATGGCCTCTTATCCGATTATATCACCCTAATTAATGAAGACCAAAACGGTTTGCTTTGGATTGGCACCAATCGGGGATTGAACAGATTGGACCCGAAATCTGAAGAGATCAGAACATATACCAAAAAGGAGGGGTTTACGGGCATAGAAACCAAACAGAATGCCGTGTTCCAAGATTCCGAAAACAACATTTGGTTCGGCACAGTGCAGGGTGCAATTCTCAATCAAGTCAGTCTAGAGCGAGACCTGAACCAAGAACCTCTTACTCACATTACGGGTTTGCGAGTGAATCTAAAAGAGCGCCCCTTAGTCGATGGTCAATCATTTAACTACATGGAGAAAAACATAATTTTCGATTATACGTCCATCAGTCTATCTAATTCTGAGGCAATGCGCTACAAAGTCATGCTAAAGGGGTTAGAAAAAAATTGGCGTACCCCTTCACGATAAGTTTGTTCAGTATTCTTCTGTTCCACCTGGGGATTATGAATTTTTGGTTGTTGGAATAAATAGTTTAGGAATTGCCAATCAGAAACCACTGTCCTATAAGTTTTCAATTCGGCCACCATTCTGGCAAACTTGGTGGTTCTATGCACTTAGCCTTATAGTCATCATTGCTGGTTTTGTAGCATTTGTGAAGATCCGCGAACGTAATCTGAAAATAGAAAAAGCTATACTAAAGAAGACTGTTGCTGAACGAACAGCTGAGGTAGTGCATCAAAAGGAAGAGCTGGCAGAAAGCAATAAAAACATCATGGATTCAATCCGATATGCCGAACGAATTCAACGAGCCATACTTCCTCTTGAGGAAAAAATGAAAGAGCATCTTACTGATATATTCGTTTTATTCAAGCCAAAGGATATCGTTTCTGGAGATTTTTATTGGTTTAATTCTCAGAAAGATCGAATCTTTTTCTCAGCCATTGACTGCACAGGACATGGTGTGCCTGGAGCGTTTGTAAGTCTGATAGGCAACAATGGATTGCAACGAGCGGTAAACGAATTTTACCTGAAACATCCGGGGGAGATTCTAGATCACCTCCGCCATTTTGTTGTCGATGTTTTTGAGGCCCAAGAAGGAACAACCGATGTTAAGGACGGGATGGACATGGGCCTTTGTTCTATAACCCCTTCAACCAATAAACTTGAATTTGCTGGAGCCAATAACCCAATGTATATCATTCGAAATGGTGAGTTGGAAATCATAAAGCCAGATAAGATGTGTGTTGGTGCCTACAGCGGGGATCCTGAAGATTTCACAAACCACGAATTTGATTTGAATCCAGGGGATTGTGTCTATCTCTTGAGTGATGGCTATGCCGATCAGTTTGGCGGCCCAAAAGGGAAAAAATTTAAGTACCGTCCCCTTCAAAGGCTCTTACTAGAGCTATACGACAAACCCATGTCTGAACAGAAGAAAATTCTAAATGATACCATCGAGGAATGGATGCATTTTGGCGGAGAAGACTATGAGCAGATTGACGACATTTGCATCGTTGGAGTAAGGGTTTAACCGCACAACACATTGGCCTAGTAGGTTTGTTTTTGAGTTTTCTGCAGGCTTTACTACTTTGCAATCAACTAATCAGGTATGCTCGTAAAAACATTTGGCAGTGCCGTTCAAGGTGTAGATGCTAACACCATCACCGTTGAAGTCAACATTGATAAGGGAATCAATTTCTCGCTAGTAGGACTTCCAGACAGTGCGGTAAAGGAAAGTCAACACAGGATTGACGCAGCATTGAACAATACGGGCTATAAAATTCCTGGAAAGAAAATCACCATCAACATGGCTCCTGCCGATATCAGAAAAGAAGGCTCTTCCTACGACCTTACGCTCGCGATTGGAATACTGGCAGCTTCAAATCAAATAAAAGGCGAAGGAATCGAGGATTACATCATCATGGGCGAATTAGCTTTAGATGGAGCGCTTAGACCGATTAAGGGCGTTTTACCTATTGCAATTCAGGCTCGCAAGGAAAAATTCAAAGGAATAATCCTCCCAAAACAAAATGCTTTGGAAGCTGCTATTGTAAATGACTTTGAAGTCTTAGGAGCAACCAACATCAAAGAAGTCATTGACCATTTTGATGGTAAAGCAGCGATCGAAAAAACAGAGATGGATACTCGCGAAGAGTTCTATAATCGGTTGAATGATTTCGAAGTTGACTTCAGTGATGTAAAAGGCCAAGAAAACATCAAGCGAGCACTTGAAATTGCAGCTTCCGGTGGTCACAATGCCATTTTAATTGGCCCGCCTGGCGCAGGTAAAACTATGCTTGCCAAGCGTATTCCAACCGTTTTACCACCTATGAACCTTCATGAAGCTTTGGAGACCACAAAAATTCATAGTGTCGCTGGCCGAATGAAAGACGAATCTGGTTTGGTTACTACCCGACCTTTTCGCTCGCCCCATCATACAATCAGCGATGTCGCCCTGGTTGGAGGTGGCGGCTTTCCGCAGCCTGGAGAGATTTCGCTAGCGCACAATGGCGTGTTATTTTTAGATGAATTACCTGAATTTAAACGGACCGTACTCGAAGTAATGCGTCAACCGATGGAAGAAAGGCGAGTTACTATAAGTCGCGCTCGATTTTCAGTTGATTATCCAGCCTCCTTTATGCTAATCGCAAGTATGAATCCTTGCCCATGCGGATACTACAATCATCCAGAAAAAGATTGTGTATGTGCTCCGGGTGTAGTTCAGAATTATTTGAATAAAATTAGCGGTCCACTACTCGATCGCATTGACATCCATATAGAAGTCACTCCTGTAAAGTTTGATGAATTAAGTGATAAACGACCTGCTGAAGCAAGTCATGACGTTCGTGAACGGGTAATCAAGGCACGATTGATTCAAGAGGAGAGATTTGAAAAGAGTGCGGGCATATATTGCAATGCTCAGATGACTAAGCAAATGATTAATCAGTATTGTGAAATTGACACTGCTGGTCAGGCACTTTTAAAGCGTGCTATGGAGCGACTTGGTTTGTCCGCTCGCGCATATGACCGCATTCTGAAGGTGTCGCGAACAATAGCTGATTTGTCTGAATCGGAAAACATCAAACCTGAGCATTTAGCAGAGGCTATCCAATACCGTAGTTTAGACAGAGATAGTTGGGCTGGGTAAAAGCACTTAGGTTTGCATCCCATGAAACAAATTTTTATCTGTTTTTTTCTCACAACGACTTTGACCACTTTTTCTCAAGAAGAAGCAACCAAGGTGCTCTTCCTCGGAAATAGCTATACATTCTTTAATGACCTCCCGACCCTATTCGAGAACTTTTCGAATGCAGCTGGAGACTCCAGCACGGCTGGGTTTAACACGCCCGGAGGATACACCTTACAAGGCCATAGCACCAACCAAATGTCTATCGACATGATTAATGCCGGTGATTGGAACTATGTGGTTTTACAAGAGCAAAGTCAACTTCCATCATTCCCTATTAATCAAGTGGAAGCTCAAACATTTCCGTTTGCCTCCAAACTCGATACGATGATTAACACAGCCAATCCTTGCGCTGAAACAGTCTTTTTTATGACTTGGGGCAGAGAAAACGGAGATGCTAGTAATTGTGCCACGTGGCCACCCGTTTGTACTTATGAAGGGATGGACAGCCTGCTCTACAAACGATACATGCAAATGGCAGAGGACAATAATGCAATCGTCTCACCTGTAGGTGCAGTCTGGCGATTCATAAGAACCAACATGTCAAATATTAACTTGTATGATAATGACGGCTCACACCCGAGCGCGGCAGGTAGCTATGCTGCTGCTTGCGCATTTTACTCAGTTATTCATAGAAAAAGCCCCGCCAATGTCCCTTATGATTTTACGCTGAATGCCTTAGAAGCATTTCAAATTCGACAAGCCGCAAAATTGGTGGTATTCGACAGTTTAAATAAATGGTTTGTAGGTGCTTACGATTCTGCCGTCAATGTAGAAGCGGAATTTGAATATGATATCGGAGGCCTAAATGCCACGTTTCTAAATACCAGCACCAATGCCACGAGTGCATTTTGGGAATTTGGAGATGGCGCCACAAGTACCGATTATCATCCATTTCATGCCTATCCTGGTGTTGGCCAATACCATGTCACACTTACCGCATACCACTGCGATTCGGCAGATACCTCAATGCAAACATTGCTTTTTGAAGTCAGCCCGCCTGATACCACCATAGATGACTCAACAACTGGATTATCCAATTTCAAAGAGCAGCAATTGAAAATTTGGCCCAATCCAACTGATCAGATCGTGAACATATCTGGATTAACTTTTGGAAGATTTCATTCCATCGAAATGGTCGATTTGTTTGGGCGAGTTATCTACACAACCTCCATCAAAGAACGGACAGAGTTTCAATTAGAAATAGGCAGTCAAGGCCCAGGAATCTACATACTAAAATTCATTGGGACTGAAAACTCACATCTAGAGTCCGTGATTATTCAATAAAGTCGCGGCTCTCCATAAGCCCTTGATTCCCTTATTTTCGCGCCATGATTAATGGTAAAAAGGTAGTTGTGGTCATGCCTGCATACAACGCAGAAAAGACACTGAAACAAACCTATGATGAAATCCCATTCGACATTGTGGACGATGTTGTTTTGGTAGATGACAAAAGCTCTGACAAGACTGCGGATTTAGCACGTGAAATTGGAATTAAGCATGTCATCACTCACAAGCAGAACTTGGGTTATGGAGGGAATCAAAAGTCTTGTTACCGCAAAGCGCTGGAGCTGAATGCTGACATCACCATCATGGTGCATCCTGACTATCAATACACCCCCCTTCTCATTCCATCTATTGCACATATAATTGCCAACGACCTTTACGATTCGGTATTAGCTAGCCGCATTCTTGGTAAAGGCGCACTGAGAGGTGGAATGCCAATGTATAAGTATATCGCAAATCGATTCTTAACACTCACCCAAAACATCCTTATCGGACAGAAGTTAAGTGAGTATCATTCTGGATATCGAGCGTTTTCAAAACGCATCCTTGAAACGATTGACTTCGAAGCAAATTCCGATGATTTTGTTTTCGACAATCAGATGCTTTGCCAAGTATTTCACGCTGGATTCGAAATAGGCGAGGTTACTTGTCCCACCAAGTATTTCGAAGAAGCCTCGTCCATCAATTTTGCACGGAGCAGCACCTATGGTTTGGGCGTATTGAAATGGTCCTTCATTTACTGTTTGAGCAAGCGCGGATTAGCCAACCCTAGGATTTTCAAAACGAAAAAATGAAAGACGCATTTGAAAAAGTAAAGCTGTTTATCTCTCTACATGCGATTGTTTTAATAGCTAGTTTTTTGGTGATTATCTTGACTGATAAACATGAACTACATCTTTGGTTCAATCAATTTCACCATCCCGTTTTAGATCAGGTATTCAAGTATGCCACCCGCATGGCAGAGGGTATGATGATCGCATTCATGGTGTTTATTGTGCTGATCTACAAAATCCGATATGCCGTTGCTGGGCTCATCGGAATTGTTGTTTCTGGCATGATTACTCAGTTCTTGAAGCGGATTGTTTTTTCGGACTACTACCGACCATCTAAAGTATTTGAGGGGATAGCAAATCTGCATTTTGTTGACGGTGTTTCACTACACAAAGCGTTCTCATTTCCATCGGGTCATTCCACAGGAGCGTTTGCTTTGTTTCTTTTTCTGGCTTTTTCTGCCAACAACCGCAAAGTGGAAATCCTATGTTACGCCCTTGCATTAATTACCGCATTCAGCAGGGTTTATCTTTCACAGCATTTCTTTGAGGACATCACCGTTGGCAGCATTGTCGGCATTACGGTGTGCTTTGCAAGTTTAGCGCTGTTTAAAAATCAGAAATGGGGAGAAAAGGGTCTATTGGCTAATTTCGAAACAAATCGAAATCGATCTTGAATCGCGACAGGCTCATCCTTCTTCTCATATCCATCCTACTCTTCATTCCATTTTTGGGTAGCGTACATCTATTTGATTGGGACGAAATCAACTTTGCCGAGAGTGCCCGGGAAATGCTCCAAACAGGCAATTGGTGGCAGGTTACTATTAACTACGAACCATTTCGAGAAAAGCCCCCATTGTTTTTTTGGATGCAAGCACTGAGTATGTCGCTATTTGGGGTAGGTGAATTTGCGGCTCGATTGCCCAACGCCATCTGTGGAATCATTACGCTACAGGTCATGTATTCCATCGGTCTGAAATGGCAAAACAAAACCTTTGCCTGGGCGTGGGTACTGCTCTATTTCGGGTCGGTGCTACCCCACCTTTACTTCAAATCTGGAATCATCGACCCATGGTTTAACCTCTTCATTTTCCTTTCGATATACCACCTCTTCATCACTATTGATCACAGCGAAAATGGCGCTAGAAAACATGCCTTTTTTGCCGGTCTCTTCAGTGGTTTAGCCATTCTAACCAAAGGCCCAGTAGGGTTCTTGCTCTTATTGCTAACTTTCCTGGTTTGGTGGATCATGAATCGGCTTAAAAAGCCCGCCAATATTGGTACAGTCGCAGTATTTGCGCTCACCGTATTTTTCACATCGGCCATTTGGTTTGGCTATGAAACCTTGCAAAATGGACCGTGGTTTTTGGTGGAGTTCGTGCAGTATCAAGTAGAGTTGTTTCTTCACCCCATTGCCGGACATAAACAACCTTTTTTCTATCACTGTCTGGTAGTCTTGCTCGGCTGTTTCCCCATGTCCATCATCGCGCTTAGCACATTTCGAAAATCCTTTTCTGGCGATGATCATTACCTCAGCCAATGGATGAAGTACTTGTTCTGGGTCGTATTGGTCTTGTTTAGCATTGTCACTACCAAAATTGTCCATTACAGTTCAATGACCTACTTGCCATTATCATACTTGGCGGCACTGGTGGCCGTTAGACACCTTAATGGCGATCAAATAAAAAAATGGCAATTCTGGTGGATCGGGATCCAGGGAACTATTCTGTCCATAGTTTTTATCGCGGTGCCCGTTTTACTCATTTTCAAAAACTATTGGATTGAATCCATTACCGATCCCTTTGCTGCCGGCAATTTGAGTGCAGAAGTGCCTTGGATGGGTTGGGAATGGATGATCGGCCTTGTCTTTTTAGTGTTGATTTTAGGTGCATTAAAGTTGCGGACAACAGCACCAAAACGCGCCTTTATTCTGCTCACCTGCGGCTCAGCGCTTATCATATCCTCCTTAATGGTCGTGATTGTCCCAAACGTAGAGGGTTATAGCCAGCGAAGTGCCATCAAATTCTTTGAAGAACACCAAGATGAAAAAGCCTACTTCGAAACATTCAAATACAAGAGTTATGCGAACTATTTCTACGGTCGCGTCAATCCAAATACCAATACTGCACAAACCGCTGAGGTGCATTACATCGTCTGTAAGGTTCAGCACATACCCAATCTCTTAGAGAAAAACATGAATCTGGAACACCTTTATGATAAAGGTGGATTCTCGTTTTATAGAAAACTCAATTAATCTATTCGCAGTTCATTTCCCTACTTTAGTAGGAAACTTTCCATTATGAAAAAGTTCAGCCTATTGCTCCTTGCCGCCATCACTCTCTCTGTAAGCAGTTGCAAAAGAGAAACAGAAGATGACACCGAAGAAGAGGTGGTCACCACGTCCTCAGAAGATCAAGCCCTCGCGCAGAGCATGTTTGACGATTTAGGCACACAATCAGAAGGAAGCTCGGAATCTGCCGAAAGTGAAGACTCCACTTGAACCAGTTGTGCGACCATTACAGTGGTAGAATTAGGAAGCCCATGGCCTTATGAAATCACCGTTGACTTTGGCGAAGTGAACTGCAAGGGGCAAGATGGCAAGGAGCGCAGAGGAAAAGTGATCTATACCATTACCGATTGGTACCGAAATACAGGTAGCGTGATTTCGGTAACCACTGAGAACTACTTCGTGAACGATTATAAAATTGAAGGCACCCGCACATCGTCTAACCTAGGACCAAACGCTTCGGGTCAAATGGAGTTTGAGATCAACGTTGTGGATGGAAAAGTGACTACACCAGATGGCGATATTCTTCTGTGGGAATCTGAACGCAAACGCACGTGGGTAGAAGGGCAAGAAACCAATTTCTTTACCCTCGACAGTAACAATGCGTGGATGGGTTGGGCTGGCATCACGGATGACGTGTATGAAATAACTGGTAGTGGCAACGGAACTTCACGCAACAACATTGATTACACCGTAAATATTACTACTCCACTGCGTGTACAATTGGACTGCAGATGGATTACCGAAGGCGTTATTTCATTAGAAGCAGATGGCTACAAAGCCAGATCTGTCGATTATGGCGCTGGTGATTGCGACAACAAAGCAACCGTGACCATTGGAGACAAAGAAACGGAGATCACCTTACGCGGATAGCATGCGGGGTCTTTTCCTATTGATCGCTTTAACGCTTGGTCTTTCTGTGCAAGCCCAAAAAGTGGATTACATGGAGATGCGGGATACATTAGCCTTCTTAAACTGCCGAGGAACAAGTAAAGACACGGTTGATCTAACTATCAAAAATCTGGAAAAGCTTGATGTTAATTCCATAGACACAAATCTTGCGCAGTGCTATTATGACTTAGGCATGGCCTATTATTACAAAGCATCATGGACCGAGGAGGAGAAATGGCAGGAAAAGTCTTACATAGCCAGTTGGAAGTCCCTTTTTCTAGACTCAGACAATCCTTCTGCAAATTGGAATTTGGCATTGAGATACAGTCAAACGAACGAATGCGAATTGGCAAAAAAGCTTTTGGAACAATACCTTGAAACATGTCCAAGAGAATATTGGATGTTAGATCAAATTGAGCTGATCAAAGATCGTTGCAATTAACTTGCTTGATTAATCATTTCTGACATTGAAGTGACCACCTTCTCCGCCTGTAAAATGTGACGTTGATTGTGATAAATCAACACCCTGTACGTGTCGCCCAATCGCAATTTAATGATCTTCGAAATGCTGATGGACGTTTTGGTTCTTTGTAAATCAAAGCTTCTTGATTGAGATAACAATTCGAGTAATTCCCTTTGATAATTCAGGACCCGATCAATGATCGAGCGATTTAGCTGAACTTGATTTGGGTTCATCGCAGTGAACGTTTTCATCCTATTGAGCTTTTCCTTAGGCTTCATCGATTCAGCAAAATATTCTCCTAACCAGCTGCTTTTAAATCGACCCGTTTTTGAAGATTTCGCTTGCTTCAATCGCTGAGCGATCTCTGGATTGTAAAACTCCGCATAGCGATTCAAATGTTCGATGCATTCCAATACACTCCATTTCTCGGCATTGGGTTTCCAATTCAATTGCTGGTCGGTGAGTTTACTCAACTCCTGCACCCGATTCATAATGGACTGGGTTCGCTCTATCAAATCATCGATCAATTCGGTATTAGTGGCCTTCATTCTCATTGGTTTTGTGCAAATGTCAACCACTCAAGGTGCGCCCATCTTGATTCTAATCAAGAATTTCTGAGGCGACTTAGCGTCTCTGGCGACATGCGCAAATAGGAAGCGATGTACTTCAAAGGAATCTCTTGAAACAACTGTGGGCTGCGTTTTAACACGCGTTCGTATCTAAGCTTGGGCGATTGCGTCAGAATATCTTTTTCGCGCTCAAGCTGCTGGAATATCAGCCATTCATTTTATGCCACAATTGAGTTGCCTCCTTTGAGCTATTCAAAAAAGCGGTGTAATCCGATTTTTATACACCCTAACGGTGCATTTCTTTAAAGCTTGAATGTACAGGTCAGAGGGTTGGTCACTTATGAATGAATCCAACGCAGCAATAAAGTTCCCAGTATATCCAAGCCGAATGGTGTGCTCTTCAAACTCATCTTCCATAAAAATGCGCAACGTTCCTTCATCAATGTGGTATAGGTTTGTATCGGTACTCCCCTTTACCTTCAGAAATGCATTGCGCTTGAGCTCAACTTGAGTATGTGGAATATCCGCATCATGCATTAGAGATTTAAGTTGAGATAAAAGATCCATCTAGCAAAGCTATCAACCGAATCCAGATATTCCTTAATCCTTGAACACACCATGAACTTATTATATCGTTTTAGGCAATTCTTGACGATTAGTGCCTACCATCCTCCTAGCTATCTGATAATCATGCCGTTTTACCCTTAAATCCAACGCTCATTTTTCAATTCTGTCTATCAAAAACATCATTTAAAACACAAAAAATGCTATTGATCGAAAAAAAACGAACGTTGATCGAAGTGTTCTAATTTGGTATAACAATTTCAAAATTTTATACCATGAAACACATCTATTTTTTCAAGCGTTATTACGCCTTTGCCCTAGTCGCTGCGGTTGGCCTTTTCGGGCTGCAGGATGCACTAGCGCAAAACCCAACGTATGCCAATGCGACCTATACCGCAGGTGGTAACTCTATCCCTCTTAGTTGGTCTTCAGCTGGAGCAAGAGGTGAGCAACTCTATCCAGTAGGAACTTTTGGTTCGGTGCCAAGCGGAATGTTCATCAGCAAGATTTACATGGTTTGTGGATCTGGCGGAACAGGCACAGCTGCATACGATCACATGAAGATTACAATGAAACAAGCCAACGTCACCGCCTTAAATTCTGGTTCTTGGACCAGCGGTATGGAAGAAGTATTCTATTCAAACAACTACACACTCGACAATACCATTGGGCAGTGGTTTGCTTTCGAATTGGATACTCCGTTTGCCTATGATCCAACACTACCTCTAATCGTAGGTTTTGAGACTCATATGAGTACATTTTCAGCATATTATTGCTCGGTAACCACTGCTACAGCGGGTTCTTGGAGAGCTTATGCAAACCCATACACAGCCGCTGCTCCTCAAGGAAACGGTGCTTACCAGATGACTTTTGGTTTTGATCTTATCAATGCAAGTGTTCCAAATAATGCTGGAGTTACTGCCATTCCGAGTATTGAGGATGGCTTTTGCGCAGGTACTCAAGATATCACCGCCAAAATCAGAAATTTCGGAAACAACATCTTGGATTCTGTGATGGTAGATTGGACAGTGAATGGTTCATCACAAGGTAGCCAATGGTTCACCCTTGGTTTGGATTCAGCAGCTGGATCAGGAACCACTGATACCATCGTTGACCTAGGAACATTCACGTTCACTAATGGCAACTTGTATGATGTGAAGGTTTGGACATCCATGCCTAATGGGGTAGTTGATACCATGAACAATAATGATACTACTTCTCTAACTGTTGGACCAGCCATGGAAGGCTTTTATGTTATTGGTAGTTCAGGTGGTGCCGACTATAACACCTTTACTGATGCAGTAGCAGATTTAAACATCTTAGGAGTTTGCGATACGGTTTGGTTTAATGTAGAAAATGGCAACTACACTGAGCAATTCGAAATCAGTCAAATTTTAGGTTCATCTGCAGATCGTCCCGTCTACTTTCAGAGTATTTCTGGCGATGCAAACGATGTGCACATTATCCAATCCGCTACGAACAACACCAATAATTATGTGGTTAGCCTGAATGGTGCAGATCATGTGTCATTCTTGAATATGACCATCAGAAACACGACCGCTGGAACCTATTCCAATGCTTTTGCAATAACTGGAAGTGCTGATTCCAACACAATCGATGGTTGTGTCGTTAAAGCAGGTCCAACCACATATACTGGAGCTGGAAACTACAGCACAGCAATATATATGTACGGAAGCAATCACGGCAACACATTTACCAACAACCGAATTGAAGGTGGTAGCTGCAGCATCTATGCATATGGCGGTGGAACCACAAGCCGTGCTGAGAACACGACCATAGATAACAACATAATCAAGAATTCGTACTTCTACACGATTTATGCTTACTATTTAGACGGTCTTGAGTTTAACAATAACACGGTTACGAATGACTCTGCCATGTATCTCTATGGATACGGACCTTTCTTTGTTTATGTGGACAATTTCAATATCACGAACAACTTTACTGGAACGGATATGAATAATGGATACTACTATGGTATGTATTTAACCAACTCCATTGGAACAAATAACCCACGTTCGAGAGTCGCCAATAACTGCATCAATTCAGGATCAAGTACAAGCTCATCTTACGGATATTATGGTTTCTATGCCTCAGGTTCTGGAATATTTGACTTCCATCATAACTCAGTGAACAGAAGAGGTCAGAGCGGAAATTACTACGCAGGTTTCATTTCAAATGGCGGTCTGATTTCATTAATGAACAACTCCTTCCACAATGAAGGTGGAGGTTATGCTTTGTACGCGCCTGGTGGATTTACTATTTCCGAAAGTGATTACAACAACCTATATACTTCTTCAGGTACGTTGGTTTATTCAGGAACCAGCACTTACAGTAGTTTACAGGATTATCAAGCCGCTTCTGGCAATGATTTGCATTCTGTAGAAACCGATCCAAACTTCCAAGATGCTTTGTTATGTATTACATGTAACGACACATTGAATGGAGGAGGAACACCACTCGTTAACACGCCAACAGATATCAATGGCTCCAATAGAAGTACGATCATGCCTGATATAGGACCAGTTGAATTCGTGAATGCTGCTAGCTTCACATTAGGTCCTGATGATACGATCTGCGGAAGCGAAGTGATTGTTGAAGCGGGTCCAGCTCAATCTGTGACTTGGAACGTAAACAACCAAATATCAACGCAAAGTACCGTTACGCTCACAGCAAATAATCAACCCGTTAATTTCAATGTCTCTGTAAGTATAACCACTCAATATTGTGGAAGTGCTTCTGATAATGCAATCTATCGTTTGATTCCTGATGCTGATTTAGATTCTGCCATTCACATTTGTGCTGACGCTTCTGAAACGTTAAATCCAGGTGGTGGTTCAAATGCTACGTATGCGTGGAGTACAGGTGAAACTACATCTACCATTGACGTCAGTGATGCTGGTACTTACACTGTTACTAAAATGGAAGAAGGTTGTGAAAGTGAAGTCACGGCAATTGTCACAAAATCTACGGCAGTAGAAATTGCTGATATTGAAGGTTGTGAAGATGATGCTCCTATTTCTGTTGACGCTTCTATCATTGATGGTAGTTCGTACGCTTGGACAGGTGGCTCTTCCACAAACACAGCAACGAATGATTTCTCAACTTCTGGATCGTATAGCGTTACTGCAACTGACATCTATGGTTGCGTTTCAGAATCTGATTTTGATTTGTTGGTATTAGGAGCTCCAGAGGCTGACATTAGCTTCACCGGTTCTGGTGGTACTGGATTCTTCTTTAGCAGTGCAGGATCTACTAATACTAGTCCTAACACTACTTACTTGTGGACATTCAATAGTATTGATACTTCAACGCAAGCCAACCCAACCTATGTTTTCCCTTGGAATGGAAACCCAACTACTTACCCGGTAAGTTTGGTTATCGATAATGGTTGTGGTCAAGATTTGGATGAATACAGCATTACGGTTGATCCACTGGGTGTGACAGATGTTGCCAATGGCAATGTATTTACTGTGTATCCAAACCCTGCTAAGGACAATGTACAATTGACCCTCACCGCAGAGTGGAATAGCTTAGAAGTTACTGTGTTTGACAACTCAGGTAGAGTTGTAATGAGCAAAGCCTACAATGCAGGATTGAATGTAATTGACGTTAACGTTTCTGAACTAGCACCTGGTGCATACATGCTCCAAGTTACTTCAGACAACATGACTGAGGTTCAGACTTTGATTATTCAGTAAATCGAAAAATCGAGCAATAAAAAGGGCGCCCAAAAGGCGCCCTTTTTTTATGATCATTTTTAAGCATCCTACTCCACCACCTGCAGCACTTCCCATTCTCCTTGCTCCACCTTCTGCTCGGCTACTTTGAACTTCACCACCTTCACATCGCCTGTTTTAATGTCACGTACTTCCACCTTGTCGTTTCGACCGGGCTTTTTATCCACACGAACTGGCTCTTTCTTCACTTCTGATTGCTGTGGGGCATTCCCTTGAAGTCTTGGATCAGGAGCACTACCAGGAGCAACTTCTTGCTTAGTTGCGGTTACTCTCGATAGATCAGCGTCCGCTTTCGGCCCTTGGGTAGCATGAGCCGCCTGTTGACTTGGAAGATTGGCTCTAAATAAGAAGCTCACAATTTCCTTATTTACCTTGTCTATCATTTGTTCAAATAGACCAAAAGACTCAAACTTGTAAATCAACAGTGGGTCCTTCTGCTCGTAAACAGCGCTTTGAACCGATTGACGCAAGTCGTCCATATCGCGCAAGTGCTCTTTCCATTGACCATCAATCATGGCCAAAGTGGTAGATTTTTCCAATTCTAGCTTAATTGGGCGCCCCTCTTTGGCTATGGCTTCTTCCATGTCCACAACCACTGGCAACGCACGTTTACCGTCAGATAGCGGAATCTCAATATTCTTAAATTGATTGCCCTGATTCTGCTGAACATTCATTATAACTGGCAAAGCAACGGTAGCGATATACTTGCTTTTATTTTCATAATGCGCTAATGCCTTACTAAATACGATATCCGTCAATTCCTCACTTGTACGATTTAGGAATTCTTCTTCATTCACAGGAGACTCAATGGTCAATGAAGTAAATAATTCCATTTCAAATCCTTCGAAGTCCCGCGCTTCCTGAAACTCATTTACAATAGAGGCACATACGTCATGAATGGCATTGGCCGTCTCAACCCCCATGCGCTCTCCGTGCAATGCATAGCGTCTTTTCTTATAAATAACCTCACGTTGCGAGTTCATTACGTCATCGTATTCCAGCAATCTCTTCCGCGTACCAAAGTTGTTTTCTTCCACCTTTTTCTGGGCACGCTCAATACTTTTAGACACCATCCCGTGCTGAATCACCTCGCCTTCTTCTAGACCCATTCGGTCCATCAGTTTTGCGATTCGCTCAGAACCAAACAATCGCATCAAATGGTCTTCTAAGGAAACGAAGAATTGCGAAGACCCCGGGTCACCTTGGCGTCCAGCACGACCTCTCAACTGCCGGTCAACTCGCCTTGACTCATGGCGTTCTGTGCCAATAATGGCTAAACCACCGGCTTCTTTAACGCCTTCGCCTAGCTTAATATCCGTACCTCGACCTGCCATGTTTGTCGCGATGGTCACCGTACCCGATTTACCAGCGGCAGCAACAACTTCCGCCTCGCTCTGGTGCAGTTTCGCGTTCAAAACTTGGTGTGGAATCTTTCGCATTTTGAGCATTCGACTCAGCAATTCTGAAATTTCAACGGATGTTGTACCGACTAAAATTGGACGCCCCGCGTTTCTTAGCTTTTCAACTTCGTCAATGACCGCGTTGTATTTTTCACGTGCAGTTTTGTACACCAAATCTTGATCATCCTTTCTAGCAATGGGTCTATTTGTTGGAATGACTACAACATCCAGTTTATAGATTTCCCAAAACTCTCCTGCCTCAGTTTCCGCAGTACCGGTCATACCACTCAACTTATTATACATACGGAAATAGTTCTGCAGTGTAACCGTAGCATAGGTTTGAGTAGCCGCTTCAACCTTTACATTTTCCTTTGTTTCAATTGCTTGGTGCAATCCATCAGAATAGCGTCTTCCGTCCATCACACGGCCGGTTTGCTCATCCACAATCTTCACTTTACCGTCCATCACCACATATTCCACATCCTTTTCGAAAAGTGCATATGCCTTTAATAATTGATTGATTGCGTGAATTCGCTCTGCTTTCTCAGCGTATTCATTGATTAGCTTATCCTTTACGGTAGCTCGCTCATCTTTATCAGAAATGCGATTGTCAAGCTGGCTCAACTCCGTGCTTATATCTGGTAAGATGAAGAAAGATTTATCATCTCCTTGTTCCGTTATTAAGTCGATCCCTTTCTCTGAAAGCTCAATGCTGTTCTGCTTTTCATCAATAACGAAGAATAACTCATCATCGATTATATGCATCTCTTTTTGTTGATCCTGCAAATAGTAGTTCTCCGTTTTTTGCAGCGTAGCTCTCACGCCTGGCTCGCTCAAATACTTAATCAGTGCTTTGTTCTTCGGAAGACCTCTGAAACATCTTAATAGCTGTTCCCCGCCCAGTTTCAAATTCGCTTCTAACTGCTTTTTATCCTTTGTGTTTTCACTGCTTGATGCAAGCAACTTCTTTGACTCTGCCAACATGCCATTGATCAGCTTGCGCTGTGCATCGACCAGTTTTTCAACGCGAGATTTCAAAGCCAAGAATTCTTGCTGATCTCCTTTGGGAGTTGGTCCGGAAATAATTAATGGCGTACGTGCATCGTCAATCAAAACAGAATCCACCTCATCCACAATGGCGTAGTTGTGCACCCGTTGAACCAAGTCTTTTGGACGGCCAGCCATGTTGTCTCTTAAGTAATCAAAGCCGAATTCGTTGTTCGTTCCGTAGGTAATATCACAACGATAGGCTTGTCTTCTGCTCTCGCTGTTTGGTTGATGCCTATCAATACAATCAATGGTCAATCCATGAAATTGAAATATAGGGGCCATCCACTCGCAGTCACGTTTTGCCAAGTAATCATTGACGGTTACCACATGCACTCCCCGACCACTCAAGGCATTCAAATAAACCGGCAATGTTGCTACCAATGTCTTTCCTTCCCCTGTAGCCATCTCAGCAATCTTACCTCCATGCAACACCATTCCACCAATCAGTTGGACGTCATAATGAACCATTTCCCACTTTACATCTACACCTGCAGCATCCCAGCTATTTGCCCAAAATGCCTTGCCATTTTCAATCCTTATGTGCTTTCGAGTTTCAGCCAATTCAGCATCCATATCCGTTGCTGAAACCTCAAGCTCTTCGTTTTCCTTAAACCTCCTAGCCGTCTCCTTTACGACAGCAAAAGCCTCAGGTAATATCTCTTGCAATGTGGCCTCCACTTGCTCCACAATATTTTTATCTCGAGCATCAATCTCTTCGTAGAGTTCTTCTTTTTTCGCAAAATCAATTTCGTCCTTTTCAATGGTCGCTTTTAACTCGTCAATCTTATTCTGATCCTCTTTGATCGAATCTTGAATGCGCTGTTTTAATTCGATTGTTTTAGCGCGTAATTGGTCGTTTGTAAGGGAAGCATAAGAGGCAAAATGCTCGTTGGTTTTCTCCACCAAAGGCATCAATTCTTTTATATCCTTGTCGCTTTTATTTCCGAACACTTGGTTCAGAACCTTATTTACTATTTGCAGCATAGTCTCAGTATTATGTAGAATGCGCGGAGAGTCAATTGGCTTGCCAAAGGCGAATACCTGACAAAGTTGCGCGGGTCAATGATCGTATTTTATAAAAAGTGGACGAAGTTACTCATTGCTAGAGTGGTTTTGGAGTGGCCCGAAAACAAAAAAAGCCGCATTATTTCGTGCGGCTTTCGGATAAATCTTTACGAGTTCGTCAATATTCATCTTCATTAAAGAAGAAGTCTTCTTTAGTAGGATAATCCGGCCAAATATCTTCAATCGTTTCGTAGTTATCTCCTTCGTCCTCCAATGCTTGAAGATTTTCAACCACCTCAAGTGGTGCTCCCGTACGCATGGCAAAGTCGATTAATTCGTCCTTCGTTGCTGGCCACGGGGCGTCTTCTAAGTATGATGCTAATTCTAATGTCCAATACATGTCTCCTATTTTTTAGGGGTCATTTCTAAAGGCCGCAAAAATATATTTTTTGACTACAGATGCAAGTTTAATTTCTGTTACCGCTATTTATTGATTTTCAACCGATTAATTTCTCGATTTAGGATTCCATGGAATCTCCTCCGCTCCAAAATCCTGTGTCAATTGCCTTGATAAGACGAAGAAATAGTCGGAAAGTCTATTTAAATAGGTAAGTATGATTGGGTTTAGAGGTTGTGAATCGTTCAATGCGACACATAGTCTTTCGGCCCTTCGACAAACCGTTCGGCAAACATGTGCGGACGAAACGGCAGGATGCCCTCCAGGCAAAACGAAGAATTTCATTGGAGGGAGTTGAGCATCCATTTTGTCCATTTCATTCTCTAGCTCCTCGATACTGCTACTACCTACTTCCGGCAACTCCATTTTGTTTTTGATTGGGTCAGCCGCCAAATGGGACCCTATAGTGAACAAATCTTCTTGGATATGTATGAGAAGCTGTTTTTGATTAGAATTCAAATCTTGATCCCTGAGCGCCCCAATAAACGAGTTCAGTTCATCCACCGTTCCATAGCATTCGATGCGCAAATGATGCTTTGGTAGTCGCGTTCCTCCGAGCAACCCTGTGGTGCCGTCATCCCCTTTTTTCGTGTAGATTTTCATGTTTCAACAATAGTTAAAATTTAGCGTTGTCCAAAAGGTACTTTCGCGCCCCGAATGATGAACGTTGACTTCAAGCACAAACCCACACAGTGGGTCATTTTAGGCCTTCTTGCTCTGACTTGGGGCAGTTCATTTATTCTAATGAAAAAAGCCCTTGTCTTCTTCAGTAGTACTGAAGTTGCGTCCTTTCGAATTGCCGTGACCGCATTAGTCCTGTTGCCGATTTCGCTTCGAAACTTGAGCAAAATAAAAGGCAATATGTGGCCATTACTAGTCACTGGACTTTTTGGAAACGCCATACCTGCTTTTTTGTTCGCCCTGGCCCAAACTCAGATTCCTAGCGGATTGACCGGCATCCTTAACTCCCTGACCTCTCTGTTTACCCTTCTGATTGGTGTCGCCCTATTTCGTTCGAAAACCACAGTCGCTCAAGTCAGTGGAGTGCTGATTGCATTGATAGGTGCTGCCGGCTTAATCGGATTTGAAAACATATTTCAGCTGTCTAATCATGGTAAATACTCATTACTGGTAGTGGCGGCATCAGGCATGTACGGAGTAGCTGTGAACACCATTAAGTCGAAGCTGAGTGAAATGCGTCCTTCGCATATTACCTCACTTTCTTTTTTGATGACAGGACCTTTATGTGCGCTTTATCTCATTTTTCAAACAGATTTTTTTCCTACTCTTCAATCCAACCCTGAGAGTTGGATGGGCGTTTTATACCTTTCCATTTTGGCCGTTGTGGGAACGGCAGCCGCTGTAATCATGTTTAATCGACTGATCAAAGAAACGACTGCGATATTCGCTTCGACCGTAACTTATTTAATCCCGATAGTCGCGGTTGCGTGGGGGATTTTAGATGGTGAACCCATCACAGGAACCGACCTGCTTTTCATGCTGTTCATACTGTTGGGCATCTTTTTGATTAACATGAAGTCACCGCTGGCATATTTTGCCTCCATGTTCTCCAGAAAATAAACCTCAAACAATAGAGCTGTTGAAAACTTATTTGTTTTACATTCGCAGCCCTTTTTAAAGAAAGAAAAATTATAAGCTATGTACGCAATTGTAGATATAGCAGGGCAGCAATTCAAAGTTGAAAAAGACCAAAAGGTTTACGTTCATCGTTTAGATGCTGAAGAAGGCAAGAAGGTAAACTTCGATCGTGTTCTTCTCATTGACGACAATGGCAAAGTAAACATTGGCGCCCCAGCTATCAGCGGAGCACAAGTTAGTGCTACCGTTTTAGAGCACCTTAAAGGTGACAAGGTAATCGTCTTCAAAAAGAAGAGACGTAAAGGTTACCAAAAGAAAAATGGTCATCGTCAATCTTTGACGGAGATTCAAATCAACGACATCGTGGCAAGTGGCGCTAAAGCCGCTCCAGCTAAAAAGGAAGAAGCTGCTCCAAAGGCAGAGGCTCCTAAGGCAGAAGCGAAGCCAGCAGCTACGGAAGCAGCGACAGATTTGAGTTCAATGACTGTAGCCGAGTTGAAAGACATGGCGAAGGACAAAGAAATCTCAGGGTATTCATCAATGAAGAAAGCAGAGCTGATCGAAGCGCTTAGCTAAATTCAAAAAACGAATAAAAAATGGCACATAAAAAAGGTGTAGGTAGTTCGAAAAACGGACGTGAATCAGAAAGTAAACGACTCGGAGTAAAAATCTTTGGTGGTCAAGGAGCTATCGCAGGTAACATTATTGTTCGCCAGCGAGGAACTAAGCACAACCCAGGAGCTAATGTTGGAGTCGGTAAAGATCACACCCTATTTGCTTTAGCAGATGGTGTAGTTAAATTCCAAAAGAAAAGAGACAACAAGTCGTACGTTTCAATCGTCACGGGCGAAGAGAACTAGAGACTCGTTAAATCATATTAATAGTCCCGATTCGATGCCCATTGAATCGGGATTTTTTGTTTTCATTCGTTTCACAATTCTATCATGTTAGAACTATCCCACATTCGCGAAAATCGACAGGAGATCATTGACGCACTTAAAAAGCGCTTCATTGATGCTGAATCTTCCATCAATGACATCATTGCATTAGATGACAAACGCAAGCATGCCCAGTTTACCTTGGATCAAAATCTTAATGAGGCAAAAAAAGTAGCCGCTGAAATTGGCCAAATGATGAAGGCTGGCCAGCACGAACAGGCCAATGACGCTAAAGTCAAAACTTCAGAACTCAAGAAATACAACCAAGAATTAGATCAAGAACTGAAGCAAATCGAAGTTGATCTTAAAACGCTACTCGCTACTATTCCGAATGCTCCGCATGCATCCGTTGTGGCAGGCAGAAACAGCGAGGACAACGAAACTATTCGTTCTTGGGGCCAGGCTGAAAACGCAGACCACGCCACGCCACATTGGGATTTGGCAAAAACCTACAACCTCATTGATTTCGAATTGGGGGTGAAAATCAGTGGAGCCGGATTTCCTGTGTATATGGGAAAAGGTGCAAAACTGCAACGCTCACTGATTCAGTTCTTTCTAGATCAAGGCGAGGAGGCTGGATACACCGAAGTAATTCCACCTCATTTAGTGAACGCTGACTCAGGTTTTGGCACGGGACAACTACCAGATAAGGATGGCCAGATGTATTATGCGGCAGAAGATGATTTGTACTTGATTCCAACTGCAGAAGTGCCCATTACGAATATCTACAGAGATGTAATTGTGGTAGATGAAGACCTCCCAATTAAAAACATTGGCTACACTCCATGTTTCAGAAGAGAAGCGGGATCGTATGGAAAGGAAGTTCGTGGATTAAACAGACTGCACCAATTCGACAAAGTTGAAATTGTTCAAATCTCTAGGCCAGAAGAAAGCTACGCAGCACTTGAAAAAATGGTGGAACATGTGGAAAATCTATTGCAACAATTAGAACTTCCTTACCGTGTTTTGCGTCTATGTGGTGGCGACATGGGTTTCACATCCGCCTTAACCTACGACTTGGAGGTTTATTCCAAAGGTCAAGGACGATGGTTGGAAGTGAGCTCGGTATCAAATTTTGAAACATACCAAGCCAATAGAATGAAACTGCGTATTAAATCTAAAGATGGAAAGAAGCGTAATGCACATACTCTCAATGGAAGTGCGTTAGCATTACCTCGAATTTTAGCAGCCGTATTAGAAAACAACTTTGACGGTAGCGAAATCCAGGTGCCAAAATGCCTCATTCCATACACCAAATTTGAAACAATATCATGATTCGATTTTTGACTTTCTACTCCATATTAGTTGCCACAGTGGTTCTTAGTTCGTGCAACGGACAGGTGAAAGAAAAGCGAATACAGCAAATTGATAGTTTAGGATCTATCCTAAATCATGTGAACGAAGTTGTAACATCAGTTGACCCAGATTTAATCACGGGTCGGGTCTCGGAAATCAATGAAACAGGAAATTGGTTTTTAGATAATTTAGAAGACACCCTAGATCCAGAACCTGGAATCGTTTTGGGAGACTTTTTTCGCTGTAAGAAATTCTACAATAAGGCGGCTGTGCGATACAATCAAGTCAAAACGGAATTGGAATACAGCGAGGCTCAACTCAGCAGCCTACGTGCCGATGTGAACAATGGGCTTTACACCGATGAAGAGTTTGACCAACATTTGAAATCGGAGGCAACTTCAACAGCTAAACTTTTAGAAGCAGCCGATGAATTAGACGGGTCTTATACTTCGGTTAACACTCAGTTCGCCAAGTGCAAAAAGGCTGTTGTCGCTTTGAAAGACAGTATAAAATCGATTATCCTCTCTCCTGATCCGGTTTAAAACATATCAATGGGTCTTTCTTTTCACACTCATTCTTGGGTCTAGCAATGCTTTTGCCCAAAACACGGATGAACAACTAGCTGCTCACTACTACCGTGAAGGGGAGTTTGATAAGGCCCTCCTTTATTACGAAAAGCTCTACGAAGAATCCGGCAGCGATGAGATCTACGAGTATTTCTTGAATAGCTTGCTCGCCACGGAGAATTTCAAAGATGCCGAAAAGCTGGCAGAACGCCATTCAAAGGCTCATCCTCAAGCCTATCGATTCAAGGTGGATATAGGACGTGTGATGCTCAGAGCTGGAGATGATTCAAAAGCCAACAAACACTTTGACCGCATTATTAAAGATTTAGACAAGGCGTCAATCAATCAAATTCTGGATGTAGGACGCTCGTTTGCCGAGATGAATGAAAATCAGCGGGCGCTCGACACTTACTATGCGGGACGCAAGTTGATGGGAGATTCATACCCTTTTAACTTTCAAATTGCGCAAATACTAGGGGAAGAAGGCGATGTGGAAGGAATGGTTGGCGAATACTTAGACGTGCTCAATATCAGCAATGGCTACATCCAAAGCGTACAAAACACCCTCAACCGAATCATAGGATTTGAGGAGGACAATAAATACAATGACGTCCTTCAAAGCGAGTTGCTCAAGCGCATTCAAAAAAACCCAAACGAGGATATTTATTCCGAAATGCTCATTTGGATGTATATGAAGCAAAACAAGTTTGGGGCAGCACTAGCGCAAGTCAAAGCCTTGGACAAGCGCAACAAGGAAGATGGTGAGCGAGTTATGGAACTGGCTGATCTTGCTTTCAACAACTTCAAATATGGAGTCGCCATTGAAGGCTATACTTATGTACGAGATAAAGGGCCACGTTCCTATTATTATATCGAGTCGATCACTGGTCTTTTGCGCTCATACAAGGCAAGGGTAACAGAAACAGAATACGATCAAGCATCGATTGCTGAACTTGTTACTGAGTATGAAACAGCACTGAATGAATTAGGATATCAAGCCTCCACATCGAGATTGATCAATGACTTGGCTCATATCAAAGCCTTTTATGAAAGTCGATATAGAGATGAAGCCACTTTTGAGGCTGCCCAAATTTTGGTGGATGCATTAAAAATGAATGGCCTTACCCCAATTGATGAAGCACATTTGAAAATTCAACTTGCAGATATTTACGTTCTATCAAGCGATATTTGGGATGCATCCTTGCTGTATGGTCAAGTTGAAAAGAAATTCAAATACGATGAACTCGGGCACCAAGCTAAATTGAAAAACGCGCTGGTTTTTTACTATGCTGGTGATTTCCGTTGGTCACAAGCGCAATTGGATGTATTGAAAGGATCGACCTCCAAACTCATATCAAATGATGCAGTGGAACTCAGTGCATTCATCACTGAAAACTTGGGGATTGATTCAAACATGGAAGCCCTTTCCGCTTTTGCGAAAATGGAATTAATGGTGGCACAACACAAATACGATTCGGCCATGACTGCGCTGGAAGCAATCGAAAAAGCGTATCCGGGACATGACTTGGGTGACAATATCCTATTTAAACGCGCAGAAATTCTCTTCGAACAAGGTGAGTACGAATTGGCCGCTCAAACCTATCTCAAAATCGCAGAAGATTATCCCTTCGGAATTTTGGTGGACAACGCCATCATGCAGGCAGCTAAAATTTCAGAGCTTCAACTCAAAGACACAGAAAAAGCCATGGCACTGTATGAGTTGATACTTACTGACCATACAGGAAGTTTATTCGTCATAGAAGCCCGAAAACGGTTTAGAATGCTGCGCGGTGACAAGCTTCAATAGAATTCGCTATTCATTGTTAGTTACTTTCTTTTAGGCCCTACCTCTCAGGTTCGTTTATCAATAGTTTCGTTGTGTTTATGGCAAATCAAGGCGAAGCACAATTTCAGAAGCGCAGACTGCGCAGTTCTTATGTCTCGGTGATCTTGAGTGTTTCACTCGTTTTGTTCACCTTGGGTCTATTAGGGCTTTTCCTGCTCTACACGCAAAAGATCAGCAACCAAGTCATTGAAGATATTGGCTTCACCGTTTATTTGCATGATGACGTAACCGAGGTGGATGTGGATCGACTAAAAAAGGCCATCGACATTGCTGATTACACCAATTCAACCGAATACATATCGAAGGATCAAGCGGTTGAAATCTTGAAAAAAGACCTTGGAGAGGACTTCATGCAATACCTGGATTACAACCCATTGTTGGCTTCGATCGATGTAAAGGTGAAATCCGCCTATGCAAACACAGACAGCCTGGCGGTCATTAAATCTGCGTTGGCTAGAAGCTCAAAAATCAAGGAAATCGTTTACCAAGAATCTTTGATTCAAAAGGTGCAAGAGAATTTAAGAATTGCTGGAATTGTCATGCTGGTGTTTAGTGGGCTGCTTCTAATCGTGGCGATAGCATTAATTAACAACAGTATTCGCCTTTCGATTTATAGCCGAAGATTCATTATTAAAAGCATGCAATTGGTAGGAGCGACTCAGGGTTTTATTCGCAGGCCATTCGTTACACGCAGCATTCTACATGGGATATACAGCGCCTTGATTGCGATTTTGCTAATCATGCTCGTCATGTATTACCTGCAATCCATCCTCCCAGATTTAATCCAAATTCAGGATATAGAAATTTTAGCATACTTATTTGTGATTGTTATGGCCTTGGGAATCATAATTTCGTGGGTCTCTACCAGTTTGGCGGTGCGCAAGTATCTCCGAATGAGAGGCAACAAATTGTACTAGATATGAGCGACAACAATCAGACATCAGAATTTCCTTTAGAGAAAACGAACCTCATCCTTATTGGCATTGGTGCCCTAGTGGTAGTCATTGGATTCTTCTTAATGAGCGGTGGCGGTGCCGATGATCCATCATCCTTTAACCCTGAGATTTTCAGTTTCAGGAGAATGTATGTTGCCCCTATCACAATTTTGGCGGGCTATGGTGTGGTGATGTTCGGCATCATTAAAAAGTAATCTGTTTGAGTACACTTGAAGCGATTATACTCGGCATTATTCAAGGACTGACCGAGTTTTTACCCGTTAGCAGTAGTGGACATCTAGAGTTAGGAAAAGCCATCTTAGGTGATGAGAGTCTCCCAGAAGAAAGCTTGCTTTTTACCGTTGTGTTGCACTTCGCGACAGCATTAAGCACCATCGTTATTTTCAGAAAAGAAATCCTCGAAATATTTCGAGGGTTATTGCAGTTTAAATGGAACGAGGAGAGTCAGTTTTCCGTTAAAATCATTTTGTCCATGCTACCTGCTGCCGTTGTTGGGGTGCTATTCAATGATCAAATCGAAGCCCTATTCTCCAAGCAAATTCTCCTAGTTGGAGCCATGTTGATTATTACGGGCCTTTTGCTTTTTCTCGCAGACAGAGCCAAACATACGGATAGAAAGGTGAGTTTTACTAATGCTTTTCTCATCGGAATTGCCCAAGCCATTGCTATTCTTCCTGGAATCAGTCGCTCTGGAGCAACCATTTCCTCCTCTGTGTTACTTGGAGTGGATAGAGAAAAAGCCGCCAGATTTTCATTTTTGATGGTCGTTCCGTTGATTTTTGGCAAAATGGCCAAAGACCTTATGGATGGAGGAATAGCAGAATCTTCCATGGACATTATGCCCTTAGTATTAGGTGCCATTGCCGCATTCGTCTCAGGACTATTGGCTTGCACCTGGATGATTAATCTCGTGAAGAAAAGTCAACTGAAATACTTTAGCTATTACTGCTTCGTAGTTGGCGCCATTGCAATTTTTGTTTCCTACTGACTGATCAGCCAAATAAACCTTTTGGTCTAACTCTATTGCTAGACAAACCCTTCAATTGGACCTCATTCGATGTGGTCAATAAACTGCGTTATTCGGTCAAGCAACTCACAGGCAAAAAGAAAAACAAGGTAGGTCATGCAGGAACGCTCGATCCATTAGCTACTGGACTAGTTATCATTTGCATTGGTCCCCACACGAAAACCATTGAATCCTTGATGGGCTTGGATAAGGAATATACGGGTACAATAAAATTGGGTGGGACAACACCTTCATATGATCTTGAAACAGAGATCAATCAAACATTTCCGGTTCCTGCATTGGATTTGGCACTCATTGAAAAGGTGCGTGAATCGTTTATCGGGGAGCAAAATCAAATTCCACCCATTTTTTCTGCCAAGAAGATTGACGGTCAAAAGGCTTATGACCTCGCAAGAAAAGGCAGAGCTGTCGAAATGAAACCGAGCCGAATCAGCATTACGTCTTTGGATTTAGACACAATATCGTATCCCGAAATCGACTTCAAATTAGTCTGCAGCAAAGGAACGTACGTCCGAAGTTTAGCCCATGATTTTGGTTCTAAGCTGAACTCTGGGGCTCATTTAACACGCTTGAGACGAACGCGAATTGGAGAGTATTCCGTTGCCGATGCATTTAATATTGATGAGGCCATCAAACACATTGAAGGCGAATACATTAAATACTTAGAGCTGAATTCGGATTAGAACTTTAGAATTTTAAATTTGCACCCCTTTTTCAAAGGCCGACATATTAAATAATAACACTTTATGAAGCTTTCACAATTTCGATTTGATCTTCCACAAAAACTGGTAGCTGAGTATCCATCACCTGAAAGGGATGAGGCAAGACTTATGGTTGTTGATTCCGCTAAGGGCACTATCGAGCACAAAGTATTCAAAGATGTTATCAATTATTTCAATGAAGGCGATATAATGGTATTGAATGACACACGTGTTTTCCCTGCTCGACTTTATGGAAACAAGGAAAAAACGGGAGCTAAAATTGAAGTTTTTCTTCTTCGTGAATTGAATCGCGAAAGCCGCCTTTGGGACGTTTTAGTAGATCCTGCCAGAAAAATCAGAATTGGAAACAAACTTTACTTTGGTGAAGACGATTCATTGGTAGCAGAAGTAATAGACAACACAACGAGTAGAGGAAGAACGTTACGTTTCTTGTTCGATGGAAGCTATGACGAATTCCGAGAGACATTAATGGGTCTAGGTAACACACCGCTTCCAAAGTACATTCAAAGAGAGGCGGAATCTACGGATGCTGAACGCTATCAAACCATCTATGCAGAAAACGAAGGTGCTGTAGCTGCACCCACTGCTGGTTTGCACTTTAGCCGTGAGCTTTTAAAGCGGTTGGAACTTAAAGGAGTAGACTTTGCAAAATTGACACTTCACGTTGGTTTAGGAACTTTCAGAAATGTGGAAGTTGAAGATTTGACCAAGCACAAAATGGACTCTGAGCAAGCAATCATTACGCAAGAGTGTTGCGATATTGTAAATAAAGCAAAGGATGCTAGAAAAAGAATTTGCGCTGTTGGCACCACTTCAATGCGGGCAATGGAAACAAGTTTCAGTACGAATAAGCACTTAGTGCCTTACGATGGTTGGACCAATAAATACATTTTCCCACCGTATGATTTCACAGTAGCTGACAGCATGATCACAAACTTTCATGTACCTGAATCAACGCTATTGATGATGGTATCTGCATTTGGAGGTTATGATTTAATGATGGAGGCCTATCAAACCGCGATCAAGGAAGAGTACCGCTTCTTTAGCTATGGCGATGCCATGTTAATTCTGAAATAAAGATTTTGGTTCGCAGTGCAGTCATAGTAGCCGGAGGCAAAGGGCTGCGAATGCAAACCGACATTCCAAAGCAATTTCTTGAACTCAATGGGAAACCAGTGCTCATGCACACCATTGAACAGTTTTACAATGCATTTGATAGTAATATTCAGATTGTATTGGTTCTGCCATTGGATCATCAGGGTTATTGGAAGTCGTTATGCAACAAACTCAGCTTTCACATACCGCATGCTGTGGCGCATGGAGGACAAACACGCTTCGATTCGGTAAAGAGCGGATTAAGTAAATGTCCAGACACCGGAATTGTAGGAATTCATGACGGAGTGCGACCGTTGATATCGCAAGAACTCATTCAAAATTGTTATTCGGTAGCCGAAGAGAAAGGCTCGGCATTACCCGTTGTTGCAATCACACAAAGTTTGCGCAAGCGCGAGCTTTCCACAAGTCATCCTATCGATCGTGAAGGTATGTGCGCTGTTCAAACACCACAATGTTTTGATATCCTTTCCATTAGAAATGCGTATGAGAGTGCCAATCACAAGGATTTCACAGATGACGCCACAGTATTCGAAGCTGCAGATGGACAAATTTCTTTGGTGGATGGAGAGGAAACGAACATCAAAATCACCACTCAAGCAGATTTGAAAATAGCGGAAGCCATTTTAGGGATGTCGACTGTTCGATGATACCTTTGCGACAATGGTCGACAAGAAAAAAAACCTCCGCTCTTTAAGCTCCCAACAAATCATCGATTTTTTCGAATCGATAGACCAACCGAAATTTCGAGCAAATCAGGTGGATCAATGGCTATGGCAAAAACAGGTCAAGACCTTTGAAGAAATGACCAATCTTCCACTTCCTGTAAGGGAGGCACTCGATCAACACTTTGTGATCAATGAACTCACCATCGCAGAGGAACAAGTCAGCGATGATGGCACGGTCAAATGCGCCATTCGATTGCATGACGGAATGGTTGTGGAGGCGGTCTTGATTCCTGCTAAAGATCGCATGACCGCTTGCATATCATCACAAGTGGGTTGCAGTTTAACCTGCGCCTTTTGCGCTACGGGTAGACTAAAGCGAATGCGAAACTTGGAGCCTGATGAAATTTTCGATCAAGTCGTAGCGATAAAATTGATGGCGGAAACACATTTCAACAAACCGCTCACAAACATCGTTTATATGGGCATGGGAGAACCCTTGTTGAACTACAAGAATGTATTAACCTCTATCTATCGCATAACTCATGACATGGGATTAGGGATGGCTGCAAAACGCATCACTGTTTCTACCGCGGGCATCGACAAGATGATTCAAAAACTTGCCGAGGATGAAGTGCGATTTAGATTGGCGTTATCCCTACACGCAGCAAATGATGTCAAACGCAGCGAAATCATGCCCATCAATGATCAAAACACATTAGATAGCCTTGCCAAATCCTTGCAGTTATTTCATCAAAAAACGAAAAACCGAGTAACGTTTGAATATATCATCTTCAAGGATTTTAATGACACAATCCAAGATGCGAAAGAACTAGTAGCCTTCTGCAAAAAGGTGCCGGGACGCGTGAACATTATCGAATACAATCCTATTGACGATGGTAGATTTGAACAAGCCGACCCAGATAAAGTAGATGCATTTGCGGGGTATTTGGAAAAAAATGGAGTTACGGTAAATATTAGAAGAAGCCGAGGAAAAGACATAGATGCAGCGTGTGGTCAATTGGCTAACAAAAATGAGGTGTCAGTTGCGTAAGTTGATTATCATATCATGTTTCTGCTTCGGTGTTTCTATTTACACCCTAGCTCAAAACACGCCCAACTTTAAACTTCTGAATGAATTCGACATTCCTCGAACCGAAACAATTGAGTTATTTCAAAACACCTCTACCGGTTCACCTGTCATTCTCAGCTCAAAAGGTGACGTGATTTTCATTCGCCCAATTAATGTTGAAACAGGTCTTCCCATAAGGCTGCTGAGTATTAGGTCAAACGACACCAAAAAAGTGAAAGAGCATATTCTTCGCGGAGACAGTCTATTCTGTTTGATCAAGTCAATGGAAGAAGATCAACCTATCAGTTATGAATCGGTTATCTATTCATTGCGAGGAGACGTTTTGTCGGAAGCCCATCGGCACCAAATTACTTTTGAAGAAGGACCGGAAACTAAAACGGCTCAGCGCATTCATTTTACGGCATCTAATAATGGTAAAATCGGATTGATAGTTAGACAGCATGCATTTTCCAAAAATGAAAGAGCCTCTGTTTTTATCGAAATCACGCGCTTTCCTTCCAAAATCACTCGTAATCACACTATTCGATTACCCTTCGATTCTGATGATGTTGAAATAACTGGGGTGTCCATTACAAACAAGGGTATAGTGAACCTAGCTGTAAAAACTGGCGTAAAAATTAACAGCCCATTTCTCCGAAAACATATGATTTATTCCTTTTTGCCTGAACAAAAGCAATTGCACGAATATGATCTCAGTTTAGAAAAACACTTTTTAAAAGACATACTGATACAAACCATCAATAATGAAACTCATACGCTCGCACTCTACTCTCAGGATCCATTCGAGCAAGCACAAACGGATGGGTTTGTATACCTTGAAATTGACACCTCTGGAACTAAAGTGAAATTTAAAAATGTGGTCCCATTTTCTGATAAAGTAATCAGTGAAATGCAGGATCCGTCTGGAAGACAAAGCTCTCACGTGGACCATCTTTATCCTTCAGATTTCTTAAAACTGAATGGCAACATAGTTGCATTATTTGATCAACAATATATTGATCAGGTCTGCACAACTGATCCGCGTACCGGCATCATTACATGCACTGATCAGTATCATTATGATGGTCTATTATTACAATCTACGTCAGCCGAAGAAGAATCTAGCGTAATTGCACGCAGGCAAATCGACTATAAATCTAAGGGGCCTTACATTGGCCATCAAGCGTTTTCAAGCAAGGGACGTATTATCATATTCTATAACGACCATTCTAAAAATGAGTCTGCTTTTGCGGAAAGAGCCATGAATAATCCCTCGCGGGCCGCTGTGCGTTATGTGTACACCGATAATAACCGAGAACTGCAATCTGGGATGCTACCCATCTTGGACGATTATATCTTGTTTTCTAGTGCGCCAGGTTTTGAAAACAAAGGCAGCATATCGATGTTATTCTCAGACGGAAAAAACTTCAAGGTTGGGCGAATCAATCCACATGAATGGTAGCTGCATTTGTAACATTAAAACGTACGTTTGACCTAGACTAATCGAGTCAAGAGAAGTGAAGCCAATAGATAAAATCAAACTCCCGATAACGTCAGAAATGGATCATTTCGAGGATAAATTTCGCGACTCCATGCGAAGTTCGGTGCCTCTACTCGACAAAATCACCCACTATATCGTAAAGCGCAAGGGCAAGCAAATGCGGCCGATGTTCGTTTTTTTAACCGCCAAAGCGCTAGGAGGTATTAACGAATCCACGCATAGAGGTGCTGCGTTAATAGAACTACTGCACACCGCCACACTAGTCCATGATGATGTGGTCGATGAATCCTACGAGCGAAGAGGGTTCTTTTCTATTAATGCCCTTTGGAAAAACAAGATTGCCGTATTGGTGGGCGATTATCTGCTGTCTCGTGGCTTGTTATTAGCCATTGACAACAAAGAATTCCGACAGCTCCAAATTGTAAGTGGTGCGGTGCGCCAAATGAGCGAGGGCGAGTTGCTACAAATTGAAAAGAGCAGAGGTGTAAACGTCAACGAATCTGTCTATTTCGATATCATCCGCCAAAAAACGGCAACGCTGATTGCCAGCTGTTGCGCTTGTGGAGCATCCTCAGCAGGAGCTGATGACGAAACCGTGGAGAAAATGCGCTTGGTTGGAGAGAAAATAGGTATCGCATTTCAAATTAAAGATGACCTGTTTGATTATGGGCTAGGCGGGAAAATTGGAAAACCAACAGGAAACGACATTCGAGAAAAGAAAACAACGTTACCCTTCATTTATGCGGTCAACAACAGCCCAAATGGAGATGGTAAAAAGGCGCTTCGAATTTTCAAACGCGACCGAAAATCGAAAGAAGAAGTGACTTCCGTTATAGATTTCGTTTTACAATCTGGAGGCATCGAATATGCTGAACAACGAATGCGCACGATCGCAAACGAAGCCTTAGAAGGCATTGACTCCTTGCCTGAATCTGAAGCTAGACAATCGCTGAAAGACTTGGTACAATACACGATTGATAGAGAAAAATAACCGAAACTTTCCTTTTCGTCTTGCCACACGTCTGTTACTGAAACCTCTATTGATGAAGACGATACTAACCGCTATAGCCGCACTTTACTTTTTGCCATGCGTTGCGCAAAACTGGCAGCCCTTCTACCCCACCGAACGATGCTTTTACACTACGGATGCTGACTACATCAGCGATCAGCTGCTGGGACAAGTTGCCCTACCAGAAAATTCCATTTTGGGCGTACAATTTGAATCAAGCGAAACGAATCAAAATGGCACTACCTATTATAATCACACGATTCCTAATAGCGGGTTTGATGGAGAGTGCATCGACTTAATTCATTGGACGGGTATCGTTCAAAACAGCGGAAATGAATGGATGAGTATAACTCGATTTAACGACACGATTTATTGGCCTACAACCATTGCAGACACGCTCCACTTTATGCGCATCGATGCAGATTCGACCATCGTGCTGTTTTTCAATGATCAAACCATTTCAAATGGTCCCTTAGGTTTAGATAGTGTTCGGTCTTATCAGACCATGCTGATCGTTCAAGGGGATGAATATCCAACACACGAACTCAGCCAATTGCCTGTTGTGGTGAGTAAAGAACAGGGTTTGCACACGACTCCATTGCCCTTTTGCTTTCCTCATCAAATAATTCGAACCACAAAAATTGCATTTGAAAACAAAGGCGCTTTGAACGGTTTTTCCATGCCGGGTGTATATAACTACGAAGTAGGCGACAAACTCCATTATAAAACTTTGTTGGAAGAAGGTTTAACAGGAACCACCATTCCTTTTGAGCGCATTACTCGCCACGAAGCATTTACAGTAGAATCCGCGTCCAAAGACTTAATCGCAGGAACTGTATCCTATTCATTAAAAAGAGAGATGTGGGAAGAAACTAAGGTGTTTACCCAAAATAGTCCCGGTGGATATGACATTACAAATACCGACTTCAACCTTGTGGACACCGTGACTTGGGATAACTCGAATTTGGACGACTTCTTTTTGACCGATCTGCCGCGCGGATTGGATACTACCAGCGGATTGCCGGCTAATTACATCAATACTTCCTTTGAACACATTGGCAATTATCGATTAACCCAGAATTTCAACACAACTATTCATCCTGAATTCGACACTTGTGGCGTCAATTTCTATCCCTTCACAGGGGGTAATTCAAGTTCAACAGGTCTCTCAGAGCCCTTTGGATTGTACTCTCATTGGTCCGTAGAATTTTCGGGGTTCAGCGAATATTCAAGCGTTCAGAAAAACTTGGTCTACTTCGTAAACAATGACACTGCATATGGCGAGCCCTTGCCGCCACTCAGTGTGGAAGACTTTGCGTCAACGTCTAGTTTTAGGGTTTACCCAAATCCTTCTCAAGGTGTTGTTACCATTGAATCCAACACACCGCTAAAATCAGCGACCATCTATAATCATTTGGGACAGCCTGTTCGACAACTCACTATGAATAATACTTTGTTGCAAAGGATGAGTGTTCAAGACCTACCAACAGGTATGTATCTCTTCCAAATCGAATCGGAAACGGGTGTGCAGCAAATGAAGTTTCTGAAGCAATAAGCCTATTTAAAGGCGTTCAAACCAGTAATGTCCATTCCCGTGATGAGCAAGTGCACGTCATGGGTCCCTTCATAGGTCACCACAGATTCTAGATTCATCATATGGCGCATGATAGAATACTCATTCGTTATGCCCATGGCACCGTGAATTTGTCGAGCCTCTCTTGCCACCTTCAATGCCATATCCACACTGTTTCGCTTGGCCATTGAAATTTGAGCAGTTGTCGCTTTGCCTTCATTCTTCAATTGACCTAGACGATGAACCATCAGTTGAGCTTTGGTAATTTCTGTAACCATCTCCGCCAATTTCTTCTGCTGAAGTTGAAAACCGCCAATAGGACGATCGAATTGAATACGTTCTTTAGAGTAACGCAATGCGCTATCATAACAATCCATTGCGGCACCAATTGCTCCCCAACTAATTCCGTATCGCGCTGAGTCGAGGCAGCCCAATGGCGCGCCAAGTCCGGATTTATTTGGCAAGATGTTTTCTTTTGGAACAGGAGTGTTATCAAAAACCAGCTCACCTGTATCTGACGCTCTCAGTGACCATTTTCCGTGCATAGTTGGAGTCGTAAAGCCTTCCATACCTCGTTCAACGATTAAGCCGTGAATGCGTCCGCTTTCATCCTTAGCCCAAACCACGGCAATGTCAGCGAAGGGTGCGTTGGATATCCACATTTTAGCTCCATTCAAAATGACATGATCTCCAGCATCTTTGAAATTCGAAACCATTCCGCCAGGATTACTTCCGAAATCAGGTTCTGTCAATCCAAAACATCCGATCATTTCACCTGTCGCCAGCTTTGGCAGATATTTCATCTTCTGTTCTTCCGATCCATATTTCCAAATCGGATACATAACCAACGAACTCTGAACCGATGCTGTAGATCGAAGGCCGCTATCGCCTCGTTCTAGCTCTTGCATCAAGAGTCCGTATGAAATATGATCCAGACCAGGACCTCCATATTGCTCTGGAATATACGGACCAAATGCCCCTATTTCTCCTAAACCTTTAATCCATTGTCTTGGAAATTTAGCCTCTTCATAAGCATTTTCAATAATTGGACTCACCTCGCGTTTCACCCATTCACGGGCGCTGTCGCGAATAAGCTTATGCTCTTCAGTAAGTAAATCATCAATGTTGTAATAGTCAACACCCTGAAATCGATCCTCTCTATTTGCCATAGTTAAAATTGAACGTTCGAAGGTATGATATTGTTCCTCTATAAGAACCTAGATTTGCCATCGAGAAATGATCAAGCTAGACCCAATAAACACCAACGCACCTTACGTCATATTCCTGATCATTCTCTTCATATTCGGTTTGGCACGCCAGCTTGAAGGAGATAGATTGCAGTTGTTCTTCCGATCCTTTTTAAATACCAATTTGGTGGACCAACAATTGCGTCAAGAGCGCGCTTTTTCAAGATTGGCAATTTTCCTTTTCATACTTGTCATGATGATCATTGCTACCTACCTAACATTGTATTTTCATGAGATTGATCTATTCCTAGATTTCAGTTTTATTGGGTTGTTCACAGGCGTCATTGTTTCCCTAGCCATATTAACCACTTTTCGTGTGGCACTCTATTCATTGCTAGCATGGTTATTTAATCTAGAAGCGCTTCAACAACATCACACGTTTCACTGGCTGTTAAACAATGTTGTATTGTGTTCTATTATACTACCCGTGTCCATAGTCGGCTTCTATGGTCCAACGATAATTCAATCTGTTTTTTTACAAGCAGGGTTTTGGGTAATCATAACCTTCTATGTCATTCGTATTCTGCGAATTGCCTATATCAGCTCAACAGACTTCCGAGTGCCATTAGCATATAATTTTCTGTACATTTGCGCGCTCGAAATTCTACCCCTGTTGGTAATAGCAACGGTCATTTCGAGGCAATTCGTAGGTTAAAACAAGTAGTATGAGCGACACGCCCGCAGAGAAGAAGAAAGTCAAGACGATTTTGATCAGTCAGCCTAAGCCTGAAGGTGACAAATCTCCGTACGCTGACCTTGCGAAAAAACACAAGATCAAAATTGATTTCAGACCATTTATTCATGTAGAAGGTCTAACGGCTCACGACTGGAGACAACAACGAATTCAAATTCTTGATCACACGGGGATCATTTTCACTTCAAGAAATGCTGTGGATCACTTCTTCAGAATTTGTGGTGAGACTAGAGTAACCGTTCCTGAGAGCATGAAATATTTCTGTATGTCAGAAGCGATTGCCTACTACCTTCAGAAATATGTGGTGTATCGAAAAAGAAAAATATTTGTTGGCGATCGAAAGTTTGCTGATATGGTGCCGCTTTTCAAAAAGCATAGTGCTGAGCGCTTTTTGTTGCCAAGTGCCGACCAAATTAAAGGTGATATTCTGAAAACCCTTGACGAAGTTGAAGTGAGATACACGCGAGGGATATTCTATAAAACAGTAATCAGCGACTTGAGCGATTTAGAAGATGTAAAATACGACATGCTTGTCTTCTTTAGCCCAAGCGGAATCAAATCACTATTTCACAATTTTCCAGATTTTGTGCAGGGAGAGACTAAAATCGCTGGATTCGGTGCTACCACTCATAAAGCTATTCAGGATCACAACTTGAGGTTAGACTTAGAAGCGCCCACACCCGAAGCACCATCTATGTCTGCTGCCATCAACATGCACATCAAGCAGAACAACAAGTAGGATTTGCCTCATTGTATCTTCATCTTTGCGAAGAACGCATGGAGGCAAAAAACACTTTTCCAAAAACAGAAAGCTTAAAGCACAAGCGTCTATTTGACTCCTTATTCAAAGGAGGTAAACGCGCTTTTCAACATCCTCTCATGCTCGTTTGGAAGGAGTGCGAATTACCGTCAGAAACACCTTTGCAAATTGGTTTTTCAGTTCCAAAAAAACATTTCAAACGCGCTGCGGATCGCAATTTGGTGAAGCGCAGGCTTCGCGAATCGTATCGGCTTCAAAAGCATGACCTGCATCTGGCACTCAACAAAAAGGGAAAACAAATCGCAGTTCTGATAGTTGTAGTCAAAGCAGATAACACTTCTTATGAGGTTCTGAGGGATAAAATGATGCTACTTTTACGTTCTGTCGAAGCGAAAATCAACGATGTTCAGTAAGCTATTCATCTTTCTTATCCGATTTTATCAAGGAGCGATTTCACCATTATATCCTGCTACATGTCGTTATACCCCAACATGCTCAGAATACGGAGTAGAAGCCATTAAGAAACACGGACCCTGGAAAGGTGGAAAGCTGGCCATAAAAAGAATTGGATCATGCCATCCTTGGGGCGGAAGTGGATACGATCCGGTACCATAAATGAGAAATTATGAAGAGGAAAATCAGTATTTGGATAGCCATAGCAGCACTAGCGATCACATCAATAGGATCTTTCGGATTTGTAGAAAGCTATTTCGAAATTTCTAAGAACCTAGACATATTCTCCACGGTATATCGTGAGATCAATGTCAATTATGTGGAGGAGACGAATCCTGGAAAATTGGTCAAAACGGGAATTGACGCTATGTTGGGCTCATTAGATCCATACACGAATTATATACCCGAATCGGACATTGAGGATTATCGATTCATGACCACCCATGAATATGGCGGTGTAGGTGCACTGATTGGCACGCGGGATGATCACATCATGATTACTGAACCCTACGAAGGATTTCCTGCGGATAAGGCTGGGTTGAAGGCTGGAGACATTATTTTAAGTGTTGATGGGATTTCAGCAGAAGGCAAAAATTCATCCCAGTTGAGCGATATGTTGCGCGGTCAAAATGGAACAAGTATCAAAGTGAAAATTCACCGAACGGCAACGGAAGAGATCATCGAACGTGAAATTGTTCGTGAAAAAATTAAACTGGATGACGTGCCGTATTTCGGAATGCTCAATGAAGGCGTAGGATACATCAGTTTAAATAGCTTTACTCAAACCGCGAGTAAAGATGTTAAGTCTGCCTACAACCAACTAAAAGATCAAGGTATGGAAGAGTTGATCCTTGATTTGAGAGGAAACGGTGGCGGATTGCTTCATGAATCGGTCAACATCGTGAACTTTTTTGTGCCAAAAGGTGAAAACGTGGTAGAGGTAAAGGGGAAAGTCAAAGAGCACTATCGCATGAATAAAGCACTGAATGCTCCGCTCGATTTGGAAATTCCTTTAGTCGTTTTGATCGATGAAGGCTCAGCTTCGGCATCAGAAATTGTCTCGGGTTCATTGCAAGATTTGGACAGGGCGGTGGTCATTGGTCACAACTCCTTTGGTAAAGGATTGGTTCAAACCACCCATGACTTGAGCTACAATTCCAAATTGAAATTGACCATTGCCAAGTATTACACACCAAGCGGCCGCTGTATCCAACGGATTGACTATGGAGGTGAACGAGACACAAAGGGCAAGGCAAAAGAAATTCCAGATTCGCTATTAGCAGAATTCACTACGAAGAATGGCCGTAAAGTTACCGATGGGATGGGAATCACCCCAGACATTGAAGTAGAGGATGAAGAGTACTGCGACCTACTGGCCACACTCTTGCAAGAAAACTTAATCTTCGATTATGCAACCAAATTTTATTTCTCGCATGATTCCATTGCAGGACCTGAGGAATTCAAATTGAGCGATAATGATTATCAAGGCTTCATGAATTTTGTAATGGAGCACGATTTTGAATATCGTACAAGCAGCACAGAGATGTTGAAAGAGCTTAAATCGGTGGTCCAAGAAGATGAATTTTGGGGAGAAGTTGAAACGGAATTTGCAGTTCTATCTCAAAAGCTCGAGAGAGATAAACCCACCGACATGATGAAGTTTCAACGCGAAATAAGAATGATGCTCGAAAACGAGATTGTGGGAAGATATTACTACGCGAAAGGCAGAATTCGGGCATACTTGAACATTGATCCAGAAATTGCAAAAGCAGTTGAGGTACTAAACAATAAATCATATTACAAGTCCGTTCTTGACGGCACGTGCACTGACTGCCAAGTGAAAAAAGGCTAGGTGCTTCTAACCTAAACTATGACCCTAACTTCTCGCCAACATCGTTGGATTTACCTTCTTTCATTAGCACTGATTGCAGTTGGACTGCCATTTTCGCATGCGCTAATAAGTATTGGTGAGATTATCATTGCGATCAACTTTCTCCTAGAGAGAAGGTGGGCAGAACGCATTTCGATTCTTAAAAAAGCACCTTCCATTTGGCTATTTCTTGGCTTGTACATCATGCATGTAGTTGGCTTACTATGGACCACCGACATGAGTTTCGCACTCGATGATCTCCGAATCAAGCTGCCGTTATTAATTTTCCCGATTGTCATTCCGTTGTCCCAGCGGTTGAACAGACAAGAATTTTTATGGATTGGAGCGATTTTCTCAGCTGCGGTAATCCTAGCATCTTTCGCTTCCACTATTGAGTATTTCCATTTACACAATGAGCCAGGCTTTGACCATCGATCTATGAGTCTTTTTACAAGCCATATTCGATACTCGCTGATGGTATGTTTAAGCTATCTCATTCTCTTGAATTGCGCATGTAATGAAGAAAAGCAAATGTGGTTGCGGGTCGTATATGTGTTGCTTGCAATATGGATGAGTGTATTTGTGTTTATCCTTCAATCTATGACAGGCATTGTTGTCTGGATATTATGCAGTTATATGCTCTTGTTCTATACTTTGTTCTACATCAAAAACTCGATGCTGCGGTCAACTGGTATCACGATACTGTGGCTCACACCATTGCTGCTTTGCGTTTATCTCTGGTTTCAAGTAGATGCATTTTATCCTGACTCGGAGCCAGACTTTGCCAAACTAGAATTAACCTCAGAAGAAGGTAAATACTATCACCACGACACCAATAACTTGACCTTGGAAAATGGTCACTACATCAATCTCTATATCTCTCCGCTTGAGCTGCAAGATGAGTGGAACAAACACAGCGACATCCGCTATGTTGGCGGCAAAGACGCTAAGGGTCAATATGTCTATACTACATTGATTCGTTACATGACCAGCTTAGGTTTGAGAAAAGATCGGGTAGGCTTTTCTCAATTAACAGAACGCGATATCGAAGCGATAGAAAATGGGGTGGCCAATGTTAGATTCCTATATGGAAATGCACTTGACAATCGGATTTACACCGTGATTTGGGAGTTTGACAAATTGCTCCAAGAGCAGAGAGTGCAGGGACATTCTGTTACCCAGCGTTTTGAGTTCTGGCGGACGGGTTGGTATATTTTCCTCGAAAACCCAGTTATTGGAATAGGGACGGGCGACATGAACTTAGAGTACAACAAAATGTACGAACGACTTGAAACGGGTCTTAGTGAGAAATATAGACTTCGAGCGCACAATCAATATTTAAATTTTCTCGTTACGTTCGGTACACTCGGCTTCCTCTTTTTCCTTCTGATCATTGCATATCCATTCATCGGAAACAAACACGCCAACAGCTTTTTATACATTGGCTTTTGCATCATTCTTTATACCAGCATGCTGAATGAAGATACGCTTGAAACGCAGGTTGGAGTTACGCTTTATGCCTTCTTCAACGCGTTTTTCCTTTACTCCTTAACAGGGTTGTCGCGAGTGGCGACCAAGATCGACTCATAAACCTCCTTTGTGCGCTTTACTTTGATGTTTGACATAATGCTCAAGGAATATCGAATAGCCAATGTCGAATACTGAATGTCGAAATGCCCAGAACAACGACCCTTCCATCGAAGCCCAAAAGGCCTTGAAGAAACTCAGAGGTTGAATTTGAAGATTCGCCTTAGTGAGATCGGGAAGTTCCGAACTTGATTCGGAAATCACCCGACCGAACTTAGGGGAAGCGAGAAGATGCCTTTGAGGTTCTTCTAGGCCTTGACTTTTACTCGCATTTGATTAATTCAATAGGTGCTCGTGAGCTAAAGGTTGTTCCTTTTGTGGCAAGACAAAAGGAAAAGAAGACTCCCTCTTCATTTTTGATGCAACAAAAACCATTTGAAGCTTCAACTTAACATTCAACTTCACGGAAACTTTCAACCGTCAATACTCAATGATCAATTAAATACCGAATAATGAATGTCGAATACCGAATTTCAAAAACACCTCGCTACTACTCAAGGGCAAGTGGCGTGAATGAAAGTGTTACTGCGATTTAGTTTTCAAAATCGTCTCATAAACCGCCTTAGTACGTTTTGCCGTTTCTGATTTCGAAAACTTGACCACCGTTTTTTTGGCGGCATCGGCCATTGATTTGCGTAGGGCTGGATCCTTAATGTATCGCATTAACTCTCGAGCCAAAGCTTCGTCATCGGCTACGGCAGTAGACAAGCCGTTTTCTTCGTGCTGGACTATTTCCACTATTCCACCTGCTCTGGTGGCTAAAACGGGTACGCCCCCCACTTGAGCATCTAAAATAGAAGTGCCCAAACCTTCCGTTTCGGAGGTGATGAAGAAGATATCCAATTGGGGAAGAATATCGATAATGTCTTTTCTAAAACCGAGTAACATTACATGCGCTTCCATGTCCAATTCTGCAATGCACTGCTCCACTAATTTACGCGATGGCCCATCGCCAATGGCTAGAAAACGAACCTCGGCTCCGCTATCAATTACACGTTTAGCCGTTCGCACGAACGTGGGATAGTCTTTGTGTGGAGCTAAAGCAGCAACATTACCAATAAGCAGCGTATCCTCACTTATTCCTAATTCCTCTCTCAAGCTGGAGGGTTCCTCTCGATTATCAAATTTTTCGAGATCTACCCCACTATATACCACCTCTAGCTTGGATTGATCATCTATGGAAGGCAGCATTACATCCCTGATGGCGCTAGAAACGCAAAGAATCTTTGAGATGCGCGGATGATTGTATTTAAACATGGACATCGGCCCACCTTGTATGGGAAAGTCCACTCTTCTGGATACTACAATTGGGAGGGTATTATTCGACAAAACAGAGCTCAACACCGCAAAGTTGTGGGCATGGCTGTCGTGCACATGAATGAGGTCTAATTTTTCACGCTTGCAAATGTGGCTCACCCGAAATGCCACCATCGGATTGGCCGAAAATCCTTTGAAATAGGTCACATGGTTGATGTGGTTTTTCAAGCAGTACTTATGCACGGAAGAATTGAATGGACACATGACCATTTGCCAAACACCCACTTTGTTCAGCTCTTCTACCAAGTACATCAGCTGCTGCTCGCCACCCCGCCATGTTTTTGGAGAACTTATGTGAAGCACCCTCATTTTGCAGATTGAATTTTCATGAGTTTCCGATACTTCAAGAAGGTGGCACGTGCAGAGTATATGCCAATTAACCAACCATAATATCCATCGAGAAATCCTGCTTTAAAAAGATAACCCTTCACAAATCGAGCGATGGGTTTGACTAAAACTTTAAACCAATTAGAACGAATTCCTTGGTCAAATTTTGCCTGCGCAGCAATGCTACTAAAGTTCTCGACTTGTTTTTTGTGTTCGTCCACGGTGTAAAAGGTGTAATGCAGTAAATCCCCATCCAAAATGGCCGTCCTTGATCCTTTTGCCAACACATATTTATCGTGTGGGTTCGTTCCCTTCCACTTGCCTTTTGTACGATCGAACAGGCGCATTTTTCGATCTGGATACCAGCCACTGTAACGAATCCACTGACCGCAATAATTGGCCAATCGATTCACAAAATAACCATCACACTCAAAGCTGTCTTTAATTTGTAAGATGGATGCTTTGAGTTCTGGACTGAGCGCCTCGTCTGCATCCAGCGAGAGCACGTGATCATGGGTCGCCAGATCCAAGGCGAAGTTCTTTTGCTCAATGTATCCCAAAAACTGTTGCTTGACCAACTTGGCATCGTATCGGCTCACAATATCTTCGGTGGCATCGGTTGAAAAAGAATCGACCACAATGATTTCATCGGCCACTCCTTCCAAACTATCCAAACATCGCGCAATGTTTCGCTCTTCGTTCAGGGTCAATATGATGGCGGAAATTTTCGGCATTTATTCCTGTAAATAAACACGATTTACGCGCTCTGAAACTTTGGTCAATATCTCGTAAGGTATCGTTCCTAATTTCTTAGCCATGGCCTCTACATCGGCTGCGCCTTCAAAAACAATCACTTCATCTCCTTCTCGAGCATCGCAGTGGGTCACGTCAATCATGCACATGTCCATGCAGACATTGCCCACAATGGGGCATGCCTGGCCTTGCCACTTTAGAGACCACTCCCCGTTGCTCAGTCTTCTATCTAATCCATCCGCATAGCCCACGGCAACCGTAGCAATGCGCCTTTCTTTGTCTGAAACACCCGCACGGCTGTATCCCACCGACTCGTTCGGAGCAACCGTTCTGATCTGCACGATATATGATTTAAACGCTCCGAGGGCTTGCAAAAACTTGCTGCTGTCCGTTCCAGCGAATCCATATAAACCTATTCCCAGCCTGACCATGTCAAAGTGATACTCAGGAAAGCGCAGTATGCCTGTAGAGTTTAAGGCATGTTTCATTACGCGATAATCCAACCCATTCTGAACTAAGGTCGCCACCGCTTCAAATCGCTCGATCTGGTCTCGCGTAAAATCATCTTGATTCGGGCTGTCCGTGGCAGACAAATGCGTAAAAACACTGGACACTCGAATGAATGGAGCTCTCTTCAATAAATCAAGCAAGGCTGGTACGTCTCGCGATTCAAAGCCTAAGCGATGCATGCCCGAATCAATTTTAATATGGATCAGCAATTCATGAAATAAATGCCGCAGCGATGCCGCACTTTCTATGTATTCGCTCAAGCTTCTGAGCGAATAAATCTCTGGTTCCAGTTGATGACGAATGACGGATTCGTAGGCCGTTTTTGACGGACTCATGACCATGATCGGCAAGCGAATTCCTTTGTTCCGCAGAGCTACTCCTTCATCCGCATAAGCCACAGCCAAATAGTCCGCCTTTTGGTTTTGCAGATAGTTTGCCACCTCAAAACCTCCACTTCCATAACTAAAAGCCTTGACCATGACCATGATTTTTGTGCTGGCATCCACTTTCGAACGGAAATATTTCAGGTTTTGTCCAAGCTTGTGAAGATCTACTTGCAAGGTCGTTTCGTGCTGTTGCGCTTGAAGTCGCTGCACCAATTTCTCCAATCGAAACACCCTCGCCCCTTTGATAAGGATTGCCTTATTTCGAATGGTGGCGGTGTCCAATTGCTCCCAATAGGCATCCGAACTTTCAAAATGCGACATCTGCGGTACCTGAAAAAACGATTTATGTTTCTCCAAATCTGGGCCGATCATGATCAGTTCATCCACCTTGGATTCGTTGACCATGTTGGCCAGTTCGTTGTACAAATGATCTCCGGGCGAATTCTGATACATGTCGCTGAGAATCACGACACGCGCATCTGCCTTTTGCACAGAAAGCTGGTCCAATGCAGCCTGCAACGATCCCAAATCAGAATTGTAGCTGTCGTCAATAAGTATGCTGTTTTCGACCCCACGCTTCATCTCCATGCGCATGGCTACAGGAGCCAAGGCCGTGAACCGATTCAGCACTTCTGAAGAATCACAACCGATCAATCTGCAGAGGCAAAAGCAGTGTATGGCATTTTCAATCGAGGCTTTATCCTCGAATGGAATTTGAATATGAAAATGGCGATCTCCGTGTTTCAAATCCAGGATCGTGGAGCCCGATCGAACCTTGATGTATTCCACAAACACATCTGCATTTTCGTCCAACTTAGACCATGTGAAGAATTTTTCTTTCACCGATCCAGTATAATCTTCGTACCAAAACTGATCCTTCGATACAATCACCTTTTCGGCACGAGTAAACAACCGCATCTTCTCTTCCAACTTTTGCTCGTATGAGTCGAAATGTGCCGAATGCGCATCTCCCAAATTGGTAAACACTCCAATGCTTGGCGTGATCATATCTTGCAATCGAGCCATTTCATCCGGCTTGGAAATCCCTGCTTCGAAAATTCCCAAGGTGTGCCGATTTGCCAATTGAATCAGCGAAAGCGCCACACCTATCTGCGAATTGTAGCTTTTTGGGCTGCGGCAAATTTGATGACTCGCCTCGAGCAGGCTGTTCAACCATTCCTTGACAATGGTTTTGCCATTACTGCCCGCCACTCCAATGATCGGAATGCTGAAATGCTCCCGGTGTTTTTTAGCGATGGATTGCACGGCTGCCACCACGTCTTTCACTACAATAAAGTTGGCCGATTGAGCGAGGTCCTCACAATGTTTGGTGTCTGTAACCAAGAAGTTTCGAACGCCTTGTTTTACGAGTTGTGGGATGAAATCATGCCCATCCGACCTCGAACCCTTTATGGCGACAAACAATGCGCCATGCCAGTGGATGTCGCGGTTATCGATGATGATATTACTGACCTCCGAGCCGGGTATGGCGATTTTAGATTGACCTGCGCAAAAATCCGATATGGTTTCGATGGTATAATTCACTTCACTCCAGGTTTTTTCATTGCTTTTGGCTCCATGGCTTTGCTGAAACATGCACGACACAAGGGTTCGTATTCTTCGCGCTCGCCCAGTTCTACCAGTTTGTCGCTGTCCACAAAACGATGACTATGATTGGCCAGGGAGCCACACTTCATACAGATCGCGTGCACCTTCGTGACATATTCTGCCACAGCCATAAGCGCAGGCATAGGACCAAAAGGACGGCCTTTAAAATCCATATCCAACCCTGCGATGACGACTCTTTTTCCCATGGCAGCCAAGCGCACGCACACGTTGACCAATCCTTCATCAAAAAATTGGGCTTCATCAATACCAACCACCTGGGCTTGATCTGCTAAGAGTAAAATGTTGCTGGATGATCGCACTGGAGTAGATGAAATCGCATTCTTATCGTGAGAAACTACTTCCTCTTCATCATAGCGAGTATCAACCTGAGGCTTGAATATCTCCACCTTTTGGCCTGCAAATTCAGCTCGTTTGAGCCTGCGAATCAACTCTTCTGTTTTTCCAGAAAACATAGAACCGCAGATCACTTCGATCCAGCCGAATTTATGTTTTTTGGTGCCCGTGTATTCTAGAAACATATGCGATGTAGAGCCTAAGAATACGAATATCCGCACCAACGACCGATTGACAATGATAAATGATAAAATAGACCTGCCATGGCATCGACCAAAGCATTCAATTTTTTCATAGTATTGAGCTATGCGCCCATACTTTCTCAGCATGCTGGCTTTACTGATTTGCGGAATCCTCGATTGCAAAGCTCAAATAGAGCCGCAATTCAAATTTTATTTGGCGTTTGAGGATGCGACTGGGCAAAGGGATACGGTTTGGATTGTTATCGACACTAATGCGGTACTTGTTGAGGATACCATGTTCAACGAATGGATTCTACCTATTGACAGCCATAGTTTTGATGTGTATTTTGGGATAAACTATGGTATCGGAGATTCTTCCAAAAGCGTATATGCTCGACAGCCAGGCGGTTTCTCTACATATATTAATGCTGTAAATTTCACAAACCCTACGATTGTGAGATGGGATACAAGTTTATTAATTAATCATTCACTTAATACCCCTTATAAGCAAATATGGATTAGAACCGAAAACGATGTGCCTGGTATATTCCATCTGTACGACACTCTATTTTTAAATCAGGGAATTGGCGAAAAACTTGTTGACTCGGTCATTTTAAATGGGAATTTAGATCACTTTCCAATCCAGATGTATTTGGCCACAATTACCATAAATTTAGTTGGAGAAAATATCCCAAAAAATGATGATGGAATTGCTCTTTTCCCCAACCCATGTCATGATGAGTTCAAGGTTTCATCCCAGACCTGGCCCATCGATTTCATCATTTACGATTTGATGGGAAGAAAAGTGAGTCGAGGAACGCTAAAAAGGGAAATCGATACATTTTCTGTGAATCAATTGAGCCGAGGGACATACATCGTCCGATTAAACTCGCATGATGAATCGTGGACTCAACGCTTGGTGGTGGATTAAACTTTTGTGGTTAGTCACAACGTTTATTGTAATTTTCACAACAAAAGTTACTCAACTACTTGGTGACCAAATTGTTAGAATCTAATGTTGAAACGTTATGCGCACTGAAGTAATTAAAGTCCTTTGTTCAATTATAATTAGCCTTCATGCTACATTTGCTATTTCACAAGTAGAGCCACAATTCAAATTTTACCTAGCCTTTGAGGATGCGACTGGGCAAAGGGATACGGTTTGGCTGATTGTAGATAGTAATGCTACGGCACTTGAGGATACCATATTCAACGAAAATCTATACCCTATAGACAGCAACAACTTTGATGTCTATTTTGGGTTGTTCTCAACGGGAATTGGCGACTCGGCTCGCAATGTTTTTGCTCAAAACAAAGAAGCAGAGCTTTTTGGCGGGTTCATCAATGCTGTGAATTTCACACATCCAACAATAGTTCGATGGGATACAAACCTTCTAAAGAATCATGCTCTTAATAATCCTTTTCGAAACGCCTATATATCCACAGACAACTACATACCGGGTTACTATTATTTGTATGATACCCTTTCGATGAACCCCGGCAGTGTCAGTAGTGGCATAATTGATTCAATTATTCTATTGGAACAGTTCTATCACTTTCCAATAACCTTAACTATTTCCAGAAATCCCATCAACACCATCGGAATATCACCGCCTAAAACTGTCTTGAATCATGTAGTTTACCCCAACCCATGTTATGATGAGTTTAAGGTTTCGTCCCAGACCTGGCCCATCGATTTCATCATTTACGATTTGATGGGAAGAAAAGTGAGTCGCGGAACGCTAAAAAGGGAAACCGATACATTTTCTGTGAGTCAATTCAGCCGAGGTACCTACATCGTCCGATTAAACTCAGATGATGAATCGTGGACTCAACGCTTGGTGGTGGATTAAAAGCTCAAATTTTCACGGAATTCGCCCCAACATTTTACATCTTTGAGGCGCTATCAGAAAGCGATGAACATGGAAGAACTAAGGCAGCAAATAATCGCATTACAAACACGAGTAGAAGAAAAAGAACATGATCTGCTGGTCATTCAGCAGGAATTAAACTTGTTGAAAGCCCGATTGGAAGATGCTATTGCTCAAAAACACGTTCATGATTTAAAGGAGGAGCAAGAAGCTCGGCTACAAGCGAAAGCCAAAGCAGAAGCGGAAAAGGCTCGACTAGCAGCAGAAAAAGCCGAAGCCGAGGCGCTCGAAAAACAGCGACTGGCCGATGAAGCCGCCAAAGCGGCTCAAGCCGAAGCAGAAAAACAAGAAGAACCAACGATAGAGGCGCCTATCCAAAAACCAATGTTGGCAGATTCAGAATCGGAACCAAAGGAGTTGGAGATCTCTCATGTGGGCGAGGCCGAGCACGAAGCCATCATGCGGACCATCGAGGAGATGTCTAGATCAATGGGCGTTTCAAAATCAGAATCTACCGAATCACGATTTGCAGCACGACCCACCTTAGGGGATAAAGTTTCCAAGCAAAAACTGCACGACATTAAGCGTGGCATTGGCATCAATGAGCGATTCTTATTTGCCAACGAGTTATTTGCAGGCGACATGAGTGCCTTTTCGCGTGCAGTGGAAGAACTCAACCACGTGGAGTCGGAGTCGGACGCAAACCGATTGATGAATGAAAACTTAGCGGCCAAGTATCGCTGGGACGAAGAAGACGAAACTGTATTGGCGTTTAAGTCGATGGTTTCTCGCAGATTTGTAGGATGAAACATGTATTGATCGCGCTGAGTATCTGCGCTCCCTTCTTTTCCAATTTTAGCTTTTCACAAGATCGAGCCTACGTGAAATCGATGATTGACTCCCTTTGCGCCCCGCGATATCATGGTAGAGGCTATGTTGAAAATGGAGATTCGAAGGCCGCTGAATTCATAAAGCGCCAAATTGAAGAATTGGGCATTGATCAACCGGTCGAATTTCAACCCTTCGAATTGGGGGTCAATACTTTTGATGGAGCGATGGAGTTGACCGTAAATGGCGTCACCCTAGCCCCCGGTGCAGATTACATTATCGATCCAAAATCAGCGGGCAAAAAAGGCGAATATGAAGCTATCCGATTCAAACCCAAATGGGCCAACAATGCAGAAAAGCTATTCTCTATGGTGGCCGATGGAAAGTTCACAGGCAAAGTGGTCGTTTTTGATATAGCCGAAGAAAACACGGACTACGCCACCCTGATTGGTGATGTGTACAAAAATCCGCTGAAAGCCGAGGCTTACATCATCTTAACTGACAAAAAACTAACTTGGAGCGTAAGCAGATCGGTCGTGAGTGTGCCCATATTCCGAGTCACAAAATCGGACGCAACCAAAAAAATAAAAATCGTTAAGCTGGCCGTTGATCAGTTTTTTAAAAGCAAGTATAATGCGGTCAATGTGATGGCCACCCTACCCGGAACCAGTGATACCATCTATAGTACAATGGTGTTCACGGCTCATTTAGACCACCTGGGTCGCATGGGTGCTGATACCTATATCGCTGGAGCCAATGACAACGCGAGTGGATCAGCCATGCTGCTGGATTTGTATAAGTATTACTTAGAAAATCGTCCGGAGCAGGAGGTAATCTTCATTTGGTTTGCAGGCGAAGAAGCCGGCTTGGTGGGTTCAAAATATTTCGTGGAAAACAGTCTCATCGAACTGTCTGACATTCAATTCTTAATGAACTTGGATTTGATGGGTGACGCTGCACAAGGCATCACAGCGGTAAATGGGAAAGTCTTTGATGAGCATTTTGCAAAGCTCAGCTCTCTGAATATGGAACTAGGATTGTTAGAAGTAGTTAAACCTCGCGGACCTGCTGCGAACAGCGATCATCATCCTTTCTATGAAATGGGAGTGCCGTGCTTTTTTGTTTACACCATGGGTGATTACAAACACTATCACGACATCAATGATGTACCCGCGAACTTGCCTCTCACCAAATATGATGAGGTGTTTGAACTCATGGTAGAGTTCATGAGAGCAGGAATTTAACCTATCGGAATATTTGGATGGAACCCCTTGCGTTCGACTTGGTGTATTGAACACCATTGGCATCGAAGGCATCGATCTTGAAGTAACACATGGTTCTATTCGGAACTACATTTCCAAATCGATCCGTTCCGCACCACGAGAAGTTTGGATCAGATGTTTGAAACAATTCGTCTCCATCTTTAGACCAGATAGTAATGTGGAAAGACTCTGCTTGATCTGCACCTTCTAGGCTAAAACACTCATTGGTTCCATCGCCATCAGGGCTGATGAATGACATTCCTTTGTGATCCATCTCAATGCTACAGACCTTCTCTTCGTTGTCGTTTGAAGGAGTGACCTCTGAATCCTCTTCATCCTCTTTCGGCTCAGGTTTAGCATCCTCCGCCTTAGGTTTCTCAGTGCCAGACTCCTCGCTTTTATTTTCAGCATTATCAACTGAAGGCGAGGTGTTTTCAGTTCTTGGTTCGGGTGAATTATCCGAAGATTCCGGAATTTCTTGGTTATCCGCCATTTCGGTATCCGATTTCATTTCTGCTTCGGGTTCCTCGAAAGATACTTCTGTAACGGAGGCTTCCTTTGCTACATCCGTAGGAACAGTATTTATCATTTCTTGCTCCACAGATTTAGGTTCTGCCACAACCCATGTTTCAGTCTCCACTTTCGCTATTTCAGATTCTGTTTGAACGGGTTCAACTCGCTCATCCACCACCACAATTTCGTTGGTTTTCTGGTCTGCCGATTGAAGTGCGACCTCATTCACCGCGCCAATGGCCACAACCGTAGATAAACCAACAACAGCCGCTGCTTTAAACATCACGGTTGATGCTGCTCCAGCGCTGGCAGCCGATTGCACAGCCATGGTTGACTGCACTCCCGCCCAAACCTTGGTGCTAACTTCCATTTCGTGATTCGCAAAAGCGTCTCTAAAAATGTCTTCGATATGATTCTGATTATTTTCCATCAGATATTTTCTCTTTCTCCTATTATGTTCATTAAATAAGTCCTCGCCTTTCGAAACTGAGTTTTTGACGTGCTTTCTGTCACTCCGAGTTCATCCGCAATTTCTTGATGCGAATACCCCTCTATGGCGTACATATTAAACACGGTTCGATATCCTGGCGGCATGTCTTGTATGAGTTTCATTAATTCTTCTACCCTCATTTTACCTACTACCTTTTCATCCGAACCAGCCAGATACTCTGCTTCACTGATGTCCGCATCAATCACATCCGCTCGCTTCTTACGAAGATTATCAAGCGAAGTATTCACCATTGTTCTGCGAATCCACCCTTCGAAACTTCCTTCTCGCTTAAACGTGGCTAAATGGTTGAATACTTTGACAAAACCATCTTGCAACACATCTTCCGCTTGTTCTCGATCAGGTGCATACCGCATACAAACGGACATCATCTTTCGGCTAAACTTTTCAAATAACGCTTTTTGCGCCCTCTGATCCCCCTGCAAACACTTATCTATCAGCTCGTCATCAGTCATTGGGTGCAAAACTGGTGATATAGATGTGAATAGTCATAAAATAGTTGCCCGGCAGTTTTTAAATCAATGGTTATAGGATTACCAATACCTTCGCGAAGCTCAAAAAATGAAGATATCAGCAAGCGTATATTCTAGTAAGGAAGGAAGTTTAAAAGAAATTGTCCAAAACTTAGATGCCCACGGCATCGATTACCTGCACATCGATTGCCGCGACAATCCTGAGGTATTTGCCGATATTGAAGAAATTCGAACGTTCAGTTCAACACCCATCGACCTACACTTAATTACGGCAGAGCCCGAAAAGTATTTTGACCAAATCAATGCGCTAAACATCGAATTGGTCACACTGCAATTTGAAGATTTAAACGGCTACCAGTACAAGGGAGGGCTCACGTCTAAAATGGGACTATCCATCGTCACAGATACTCCACTAAGTGCCATTGCCAATGATTTTGCTGTGTATGATTTCGTTTTGATGATGGCCACCACGCCAGGTCAGAGTGGCGGCAGGTTCGATAAAATCAACTTCCGGAAAATCCGAGAATTTAAAAAGGCCTATCCTAAAAAGTTAGTGCACGTAGATGGTGGAGTCAATGCCGAGGTGAGCTTCATTCTCAGAAACATGGGCGTCCATTCTTCCGTGGTAGGCTCGTACCTTTTCAAAGACCAGCCTGTTGGTGCCGCTCTCTTGAATCTGAAAACACACGACATTGACAGTCACTATTCAGTAGGTGATTTTATGCGCTTGCGTGAGGAGAGCCCCATTGTTTCTGCTTCTGAACGAAATCTGAAATCGGTATTGCAATGCATTGAAGATGCCAAGCTGGGTTTTTGCATTTTAGAAGGGAAAGATCAACAACTGGACGGAATTGTGAGTAATGCGGATTTACGCAGAGAAATGCTCAGAAACGTGGATCACCCACAAATGGTCTCCTTGGATAATATGGTGAATAAGTCCCCCATTTCGGTGAATGAACAGACCACCGTTTCCGACATGTTGATTTTCTTAAAAGAATTCGATGTTCCCATCAACTATCTTCCTGTAGTGGATGATAGCAATAAAATTAAAGGAGTAGTATCCTTCTTGAACCTAGTGAAAGGCGAACTATGATCATACACACCCATGCGAATGCCGATGCGGCTGAAGTGAATAAACTGGCCGTTAGCACACAGTCGATTTTGTTTTATAATGGTGAACACCATGTGCTGGTGACCCCATCAAAAATGCAGGAGCCACCAACAGGTTTCGATAGCATCATCGATCAGTTTTGGCCAATGAGCAGTGACCTTCAACTCGGAAGTAAAACGTACAAGAGCGAAACCCGGGAAATTCAATTGGGCGATGTCACCATTGGCGGAAAGACCAACAACACCATCGTCATTGCTGGACCTTGTTCGGTGGAATCTGAATCACAGATTCGTGAAAGTGCTGAATTCATGAAGCGGATGGGAATCACCGCGCTGCGTGGTGGATGCTATAAGCCCCGCACATCACCATATAGTTTCCAAGGATTAGGATTAGAAGGCTTGAAATTGCTCAGCAAAATGCGCGATGAATTTGGTTTTACAATCGTGAGTGAAGTGCGTGATGCCACGCATGTGGATCACGTGATTGAGCATGCCGATGTGATTCAAGTGGGCGCCAAGAGCATGTACGATCACGGGATTTTGAGGGCTTGTGCCAAAACACAAAAACCAGTACTGATCAAGCGAGGATTTGGAACTACATTGCAAGAGTTTGCTCAGGCTGCCGAATTTGTGCTTTCCGGTGGAAATCCGAACGTTATGCTTTGCGAACGCGGCATTCGAACCTTTGAAACCAAGACTCGCTTCACGCTGGATTTATGTGGTGTGGCTTGGTTGAAAGAAAACACGAACATGCCAATTATCTTAGATCCTTCGCACGCTTTGGGTTATCGATACGGCATTTCAGATCTCTCCAAGGCTTGCGTGGCAATGGGCATTGATGGATTATTAGTCGAGGTTCATCCTGACCCATCCGTGGCGAAAAGTGATGCTGCACAGCAGCTCTACCACGACCAATTTGAGCAGTTATTGAAAGACATTAAGCCAGTGGCAGAGGCTGTCGGTAAGAATCTAGTATGACAAGACTGCAAGAAAATATAGCTTTTCTAGTGAATCAAAATTCAGATCTGAAAGGTTTGATAAACGATGACCCGAGTGTTACACAGCTTGAAACGTTCTGTGAAAAAGCAGGAGTCAACTTAGAAAATCTACTGCAATTCAATCTGGCTGCCACTCGATTGCCATGGGATAGAATCAAATTCATTTTCTTAGATGTAGATGGGGTGATGACAGAAGGCGGAATGTTCTACACGGAAGAAGGTGCAGAATTCAAACGCTTTGACACAAAAGATGGAATGGCCATCAAGGAGGCAATGAAACACGGCATCGAGTTCGGTATCATTTCATCCGGAGTCAATAAGGCGATTATTCAAAATCGTGCTGACATGTTCGGAATCAAGCGGGTATATGTGGGAGCAGAACCTAAGATAACGATCGCAGAAAAGTGGTTGGTCGATATAGACTTGGATTGGGAACAAATCGGTTACATAGGCGATGACATCAACGATTTGAAAATGTTTGGTAAGGTAGAAATTGCGGCCTGCCCAGCCGATGCGACTAACCCTATTAAAGCCGCGGCTAGTTTTGTATTAGAAGCCAAGGGCGGTCATGGTTGTGTTAGAGAATTCATTCGCTATTTGCCAGCACTTAAATCAATTTTGTAATGGCTGGAAAACTGACTTTAGTTCCCACGCCTATTGGCAATTTGGATGATATCACATTGCGATCCATCAAGACATTAAGCGAGGTCGATGCCATCCTATGCGAAGACACTCGACACAGCGGCAAGCTGCTCGCTCATCATGGAATTAGCAACAAGCTTCAACCATTTCATCAACACAACGAACACAAAGTCACGGATCGTCTGGTTGCTGATATGCTATCCGGGACACACTACGCCTTGGTGACGGATGCGGGAACTCCGGGTATCAGCGACCCTGGGTTTTTATTGGTTCGCGCATGCATAGAAGCTGGAATACAAGTGGAAGTTTTGCCAGGAGCAACAGCGGTTATTCCTGCTTTAGTCGGCTCTGGTTTTTCATCAGAGAAATACGTTTATCTAGGGTTTCCACCGCAGAAAAAAGGTCGACAAACCTTCTGGAAAGAATTGGCAGAAGAAACGAAGACCATGGTCATGTATGAATCGCCACATCGCATTAATAAAGCATTGAAAGAAGCTGCGGCCACCTTCGGTGAGGATCGCTTGGCTTGTGTGGCCAGAGAGATTTCAAAAATGTTTGAGACCTACCACAGAGGAACGCTTTTAGAGTTGCTGGCGATCGGTGAGCAAACAGCCTACAAGGGCGAAATTGTCCTACTTATTGAAGGCAAAAATCAATTTGATAAAAGGCAAAAAGAATGAAGGCAATCGTATTGATTAAGGATGGAAATCCAAGCGAGGCATTTCAATTTCGAGATTTGCCAACTCCCAAATGTGGTGCAAACCAAGTGTTGATCAAAGTGAGTCACTTCGGATTGAACTATGCCGACATCATGGCGCGCAAAGGACTTTATAACGACCGGCCTGCATTGCCTTGCATTCTTGGATATGAAGTAGTTGGTGAAATTACCGAAGTAGGTTCCGAAGTGTCGGATTTTGAATCAGGTGACTTTGTAATTGGATTTACTCAGTTTGGAGGCTATGCCGAGTACTGTGCAACGGAAGCCATGGGAGTCGTGAAGCTAGCTCCTGGGACAAATCCAGCTGAAGCAACGGCACTTGCCACACAATATTGCACCGCATGGTATGCAGCGTGCATGATGGTCAATTTGCAAAAAGGCGATCGAGTATTGGTACACGCGGCCGCAGGTGGTGTAGGCACAGCTTTGGTGCAGATCGCAAAATGGAAAGGATGCGAAGTATTTGGCACCGCGAGCAATCCCGAAAAGCTTAAATACCTGAAAGCGCAAGGAGTGGATCATGCGATCAACTACAAAACCCATGAATTCGATACTGAAATCAAGGCCATTCTTGCCGATAAGCGCATAGATGTTGCATTTGATCCCATTGGTGGGTCAAACTTTAAACGCACCATGGCCATTGTAGGGTCAGGTGGACGTATCATCACGTTTGGGGCGAGTGAATGGAGTTCTTCCAAAGGAGGAATAATCGACAAACTCAAACTCGCTTTTGGGTTTGGATTCATGCACCCCATCGGTTTATTGATGAAATCCAAAGCTGTGATTGGGGTGAACATGCTTCGCATCGGAGAAAATAAGCCGAACTACTTGAAAACGTGCATCAACGAAGTTTATGCGCACTATCAAAAAGGCATTTTAAAACCCACCGTTGATTCTATTCATTCCGCAGACGATATCGGGAAAGCCCACGACCGATTGGAGGGCCGAGGATCCATCGGAAAAGTAGTGGTGAAATGGAACGATTAAAAAGTAAACTCCTTTTTAAACACTACCAGGCGCTCGCGAAGCACATCTAATTCTTCGAACCCTGAAGCTAGATTCCCAGATTGAACATCAATTTTTAATTCGCGCAAACGCATATTATTATTGATAAAGATCATCTCTAATTCGGGGTATAATTCTTTCAATACCTCTGCAATATCATTGATGCTGTAATTGTGCTCCACCAGGTTTGATATACTGCTCTCCCCGTCTTCGAATAATACATTCATCAAGGTTTCACACACTGTATTGACATGAACAAAAGGTCGGTGTTGTTGGCCGTCTCCATGGATATTTATTTTCTGATGAAAGTTCGCCTCAAACAAAAACTTATTAATCACCGCGTCAAAGCGCATACTTCTGTTATATCCATAAACATTTCCACATCGAATCACATGGGTTTTCATCTTTCTTGAAAGTCTCTGCACATGCTCTTCACCCCGCATTTTAGAAATGCCATAAAATGTTTTTGGATTTAATTCTGAGTCGATGCTCCTCGCTGATTCTCCCGATCCGTATACAGAAACACTACTCAGGTAAATGAGTTTTTTAACATCACTTTCTTCAGCCGCATAAGTCACTTCGGCCGTTCCCCAGTGATTTACCTGTTCAAAAAGGTGGGCATCTTGATCTGCAAATGGTGTGGTCACCTTTGCTGCCAAATGGATAACAGCATCTACACCCTGCACAGCCTTCCTTAGTTTTCGGCTATCCAAAATATCACCTTCCACAAACTTGATATTTCCATTAAGCTTGTTCTGCCCAATAAAGAGATTGAAATTATGCCGACTTAAATTGTCAAACACCGTCAATTCGTCCACTTTACCCGAAGCCAAGAGTATTTCGCACAGTGAAGTGCCAACATAACCAGCTCCACCTGTCACCAATACTTTCATTACTTACTCACTAATTCGGTGTGTAAACCACACTCGGTTTTACTTTGCCCAAGCCATCTTCCTCCCCGTTCATCGGTCAAGCTTGGTTTTACAGTACATGGTTCACATCCAATGCTGGAATAGCCCTTTGAATCCAGTGGATGTCTCGGCAGTTTATGATCTACGATATACTTCCAAATTTCTTGTTTTGACCATTGCAGCATGGGATGAAATCGCATACCACCTTGAGGTGTTCGCTCAATCACCTTCAACTGTTTTCTGTTCGCATTTTGGTCTGCCCTGACTCCGTTTATCCAAACATCGAAACGCTCGAGCAAGGGTTGCATCGGCTGTGTTTTGTTCAAAAAACAACAATAATCTGGATCAGATGTGAAATAGAAGTTACCAATGCTATTCCTCTGTTGAATCTTTGAAGCGTGTGACTCAATATTCAGAATATTCAACCCACCCTCTTCTCCAATTTGATCCCGAAATGCCAGTGTTTCGGGAAAATGGAATCCAGTTTGAATGAAATATATGGGTGTTTCTGGCGCTACGTTACTAATGATATGCAGCATCGGCAAACTATGTGTTTGAAAGGAAGATGAAGCGAAATAGATCTTCCCTTCATTACGGAAACGTTCAAATTGATCTGCTATTTCTGTGATTTTTCCACCATCCCAAACTTCTATTCTACTCTAGCACGAAGGTTCAAAATAGATTGAAGATGGCAACTTTTTTAGAATAATCGTTATAGGTATTTATGAATTGCACTCAATGCAACAACCCAAAAAAGTGATAACAACGCTGTTTGAAAATGGTCTTTTCGATCAGGCTTGAGTTTTCCACGTTTTAAAAGGAATACAACAAACAGCGGGTTAATTAAAGCCATTACTCCAAAATATTGCAGTGCCTTATCACCAAAATCTACCAGATTATATATTGCCACGATGCCGAAAACGGTTCCAGCAACTGAGCTTAAGTATTGCGATACGTAAAGATTCATTTCTATTTAATTTTCATGTTATCAATCAACCTAATTTCTCCTAGCTTGGCCGCGACCACTGCCCGCACCGAGTGGGAATCATCTTTGGCGGGTAAAAAGGAAATACCATCAATCAAATCAAAATATTCTAATTGCCATTCCTGATCAGTCCTAAACCGTTTGGCTACCTCGACTGTAATAAGATTGTTAGATTGTTTTCCAAACTCATTTTTCGCCCAAGTAAGACATTCAAAGATCAATGTCGCCTTTTTTTTCTGCTCCCTCGTTAATCGCTCATTTCTTGAGCTCATGGCTAATCCAGATTTTTCGCGGACTGTTGGCACACCGACAATTTCAACATTCATTTTGAGCATGGAAACCAGCATTTTAATTACTGCCAATTGCTGAAAATCCTTCTCTCCAAAAAAAGCCACCTCGGGATTTACAATATCAAACAGAATGTGCACCACACGACCCACACCTTCAAAATGACCTGGACGGTGAGCTCCCTCGTAAACGCGCTCAATGGCACCAAAATCATGCTTGTATTTCGATGTATCATCCGATTTCCTATAAACTTCGTCTACTATCGGGATAAAAACTGCATCGCAACCCACACTTTTCAAGGCCTCAATATCGCGCTCATGATTAATCGGATATTTTTCAAAGTCTGTTGGATCATTAAACTGTGTAGGATTCACAAAAATGCTTGCCACCGTATACAGACCACGATCTTTGCTAGCCTTGACCAATTGCAAGTGACCATCATGCAAAGCACCCATGGTTGGTACAAAGCCTATAGGCTTTAAAGCATGTATTTGCTCGATCTCGGTTCTCGTATTTGTGATAATCATCTGTATAAAGTGCTAGTTGCTATTGACGGTAAGGCTTATATTGGTTAACTTTGCAAGCCTTCTGGCAAAATTGAGTTCTTTTCGTTTAATCCAAAGAATTGTATGAGTAATTACGACCGCGTTTTATACGTTTCCCACGAAATCAATCCCTATCTTCCTGAGAACTACATGTCATACATGGGTCGGCAGTTGCCACAAGAGGCTCAAGATTTTGGCAAAGAAATAAGATTATTCATGCCGCGCTTCGGTAATGTGAATGAAAGACGTCACCAATTGCATGAAGTGATCAGACTTTCAGGTATGAACTTGATCGTAGATGACACTGATCATCCATTGATCATCAAGGTTGCTTCGATTCAACCTACTAGAATGCAGGTGTATTTCATTGATAACGAAGAGTTTTTCAGAAGAAAAGCTACGTTTTGGGACGAGGATGAAGATTTTTTCGAGGACAATGATGAGCGATCAATCTTCTTTTCGAGAGGTGTGTTTGAAACGGTGAAGAAGCTGGGTTGGATGCCAGAGATCATCCACGTAAACGGTTGGTTTTCATCATTGATGGCGGTTTTTCAAAAAACATTTTATGCAGATGACCCATTGTTTTCTGATGCCAAGGTGATCTTCTCCATATATGGTGAAGAATTCGATGAGAAATTTGACCCGCGTATGTGGGAGAAAATGCTTTATGACGGCATCTCAGAAGAAGACTTAGAACTAATTAAAGATCCGACATACACCAATGTTTGTAAGCTCGGAGCGAAATACGCAGATGCGATTGTTTTAGCCAGCGATGATATCAACGATGAAATAAGAACGTATGTTGCTACGTTAGGTAAACCAGTTTTAGATGCTCAACCTGAGGAGAATTTGATGAGTGTCTTTGACGATTTTTATACTGAAGTAATGGCGGTTGATTCCGTTTTAGCAGAATAAGTGATTATAAACAATACACCATTTTTATCTCAACGGTTTGTCCAAAGGCAAGCCGTTGTTGTTTTTGTGTCATTATTGATAGGTTTTTCTGGTTGTAAAGAAGATGGATTACTCGGCTTGGAAGTGCAGCCTGAAGGGCAGTATGACACGCTTACAATGACTGATACATTTTCCGTTCGTGCCTTTACACTTGAAGGCGAACGACAAAGATCAGATGAGGCACAATCGTTTATTGGTCGATTACAATCTCCAGAGTTTGGCACATCCGAATCCGCATTGATACTGAATTTCGCGATGATCACGGGAAACACAGCCAAGGAATTAGGAGATTACACTGTCGACTCTGTGGTATTGCACTTAAGGCCCAATCAGATTTATGGTACTCCAACGGACGCTGTGCCTATAGAAATTCTTCGGCTAAATGAATTTATATCATCCAGCGAAGACTATTATTCTGACTTCGCTCCGGAGGTTAATGCCACTCCCATTGGAAATACAATATTTAGTTACCCGAGGCAGATAAAAGTTACAGATACTATCAGTGTGGATGGCGACCCAGAACCATTTCAATTTAGAATTCCACTCGACATGGAAATTGGTCAAGAATTGTTTGACCTTGTAAATAAAAACAGTGCAAATACAGCGGATGATACAGAAGACTTTCAAAGTAAGTTTTTTGGTTTCATGATTCGATCAAACGGCACCTTAGCGGCAGAGGCTACAGGTGCGGTTTACTCATTTGCATTGTTAACTGGAGAATCTGGAATACGTGTTTACATTACAAATGATTCTAGTGGTAACCGAGATGTCATTGAGTTTCCGGTGAACTCTCAATGCGCTAGAATTAATCAATACAATCACGATTATGCTGGCTCCTTAGCAGAAACATATTTGAATAGTACGACCAAGAATGATGATCTACTTTTTGTCCAAGGTTTGTCTGGACTGCGAAGTGAAATACAAATACCAGGGTTATATGATTTTGGACTATCCAATAAGACTGCCATTGCTAAGGCTACCCTAAACTTTACCTTGTCGGAAAGGCAAAACCAAGCCCTTGGCAATTCCTTTCGCTTGTATTTATTAGATCTTGATGCTGATGATACGGAAAGCTTAACGCTCGACTACATCTATAGCCCAACACGCGCAGGTGGCAAATATGATGATGAAACGAATGGCTATGAATTTGATATAACGCGTCATGTGCAACGTGTGGTAGAATCAGCCTATACAGGGCAGGATGTGAACTATGGATTAAGGCTTCATGCACAGGTGCCTGTTCTTAACGGAAACGATACAGCCCACAATATTATTCAAGGCTTGGATAATATTGTAGTGAAGTTATATCACACTGACTTAAACAATTAATCATGTGCGGAATTGTAGGATACACTGGAAGTAAGCAAGCTTACCCCATTCTCATCAGAGGATTACAACGACTTGAATATCGAGGCTACGACAGTGCTGGAGTAGCGTTGATGGACGGCACCATAAAACTGCATAAATGCAAGGGAAAGGTAGCCGATTTGCAAGCTCACATAGGTCAAGATATCACTATTGGCTCAGCGGGTATCGGTCACACAAGATGGGCTACTCACGGAGAACCAAATGACGTAAACGCTCACCCACATGTATCTATGTCTGGTGACATTACCCTGATTCACAACGGTATCATTGAAAACTACGACAGCATCAAAAAAGAGCTTATGCACCGTGGTTACACCTTTCAAAGCGAGACAGACACGGAGGTGTTAGTCAATCTAATTGAAGAGATAAAAAAGAACGAAAAGTGCAATTTGGCGGAAGCAGTACGAATGTCATTGAACGAGATAATTGGTGCCTATGCGATTGTTGTAATGTCAAATTCTGAGCCCGGAACATTGGTTGCCGCTAAGAAAAGTAGTCCGTTGGTTATCGGTATCGGGGCGGACAAAGATTTCTATTTGGCATCTGATGCAACCCCAATTGTCGAATACACTAAAAACGTTGTTTACTTAGAGGATGGTGAAATAGCGGAGATTATTCCTGGAAAGGATTTAAAGCTCTTTACTGTCAAGAATAAAAACGTCACGCCATACATCCAGGAGCTTGAAATGCAATTAGAACAGCTTGAAAAAAGTGGCTACGATCACTTCATGCTGAAGGAGATTTATGAGCAACCTCGCTCTGTTCAGGATAGCCTAAGAGGTCGGTTACGCTTGAGTCAAGGATTGGTGCATTTAGGCGGTATGGCTGATTATGAGCAAGCCATGCTCAATGCGAACAGGATCATATTTGTCGCTTGCGGAACAAGTTGGCACGCAGCGTTGGTGGGGGAATATCTTATTGAGGATTTGGCTCGCATTCCAGTCGAAGTAGAATATGCATCAGAATTTAGGTATAGAAACCCAATCATTACCGAGCGTGATGTAGTGATTGCCATTTCTCAATCAGGTGAGACTGCAGATACCCTAGCCGCCTTGGAGCTTGCCAAATCGAAAGGCGCGACAATTTTGGGCATTTGCAATGTGGTTGGATCAACCATATCTCGGACCACACATGGTGGCTCTTACACGCACGCAGGACCAGAAATTGGAGTAGCAAGTACAAAGGCATTTACCGCGCAGGTCGCGGTCTTGAGCCTTTTAGCGCTTATGCTTGGGCAGAAAAAAGGATCCATTGAACGAAGCAAGTTTAATAGACTGCTTCACGGCTTAAATGAAATTCCAGCTAAAATTGAAAAGGCCCTAGAAACAAACGCGCTGGTAGAAATCATTTCTGAGAAATTTAAGGATAGTCGCAACTTCCTTTATCTTGGCAGAGGATACTGTTTCCCAGTCGCATTGGAGGGGGCGTTGAAGCTTAAGGAAATTTCTTACATACACGCTGAAGGCTATCCAGCCGCAGAAATGAAACACGGACCCATTGCGCTGATTGATGAAGAAATGCCAGTCGTAGTCATTGCAACAAAGGGACCTTCTTATGAAAAGGTTGTGAGCAATATTCAAGAAGTGAAAGCTAGAAAAGGCGTTCTAATTGCCATTGTTACTGAGGGCGATACTCAAGTAAAGGAAATGGCTGATTACACCATTGAAATTCCTGAAACAGATGAAATTTTCTCACCATTGGTTGCTTCAATTCCATTACAGTTACTATCCTATCACATAGCGGTGATGAGAGATTGCAACGTAGATCAACCGCGTAATTTAGCTAAGAGTGTCACAGTCGAATAAGTTTGATAGGGGGTATTTAACCCCTTATCTATTAGTCGAAATAGAAGTAATATCCCCAAAACTTTGGGTATTACCTCTCACCTCATCACAAATAGAAAAATACAACTTCATCAAGAAAAAAAGAGATGAGGGATATTACTATTATCAGATTAGTGATATGATGAATGAATCCAACTTCAAACCTCAAAGAACCGATAAATTTACTCCTCAACAAGTATGGGGATTGGAATTTAAGATGGAAAAACGACTAAAAAGATTAGATAAAATGGAGAATCCGAAAATTGTATCAATTGGATTAGTCGATGATGATTCCCATTAATGGTGAACTCACTTCAACTTTCTCCTTTCTCCATTTTTTGGGTTATTCCTAATCTCCTTCAATCCCTTATTTCCCTTTTGAACATCTCTCAGAAAATAATTTGAGAAATTCTGTGATTTTCTATCGTTTAAAGATTTAGAACCATATTTATTGATAACCTAAGTGTTCCAATCATAGGGATAAAACACTTTTCACCCATGAGGGACGAAAGTTAGTTAGTGGGAAAGACATCGGGTAGTAATCTGTAGGATTGAAATAATATCTAAACATAACGGATGAGGTTTCTCCGGTAGGGTTAAAAATGGTTTTGGTATAAGATAGATATGGGGGATTCAAACTGACTGGTCTACTCGAAATCCAATAACTGAAGAATGGATTCATTCATTAACAGATACACAAATCTGTAAGGGGTTTAGTGTATCTAATTCATAATAGGTTATTGAATAATAACTGGAATGTTGAGGATTCACACTACGTATGAATCACTCAACGATGAGATGATTCTGATGAAATCAGAACCACTCATCATAGAATGTTTAATTACTGAAAGATAAAGGAGTTAATATGAAACAAACACCAAATGAATTACACAACGAACTAATGGATAAACTCAAAGAGTTCACAGAAGAGGTTGGATATCATCTACCACCCGAAAAATACCTGATACCACTAAATCTCTAATCAACCTATTCATTACCTATGAGAGGTATAGAGATTCAATCCTTTTCAATGGAAAGAGAACCTTAGAGAAAGGTATTGGAATGTTACCTATTGAAAAACAAAAAGAGTTTGAAAGAAAAGTGAAGGAATACTATGGAAGATAAACTACTTACAAAATACGAAGTGATGGATTACCTCAACATCAGTAGAAGACATTTTGAGAAATTGGTAACGGAAGAGAACCTACCAATAATTAAGATAACTCAGAATAAGAGGTATATGAGGTTATCTGACCTCAATAGGTATATGAATACTAAAATGGTAAATAAACCTCAGGAGATTACTCAGGAAGTACAACCTGATTTCCAATGGAACAACATATGGAGTAAGTGACGACATTAGGATAAGATTATATGCAAATCATAAACGATTAGAATTACTGACAATCCAATCACCATAAAAAAAGAATTACTTGTAGGATATATTTTTTTTTTGTTAATTCCGAAAAAAATCCAAATGAAAAATTCAATTCAAAGTAAACTTTCCTTTTTTATTCTATCAATTGTCACACTATTTTTGGTCTCCTGCGAAACCGGAGGATCGGAAGAGGTTACGATTGGATCTCAAACATGGATGATAAAAAATTTAAACGTAGATAAATTTAGGAATGGTGATCCTGTCCCTGAAGCAAAATCAATCGAGGAATGGATAAATGCATGTGAAAATGAACAACCGGCCTGGTGTTACTATGGAAATGATCCTTCCCTTGGAAATCAATATGGTAAGATTTATAACTGGTATGCTGTTAATGACCCTAGAGGAATATCTCCCGAGGGATGGAGAATACCTGGTCAAGGAGACTGGACGATTCTTATAGATTATTTAGGGGGTAAAGATGTTGCTGGGAAAATGATGAAGAGTGAAAATATCTGGGAAGGTGGAGGTAAAGGTAATAACGAAAGCGGGTTTTCTGCCTTACCCGGAGGTTTCAGAACTAGTGAAGGTTTCAATTTCATAGGAGGATCTGGTTTTTGGTGGTCCTCTCTTGAAATCAATAACTCTGTTGTAGAAGGATATCAATTACAATACTTCGAGTCAATATATACAGTTTTGTCACCAAAGAATAATCGTGGGATGTCAATACGATGTATTAAAGATTAAGTACAGAAATTCTGAGTTAATACAACATCCACTCCAACAAATCTTCTACCAATTGAGTTAGAAACCTTTCCAGTAGTTCCACTACCACAGAAAGGGTCTAACACCACATCACCTTCATCAGTAGTTTGAAGGATGGGAACAATGGGAAGGTTAATTGGAAACGGGGCAGGATGTTCGATATCCAGTTTTAATTGATTAGATACAGAGGTTCTGATAATATCTTCATCCCAATAATCAGGTAAGTTCTTACCCTTAGAATCTTTAAAATAGGGAGATACCGTTTTCGGTGTTCTCCCTATTGTGTTTCTATGTCTAGGTGGTGAAGTTGAAGAGTTCGACTCAATTGGAAGAGTTAACCGATTGTAAGTTGGAGAAACTGAAGGTCGGTATCATTTCTTGTCAAACGAGTATCATCATCTCCCCAAATTTTCTTAAGCAAATCATCTTCAAATTTTTCACTATAAATTTTCTCCCAATTAGTAAAGCACTTAAATTCGCCCCAAAAAAATTAACAGGCTATTTGATACAATCATCCGCTAAAAATTTTCATGAAATACTTTTCGGTTTTACTAATCTTCCCCCTAATTTTCGTTCTTTTAATTGCAACACAGGCTGGGGCTCAAACGAGCGGATTCATTTTTGAAGCGGGTGATATCATTCTTGATCCCGACTCTAATGGTTATACATCGCAAACCACCGGGGGCTTTTCAGGTGATGATTATGATGTTGATGAATTTGAGATAGCTATGTTCCCCTTGCCTACTCTTGGCGAAGGAGAAACACTAAGCGACATCCGCAGCGGGCCCAATTGTGGATTTACTGATTTAGCCGTAGACACAAATGGTCATGCTACCTATTTTGCGCTAGATGAGGTCGGTAACCTCATCATTCGCTTTCGGCTCGGAGGATTCAAGCCAAACGCTAAAGGTTACACGGTTTTCCTTGATGTGGATGGAAAATTTGGGTCTGCTGACACCAATGCAACTGCTGAAAACCCCGGTTTTGAGGCTATTATCCTTTTGCGCTCAAAACATGAGGTTTCGATAGTGGACATCGATGGAGCCAACAATTGCAACGATGTTAAGGCCACTTACTCGCTTGCCACCCATCACCAAAAATCTGTAGCTGGAATCGAGAGTTGCAATGACCCCGACTATTTCTATGACTTCTATGTGCCCCTTTCTGCTTTAACCACATATTTCGGAGTAACCTCCTCCACCCCGCTACGCATGGTCTCTGTGACCAATACATCCAACACCTGTGCTTTGGAGGGTTCCGTATCGGATATTGGTGGTGTAAATGATGAGGACTATGGTAATTGCATCACATGTGCATATGAAGATCTAATCAACGCCCAGGTTCCAACCTCCCTTGGTAATCTGTGCGACACCTGCTCTGGGTTTCCGGCCATCCGCACAGATTGCCCCACGATTAACAGCCTGATTGAAGCCGGTGCGACCTCTTTCTCCGGCACGGCTATGGCCAGTGCTCAAGTGTACATTGAGGTGCACTACAACGGTGGCAGCACCGTGGAATACGACACCGTAACAGCCAATGGATCAGGAAGCTGGAGTCTGTCTTCACTGGATTCCACATTGGATGCCGGAGATTCTATCGTGGTCTTTGCCCAGGCTTCCGGCTACTCCGTTTCACGCGATGGCTGTGCTTACGCCATTGTTTCTTCGAGCATTAGCTGCACCGATCTGGTAGTGGAGAGCTTAGTCACGGTCAATTCTAAAGGATTGTGTGGTGAGGTGGGTAGTGGAATCCCAGGAGCCAACCTGAATGTTTACTCGGGTTCAACACTACAAGTGCCCACGGGGGGGAATATCTATTCTTCTGGTCAGGTGACCGTGGCCAATGATTCTTCCTGGGTCTGGAAGTGCAATTCCACATCCACCTGCAACAATGGCTCGCCTTGTTTCAGTAATGGGGTGTATACCATCACGCAGCAGCTCCCCGGGGAATGTGAATCGGGACCCATCTTCATTTGCTACGGGACCTCAGGTACCACAGCCACTCCGGTAATTACTACCGATCCCATAGAAACCACCACCACGTCCATTTCGGGAACGAGCGCTGCTAATGCCAATATCTATATCTATGTTAACGGCTCGTTGGAAGGTGTTGGATCAGCCAATGGTTCAGGAAGCTGGACAGTGAGCAGTTTGTCCTTTGACTTTTGCGATACTGTAAATGCACGTGCCGCTACTTCCGGGGCTTGCGTTTCCTCCTACACCGAAGATAAATATGTGAGTGATGACTCCGACACCCCGGTGCTCGACTGCGGCCTGAGTGCGGGCGACACTTACGTCAGCGGAACCGCTGCGGGCAATGAAAACGACACAGTATTCATTATCCACTATGATATTTCAGCGGCCACCTCGTCCACCGACACCTTCTACCTTACTGCGTTCGACAATTTCTTTGGGGACATATCAAACATCATCGAAGCGGGCGACTCGATCAAGGCTTACATGCACGGTGTTGGATGTTATTTTGTCGGAGCCTTGTCGGATGCGTGTGTAGCACACGACACTTCCTCTGCCCCAGCGCTCGACTGCAGCCTGAACTACACAGAAGGTGACACCATCGTTTCCGGCACGCACAGCAGCGCGGGAGCAGCCATCATCATTTACATCGATGGAGACAGCATCGGTAGCGCAATCGTAACAGGAGGTGGAACCTGGTCAGACACCGTGGCCAGCGATGCACTCTTCGTGGGCGGTGAGGTCTATGCCACCGCATTTGTGGGTTCCAATGCAGAAAGCGACAGCTCCAACGTGTGTATCGTAGAGTGCATTCTTCCACTATCTAACCTCAATTTAGTGGCAAACGATACGGTCGTGTGTCAAATCATCGAAACCGCTTCGCTCACCATCACCAATTCCGAAGCCGGCATCATCTACGAGGCCTATGACGCCATCAACGACTCTGTGATCGGAAACTCCGTGTTGGGTGATGGCACAGACATCATCCTCAACACCTTCTCGCTTACCGTCAGTCCCTCCCGCATCAGTGTGCGTGGATACAAGATCTCCCCTATACCCTGCGAGGTCGTGATGGGAGACACCATTACGTACATCATCGATCCTACGCCTGACTCCAGTCTGGCGGTGGGTCCAGCCGACACCACAGTGTGCACGGGCGAATCTGTGAACGTTCGCATCAGCGGTTCTGAAGTCGGAGTAAAGTATCAACTGCTCGATAGCGCCTCAGCCACTCTCGTGGGTTCCGCTGCGGCCGGAAACGGAGGACTGATTTCGCTCACCACTGGAACGCTTACATCTTCGGCTACCTATTACATCGAAGCCACTGACACCACGGGAATTTCTGATTGCAGCGTCCACTTAGTGAATACCTCGCGCATCATTGTAGAGGGTGCAAACATCAGCCTTGCCGTAACCAACTCCGATTCGGCCGTATGCCTAGGCGACTCCGTGAACATCCTTGTGCAAACCGAAAACGATGGCGGCCTGAGTTATCAAGTGAAGCGTACTTCCGACAATGCCAACGTGGGCTCAGCCTTTGTGGGTGACGGTTCTGTCATTACCCAGTCCAGCGGAGCTATGACAGCGACCGATACCTTCTATGTGGAGATCACCGGTGCAGGATGTACTTCCACCATGACCAGCATGCCCTATGCGGTGCTGAACAGCCCGCCTACGGCCACCGATGACGGCACCATTAGCGTAGAGCATGGCGATGCGATCAGTGTGGACATCCTGGCGAACGACACTGATCCCGATGGCGACTCTCTATCCATTGCCATAGTGACCGCAGCCACCAACGGCTCCGGCAGCGTAAGCAACGACAGCATCAGTTACACCGCCAACACCAACTATACCGGCATCGACTCCCTGCAATATTCCGTGTGTGATGACTGCGGTTGCGACTCCGCCTGGGTTTACTTCAGCGTTACGAACGATCCGCCCATAGCCGCTACCGACAATATTACATTGAACGAAGATACGACCAACGTGACCATTCCCGTCCAGGCCAACGACATTGATCCTGATAACGATCCGCTTACGACCAGCGTGGTTTCCGGTCCTACCAGTGGAGGTTCAATCAGCGTGGTCGGCAACGACCTGCAATATATCCCACCCGCAAACTTCAATGGCAACGACACCATCATCTACAGGATTTGCGATGACGGCATCCCAAGTTTATGTGATACCGACACGGTATTCATTACCGTGATCCCCGTCAATGATGCCCCCGATGCCGTCACCGACTTTGTCACCTTAAACGAAGATACGGCCAACGCCTTTATCGATGTGCAAGTGAATGACACTGACCCCGATGGCGATGCGCTGACCACCACCATTGTGAGTGGCCCTACCAGTGGAGCAACAGCTAGCGTTGCCAATGGCGATAGCATCAGCTATACTCCACCCGCAAACTTCAATGGCAACGATACCATCATCTACAGTATTTGTGATGACGGATCGCCTGTGCTCTGCGACACCGACACGGTATTCATCACCGTGACCCCCGTGAACGATGCCCCCGATGCCGTCACCGACTTTGTCACCTTAAACGAAGACACGGCCAACGCCTTTATCGATGTGCAAGTGAATGACACTGACCCCGATGGCGATGCGCTGACCACCACCATTGTGAGTGGCCCTACCAGTGGAGCAACAGCTAGCGTTGCCAATGGCGATAGCATCA